>Ga0315535_1000751_pt1 | contig 22483 bp, 23 predicted proteins | sample SalMarSW160220MG_2_FD_203092 | JGI IMG/M metagenome (GOLD analysis project Ga0315535, IMG submission 203092) | Salt marsh sediment microbial communities from the Plum Island Ecosystem LTER, Massachusetts, United States - Salt Marsh Sediment SW1602-20 ... | reverse complement strand
AGACAGGCAGACCGCTGTGACGGCCCCAGCGCAGCAGGGCTCCGTAGAGCTGAAAAGCCTTTCTAAACCCTGTCAGCCGGAGAGTGATTTTTTCCCACAGGAGGAACAGGAATGCCCGGAGTCTTGCCGCCCACCACAAGAGCCGGCCCCCCCGAATGGACCGCTTTCCACCTCGATCCGTTCTCGAAAAGAGCCATCTCACCAGATACCAGACCGCTATTCCGAAGGCCACTGCAAAAAGGATCACCAGTACTCCCCCAAACCCCCACGCCAGGACCCTGCCCAGGAATTCGGACCACCAAGTGCTTTGAGGATGGGGAGCGAATGCCGGGTGCAGATCATTCGAGGATGGAGACGGGGATTCCGGCCGGAGGCTTCGCCCCACAAACAGAAGCCGCAAAATGGCGATCAGAATAGGGCTCAGCGGCTCCGCCGTTTTTTGCATGAGGGTGTATCCCGCTTCCGCAGCCTTGGTCAGGTAGGGCAAAAAGAGTGTAACCCCGGCCGATCCGACCAGCAGGACAACCGCAGCAAAACTCAGGACCATGCCGATGCCGCGGTAGCCTGTGAGGAATTCCTTTTTTGCGTCGCTTCGGCCGCGGGCCAGTCCGATGGCCGTCAAACCGAAGCAAAAGAAGGGGAACACCATGAACGTTGAAACACTCTCCTGAATGACGACGCCCTCTTTGTAGAACGATATGAACTTTATCAGAAAGAGAAGAAACAGCGCTGACAGACCTAGGTCAAAGCGGCCGCAAATGCTGAAGTATTCGTCGGATCTCCCGGCAAATCTCACCCCCGCCAGCCAATACAGAACAGCCAGAAAAAGAATCAGGGCCAGGAAGAACCACTCCGGAATTCCTCTTGAGCTCCTGAAGCACTCAAACACCCAGGCGTAGTCAAGATATGGATATGACGGGTATAAGAAGGAATGAACCAGCCTTGAACCGGCGAACGCGAACCCCAGGACCTGAAGCAACAGGACAGTGACAATACGCCAGCCTTTTCCCCTATGGAGCGTGGTAACCGCTACCGCCGGCGCAAAGATGTAAAGCCCCTCCGCCAGCGGGAATGGCTTATGAAACAGGGCAACCATCACGAAGTTACCCCAGGCAAGGAGCCAACTGAACTCCACGCCGGCGCGGCATATGAATGAGAGCATGTTCTTTCCCGCCATTATGGCGCTCCATTGCAATTCAAGCGCAGCGCCCCCAGGTCATAGACCCTGGTTTCGAGATTTGGTCTATCCACTTCGGGAACGTCGCGGCGCCGGCAAACGAAAAATACCGCGGGTGTTTTTCGTCGGCGCAAATAACGCTCTGTTGCCACGGCTGCCTGGTCTTCTTGAAAGGAAAAGTGGACGCAACCGACTGACCGAACGAGGCTGAATCGTCCCAACAGCATGTCTAAGAGATCTCCTTTTGCAGCCATCTGCAGCCTTGCAAGCACCTCCAGGAGTGCGGGCAGGTGCTGCACGTTCCTCGCTGCCGGTACCGTGGTGGGGCCGTCCCCGACGACCCTGCCGTTTGTCAAAAGCCCCACGGAACAGCCTTGCCTGTCCAGCTGGACGGCCAGCGATGCAATTGCTTCGAGGGTTTCCTCAAATGCATCTTCCGCCCTGTTTTTCGCAAATTCATCCACGGAGAGAAGAAGCAGAATCTTTTCCTGCTCTGTGGGCTCGAAGAGCTTCTCCTGCAATCGGCTGTGCCGTGCGCTTGCCTTCCAGTGAATAAACCTGGCCGGCCGCCAGTGCTGATAATCTGTCGTGCCAAGGATATAGGCGGGATCCTGAACGGGACTCTCAGCACCTGGAGTACCGAAAAAATCACGCTTCCCAAGCAACAGGGGTTTCAGAGGTACGAGCTTCGGGTATACGATGACCGGCGGTCCCGATTCGACCATTTTTTCTCTGGGGAAAAACCCCAGAAGGTCACCCACTTTGAACCTGGGTGACCCTGTGGGATGAATCCCCCTTCGCCGGGCGACAAGCTCCCACCGGAAGCAAACCCTTTCGTGCCAGAGCAGGCTGCTTTCCCTTGTGGCGGATTCATCCTCTGACAAGAGGTTAAAAGAGCCGCCCTGACTCATCCGCATCTGCACCCACACGGGCAAAAACTTTGCGTTCACTGCTTCCACTTCCAAGCGAAGGGTTTCACCCGGAAAGAGCCTCCCCTTGTCCACCACTGCCCGGCACGTCACCCCGGCAAGGCTCATCTTGCTCCAGAGTTTTGTCCCTGAAGCAAGGCCCAACACAACAAGGGCCAATAGAGAGAGGGCCTTTTGACCGCAGAGCAATGCGACAAAGAGAAAGCATCCTACGATAATCAGCACAGGGAATGTGATAAAGACGGATGGCACCCGGCCTTCATCGGTTTCCATGGGGCTTCCTCATTCAGCAGGCGCAGGCACCGGTATCCGCTGGATAATCTCGTCCAGGATCTGCTCCGGCCTCCTGCCTCGCAGGCGTTCCTCCTCACGGAGGATGAGACGGTGGGCAAGGACGGAACCCGCCAGGTACTTGATATCATCGGGGAGCACATATTCCCTGTCCCGGAGCGCGGCAAGCGCCTGGCCCGCCCGCATCAGGCCCAGGGAACCTCTGGGACTTGCTCCAAAACGCAAAGCGCCTCCGTCCCGGGTTGCACCGACAATGTCCGCGATATAGGACTTTACCGGATGGGAAATATGGATGTTTTTTCTCAATACCTGCAGTTCGGCAAGCTCTGAAGGATCGGCCACAGCGGCCAGGGCCTGCAACGGGTCTTCTTCCTGAAAACGTTCCAGGATGGAAATCTCATGCTCTTTATCGGGATATCCGAGGGTGATTTTGAGAAGAAAGCGGTCGAGCTGCGCCTCAGGCAACGGAAACGTCCCCTCCAGTTCAATGGGATTTTGAGAAGCCATGACGAAGAACGGGTGAGGAAGGCGGTAAGTCTCACCGTCCACGGTGACCTGCCTTTCCTCCATGCTTTCGAGCAGGCTGGACTGGGTCCTGGGGATGGTCCGATTGATCTCGTCAGCCAGCAGCACGTTCGCCATCACCGGCCCCGGCTGGAAAATAAACTGACCTGTTCTCTGGTTGTAGACATTGAAGCCGGTGATGTCCGACGGCAACAGGTCGGGGGTAAACTGAACCCGTCTGAAGGCGCCTCCGATGCTTCTGGCCAGGGACTTGGCCATGAGGGTCTTTCCCAGGCCAGGGACATCCTCGATGAGCACGTGACCGTCTGCCAGAAGAGCAACAAGGAGCAATTCGATGGAGCGCTCTTTACCCACAATCACCCGGGAGACATTGTCCATGATTTTCCGGCACAAGCTGAAATCCAAGGTCTTTCCTCCAGGTCCGTAAAAAAGCTTCTTCAACCCCGTTCCAGAAAAGGATACTAAGAGAGCGGCCGTGCGGATGTCAAGGAAAAGGCAGGGACTGAGACCGGGCCTTCTTCCAGGGCGCTGAACCATGGGCATGAAAGGGAAATTTCTGTTGCCAAATGACCACAGAGTGATATAGATTTAGGACATATTCTGATGATTATGATGATATAACCGTTCCTCCATGACGGTCACAGTTAAGATAGGCCCAAAACCGGCCGTCAGCCGGCAGGATCAGCATCTCACCGGCCATTCGGTACCCGACGCCCGCTGATCTCATGAATCCGAAGGCGTTCATCATGCCCGCCAAAGGGAAAAAGACCAACTCCGCGGGAAGGCCGGCCATTGAAGGTGGAATGGAAAGGGCGGACCTGGAGAGACAGCGTCCCTGCAGACCGACGACTCCGCAGAGATCAATCGGGGTAGGCATGAAGAAGAAGATCGCCGGATCAAGGAAATCGAAACGCCCGGATGAGGTTCACACACGGACCGAGTTGGAGATCCAGAACGAAGAGCTTCGCAGCCCTCAGGGCGAGCTGGAAGAATCAAGGAACAGGTACGTTGATCTCTACGACCTGGCGCCTGTGGGATACTTTACCCTGGGAAGAAACGGTCTGGTCCTTGAAACGAATGTCACGGGCGCGGATCTGCTGGGGACGGAAAGAGCCAGTTTAAAGGGGAAATTATTCGCACGATTCGTGCTGGATGATGATCAGAACATCTTCTTTTCTCATATGGGCACGCTTGTTGAAAACGAGGCGCCCCAAACGTGCGAACTGCGCCTGGTAAACAGGGACAATACGACCATTTACGCCCGGATGGAAAGCGCGCCGGTAAGAGATGGAACAGATGATGTTGTCTGCATTCGATCAGCCGTGGTTGACGTTACGCAACAGAAGGAAGTGGAGTTGGCCCTCAGAAAGAGTGAGGAAAGATTCCGTCTCATCACCGAAACGAGCCCTGATATTATTTTCCAGATAGACCCGAAAGGGACCATCGTTTATTGCTCGCCGTCCATACAAAGGATTCTGGGGTATGCTCCCGCGAAGACCGAGGGCGGGCTTTTTCAGAAATACGTTTTGCCCTCTGAACGTCCGGCAGTGAGACATAATTTTCGGCAGTTGATTCTCGGGGAAGAGATCAGAGCTTTCGACCTGAGAATCCTCAGCAAGAGCGGAACGCCGGTGCCCCTCGAGATCAATGCGTCCCCTCTATTGAGAGCCGGAAAAGTCGAGTTCATTCTTGGAATCGCGCGGGATATCACAGGGCGCAAGGCCATGGAGGATGATTTGCGCGAGGCCCGTGACGAGCTGGAAGTCCGGATCCGGCAGCGCACCGCTGAGTTGCAGGAGGCAAACGAGGCCCTCAGAGCCGAAGTGGTCAAACGCAAGCGGTTTGAGGATGCCCTGAGAGGGTCCACGCAAAAGATCCTCTTGGAAAGCGAGCGGAGGCGTTTCCTTTCCGGGAAGCTCGTGGACACTATTGAGGGAGACCGCCGGGATGTGGCCATGTATCTGCATGATGAAATCGGACAGATGCTCGCCACATTGAAGATGGATATCGAAATGCTCGGCGACGATGCTTTCAAAACCAAAGTTCAGCCCAAAGAGAAATTGGGACAAATCAGGGAGAAGATCCTGACCGTTATGGGAAATGTCAGGGACATCTCCAAGAAATTGCGGCCGGACATGCTGGACACCCTGGGACTCATCCCTTCTCTCCGGTCCCTGATTCGAACCTTCAAAGAGGAGGACAACCTTTCTATCGACTTTTTCCATGGAGAGATCCCTGAAGGGTTCGACTCCGGGAAAGCGCTTGCAGTCTATCGGATCATTCAGGAGGCCTTGAACAATGTCACCAGGCACGCGGCAGCAACGGAAGTATTTGTAAACCTGGTGGTGAAAAACGACAGCATTCTGTTGAGTGTGGAAGACAACGGGCAGGGTTTCGATTACGAGAAAATGATGGAGACTGCCGCCACAGGAGGTTCGACGGGCATCATGATTATGAGGGAGAGAGCCGTGCATGTCGGCGGCGAATTAAGTGTGGACTCGAAGATCGGCAAAGGCACCCGGGTGATGCTGGAGATGCCTATTAGATAGGAATCAGGGACCGGGGTCACAAGGAGAACAGCTCACCTTCGCGGCAGCCGATACAAGCTGCCTCACCTACGAAAGGCTTAGCTTATGGCGCAGAATCAGGCAACGGCACCGCGCAAGGGCAAGGCGAAGGTCCTCATCGTGGACGACCACTGGGTCGTGGTGGAGGGGATCAAAGCCGCACTGGAGAATCACGATGAATTTGAGGTGGTAGGCACGGCTTCGGACGGCCTCGACGCCATGAGGCGCGTGAAATCTTTAAAACCTGAAATTGTGATCATGGATATTTCCATGCCGAACATGAGCGGCATAGAGGCCACTTACGACATAAAGAAATCCAACAAGAAGACTCGAATTATTATTTTTACCATGTATTCGGACAAGGAGTATGTTTTGTCGCTTTTCAGGGCTGGAATATCGGGGTACGTGCTGAAAGAAGAAGCCATCTCGGACCTGATCCTCGCGCTGAGGGCGGTGAAGGCGGGAGGGACGTACTACAGCAGGGCAATCCAGGATATTATTCAGGAACATATGCTGAATCTTGAACTGCGGGATCGAAAGCCTGCCCGGGAGGCTGAGGACGATCTTATCCATCTCAGCGCCCGCGAAAAAGAAGTATTTCCACTCTTGGCTGACGGGTTGAGCCCGAGAGAGATCTCAGAGCGACTCAATATCAGCCCCAAGACGGTTGAATCTCATAAGTATAATATCATGGAGAAGCTGAATGCGAGGTCCGTTTCCGACCTGACCAAGATTGCCCTCAGAAGGAACCTCATCAAGCTCTAGGGATTTCTCCCATATCGAAGAAAATAGGCCCTGTTCCGTACTTCGTAAGTTGCACCCGACATTTGTGAAAAACCTGTACTGAGGAGAGAGTATCCGGTCCCATGCGGAGAAAAGTAGCACAGGAGTCGAGGGTGGCCATTGCGGGCGCCGGGATCGTGCCCGAGCTGAAAAGCATTCTGAAAAGGAATGCCTTTTCCCATATTCATGCGGAACGTCTTACGCTGGGCACTGCCACCCTCGTCACGGCCAGAAAAAGATGATCCGCACGTCCCTGATCCACCAATAAGGCATCATCTGCTGCGTTGCCTTCGCTCGCTCCTCCTTGCGACGTATCGATATTCAAAAGCCTCTTGATTACCTCGCTCCATCCTCTTTTTGAAGCGACCTGGTTCTGCCTGCATTCACAGGGGGATGGTGCACTTTGAGGAGATTTTTCCGTCCTTCATGCCTGACTTCACCATTTATCACCGTCTCCTGGCCGACCAGCTGGAGCAGCTCATCCAAATGCTCATTGCTTTCGACGAAGTACTGTTTTTCATCATAGGTCGAGATGTGAACTCCCGTCACTTTGCCGTTTTCGTCCCACGCAGAGGGAATCACCAGTCCGCGGATGGTCACTGAACTTTTACTGTCCGTGATGTGTTTTTCATTCATAGGAGTTCTTCCTGTTCCTGTCATGATGAATGTGCACTGCCGGGCCAGCCCTCAGAGAGGATGGGCATTCCGCCCAGGCCAATGGAGCCGTAGCCGCATCCCCTTCGCTCCACTCTCTATCTGCATCAAGATATGAGCAATTGTCGTGCCAATATGTAAGTATTTGACTTATCATAAGTAATTTTTCACGGGTTTTCGGGCGTAGGAATTAGCGGTTCTAAAGCGAGGATGAGAATCGCAGCCCATGAGGAGATTGGAAAATAAAAAAATAGCTTTAAGTTTTCTAAATTATTTGAAAATTGAGAGGGGAAGAACTGAGGGTTCCGCTATTTAGACAACGTGAACTCAGGATTCCTGTTTCCTCGATGGCGCTGCTGGAGCTTTGAATTCTTCTTTTCGGAGGCCGTATTTTGCCAGCAGCTTGTGAAGCTGCCGTGTTGTAATCCCCGCAGTCTTTGCGGCATCTTTCAGTTTCCCTTGGTGCTGAGAGAGGATTTCCCTGAGGTAGGAACTTTCTGCTATTTCAACGGCCTTGTGCCTCACCTCTGCAAGCGAATGGGAGGAATTCACCGGCACGACTGCAACCGCATCGTCTGAGTAGAAGAGTTCGTTCGGAAAGCTGTTTCTGGTGAGAACGGGCTCGGAGCCCAGCACGTACGCCCGCTCTATGATGTTTTCAAGTTCCCGGATATTTCCCGGCCAGGGATACTTCTTAAAAGACTCGATGACATCGGATGCTATGCTGTGAATGTTCTTGTGGCCCTCTCTTTCCAGTCTCTTGAGAAACAGATCTGCAAGATGGGGTATATCTCCAGCTCTCTCCCGCAGGGGCGGAATCTCAATGGGAAAGACATTGAGCCTGTAGTAGAGGTCCTTTCGGAACCGGCCCTCGTCGCATGCTTTTTCCAGATCCTCGTTGGTGGCGGAGATGACCCGCACATCCACCTCAATAGTCTTCTCACCCCCGACTCTCTGAAAGATTCTGTCCTGAAGTACCTGGAGGAATTTCAGCTGGGCAGAGGGTGTCAGCGTTCCGATCTCATCCAAAAATATTGTGCCCCCATGGGCGATCTCGAACTTTCCAAGCTTTCTCCTTATCGCACCTGTGAAGGCCCCCTTTTCGTGTCCGAAAAGCTCGCTCTCCAGAAGCGTGTCAGAAATCGAACCGCAATGGACGCTGATAAACTGATTGTCCCTTCGATTGCTGTGGCGATGAATTACGCCAGCCAGAACTCCTTTTCCCGATCCCGTCTCGCCCCTGAGCAGGACAGTCGTCCGCGTAGAGGCAACCTTTCGAACTTTTTCGTACACCGCCTTCATTTCAGGACTCTGGGTCTGAACGATTTCCAGGGCATCGGATTGCCAGAATTGATCCCGCAAATAGCGAAGTTCGGATCTTATGGCCAGATATTCTCGGGTACTTTGGACCGCGAGTTTCACTTCGGCAGGATCAATGGGGTATGAAATATAGTCGGCCGCTCCTGCTTTCACGGCCCTCACTGCGTCTCTGATGGACTCCTTCGATGCCATGACAATGATCTCAGTGCTGGGAGCAAGGCTCCATATGGGCTGCAATTCTATTTTAGATTCCTCTTTCGACTCCGGTTCACGGAGCAACTCTGTGTCTATAAAGAGAAAGGCATAATGCTCTTCCCGAAGCCTCTTCAAAGCGTTGTCTCGGGTGGAAACCATCCTGACAGCATAATCAGAACCCAGGGCCGCATGGATCACATCAAACGCCTGCTTTTCTTTTGTAACGACAATCAAGGATTCCATTATTTCCTCGAAACGAGTAAAGATCCCGGTTCTGCATCCGTTCCATACGGCCTGCGGCCCGGGGAGGTTGGCTAAGGAATCTCTTCCAGCCGCACCGCCACGGGCCGCATTCGGAACTCTAGGGTCCTGCAATAGCCGGACAGGTACCGCCTATTCTCCCTATGGGATGAGCGTAGCATTTTAAGAAGCCTAAGCATACAAAAAAAGTCTACTGAAAATCAACCAGTAAAACGGTCCCCAAATCCACCATCCAACTTTCGCATCATGAGTTTCACCGGGTGATTTGGCGAAATTCCTGGTCACCAGCAAGGCGCCGAGGAACGACGACCGAGACGTATAAACAATACCTCGCAGGGAGGAGCGAGCGAAGGCAACGCAGCAGATGATGTCTTGATGGTGGATCAGGGTGGTCTTTTCGGCGCAACAGTACATATGTTGCCGTCCCTTTTCCCTTGACGCATAAAAGGAAGTTCTCTAATATTCGTTCCATAAAAAGACGTCTTATCAACACGCCTCCTCAATTTCAGAAGAAACAATCGAGCTCAGGCCTATGCCGAACCGAGCCGAACTCTAAAATCACTCGGGGGTTAAGCAGATGCTGATCACAAAGCCTCTCTCGTTTCTTATGGACCACCGGATGGCCTTTTTTCAAGAGTTTCTGAAACATCCCTTGCACATGGGGTCGATCATCCCCAGTTCGCGATTTCTGGAACGCCAAGTTGTGGAGGCCGGGGGTGTCCCCTCCGCCAGGACCATAGTGGAATTGGGTCCCGGCACCGGAGGCACAACCCGGGCCATACTGCGTGCGATGAAGCGGGATGCCCGGCTCTTGAGCATCGAAATCAATCGACATTTGCACGCCTTGGTGAGCGGCATCAGGGACGATCGGCTCGTTGTCCATCTCGGCAGTGCAAGGGCGCTTGTCGACACCCTTTCCCTGTACGGGATGGGCGTGCCCGATGTCCTGATTTCCGGCATTCCCTTTTCCACCATGAGCCATGGTGCAGGAACCGAAATTCTCGAAGAAGTGTTCTCGGTGCTTGCCCCGGGAGGACGCTTCGTGGCGTACCAGTTGAGCAAGCGGGTCTGTACCCTTTGCCGGCCCCTCGTGGGACCCGGCAGGATGGAGGTGCAGCTCTTCAACATACCGCCGCAGCGGATCTACTGCTGGCAGAAGAACTGCCGACGGGATAACGTTCGAGTCTGAAGTCACGGGACCGCTATCCGCACCGCTCCGCATCGGCCGCCCGGAGCGGTCGCCGGAAAATTTTCCCGTCCGACCGGTATTCCCGGTTGCCGTGGAGGTATGGCAGCCGAGGCCGGAACGCTACACCTATCCTGGCGAGGTACGGAGAATGGCCACGGAAAAATCCCCTGTTCGAACATGCGCAATCTGCGGCAAGACCTTCAACGTCCGCGATTTGGTGACAGGCGTCCTCATCCGTGACGCCGTTGCCAAGGTCATCCTCCGGGAGTATCCGGAGTGGACGCCGGAGTCGTACATCTGCCGGAACGATTTGGCCCGGTTTCGGGGGGCCTATGTTCATTCTCTGCTGGAATCCGAGATGGGAGAGCTGACTTCGCTCGAAAAGGAGGTCCTGCAGAGCCTCGAAAAGCATGAGATCCTCGCCATGAATGTCGATGCCGAGTTCGAACAGGAGTGGACCCTGGGGGAAAGGCTGGCGGATCGGATTGCCGCCTTCGGCGGTTCCTGGGCCTTTCTCATCTTGTTCGGGGTGTTTATTGCTCTCTGGATAGGGATGAACGCCGTCTTTCTGTTCTGGAAGCCCATCGACCCCTATCCGTTCATCCTCCTGAACCTGCTTCTCTCCTGCCTCGCCGCCATGCAGGCGCCCATCATCATGATGAGTCAGAACCGCCAGGAGGCGAAGGACCGCCTCCGCTCCCAGCATGATTACCAGGTGAACCTCAAAGCCGAGCTCGAGATCCGGCATCTGCACGAAAAGATCGACCACCTTCTTACCCGGCAGTGGGAGCGCTTGGTCCAGATTCAGGAGGTCCAGCTCGACCTCCTTTCAGAGCTCACCCATACCGAAGCCCACCGTTAGCTGTCACCAAATCCTCGACCTTAGTTGAAAATAGAGACAGGCTCTCACCAGTCACTCCAGAAAAGGCTTCCCCCTGAGGGCCACGCTTTTCAGTGCGCCGAATAAGTAGTTTCTATCCCGGTCCTTCACCAGAGGCGGCAGGCTTAGTCAAGACCAATGAGCAGCCTCTTGCGGGAAACACGGCTTTTTTTGGTCAGAGCGGCATCTACGCGGGAGAAAGTGCAGCAGGAAGTTGAAAGTTGCATTTGAGTAGTTATTTAGTAATTAAAGGAAACAATGAGAGTAGGTGGTGGACATGGAAGATAGAAAAGAGATCTTGAAATCGTTGTTCGATGCCATCGGCGAGGAAGGATGCGGCATTACGTGCGAAGAGGCAGATATCTTCGAGAATGAAGAAGGATGGAAAATGTTTCTGGAGGGTTTTATGGAGCCCTGGTTTCTTGGAAAGAGCGTTGAAGAGGCCAAGGCGAGTATTAAGGAATATGCTTCGATGAGATTTGGATTGAGCTGATTACGATTCCTGTGCGTTTCCGGGCAGGCACCAGGGAGAGAGAGAAGAGAGATGGGAAAGAATGAAGAGAAGCGCACCAGAGAGATCATTGGAATCCTCGAAAAGGAATATCCCGATCCAAGAACCGCTTTGAACTTTGCGAATCCTCTGGAATTGCTGGTGGCCACGGTGCTCTCGGCCCAGTGCACCGATGAGAGGGTCAACAAGGTTACTCTCGATCTTTTCAAGAAATATAGATCAGCCGAAGATTATGCCCGGGCGGATGTGGCCGAGCTGGAGGAGGATGTCCGGCCGACAGGCTTTTACCGGAACAAGGCCAAGGCCATCAAGGGCCTCAGCGCAGATCTGGTGGAGAAATTCGACGGCCGGGTCCCTGCCGATCTGGATGACCTGATCTCTCTCAGGGGGATCGGCCGCAAGACCGCGAACCTTGTCCTCGGTGAGGCCTTCGGGATTCCGGGCATCGTTGCGGACACCCATGTGGTCAGACTGTCACAGCGCATCGGGCTCACTGAAAAAAGTGATCCGGTGAAGGTGGAGGCGGACCTCATGGAGATCGTGCCGAAACACAAGTGGACTCGCTTCTCGAACCTCCTCATCCTTCATGGCCGCGCGATCTGCACAGCCCGCAGACCCAGACACGAGGAATGCAAGATCGTGGATCTGTGCGACGAAGGGATCCGATGGAAAAAAGGAAGGAGAACATGGTATGGAAAAACATGAACAGCATGAAAAATTCAGTAATGACGAAGATCGGCGTCTTCCACCCTGCACGTACGCTCCAGAGTGGGCGGAGCACGCCAGGTTCAACCAGGAAAACGAACCGTGTGATGACGGTAGAGCGGCCCGGATCTGCGGCAGCAGTGAGGAGGACGAACCCTGTCCCATATGATGCGTCGATATTTTTTCTCCTACGCCGTCCGGGGGCACAAACCGGCGGTGGTGTCCCTGTCCTTTTTAATCCTTGTCAAAGGGTTATCCTTGGGTTATTAAATCAGTTATTCACATTACAACCAAATCATCCGGGCACAAGGTGCATTCTCGATCTTCCCGTACATTGCTGGTCCTGGCGGTGTTCCTGGTCTTCGGTGGAACAACCGTCTTCTTTTGGCACCATCAGAACCGCGATGAGCGGGAACTGGTCTTCCGTCAGATGAATACCTCTGCTGAACAGATCGTGGTTCGCATGGAGGGCCTGATGACGGCGCGCATGACCGCGCTGAGGCTGCTGGCCGATCGGTGGGTTGAGAGAACGCCTCCCGACTTCAGCCGCGAACGTTTTGTACAATTTGCGGAAGACATTTACAGACATTATCCAGGATTTGCGGCGATTAACTGGATAGACCCCCAAGGGGTGATTCGATGGCTTTTCCCCGAAGAAAATACTGTGCAGGCCAAGGGGAGGAACATCCGCCGGGACCCCTTTTATAAGGAGATTTTCCAGGAGGGAGATAAAGATAGACCGTTGGCAGTGACGCCTTGCGCGCCGTCCAACGGACAAGGCTTCGCGTTCGAGGCGTTTATTCCCTTGATCCACGAGCATGTCCTGCAGGGATACCTCGAAGGCGCCTTCCAGGTCAATCGGATTGTGGGCATTTGCCTGGCCGAAGATGTCTTCAGAGATTTCAGTGTCCGCTTGTATGAAGGCAAAAAGCTTATCTTCACAAGCGGGAAGCAGAGAAGCTTTTCTCCTCCTTTGGAAAGCAGACTGCATGTGGTCGGGGAGATCCGTTTTCCGGAAAAGATCTGGAGGCTTGACCTCGAACCCAGCCCTCTCATTTTTTCGTCCAATGCGGCCCCTGATGTACCCTTCCTGGTTTTCGGCCTGGCCGCGTCGGCGATCTTGAGTCTGCTGCTCCTGTTTCTGTTGCAGAGAATGAGCATGTACAAGGAGGCGCGAGACCAGGCCTTCCATGAGATAGGAGAAAGAAAACAGGCCCAGAAGGCATTACAGCAAAATGAGAAAGAGCTGGAAAGGCTGCTCTCGGAACTCGCTCGGAATAATGAGGAGCTGGAGACTTTCGTGTACACCGTATCCCATGATCTCAAAACCCCCATTGTGACCATAGAAGGCTTTATCGGTGCCTTGCGGGAAGACTTCGGGGATCTCCTTTCAGGCGAGGGCGAAAGGTATCTCTCCTACATGAGTCAAGCGGCCCGGAAGATGGAGATGTTGATCAGCGATCTGCTGGAGCTGTCCCGGATCGGCCGGTTGACTGAGAAAAAAGGAGAGTTCCCATTTGGTGAGGTTGTTCAAGAGGCCCTCACAGGGCTTCAAGCCCTGATCCGGGAGCGGGGCGTCCAGGTGGATATCCAGAAGAATCTGCCGGTCGTCTACGGAGAACGAAAACGTCTGGTCCAGGTCATGGAAAACCTTCTATCCAATGCCGTTAAATATATGGGAGAGGACAATCCTTCACCGCAAATCCACGTGGGCATTCAAAGGGAGGGAGCTCAGGCCCTGTTTTTCGTCCGGGACAACGGCATCGGGATCGACCAGAGACACTTCGAGAAGATCTTCCAGATTTTCCAGCGGTTGCCTTCCGCCAAGGAACATGGGGAGGGGACGGGCGTGGGTTTGACCATCGTCAAGCAGATTGTGGAGCGTCTCGGCGGCCGGATCTGGGTGGAGTCGGAACCAGGGAAGGGGAGTACTTTTTTCTTTACCCTTAAAGACAAGGAGGTCGGAAGGTGAAAGGACAAGGAGGTCGGAAGGTGAGAGAGGCTACCCTCAAAATGCTGATTGTGGAAGACGAGGAAGCACACGCGGAACTGACGAAACGGGCCATCAGAAAGGCGGGCTATGGAGGAGGGATCGACGTGGTATCGGATGGCGAGGCGGCGCTCGATTACCTTTACAACCGGGGCAATTACCAGGATAAAGAGAAATACTGCATCCCGACCCTGATCCTGCTGGATATAAAACTTCCCGGAATCGATGGCATCGAAGTATTGAAAAGGATCAAGGAAGATCCCGATTTGAAGCGGATCCCCGTGATCATGTTGACGACTTCCGCGCGGGAGCAGGATATTGTAAGTTCATACAACCACTATGCCAACAGCTACCTCACCAAACCGGTGGGATTCAAAGAGTTTGAGGAGAAGGTGAAACAGGTCGGAGTCTACTGGACCATTCTTAATGTACCGCCGGTCTTGAAAGAGGCATGACCTCGCTTTGAGAATACGGAAAATGGACTTCAATTCATTGAAACTCGTGATCATTGAAGATGAAGAGGCGCACTTCAGTCTGATGAAGCGCGCTATCGAGCGTGACCTGCCTCAGGTGACGGTCCACTATTTTGCTCATGCAGGCGCCTGTCTTCAATGCCTTGACGAGGTCAGTCCGGATATTATCGTGACCGACTACCTCATGCCGGATATGGACGGCATCGAGTTCCTGAAGGCTCTGAAGGAGAGAGAAAAAGATGTCCCGGTAATCGTAATTACGGGGCAGGGAAATGAAAATATCGCCGTTCAGGCCATGAAACTGGGCGCCTGGGACTATCTCGTAAAATCGCCCGATTTTTTTACCCTGCTCCCCGCGGTTATTGACAAAGTCATCCGTGAATGGAACCTTAAGGAATCCCTGCGCGACAGTGAGAGGAGGTTCGAGGATCTGGCTGAAAGGACGGCCGAGTGGATATGGGAGGTGGACCACAAAGGGAGGTACGTGTACTCCAACCAGGTTGTTCGAAAGATATTGGGATATGGTCCCGATGAGCTGATCGGCAGACCCTACTACTCCCTGCTTCGTCTCGTGAGTGGGGAATCCGTGCAGGACTATATTTTCCGAATCGCGTTGGGAAAAAAGACCCTTTCCGCCTTTGAGATGTGTGCGAGTCACAAAGAGGGTAAAGAGGTGATTTTGGAAACCAGCGCAGCGCCGGTCCTGGATAAGGCAGGACATCTCGCCGGCTACCGCGGCATTCACCGGGATATCACCGCAAGGAAACTGGCGGAAGATGCCCTGAAAGAATCGGAGAGCAGGCTTCGGGATCTTTCTTCGAGGCTCCTGGCTGCACAAGAGGAAGAAAGAAGATATGTGGCCAAAGAACTTCATGATAGTATCGGCCAGACACTGGCAGCCATCATGGTCTACTCGGGAAATGCTCTCATGCAGCTCGGCGAGGAAAAGGCGGAGACACCCATAAGCAGGATCTTGACGTCAGTCACTTCCATGGTAAAAGGCGCCATCGACGAGCTGAGACGAATTCAGAAAAATCTGTGGCCCAGCCTTCTGGACGACCTCGGCCTATTAAAGACTATCCAGGGGTTTTGCCGGGCATATAACGAGGTTTACGCCGGAATTCGCATCGAGATCGAACTCGGAGTAGAAGAAGCAGATGTTCCCTCCCGGCTGCGAATCGTTATCTACAGGATCACCCAGGAGGCTTTCAACAACATCGCCAAACACAGCAGAGCGAATCATGCCATGATCTCTTTTCAGAAGACAGAAGGCCGCCTGGACCTCCTCATAACGGACAACGGCAGCGGCTTCGATCCGTCAACCGTTTCGGTCAGCGGTTCGTCCCTTACGGGGCTGGGACTCTCCACCATGAAGGAGCGGGCCGAGCTGTCGGGCGGCATCTTCTCGATTAACTCCCTCCCGGGAAAGGGAACGAGCATCCATTGCTCCTGGCCGGTCTGAATCCCCAAGATCAGTTCAAAGGTCTCTCGTCCTGAATTCCTCCAGAAGTTCTACCACATCTTCTTCGGCGACATCCGACCAGGACCGGTAGGCCCTTGCCACGGCAAAACTGAAGCCGCCTCGGATATTGGCACAATAGAGCATTTCAACTTCATGAGCGATCATCTCTGCCGATACGCGATGGGCGGTCGGTACGGCGACAACAATCCGGCCGGCCCCGGAGCTGCGCAATGCCTCCACCGCCACCCGCATGGTAAACCCCGACGCCAGCCCGTCATCCACCAGGATCGCGGTTCGATTCCCAAGGTCAGGGAAGGGTCGCCGACCCCGCAGTTTTGCGACCCGACGCGCAACTTTGGCCTTGGTGTCTTCGATTCCCTTTTTGACATCCTCGGCAGTCAGATTTACGCGGCGCACCAGATCCTTATTCAGCTCCACAGTGCCGTCAAACGCCACCGCCCCGTAGCCGGCTTCAGTATTCCACGGCAAGGTGATTTTGCTGACCACAGCTACGTCAAGATCAAGCCCTGTTCTTTCTGCCAGCGCCACCCCCACCGGTACGCCGCCGGCCGGCACAGCTAAAATGATCCCCGCTTGCTTGTCCTTGATCGCAAGCATGGGAGCCAGGATCTTACCGGCATGGTCGCGATCCTGAAATACGCCGGTTTTGTTCCGCAGGTCGGGCAGGTCGATGATGTTCGATTCCATGGGATCTCAGGTTTCCATGGAAATAAGAGGGTGACGATCATTCTGATTTCCATGAAAGATTCAGGAAACGATATCAAGAAGGATGCCGGGAGTCCATGAGAAAATCCTCAAAGTCATGTCGGCGGGAAGATGATGCCTTGGTGGATCAGGGTTGCAAGAGTGACTTGATTTGATCCTCGATTTGGGGTAATGTCCTCGTTGAATTCGTAAAGCCTCCGGCCGAGGACATCCCGGCCGGAATGGCGACTTTCTCGATTCCTGATAATCGGTGGGATGATGTTTCTGACCGCCGGGAGGCCCGATTATGCCTGAAAAACTTGCGAGCTGGTACGCTCCGGCGCGACGAAGCGATAAAGATACAATTGACCGTCAAAAGAAGCTGTTGGCGAACTACTACGGTTCGCTCCGACAGCTTTATGGCGCGGTTTCAGAACTCATTCTGATCGTCAATCAGGACAGGCAGATCGTATTTTTCAATTCGGTCGTTCCTTCCCTGCTGGGCGTCGATAATCCGGAAAACCTGTATGGTTTGCGTCCGGGCGAGGCCCTGGGATGCATATACTCCTGCAGGAATCCAGGCGGCTGCGGTACCAGCGAGTTCTGCTCGCAGTGCGGTGCGGTGAACGCCATACTTACAGCATTGAGCAACAAGGCGGATCTTCAGGAGTGCAGGATGCTGAGAAACGACGACGTCGAGGCACTCGACCTGCTGGTGCGAACCACCCCGCTGGAAATCCAGGGACAAATGTTCACTATTACGGCCATCATCGACATCAGCCATGAGAAACGGAGGAGAACGCTGGAGCGCATTTTTTTCCACGATATAATGAGTACCGTTGCGACCATTAATCTGTGTGTAAAGAAGCTTTATGCGGAGCCGGACAGCAAAAATGCCGCGGGTTTCAGGCAGAATCTTATGAGGAGCGTCGACCAGTTAATCGACGAACTCCGCTCGCAAAGGGAGTTGCTGGCGGCGGAAAACAATGAGCTTGTGGTCAAAATGCAGCCGGTGGACGTTCATTCGCTTGTCAGAGAGGTGGTCGAGGCATTCAGGGATCGATTTAGTGACCATATGATCGTGCTCGGTGACGGGCAGGTTGGAAACCTGATATTGAATACCGATCGGGCTCTGCTGCAACGCGTGCTGGGAAATATGATCCTGAATGCGGTCGAAGCCAGCCGGCCCGGGGAGGCTATCGATGTTTCATGCAGGGTTAAGGACAAACACGTCGAATTTCGGGTACACAATGAGAGTCACATCCCCAAAGAGATCCAGGTGCGGGTTTTCCAGCGATCATTTTCGACAAAGGGCGCGGGTCGCGGCCTGGGTACTTACAGCATAAAGCTCCTGAGCGAACGGTATCTCTACGGCAGTGTCGGTTTCAGCAGTTCACCTGAGCACGGCACCACCTTTGTGGTCCTATATCCGCTCTAATTCCAATTCGCATTCAAGCGCTGCCGGCGTTGACTGCGTGGCAGACTCCTCGACGTACTGTACGTCGCTTTTCAAAGAAGGTAGCGGGCCATTTTCATCATCAATTCATGTTCCTGGAGTGCGCCGGGCAGGTTCTCCCGCAGCTCTCCTTTATCGAAAATGAAGATCTGGGGGACGCTCAGGATGTCATAGGTTGAGGAAATGCGGGGGTTCGAATCCACATTGATCTTGGCAACGTGCACCTTGCCTTTGGACTCTCTTGCAAAGGCATCCACAACCGGCAGGAACGCCCGACAGGTGGGGCACCACGGAGCCCACGCAAACAGGAGGACCGGCAAGGGAGACCGGATCACCTTTTCTTCGAAATCGCCGTCTCCAACCATGATCGAAGTGGTGCTCAACAGCCCTTCTGTCTTCAGTGCGGCCCCGCATTTTCCGCATTTGGCCGTTTCGTCGATCTTGTCCAGAGGGATCTTGTTTCGTGTCCAGCACTCCGTACACCTCAGGGTGACGGCGCCCGCGTTTTTTGCGTCTTCCGGACCGCCATCCAGCGGGGAATGGCATTTGCCGCATGTGGCGCCCCGGCTGTCCTTGCCGGCCGGAACCCTGTTCTTGGCGCCGCATGCCGGGCACCGTATGATACGAGTCTGTTCGTCTCCCATCAAAGGAACTCCTCCTATGCGATTTGGTGCCGGCTTGGAAGCCGTTAACCAACATGCTCCCACGAGCCTCGTGATGTCTCTTCACAGGAGATCGTTAAAACTAATTTAATAATCAAAGGTTCAAAATTCAATAGATAAGATGACTTGAGGACTTTCTCATGTGTGACTCGTGGTGCCGGAGAGGGGACCAGGGGCGACAGCTGGTTGAGGCCCCCGGTGTTTTCTCCATCACACGCTCAGACGGAGGCTCAGCAACAGCTCCAGAAGCACGATCAGGGCAATAAACGTGCTCCATAGATTTTTTGATCGGAAGTAAAGCCAGAGGGCCAGCAGAACCCGAACGGAAGGAAGTATGCCGAGCAACAGCACCCCCACGCTCATCCATGTCTCACCCAGGGACATGGAAGGGTGCAAAATGAGCCCCTGCAAAGGAGGAACGGGATGTCCGGGGAAGGAAAGGGAATCGCCTGTCATCAATGAACAGGCGAAACCGTAGATCATGAGCCCAAAAGCAGCAAGTGAAAATACCAGAGAGACTTTTTGCATGCGTGCCTCAAGCCGCCCCGCCGATTCGCTCTGTGACCAGGAAATGCGCATGGATATCGCCCTTTCGTGCTGCTCAGTGGCTCAGGGCCTCGAGGAGCATATACCCTCCCATGACAAGCAGTAAGATAATCAGCGCCGCACGTACCCAACCCACCCGCAGCCTGGGGAGGGCATAGACGCCGAGCATTGCTCCGATAAACACCCCCAGTGCCGTCGGGATCACTATCGTGGGATAGATATCTCCTCTGCCGTAATAGACGAAAACACTTGCGGCGGCAGTGATTCCTACCATGAAATTACTGGTTGCCGTGGCGATTCCCAGGGGGACATCCATGACAGCGTACATAATGGGCACTTTGATAAATCCGCCGCCCACGCCGAGCAGCCCTGAAATCATGCCTGCCAGTCCGGCTCCTGAGAGCCCCATGGCCCAGTGCCGGGGTTGATATTCGGGACGGAAAAGGGTTTCCGGGCTGGGCGTTTTGGCCTGCCGTCCGGCCTTGAACTGAGTATACCCGGCCGTGAAGAAGACCACACACGCAAAGAGTATCTCCAGAACTCGGGCATGGAACACCCCCGCAAGCCACCCTCCGGCAATGGCAGCCGCCGTCGTGACCAGTTCCAATCGCAACGCCAGATCCGTATCCGCGCCGCGGCCGCGGGGGGCAAAAGCGGCCACACCGGCCGATGTGGCGATGACGCCCACCAGGCTGGTGCCGATGGCGGCCCGCATGGGGAGATGGAAGAGCAGCCTGAGGAGAGGAACGAGAAAGATGCCTCCACCAAGACCCATCACAGCCCCCAGAATGCCTGCCACAATTCCTATGAGGAAGAGGCCGGATACAGTCGCCACCCAATCCTCCCTTTTTTACCCCAGCGCCAGAAAGCGTTGCCAGTCGGCCAGGTCGAGTTTGAGATCCTTGTAGCGGGCCTGCAGCGCCGCATACAGCTCTGCATTTTCAATGGCCAGGCTCACCAGATCCGCAACGGACTGCAAAAAAGTGATGGCTACAGGACCGAAATGGCGGGGGACAGCAGCATGGACCCGCATAACCCCCAGTTTTCGATCCTTCAACTTCAGGGGAACCGCCAGGATTGACCGTATCCCTTCCTTTGCCGCTTCACGAGGGTACTCGAAGCCTGAATCGTGTTCCAGATCGTGGAGCACGACCGTCTCGCCGGCCAAAACACGGACGTCGATGCCGCTTTTCGCCACGTGTACCTCCCCTTTCCCGAGGTAGGTCTCGCTCAGGCCGTACGACGCTATAAGACGCAGGATACGTCCTCTGCTCCCTAAGAGCCGGATGGAAGCTCCCTTCAGCCACATCTCCTTGACGGCGGCTTCCAGGACCCGTTGGAGCATCTGTTCGAGATCCGAAGAAGCACTCAGCGCCTCGGCAATCCGGTAGAGACTCTGGCGCAGGCGCACCTTTTCCAGCACCAGCGCGCCCAGGTCGGCCAGGGTCCAAAGGAGCGACATGGTTTCAGGGTCGTCGAATTTTTTCCTTTTCGAATACAGGTGGATCGCGCCGACAATGTGCCCTCTGACCGACAGTGGCACAGCCGTGACTCTCGTTGCGCCTTCCAGGAACGGAGCCGCATGGTGAAGTTCAGGGTCCTCGGCTACATCCGTGACCGAAACCGATTCTCCGGCAAAAAGACGCTGGTTGAACCTGCTGTGCTCCATATCCAGCGGCATCTTCGATAAGTAGGCTTCGCTCAGCCCGATCGCTTTGCCCAGGACGAAACCGCTCCCATCCGGATTGAGCAGGAGTACGAGGGCTTGGGCGGTTGACAACGCCTCAGCCAGGTCATCCAGTAATACCTGGATCACTTCGGTTTCCAGAAGAACAGTGCTCAAGGCATGAGTCGTTTTTCGGACCGTTTCGAGGTAGGCGCAGGCACCGGGCACATTCACCATATTCTATCCTTTCCGCGGCTTAAGATCCGGGGGATTTTCCGCATTTTCATTAATCCCATGATTGGCCGGCTAATAGAGGCAGGCGTCTAGTATCGACAGCACTTCAGACAACAACTCATCATTGCCGTGTTCGATTCGCTTGACACGGCGAGCGCGGAAATCAACAGACTTAACTTGCTCAACCATTATGAAACCTGCCAGCCTACTGCCTTCCGGGATAGGGACGTGAAAGGGGAAACCACGTTCGGTGTTCGTAACCGGGCATACAATAGCCAAACCCGTGCTTCGGTTGAACAGGTCTTTGCTGACAACCAAAGCAGGGCGTCGCCCCTTCTGCTCATGACCAGATTGTGGATCAAATGTGATCGCGATAATATCCCCTTGCTTGGGGACATAAGCAGCCATCTACCAGACCTCCTTACCAACCGGCTCACCCCATTCGACTTCGCTGGTTTGGTAATTTTCAGGAATACGTGCAACAAGATCCTTAAGACTGTGCTTTCCGTGTATCATCTTGGCAGGTGTCACAATCATAATACCGTCTTTTACACTGATATCCACCTCATCACCGACCCCAAGCTGCACATCTGCGAGCAGATTTTTTGTTAGACGAACCCCTTGGCTATTTCCCCATTTCTGAATCTTTGCAAGCATTGGACCGCCTCCTTATGTATATCCGAAGTATAGCCATTATAAACGTAACGGTCAAGGACTATTTTAGGCCAACATGAATTCCGTGGACAGTACGTCAATTACCCCACTTTTTTTGGTTTTCTCCCGGATTTTCGGGGCCTTAATTCCCTGCCAGGGAAGTGTTCAAAGTGTGATACCACGCCAGCCTTCCCTGAAATTGATGCGACGGGTATATCGGCGATGCGCCTCCCCGATGGCCAGCCTGAGATGCTCCTTCTTTCCAGGCACGGCAATCAGATGAATATGATTCGGCATCAAACAATAGGCCCATATATCCACAGCATAGTTCCGGCACCATTCTGCCATGAGATCAACATAGGCGGCATAGTCCTCATCTGAAAAAAAGGTCTTCTGTCGTCTGTTGCCACGCTGGGTAATATGGTGCGGCATGCCTTCCGCCACCACTCTTGCAATTCGTGCCATGTAAAAACCATTGGGTCCCGCGGAGGTTCTGCAGGTCGAACGATTGGTTCCCGAGGTGCGAAGCGCCACGGAAATACATGGGCGTGACGGGAAGCTGTCTTCACCAGAATGGCCAGCTCGGGTAAATCCCCCCAACCCCCCTTTGGTAAGGGGGGGCAAGAGAGGATTTCTCGCGGTCGTTGC
>Ga0315535_1000750_pt1 | contig 22485 bp, 15 predicted proteins | sample SalMarSW160220MG_2_FD_203092 | JGI IMG/M metagenome (GOLD analysis project Ga0315535, IMG submission 203092) | Salt marsh sediment microbial communities from the Plum Island Ecosystem LTER, Massachusetts, United States - Salt Marsh Sediment SW1602-20 ... | reverse complement strand
AAAATGCTGCAGCATCATGTTGATAAAAAAGCAGATCTTTCAATGTCCTGCATCCAAATTTCTAAAGATGAAGCCAGCAGGTTTGGAATAGTCGGAGTAGATGAAGAACATCGCGTGCATTCATTTATTGAAAAACCGGAAAATCCAACGGAGCTTCCGGATTCTCCGGGCAATTCTTTTGTGAACATGGGAATCTATGTTTTTAATGCGGACGTACTTAGAGATGTATTGATGGAAATGGAAAATCAAAAGATTAAGGCACACGATTTCGGACACGATATAATTCCATATATGGTGAAAAATAAATTAAATGTGATGGCTTACCGATTCCATGATGAAAATAAAAAAACCAAACCTTACTGGAGAGATATAGGAACCATAGACAGTTATTATGAATCAAGCATGGATCTGATTAGCGTGTCACCCGAGTTTAATTTTTATGACCTGGAATGGCCTATGAGAACCTACCAATATCAATATCCTCCTGCTAAAACTGTTTCACACGAAGGAGAAAGAGTCGGAAGAACTTTGAACTCTATGATCTGCGACGGTACCATAGTATCAGGCGGACTGGTGGAGCGCTCATTGATTGGGCCGAATGTTAGGGTAAATAGTTTTTCATATGTAACAGATTCCATCATTATGAATAGTTGCAATATTGGACGACACGCAAGAATAAGAAGAGCAATTATAGATAAGAATGTAATTGTTCCGGAAGGTTATGAAATAGGATTTGACCTGGAAGGCGACAAAAAGAAATTTACTGTTACCGATAGTGGAATTGTAGTGATTGGGAAAAACCAGGCACTAAGTTAAAGTTTGATTTGTATAACCTTTGATTTTTTTATAGATAAAAATTTATAGACTAATCCGCACTTTTTATAATTCCTTTCTCCATTTCATAAAAGACATTTTTATTTTAATTTGTAACTATTCATTTTAGCCAGTATGAACAGCAACTTAGAATCAAAAATTAGAAATCTGCCGGATAAGCCGGGCATTTATCAGTTCCTTAATGATAAGGGCAAGGTGATTTATGTCGGTAAGGCAAGGAATCTGAAGAACCGCGTCAGAAGTTATTTTCATGACAGTATAACTTCCGCCAAAACCCTCGCACTGGTTAATAAAATCAATGATTTTGAGCTTATCGTTACAGATAATGAAATTGAGGCTTTGGTGCTGGAAAATAACCTGATAAAAGATCTGAAGCCTCGATACAATATTAACCTGAAGGATGATAAATCATATCCATTTATAAAAGTGACTAATGAACCTTATCCCCAAGTATATCCAACCCGGAGAGTTGTCAAAGACGGCTCAAAATATTTTGGCCCGTATACAAATGTAAAGGACATGAAATCAGCACTGAGAATGATCAACCAGATTTTCAAAATCAGAAGCTGCAAATTAAATATTGACCAGGAATCTATTGATAAAAAGAAATTTAAAGTTTGTCTCGATTATCACATCCACAAATGCGATGGTCCCTGCGAAGGCCTTGTATCTGAAAAAGATTATAATGATATGGTAGGCGAAGTTGTAAAGCTGTTAAAAGGTAAAACGGTTGACCTTATAAAAGAGCTTACAACTAAAATGGAAACCGCTGTGGAGAAAATGAAATATGAGAAAGCTGCCGAGATCAGGGACAAAAGGGATCAGTTAAATATTATTTCTGAACGGCAAAAAATAGTTGCAAACGATTTTGAAGACCGCGATGTAATATCAATTGCCTACGAAGGAAAGGACTCGGCCTGTTCTATCTTTAATATAAGGGGAGGAAAGCTGACCGCAAAAAAACAATTAAAGTTGGGAATAGACGACAACGATGAAATTGCCGAGATTTATACAGCTGCAATAAAATTTTATTATGGTGAATATGTTGAGGTACCTAAAGAAATACTCATAGAAGTTGAACCCGCAGATATAGAGACACTTGCCTCCTGGCTCAGCCAGAAAGCGGAAAGGAAAGTGAAATTTGTTGTCCCGAAAAAAAGCAGCGACGCCCTTTCTTTAATTAATATGTGCAAACAAAATGCAATATTACAGTTAAAGGAGATCCAGATCCAGAAAATGAAAAATCAGGGTAATGTACCTTACGCGCTTTCGGCATTGCAAAGAGATTTGAGATTAAAAGTACTGCCTAGAAAAATAGAATGCTTTGATATTTCCAATCTTCAGGGAACTGATTCTGTTGCAAGCCTGGTTTCATTTATTGATGGCAAGCCAAAGAAAAGCCTTTATCGAAAATTTATAATTAAGACAGTTGAAGGCCCCGATGATTTTTCAAGTATGCAGGAAGTAATTGGAAGAAGATACAAAAAGCTGCTTGAAGAAAAAGAAGCGCTGCCCGATTTAATTATGGTCGATGGAGGAAAGGGGCAATTATCAAGTGCCGTTAGTACTCTAAAAGAACTTGGGTTAAGAGATTTTAATATTATCGGTCTTGCCAAAAGACTTGAAGAAGTATTTTTCCCTGGTCATTCAGAACCGGAGTCTATACCAAAAACGTCTTCCGGATTAAAGCTTTTACAGCAGGTGAGGGATGAAGCACATCGCTTCGCGATTACATTTCATAGGGAAAGAAGAAGTAAAAGGACCATTACTTCAGAGCTTAATGGCATAAAGGGAATTGGAAAATCTACTACGGACAAGCTTCTTAAAGAGATTGGAAGCATATCAGTAATTCAAAATACTGACGTTGAAACTCTTTCTAAAGTGGTCGGGAAAGCGAAGGCTGAATTAATAAAAAGACATTTCGAAACAACTGGTCATGCAGGGATCTAAATTTTAATATTCGTATTTATAAGATAGTGCGGTTATTTCTTTAGTAATCATATAAGTAAAAATTAATTGCTATATTTTGATAAAAGTTAAAGGACTGAACATGAAAAAATGCATTTTCCTATTCGTTCTTGTATTATGGATATTTTCAGGCTGTAGCAAGAATAATGAGACAGAGAGGAAAAATGCGGATGGTAAAGTAATTGAAAGCTTGGTTATTAGTTCAATCAAAGGGAACTCAACTGATAATGCTTCCCTAAATAATTTAATAGATACCAGACTCCCAGTAAATATTGAATATAATAACCTTTCCATTGACAGCTTAAAAGACAATTCCGGAAAAAAATTTTATACCGTGCTCCTCGAATATGCCAACCCGGCTTATAACAGGTTTGCAGTTTACGATTCTCGCCTAAATAATTATCTGATCGATAAATCTCTTAACGGTAAAATATCACAGCAAAATATTTCCGAAGAAGGGATGATGCTAATAAAACTAAATGAGGATTTTTTATCAAAGGATATATTTAATCTAAAAAGGATATCATTTTATTTAGTAAATGATACTTCTGTGGACCTTGTATTCAGAACATTCACGACTCTAAAATACAACAGTTATATCTATACGCAGCAAATAAACACGGTCTCCAGAGATAAGATCCAAACCACGATAAGCAGCAATATAGATCCGCTGATGAATAATATATCGGATGAATTTGTTTTTAATAATAATTACGGGAAATATGTAAGCAGAATAGACCTTTTTGATAAATATGTAATAAATAAAATTAGTGATTATAAGGATACACTGAAATATCCGGAAATAACTGATGAAAAATCCCTGCTGGCAACCGTAGGCCTAAATACAGCGGATGAAAAAATTAGTAATAATGGAAATGCGGTAAATCCCGGCTATTCTATTAAGCTTTCAAAGGATTGGGAAGAGTTTAAGGATTTTACAATTACTGAATTCCTCAATAAGCAAATGAATGGAACAAGATATTATAATTCAACTATCGGGGCTACTATTTCGGTCGTCGAAATACCTTTTACAAATGAAGCCGAGGATTATATAAACTACAGATTAAAAAATATAATGAAAGGGGAAATGATAATTAGAAATTCTGGTAAAATTATTATGGGGAAATATTTTATTTTGTTCTATGAGTTCTATTGCGGAAAGAAAAAATTTCTTTTTATAATGAAAGGATCGAAGTTCACATTTGATAAATATAAAAATCTTTATTATAAAATAATAAATTCATTTTCAATAGACTGTAATGTATAAATTAATATTATTTCTTAAAAAATCTAATGATAAACAAGTATTCTCGCATTTTGAAGAATTTACTTTAAAATATCTTTCAGAGGTTGCCGGAAAAAGAGTTATTCCGGGGAAAGTCGAAAGCAGTCTATTGCTGGATACAAAATACTCACATTTCTGCGAAGTAGAAGTTGCAAAGAAGGAGGAAATGGATAAATTATTGAATAGTAAAGCAGGAAAGGAATTGAATAAAGATCTGATGAATTTTCACAAACACGTAGATGTAATTTTTGTAGACTTTAATCAAATAAATAATTAAAATATATGTAGATTTTATTTGGGATTAAACTTAGCTTTTTACAGAATAATAAATCATTTTTTCAGGAGGCACAAATGTGGGATAAATTTAATAAAGGCCTATCATCTGTAATAGTGATATTGGCTTTTTCCATTGCTGTGATTTTTTCCTCCAACACAGCAGATGCGCAATCTCTCTGGAAACTAAATGCACCACCTACAGGCGGAGGCACAACCACTGATTCAACTGTACCGCAGGATGATAACAGTCATACGGGTCTTTTTATTTTAGCCGGAGCTTTAGTTGTAGGCTTTGTACTGTATAAAGTAGTATTTCAGAACAATGAGGAACCGGCTGATTCATCTGATACAACATCTTCCTTGATTCCGGCTAAATCAAAAGTCATCAGACTGCAGGCTGAATCTGCAATTCCTCAAAACGATCCGCCGGTCAATGTATATTTGGGAATCCGGGGAGATAATTATAATTCGCCGATTGAAGAAAAAACTTACATAGTAGGTGTATCACTTAAATTTTAATAAAAAAGGGCAGCAGGTCACCCGAAATTCATACTTACCGCTGCTTCCTTCCGGACCTGACGGGGTTAGGTATTATTTCGTCAACCGCTACCCGATTCTTTAAATTCTTATTCCCTAAAGATCATTATTAAAATTAATTATCGCAAGTTTTAGTGTGTGGGAATTACTGCTTATTTCTATCCTTTAAAGTATTTCTTTCCCAAAAAACGGAATCTTCATATCCCTGTATACTTTTATTTTTATCAGCCAGTTTCAATCTTTTTTCTGCCATGCAGCAGTAATTTAATTCAGCCTCAATACCTGAATATTTTCTTCCGAGTTTTTTCGCAACAACCGCAGTCGTACCTGAACCAATAAAAGGATCAAAAACCATATCTCCTGGATTCGAGCTTGCAAGTATTATTTTTGCAACAAGTTTCTCAGGTTTTTGTGTTGGATGATCTGTATTCTCCGGCATTGACCAGAACGGCACCGTTAAATCTGTCCAGATGTTTGAAGGATGTGTTATTCTGTAATTATATTCTCCCCCGAAAGTCCAATCCTTTGGCCTCCCATTTTGCTTATAGGGAGCAAGAACTTTCCTTTTGATCTTTACTGCTTCAGTGTTAAATGTAAATTTATCCGACAATGTGCAAAACCAGATGTCTTCAGAACAATTTTTCCAATTAGATTTCGCTCCCCTTCCCTTTTCACGCTCCCAGGTAATTCTGTTTCTAATTATAAAATATTCTTTGGCAACATCATAAATTGCCGGTGAAGATTTCCAGTCACCACATATATAAATCGAAGAATCATCTTTAAGATATTTTATAATTTTGCTAATCCACGATTCCAGCCATTCAGCATATTTTTCATTTTCCATTTCTCTGAAAACTGTAAGATTAAATTTCTTATCCAGATTATAAGGAGGGTCAACAAAAAGAAGATCAATAAATTTATCAGGAAGATTATCAAGTACTTTAAAAGCATCTGCATTTATGATTTTGTCGGTTATTTGTTTTAAGGTAAATTTCGCTTTCTTAGGGGTTACTAATTTTTCCTGGAATTTTAATATTTCCGATTTTGTAAGTGTTAATGTACGGTTAAGTGGAGCTCTTTTTTTTTGCATATCCTTGAATGGGCCATGAGTATGAAGATGAAATGTCAAACTCTCGAATATTTTTCCCTGATTACATCCAGTTCCTTTATTACAGTTTCAAGTTTGTGAACTAAATCATCAACTAATTCGTAAGTATTCTCATCAAACTTATTCTCTTTTGCAGCGTTCTCCAGATCTTTACTTATGCCACCAATAAAATCTATCCCCAGCGTCATACTGCTGCCTTTTAGTTTATGCGCATTCAGCTGGAGCAATTTGGAGTTTTTTTCAGCAACAGCAGTTTTTATATTTCCAATCATCACGGGAAGATCGGAAATGTAAACATCAAGCAGTTCAATATAAAAATTAAGATCCTCTTCGGTTTGTATATCCTGTAAAAAAGAAATCTTGTTTTCATCAATTAAATAAGTAGGGGCTCGTTTGGATTTTAATTCAGAAATTAATTGATCTTTTTCCTCGTAAATTTTCTTTCCCCATTTGGTTATCACTGTCTGAAGGTCTTCTATCCTTATGGGCTTACTCATGTAGTCATCCATTCCTGCATCAAGACAAGATTCCCTATCACCCTGCATGGCATTTGCAGTCATTGCGATTATTTTAGGCCTTTGATCGGGTTGAAATTCATCTAATATAATTTTTGTCGCTTCAAAACCATCCAATTCCGGCATAAGTATATCCATCAAAATAATATCATAATTTATATTTCTTACACTTTCAACAGCTTCTTTCCCAGATGCTGCAACATCAGCGCGGTAGCCCAGTCTTTCAAGCATTCGCAATGCAACTCTCTGATTAACAACATTGTCTTCTGCAAGTAATATCCTTAAAGGCATTTGTGAACCAAGTTTTTTATCTATCATTACTTCCTTTAAAAACTTATCTTTCTTTCCCTTTTCTTTTCCACTTAAAACATTAATCAGTATTTCCTGCAATTGAGAATGTTTGATTGGTTTGGATAAAAACCCTGCTAAATTTGTTCGGTCATAATCTGTAAGCTGTTCCTTCCTTCCTATTGAAGTAAGTATAATTATCGGAACGTCTTTGGCGTTTTCATATTTTCTAATTTCGTGGGATAACCTGATGCCATCCATAAAGGGCATATGATAATCAAAAAGAGCTACATCAAATTTTTCTCCCTTTTCAATACGTTGTAATGCTTCCTCACCTGAATTGAGAATACTGGATTTCATTCCCCAGGATTCAACTTGAAGCTGAATAATTCTCCTGTTTGTTTTGTTGTCATCAACAATAAGAATTTTTTTATCTTTCAGTTCCGGCTGGTCTCCTTTTAAATAAACCCTTGATTTGGATGGAGCTGACTCAGCCATAATTGTAAAATAAAATGTGCTGCCAACCCCCATTTGGCTTTCTACCCAGACTTTGCCACCCATCATTTGAGCTAATCTTTGACTGATGGCCAGACCAAGACCAGTTCCTCCATGAGTTCTTGTAGTTGAATTGTCAACCTGGCTAAACGATTTAAATAAACGGTCCATCTTGTCTGATGGAATTCCTACGCCGGTGTCCCTTACAGAAAACAGTAATTCATATTTGTTATCAATTTTCTTTGCAGATACTGAAACGAATACTTCCCCTTTTTCTGTAAACTTAACAGAATTGTTTACAAGGTTGATTATTATTTGTCTCAATCTTGTAACATCTCCAACTATAGTGAGCGGAGTGTTGTCTTCAATCAGATAAGCAAGATCAAGAGCCTTTTCAGAAGCCTTTGGTGCAACTAGATCAAGAGAATCTTCAATACAGTCCCTGAGATCAAGCGGCTGATGTTCAAGTTCAAGTTTTTCAGATTCAATTTTTGAAAAATCAAGTATATCATTAATTATTACAAGCAATTGATCGCCACTAATTCTAATCGTTTCAACATATTCCTTTTGATCTTCGTCAAGATTGGTATCAAGCAAAAGTCCTGTCATACCAATTACGCCATTCATTGGAGTTCGGATTTCATGTGACATTAAGGCAAGGAATTCACTTTTTGCTTTTACAGCAGATTCGGCCCTTGCCAGCGCTATGTCAAGCTGTTTATTTTTTTCAACCAGATCCAGTGAGATATTATTATTTTTTATTACTGCAGCAATAGTTGCGGCCATAGTAAATAGTAGAGATTCCTCGTTATCTGTCCACTCCCGATCCTCAGTAAGATCATCAAAACCGATAAAACCCCAGTACAGATCATCAACCATAATAGGAACAAGAATCAGGGATTTAATAGCTTCATCTATAAAGGCAGACAGTGCGTCAGGGGGCAAATCTTTAATAATAAATTTAAGTGAATTCCCTTTCAAAAAATTTTCATAAAAATTAAGAGTGGCAAACCTTGAATAGGATAATTTCTGCAAGGCAGGATCCTCAATCTGTGCAGTTGCTGATTCAGCAGACCATTCAAACAAAAGTTTGGCGTAGGGTTCTTCCGTTTCCTCTATTATTTCGTGTTTGTAGATATAAACTCTATCAGTATTGGCAGCGATGCCGAGAATTCTTAAAGCTGCATTAAAGCCGGTATTAATATCTCTGCTTGAAATTAGACTTCTCGTTGCTTCTGCTATCCCCTGAAGCAAATTATCTTTTTTCCTGGAAAGATCTTCACTTAACTTTCGTTCACTTACATCTCTGATTATGCTCAGCAATAATCTCTTATTTCCTATTTCCTCAAGGAATGAATTTGATATTTCAAAATCAAGATGTAGTCCGTTCCAGAGATATACAGAAGATTCATATTTGGACAGTATGCTATCTGTCTTAAAACTATAAAGATAATCTGATAATGCTGTAGAAGCATGAGCGGGATCATACACAACTGAAAAATTTTCCCCCTCAATTTCTTTTTTGGACATCCCTACCATATCAGAATAGGTCTGGTTACACATTATTACGGTACCGTTTTCATCAGTCAGCCGCATTCCATCTGATGATTTTTCCCATATAGTTCTGAAAGTATTCTCAGAAGCACGCAATTTCTCTTCAGATTTTAACCTTTCTTTTATTACGTGAATAGTTCCCTGCCCAACTTTTTTCCCATTGACTTCAATCATCTTAGCATTTATTTCGACAGGAATTTTCTCGCCGTTCTTATGCATTATTTGAGTTATAAAATTGCGAAGCACATTTTGTTTAAAGAATTTTGAAAGAGCTTCAAATGCTGAATTTACATCTTCATTTGAAATAAATTTGATAAATGATTTTCCTATTACCTCTTCTACTTCATAACCAAAAGCATCTCTGCAGGAAGCTGTGATAAAAATCATTTTGCCTGTAAGGGAGATCCGAAATATCACATCAATTGAAGCCTCAGAAATGAGAATATAGTCTCTTACGGAATTCTCAAGATTTTCAATAATTTCTTCAAACTTTGCCAGATTTACATTAACTTTTTCAGGAAGCGAGTTATCGGATTTCATTAATTGCAGGACTCTGCTAAATTCCTTCAGCTCCTGCTCAAAAGTGATTATTCTATTTTCCGTAAATTTTGTTTCCAATTATTAACCGTGATTTGAAAATTTCTCTGTAGATTTCAATTATTCCCAAATATGAAAATATAACAATTTTTTGAAAGGTGAAATTATTATTTCCCCTTTCATCCAGGCCTGAATAATCTTTCCGGTTAAATGGTTTTATATAAAAGATTTCATTGCTTTCTGAAACTGTCTTGCTTGGCTAACATTAAATCTATAATTTTAACTCACTTAATTTTAAATATTTATCAAAAAGGGGGAATTATGCCCCATACTATTGTTACCATGCCCGGCGATGGCATTGGTAAAACTGTCCTTCCGGAGGCTATTCGCATATTAAAAGCTATCAATTTTGAAGCCGAATATATTCATGCAGATATTGGTTGGGAATTCTGGTGCAAAGAAGGAAATGCACTTCCTCAAAGAACAATTGAGCTGCTTGAAAAACATAAAACTGGATTGTTTGGAGCAATAACGAGCAAGCCAAAAGATGCTGCTGCGCTTGAACTTGATCCCTCATTAAAGGATAAGGGCTTCGTTTACTTCAGTCCGATCGTTGGGCTTCGTCAGCATTTTAATCTCGACATTTGCATTCGTCCCTGCAAATCATTTCCCAGAAACCCGTTAAACTTTATAATCCGCGATTCAAAAGGATTTATTGAACCTGAAATAAATTCTGTTATTTTCAGACAAAATACTGAAGGTCTGTATGCGGGTGTTGAATGGACAAATCCTCCCAAAAATGTTCGTGATGCATTAGAAACTCACTCCAAAATGAAAGCATTTAAGGACGTTCCCAGCGAAGATATGGCAATTTCTACCAGAATAATGAGCCGGGGAGCCTGCCGAAGAATATTAAAAGAAGCATTTGATTATGCCAAAAAATTCGGATACAAAAATGTAACAGTATGTGAAAAACCAAACGTGCTTCGCGAAACTTCAGGAATGATGGTAAGTGAAGCTAAAAAAATTGCAAAGGATTATCCTGGAATCGAGCTGTGGGATACAAACATTGATGCTCAGATGATGTGGCTTACAAAAAATCCGGAAATCTATGGAGTTATAGTGGCCGAAAACATGTTCGGTGATATTATAAGTGACGGTTTTGCTGGATTGGTTGGGGGACTTGGCTTTGCCTGTAGTGCAAATATAGGAAAAGAAGCAGCCGTTTTTGAGCCAACTCATGGTTCAGCACCTAAATACCAGGAATTAAATCCTTCAATCGTTAATCCTATTGCTATGATTTTGAGTGCCTGCATGATGCTTGATCATTTAGGAGAAAATGAAAAAGCTAATCTGATTCGCAAAGCAATTTCCAAAGTTATTCTTGATGGCAAAGTAAGGACTTACGATATGTTAAAATTAAAAGGCGGCCCGGATGTATTTAAAAAAGGAGCCTGCACTACACAGCAAATGACAGATGCTATCATATCAGAATTATGATTTCATGAAAGATAAAATTTTAAAAATATGGCCCGAAATAAACTGGATCAAGAATAAAGATCTTAAGGAAAAAGTTTTAGACTGCTGGCTTTATGCAATTGAAAACAGCGTACTTTCAATGGAAGACCTTGAAAAGATTCCATTTTCACTTTTGCTCAAGGATTGCAGCATTTCGTTTATGAATCACAAAAGAACAACGGTTCAACTTTCTGTCGAGATAGCCAACATAATGAAGAAAAACTTTGGCAATGAAATAAAAATTGATATGGATTATCTTATTGCAGGTGCCATTTTAATTGACGTTGGAAAACTGCTCGAATACGAAATGAAAGATGGAAAACTTTCAACAAGTCACAGCGGAAAACTTGTTCGCCATCCCTTCAGCGGTCTGGCAATTGCTGATAGATTTGGACTTCCGGCAGAAGTTCAACACATAATTGCTGCACATTCAAAGGAAGGAGATCTTGGCCAACGAACCGTAGAAGCTATCATAGTTCATCATGCTGATTTTGTCAGCTTTGAACCTTTCAAAGCATAACTTTTTGAGGGGTAGAAATTATGGGACAAACACTGATTGAAAAAATAGCTCAGAAATTCGCCGTAGGAATTTCTGATGGTCGGGAAATTCACAGCGGCGATTATATTTCAATAAAGCCTGCGTATGTCATGACGCACGACAATACCGGTGCAGTAATACCTAAATTCAAGAATATCGGAGCGAAAAAATTATTTAATCCAAGACAGGTTGTTATTACACTTGATCACAACATTCAGGATAAAACCGAAGGTAATCTTCAAAAATATCAGAAGATTGAAGACTTTGCAAAAATGCAAGGCGCAGATTTTTATCCCGCGGGACGAGGTATTGGCCATCAAATTATGTGTGAAGAAGGCTATGCATGGCCGGGTACCATAGTTGTTGCATCAGACAGCCATTCGAATATGTATGGGGGGTTAGGATGTCTTGGTACTCCAATTGTAAGAACAGATGCTGCTGCAATCTGGGCAACGGGAAGAACGTGGTGGCAGGTTCCACCGGTTGTGAATGTAAAACTTACAAATAAGTTAAATCCTGCGGTAACTGGAAAAGATCTGATAATTACCCTTAGCGGATATTTTAAGAACGATGAAGTTTTGAATTGTGCAATCGAATTTTCAGGCAGCGGTGTAGAAAATCTGCCGATTGATGCTAGATTTACAATTTCAAATATGACTACCGAATGGGGAGCGTTAGCAGGTGTATTTCCAGTTGATTCTATCACTACTCTATGGCTTAAAAAGAGAGCTAATTTTATAATTGAAAGAGGACTTGAGGGCGTGGCTTCCGATACAGATGGCAATGGACTTCACCCCAGAATGAATCTATTCAGAATATTCGATATGGAAAAAGATCCGCCTGCGGCTGATTCTAATGCATTCTATACAAAAGAAATTACCATAGACTTAAGCACAATAGAGCCCTCTGTATCAGGACCAAATTCCGTAAAGATTTTTAATTCTGTAACTGATTTTAATAGCAAAGAAATAAAAATTAATAAAGCATATCTCGTCTCCTGTGTTAATAGCAGAGCAAGCGATATTTATGATGCTGCTGAAGCAATAAAAGGTAAGAAAGTTGCTCCCGGAGTAAAATTCTACATTGCAGCTGCCTCGCGTGATGAACAAAAGGAAGCTGAAAAGCAGGGCTCCTGGAATGCTTTAATAGATGCGGGCGCGATTCCGCTGCCTCCCGGCTGCGGCCCATGTATAGGATTAGGCACAGGTCTGCTTGAGGATGGTGAGGTAGGTATATCAGCTACAAACAGAAACTTTAAAGGGAGAATGGGTTCACCCAATGCACAGGCCTACCTGGCCTCTCCTGCTGTTGTGGCCTCTTCAGCGGTTGCCGGAAAGATATTCTATAACTGGAAATCTCCCAACACGAAAATTTCCGCAACTTTAAATGAAAACAAAAGGAAAGGCGAAAGTAAACAAAAAGTAAAAATTGTTGAAGGTTTTCCTGAATCATTATTAGGCAATGTGCTTTTTTGTCATCAGGATAATTTGAACACTGACGGAATTTATCCTGGGAAATACACATATCAGGATAATATAACTCCTCAGCAGCAGGCGGAAGTTGTGATGGAGAATTACGATCCTGAATTTGTAAAGATTGCTAAAGAAGGCGATATTTTAATTGGTGGTTTTAATTTCGGCACTGGCAGTTCACGCGAACAGGCAGCAACCGCACTAAAATATAAAGGAATTAAATTGGTGATTGCCGGATCATTCAACGAAACATATAAGCGCAACGCCATTAACAATGGATTTTTGCTGATTGAATGTTCTGAACTGGCTAAAGATTTTAAGAAATTGTACGGTTCACAAAAACCGACAATCAGGTTAAATGAAGAATTAAAGATTAATTTTATCGATTCTGAAATAGTATTTAAAGAAAAATCATATTCATTTGGTTCAGTTGGTGAAGCCGCACAGGAATTGATCGTCCTTGATGGTCTAGAAAACTGGATTAAGAAAAACCTAAACTAGAAATAAGAAAACTATGGGGACATCAATCTCACGACAAATCGCCGAATTCGCTGTTAATCTTAAATATAAGGACCTGCCTGAAAATGTAGTCAATGAAGTCAAAAGATTCCTTTATGATTCAATTGGTTGTGCCTATGGTGGTTATCACACCAAAGATGTGAAAATTTTAAGGAATATTTATAAAAACATCGGCGGTAAAAAAGAATCCACATTATTAGGATTTGGCGATAAACTTCCGGCTGTAAATTCAACTCTTGTAAATTCATTAATGATCCGTGCTCTGGATTTCAATGATATTTACTGGAAAGAAGATCCTTCACATCCATCCGATCTTATTCCCGCTGCTCTTTCAGTTGGTGAGTTAACCAATTCATCAATGAAAGAAGTAATAACAGCGATCGTACTTGCTTATGAATTTGAGCAAAGGCTCTGTGAATTTGCAGTACCTGGGGTACGTGAGCGTAAATGGCATCACGCAACATTGACCCAATTTGTTTCGCCAATAGTCGCCGGCAAATTGCTAAAGCTTAATGTCGATCAAATGGTGAACGCAATTGGAATTAATGGAAGCCACAACCATACGATTGGTTGTCCAACTGCTGGTAAACTTACCATGATGAAAAACACAGTCGATCCAATGGCAGTCCAATCAGGCGTTTTCGCAGCCCTAATGGCAAAAAATGGCTATACCGGAACTGAAGCTGTATTCGATGGTAAAGAAGGATTGATGGATGTGTTCGGTCCGGGATGGGATCCAAACAAACTGTCAGGTAATCTTGGGAAAAGATATAAAATCCTTGAATGTGGAATGAAAGCTTTCCCGACTGAAGCATTGACTCATACTCACATTACGGCTACACTGAAAGTAATAACAAAAAATAATATCAGCTATAACCAAATTGATTCAGTAACTATTACAACTATAGCTCGCGCTTGTGATATTCTTTTTGATCCTCACAAGTACAGACCTGAATCAAGAGAAACAGCAGATCATTCACTCCCCTATTGCATTGCAGCGGCATTGGTAGATAAAAAAATCACGACAGCTTCTTTCTCTGAAAAAAAGCTGAAAGATCCGAGAATCTGGGAAGTAATTGATAAAATAAAAGGTGAAGCTTCGGTAGAATTCGAAAAAATGTTTCCTGCTAAGCAACCTTCAAAGGTCGTGATAAAAACGAAAGATGGGAATGAATATTCAGAATATCTGGAATACCCTAAAGGCGATCCGCGGGAACCAATGACTATTGAAGATCTTGAGAATAAATTCAATTCCCTTTCCGGGAAATTATTAACCAAGAAGAAACAGAAAATGATAAAAGAGATGATATTTAATTGTGAAAAGATGAAGACAAAAGATTTTATGAAAGGATTGATTGTGAGGATATGAAATCATTGGTTATCGTTTATGTAGGTGCTATACTACAATGTGTTTCATTAAAAAATTGGGCTTTTGATGAATAAAAAAATAAATAAAGCATCGGCTGGTAAACGGGGAGAATCTGTCCGCTCCGATTGCTATATCGAAATAGTAAAAAGAAATTCGGGCGGCCTGAAAATTGAGTTTCAAAGTAAAGTCAAATCATTGTATGGAAATTCCATAATTGAACAGATTGAAGAGATGTCAAAGTTCTTTCGTCTTAAACATGGGAGAATAATAGTTGAAGATAATGGTGCCCTCCCTTTCGTCATTTCCGCTAGATTTGAAGCTGCATACAAAAGATTATTTCCCGATGAAACCAAAGAATTTCTTTTGCCAATGCTCAGACAAAACAGATATTCAACAGCAAAAGATAAGCTTAGAAGAAGCCGTTTATATTTGCCTGGAAACGAACCTAAGTTTTTCTTAAACGCCGGGCTCCACAAACCGGATGGAATAATTCTTGATCTGGAAGATAGCGTTGCACCAACAGAAAAAGATGCAGCAAGAATTCTGGTACGAAATGCGCTCCGCTCAGTTAATTTCTACGGTTGCGAAAGAATGGTCAGAATTAATCAGGGTCAAAAAGGAATTGAAGATCTTAAATATATTATTCCTCATAATGTCAATGTCGTGTTAATCCCCAAATGTGAATTAGCCGAACAGGTAGTAGAAACCATTCTCGAGGTAAGAAGATTAAGAGTTAAGCACAGGATAAAAAATGAAGCCTATATAATGCCGATTATAGAGAGCACAAAAGGTATTATTCATGCATATGAAATTACATCGGCTTCCCCGAATGTTTGTGCGCTGGCAATTGGTTTGGAAGACTACACTGCAGATATCGGTTCACAACGTACACCGGAAGGGAAAGAGAGTTTTTTTGCAAGATCGATGATTGTTAATGCTGCAAAAGCTGCTGGTGTCCAGGCAATTGATACGGTTTACTCTGACGTTGCAAATATGGAAGGCCTGAGAGAAAGTGTAATAGAAGCAAAATCCCTAGGCTTTGAAGGTAAAGGGTGTATTCATCCAAGGCAAATCCAGGTTGTGCATAAAGCCTTTTCTCCGACTTTTGATGAAATTGACAAAGCAAAAAAAATAGTTCTTGCTTTCGAAGATGCGGAGAAAAAAGGGCTTGGCGTAGTTGCACTCGGCAGCAAAATGATTGATGCACCGGTTGTTAAACGAGCACAAAAAACAATCGAGCTTGCATTACTTAATAATTTATTAACCGAAAATTGGAGAAAGAAATAGAACGTTGATCGGTGCTAATCCGTTGAATGAGTCAAATCAGCGTTTCATTAATACTTTAGGATAAAAATGAAATTAGTAAAAAATTCTGCTGGAAGATTAGTACCTACAGAAATTAACGGCCGGAAACAAATTCCATTTAAAGGTGTAAATAGATATAAACCTGTTGGCAGAAAAAGCGGTGCACCTATAAAATCATGTATAGATTTCCCCGCTGATGGAAACAAAGTAGTCAAAAACTTAAAAGAAGCATTAAGAAGAAGTGGATTAAAAGATGGTATGACCATATCAACCCATCATCATTTACGTAACGGTGATGCTTTAACAAACTATCTTTTTGATACAATAAAACAAATGGGGATAAAAAATATCCGCTGGTTTCCAAGCGCCTCCTTTCCGGTTCATCAGCATTTAATTAAGTATCTAGAAGATGGAACAATTCATCACATAGAAGGCAGCATGAATGGTCCTCTCGGAAGATTTACTTCCCTTGGTAAAATGAAGGGTATCGGGGTTCTTCGATCACACGGTGGGAGATACCAGGCAGTACAGGATGGGGAAGTACAAATAGATATTGCTGTAATTGCTGCGCCAACAGCGGACGAATTCGGAAATTCAAACGGAGTTAACGGCCCTTCGGCCAGCGGTTTAATTGGTTTTGCTCTGGTCGATTCGGAATATGCCAACAATGTTATTGTCGTGACAGATAATCTGGTTCCGTTCCCCTGCATTCCCTGGCAGATTCAGGGAAACAATGTCGATTATGTGGTTAAGATTGATTCCTTGGGCGATGCAACAAAAATTGTATCCGGTACAACAGAAGTAACAAAATCTCCCGACAGACTCTTGATTGCCGAATATGTTGCACAGTTTATTGAAGAAGCAGGAATTATGCAGAATGGTTTTTCTCTGCAGGCAGGAGCCGGCGGAACTAACCTTGCATTCGTTCTTTATTTAAAGGAAAGAATGAAAGCTAAAAATATTAAAGCCAGGTTTATGCGGGGTGGCAGTACTAAATATCTTGTGCAGATGCTTGAAGAAGGCCTCACAGATTATATTTTAGACGGACAAACTTTTGATCTTGAAGGCGTGAGAAGTATGCGTGAAAACCCGAAGCACGTGAATACAAGTCCTTTTACCAGTTATAATTTTCACGGTAAAGGGAATTTTGCTTCAATGGTTGATGTCGCCGTGCTTGGCGCAACTGAAGTTGATATTAACTTTAATGCAAATGTAGTAACTCACTCGGATGGATATTTGCTGCATGGAATTGGGGGCTGGCAGAATTGCCTCTATTCAAAGTGTACTATTCTGGCAATTCCCGCTTTCAGAGATAGAATCCCCGTTATAGTTGATGAGGTAATAACTATATGCGGACCGGGAGAATTGATTGATGTCATAATTACTGAAAGAGGTATTGCAATTAACCCATTAAGAAAAGATTTGCTAATGGCATTAAGAAAATCAACTTTGCCGGTTAAATCCTTAAAAGATATAAAAAAGGAAGTAGATTCGATTTGCGGAGTACCGGAAAAGCCTAAATTAAACAGAAACAAAGTTGTTGCAGTAGTTAAATGGGTAGATGGTACTGTGCTCGATTCCGTTTATCAGGTTATAAAGTAAAGATTTTTTAATACTTCCAAAGTATTTTCAATTTTTCTTTAAACCTTTCAGCGGGTAAAAAATTATTCTCAAGTTTTTTCGCAAAAGGTATTGGAGTATCTAAACCACCACATCTCATAACTGGTGCATCAAGAAATTCAAAACAATTTTCGCCTATCCACGCTGAAATTTCACCGCCAATTCCACCGGTTAGACGATCCTCGTGAAGAATAATTACTTTTCCCGTTTTTCTAACAGAATTTTTTACTGCTTCTTTATCCCAGGGAAGAAGACTGCGCAAATCCAGAAGATCTGCCGAAATTTCTGTAAATTCCCTGAGTGCATCGATAGCCCAGTGAACACCCATCCCGTAAGTTATAATCGAAAGATCACTTCCCTCCCTTATTAAATTTGCTCTACCTATCGCAATCGTATAATAATCATCAGGAATTTCTTCACGAATGGATCTATAAAGAGCTTTATGTTCAAAATACATTATTGGATTTGGATCCTCGATTGCAGCATTCAGCAGACCTTTTGCATCAAATGGAGTAGACGGATATACTACTTTTAAGCCGGGTGTATGAGTAAACCATGCTTCATCAGATTGAGAATGAAAAGGTCCTGCTTCAACACCCGCACCTGTAGGCATGCGAATTACAACATCTGCATTTTGTCCCCATCGATAATGAGTTTTTGCAAGATTGTTTATGACCTGTGTAAATCCTGAGGATACAAAATCGGCAAACTGCATTTCGACTATTGATTTTCCACCGCATATTGAGTAGCCAAGTCCTGCCCCAATTATTGCCGACTCACAAAGAGGTGTGTTTCTAACCCTTTTCTTTCCGAACTTTTTTACAAACCCATCAGTAACCTTAAAGACGCCACCATATTCGGCAACATCCTGACCCATAAATATAAGGTCTTTATATTTTTCCATGCTCTGATTGAGGGCATCACTGATTGCATCAACAAATCTTTTTTTGCTCTTCTTTTCTGATATGGGGTTCTTCACTTTTTGTAAAAATGGGGCATATACATCTTTTAATTCCTTTCTGGTATCAACTGTAATATCTTCTTCATATAGCGCACTTTCCCATTCATTGTTAACATTCTTCTCAATTTTTTCTACGAAAGTTTTAATCATTGTTTCCGTAATAATTTTTTCCCTAACAAGAAACCTTTCGTAATTCATAATTGGATCCTTCTTAATCCATTCAGCAAATAATTCACTTGGAACGTATTTTGTCCCGGATGCTTCCTCATGCCCATTCATTCTGAATGTAATTGCTTCAATCAAAACCGGTCTGGGACTTTTCCTGATATCTTTGGCTATTTCCTTAATAGTTGAATAAACTTCAAGAATGTTATTTCCTTCAATAGTTCTGGCTTCAATGCCGTAGCCAATTCCCTTATCAGCCAGACTTTTACATTTGAATTGCTCACTGGTTGGTGTTGAAAGTCCATAGCCGTTATTTTCAATTAAGAAGATTACTGGTAGATCCCACACAGCGGCAACATTTACTGCTTCGTGAAAATCGCCCTCACTTGTGCCTCCTTCACCGGTAAAGACAAGAGTAACCTTTTTTTCATTATGAATTTTACTCCATAAGGCAATTCCATCTGCAACACCGAATTGAGGACCAAGGTGAGAAATCATTCCTATAATGTGATGTTTCAATGTCCCGAAATGAAATGAACGATCACGTCCGTTAGTAAATCCGTTAGCCTTACCTTGAAATTGTGAAAATAATTTCCCGAGCGGAACATTCCTAACTGAAAAAACCCCAAGATTCCGATGCATTGTTAAAATAAATTCATCGCCGGCTAAGGCGTATGCACAACCGACCGATATAGCTTCCTGACCAATCCCCGAAAACCATTTTGAAATTTTTCCCTGCCTGATCAGGTTAATCATTTTTTGTTCAATTATTCTCGGCGTAAGCAGGGCGATATACAACTCAATTAGTGTTTCGTTGCTATAATCTTTTCTGTCGAATTTCATCAGAATGAATAAAATGTTTAAATCTTAGGCTCAACTAAATTATAGGTTTACAGGTTGTCGTTCAAGAAATTTAGCGCGCAATACCTCCAATTATTTATTTGAAAAACACCCGTTTTAGAATTAAATTGAATACATCTTATAAAAATATATTAAAGTGGAAAAATCAATGAATACCTGCAAAAATCATCCTGACAGAGAAGCCTTTTCAATATGCCATAATTGCGGTGAGCATTATTGCCAGGACTGCCTTTCTGAAGGGAAGGAATATTATTATTGCAATAAACCTAAATGCCAGGCAGCTTTAAAAAAAGAAATTCCGGGCGAATCTTTAAAACCTATTCAAATATGCCCGAATTGTAAAAAGGAATTTAAGCTTTCTGAGGAGGCACGGCTATCAGGAAAAGTCCATTGTCCTAAATGCGAAGCATTTATAGATTTTACCACTAAACCACCTAGTTACAAGCTTGCCGAAGAATTTGCACATTTGCTTGATACAATGAATCAGGGTGATATTGCACTCGCTATTTCAATTCTCGACGATAGCGGATTTGATTATTACATTTCCGGGCAAAACTTTGCACTCATCGATCCTCTGATTCAGCCGGCAAGATTTTATGTGCGGAAGGATCAACTTAAAGATGCCATAGCAAGATTAAAGGATTTTAAATTCAATATATTCGGCGTTTCAGCACGTAACGAGGATTAGCAAATCTTACTTAATAAGATTTGCATTTCAAACTTCTTTAATTTCACTTATGTTACTGTCACTTGACTTACCTGGTTGGTAGCCATTAAATTTTTATAGTAATGACATACTTTTGTTATAATTTTTATCTTAGTTAGGATTAAGAAATAAGATCTGCGAGGTACTACTGTGCATAATCTTGTAATTATCGGCAATGGTATTGCAGGGGTAACTACCGCCCGCCATGTACGAAAAATGAGTGACATGAAAATCACGATCATTTCCAGTGAGACGAAGTATTTTTTCTCGCGAACAGCATTAATGTATGTTTATATGGGACAAATGCGATTCAAAGAAATTAAACCGTATGAAGATTGGTTCTGGACGAAAAATAATATCGAACTTATCCACGCTCACGTTAATTCAATTAACACAGATAATAAAACTTTACAGCTTAATAACGGCACAATTATTTCTTATAATAAGCTTGTAATCTCTACCGGATCAAAAACCAATAGATATGGCTGGCCGGGTCAGAATCTTCCCGGAGTTCAGGGATTGTATAGCTGGCAGGATGTTGAACTGCTTGAGGAAAATACAAGAAATATTACTCACGCCATTATAGTTGGTGGAGGTTTAATTGGAATCGAACTGGCCGAAATGCTTCATTCAAGAAAAATTCACGTCACCTTTTTGGTAAGAGAGGATTTATACTGGGGCAACATACTTCCAAGGGAAGATTCAATTTTAATTTCACGACACATATTAGAACATGGATTCGATCTGAAACTTGGAACGCAATTAAAAGAGATTAACGCAGGCCAAAACGGCAGAGTCAAATCCGTCAAAACCGATAAAGGCGAAGAAATTATATGCCAGTTAGTAGGATTAACTCCCGGTGTCCACCCTAATATCGATTTGGTAAAAAACTCAAAGGTTAAAACTGCTGGCGGCGTGCTGGTAAACAACTACCTCGAAACAAATATTCCCGATGTTTACGCGGCCGGTGATTGTGTTGAATTTAAGGAACGCGAGCCTGGAAGATTTCGCTTCGAACAATTATGGTATACAGGAAGAATGCAGGGTGAGGCGCTTGCGCAGACTATCTGTGGCAAAAGGACTAAATATGACAGAGGTGTCTGGTTTAACTCTGCTAAATTTCTGGATATCGAATATCAGACATACGGATTTGTGGCGGCACAGCCACGCGAAGGTGAAACTAATTTTTATTGGGAGCACAAATCAGGCAAAAAAGCTGTCAGATTTGTCTTCAGAAATGATGACCATTCTTTAGTAGGAATGAACACTTTTGGAATCCGGTATAGACATGAGCTTTTTGATAAATGGATAAAAAATAAAAAGTCAATTGAATATATTCTGGAACATTTGCCACAGGCTAATTTTGATCCTGAATTTTTTGAGAAACATGAAGGAGAAATCATTACAGAATTCAACAGACAAAATCCGGAAGTAAACTTAAAGTTAAAATCAAAAAGAGGTTTAAAAGATTTACTGAGCAAGGAATTAGCATGATGCCGCTTCAAATTGAACCTTTTAAGGTTTACAAAGAAAGTCCAAAATTAGAATGGATTAAGAAATCAGGATTGGGAATTTTTCTGGTTGGAGTATTTTTCCTTTTGGTCAGCCTGACCGGCACCGCAATGATAATGCCTAACCTGTTTTTATTTCTAAGCTTTGGTCTTTCAATAATTGGTGCAGTAATTTATTCTTTACCTGTAATATGGGAAGCTCCGGCTGGAATTAAAAATAACAAAATATTCTTCAACAGCTTTACGTCACGCGGAGTGATTGCCTGGATTGCAGGTATTATTATTACTTCATTTTATTTCTTCCTTTACTGGTTCCCTTCCTTTATCGGAAACTGGATCAGACTTGTTGATCCGATTAGCACCTTTCTGCGCGGCGAAAAAGCGGACCGATGGTTCTTGTATGGAACGTTCTATACCCTTGCCGTACTTTTTATGGGATTAAAAATGATAATAAAATACAGGCACAGCCGCTATCATTTAATCAGAACATTCTCTGTTATGTTTTTCCAGCTTGGATTTGCTTACCTGATCCCGTCTTTATTA
>Ga0315535_1000749_pt1 | contig 22515 bp, 22 predicted proteins | sample SalMarSW160220MG_2_FD_203092 | JGI IMG/M metagenome (GOLD analysis project Ga0315535, IMG submission 203092) | Salt marsh sediment microbial communities from the Plum Island Ecosystem LTER, Massachusetts, United States - Salt Marsh Sediment SW1602-20 ... | reverse complement strand
TAGTCCCAATGTTGAAAGGCAAAGTTTCACCAATGTTAGTTAGACTTGGCCAAATGGCCCAAGAGACCTATGATGTAGCAAAGATGTGCAATGGAAAATTGACAGTACGTGATATTGCAGATCAGTTAGGGCATCATCTGAAAGAAGTTCAGAAATCACTCAATACACTTGAAGATATGAGAATACTCGAATGGAAAGAAATTGGCTAATGCAAATTCACTCCATTCACTCATTTACATCTAGAATCTTCTCATTCTTGAAAGTCAACGTTTTACTAGCCTGTTTGACCCCACTCATTACCTGTTGCTATCAAAATCAAACCTATGACAATTAATCCTGGTGCAATCACACCTGGTATTGCTACTGAATTCTGGAATAGTACTTCTGCCATCGGATATCGAATAGAATGAATCACTCGACCTGCAAAGAGTATCAAGAAACCTAAGCCTAAGAGCAGGTTAGATCTCCGTAATTTCCCTCCAGATTGCCATGCAAGATACCAGAAGAGCAACGGAATGAATAGTGCATAGACAGCACCAGCTCCACCAGATAAAAGACCTCTAGTAGTTATATCAAGTGGTATGAAGCCTAATATTACAGCTATGATTACAGCTGGGACTGCAAATGCAATCTCCGCCCACCGCTTTCCAAATATCATAAATCCAGCTGTTGCAGATAGTGTTGCTAGAGCGAGCCACTGAATAAATGATCCAGCCATTAGCCAGAAAGGATCTGTTCCTAAGAAAGGAGTGAGCCCCTCTGCTAAACTTCGTGGGTCAGCATAGAAATCACCTACAAAGTAGAAGCAGCGGCCAATAGCGAGTAAGAGGAAGAACATAGCCATAGCAAACTGGAATGGATTCCGAGTATTTTTCCATCTAAAGAACAATAAGAAAATGAATAGGAAAAAGTAATACCCTACAACGAGAAACCATAGTCCCGCATGCACTTCTCGTATTATCATGTCTATAGTTTGCATCATGGAAATCGTTCCGTCCTTAATCCTTCTGACTAAAATTTGATTGCGCGCTAACAAATAAAGCTATTCCGCGGCACTTGTTCTAGCTCTATACGCCCTGACAATCTCTATATTCGCTCTTGATGCTCTTAGTGATGGTGTTAGATGACTTTAGGACCTACTTGGAAACTAGTCAACGGTGATTCGAGCATTGACGAGTTCATTGATATACGACGAATTGTAGGAAATCAAGTAATCAGAGCATATCTTCTCGATGATATTATGGATACTCATAGAGTGAAAAAGATACCAGGAAAATTGCGGGGCCCAAAAAATGAATTCAAGGACTTTGCAAAATTCCTGATTATCAAAATGAAGTATGGAGATTCAGAATGCAAAATACTTGCAGAAGCAGGAGTGTATGAGAATCTGAGAATCGTTGGCACAGACTCTGAAGACCTTGCAAAGATGACACGGGATGAGGTAATCAGGACCTTCACTGACGCACTCGAATATTCTGAACTGAACGATACTCAATTGATACTTAGTAATGATTCAGAAGTTAGATGAAATTGAGCAGAGGGTAATGTCATGTTCGAACGATATGCTAAATGTCCTATTTGCGAAAAAAGAACTGTACTCAGAGTGCCTCCAGACGTGATAAAGAAAGCAAAACGGTTTCCATACACAGTGAAAGTCAAACATGAAGATCACTACTTCTACATCAATCTGGATAGTCAAGCATGGATTACTGACATCTTGCACCCGGAACTCGTTGAATGATTTATCCAATATACATGTCAGATGGATTTTCGTCGTCAGTATCTGCTTCTGATTTCCGGGCAATCTCTTTTCTTGCCCATTCAATAAAATCAGTGACTTTGTTAATTTGTGGTGTCATTATATCGAGGTCTACATTGATACCTACTAAATCCACTACTTTTCCGAGAATTGCCTTTGCCGCTCGATAGTCATCTTTGATAATTCCAAGAGTTTCTCCAAGGATACAGACACCATCCATATTACACATAGAAGCTGCCCATGCAGGTATGACTCCATTTGCACCAATGATAGACCCTTCCTCTGTAACTACGGTGTTTGGAGAGTCTGAAATCAATACCAGCAATTTCTCAGAATTTGCAGAAATGTAGATGCGAGGTTCGTTAGGATAAGATTTGAAATACTCTTCATAGTCCTGTTCGTAAGCTGCAAGAGAATACAGAATTGTAACACCCAACTTTTCAAATTCCTTTGCTACAAAATCAGCATATTCATACACACCTGAATTTGTAGATGGTTGAAAATCAGCAGTAAGGAATAAGAGGTCATGAGGTTCATCTGGTGCAGCTCTATACAGGTGAATGGTAGTCTTTGGTATTCTGGCAATTCCTTGACTAACAAGAACGCGTGGTGGAAAATCTTTACTGAAAAGATCCATGAAGTGTTCTGCACGAAGAATTTGAGATAAGGTCTCTATGGCAATTTTCCCCACATTCGCTATTCCAGGAAGCGCAACAATTGCAACAGGAGATTTGAGTGAGTCTGCCCCTACTTCCATGAACTTTCGTGCATACATGCATAGCTACTATCAGCGAACACATTTGGCCCTATCGGTCAAAGTCGATAGAATCGCTTTGCGTTTGCCGTTGTAATTTCAGCTATTTTCTCGATTGGTTGATCTAGAACTTGGCCCAGAGATTCGCAGCCATATCGAATATTAGCAGGTTCATTTCGCTCCGATGTAGGAGAGAGGTATGGGCCATCAGTTTCGAGTAGGATCTGTTCCAATGGGAGTATTTCAGCAGATCGTACTCTGTTTCTATACTTGGAGAAATTTGCAGGTAGTGTAATGTACCATCCATTGTCAGCAACCCTTTTTGCAATAACTGAATCGCCATCAAAACAGTGCATAAGGACATCACCGGAGAATTGGGACTCAAGCATTTCAGCAGCACGAACTTCTGCTTTTCGCGAATGAATTACTATTGGCAAATTTAATTCTGTAGCTAAGTCAATGAATTTTGAGAATATTGGTTCCTGGGCTTCTCTTGCTCGAGTCTCTTTCACCCAATGATAATCAAGACCAACCTCACCAACTGCAACAATATCGGTTGAATATTTCTGCGTGAGAGTGATTATTTGATCAGCTTCATCCATAGTAACTTGCGATACTGAGCATCCTGCGGAATGAAAGATGAAATCATTGTATTTCTTCAAAATACCCAATGTTATTCTGAAGGATGCTGGACTGATAGAGGAAGTCACTAGCCCAACAAGACCCGCATCCCGAGCTCGTTGAATTACTCTATCGCGATCATTTTTGAAATGGCGCATAGCAATATGTGTATGAGCGTCAAACATCTGCATGGAAATGTGCTCCAAGTATTACATCTACACGAGACTCCTTTAATTATCGATTGTTGTGGGCTATAGTTGGAGTCAACTATGTCAGAAGATGTGAACGAACGCCTACGCGAGAAGGCAATGACAATTGCTTCTTTGAATCAGAAGATGGAGGCACTTCAAGCGCAGCTTAGCGGTTCTCAGAGAAGAGCAAATGAATTAGGAACCAAGTTGGTGGAACTTGAAAGTTTGTTGACTCAGAAAGATTCTGAAATTCAGATGCTCCAATCTCAGTTATCAAGCACCAAAGGCGCATTGGACACTGTAGGAAAAGAGATGCAAGGAATTAAAGCTGAACAAACTCAACTTCTAGCAAAGAAAAAACCTGAATCAGTTGATTCATCACTAAAGGACGAATTAACTCTTACAGAGATGACAATAGGTCGTTTGAGAGAGGATTTGAAGCAATTCTCTAAGGCTGCAACAGCAGTCATCAATCAAGAAGAAGGTGCTGTTGAAAGTTTGAAGGAAGTCTTACGTGAAGTGGGAGACCCCAAATATCGTATTTTGAATATGGTCCTCGCAAAGAAATCTATTCGTGTAGAGGAGATTGCTTCCAGTCTAGTTATCGACATGGCTGAATCTCGCGAATATGTTGACGCTTTACAAGCTGCAGGAGAGATTCAAATTCGTGATGGAAATACGATTCTACCTGCGAAAAAATATCTTGAACTGAAGGTTCCAAAAGATGCTTGGCTCTCCTTGGAACCAACCGATATTTTCCAAGAATTGGAATTTTTTATAGGAAGAACAGATGATACTGCAAGTATTGTGGAAGCAATAGAAACAGCTGTTGAGATAATTGAACAGAAACTAGCGCGGAGTGGAGCTCTCATCTTCCAGATGCGAAGGACTGCAGATGCTTGGAAGAAACATGCAGGAAATGTGGAGGAATTACAGTATACTATCAAAGACTGGAAAGGTCGCGCTCAGGCTCTTCGTTAGTCTTTTTTAATGCCATCATCCTTTTCTTTGATGGCGTCTCGAACATATGAACCAAAATCAGAGGTCTCCCCATCTCTTTGTACACGGATTTTTGGTCCTTCACCTTTAATCTGTCGTTCAATATACATGACATCTAGCTGTTTGACTACCTCGCGTACGCCTCTGTATACAATCAAGTAAAGGATGATTTCTTGCACACGATTTCCGATGTGTGGTTCAGTTTTTTTCAAGCCTTCAAGATAGGCAGTTGCATCTCGATCAAGAAAACGCTTGAGTAGTTTCTCTTGTTCATTTCCGACTTTCTCTTTTTGCTCACGTGATTCTTGCATTTTCTTCTCATGTTTCATAAGCTCAGCCATTTTCTTCCTTCTAATCATAGCTAGCTCAGTATCGTCGTCGGTCAACGGAGAAACCTCAAGGTTTTTCGCCTTTCAGAGAATAGTTAAATGTAACGATACAGCGAGAGTGGGTTTTTTAACCCACACGTAGATGAAGCAAGTAGAAGTTTGGAGTGTTTCAAGTTGTCAGGAGCTGAAAAATGCACATGGTTAGGTGTGAATGACGATGGAAAAGACCTGTGTAGGCTTCGGGGACAAAAACTACCAAAGGTGGAAGTGTCTTCAAAGTGCACTAAAATAGACTTACCAACAATCTGTGCGGATGCATATAGTTCCCTCTCTAGAGGTGTAGAAGCAATAGAGAAGAACAGCACGGATGCTTTTCCATGGCTTATTGAATCCGCGACCCAATTTGAAAACCTAGGTGAAACAGACAATGCGATAATGGCATATATGAAATCCATTTACTTCGCTAACAAGAATGACTTAGCAGAGAAGGCATATGATTTCTTCAGAGCTGCTAGAACAGCTTACGAAAATGGACTAGTGAATAACGACCCCTCACTCAATGACCCAGCTATCAAAGATAATCTAGTTAAAGCAGGTAATGCAATAATTGACAGAATGCGCAAGATAAGTGGAAAAACAGATCTTACTGATATGCAGTCTGAACTCAAAGCAGCTGTGCTTGGAGGCGTTTCTCTCAAAAAATCTCAAGAAGTTGAACCTAGCATCCAAAGAGACCTCATTATCAGTCATGGTAGATCCCTGTATGAGAAGAAAGGTCTCGAATACAAGGATGGAGCAAAATCATACATTGAATCAGGTATGATAAAGAATGCAGTTATTCTATCTTGTATGGGTGCTCTTTCAGACCTAATGCTCGGAAAACCAAAAGAAGGGATTGCATATCTTACAGAGGTATTATCGACTACTGGAAATAGTCAAGTTTTCATTGAACATCCTTGCTTCAAATGGACTAAAACGGTTTTCAAAGCACTAATTAGTAGAGATGAAAATCTGATGATTACTGTGAACAAGCTCTTCCTTGAGATTCCTTGGTCATTCAAAGACGATAGAGAATTTGCTCGTCGCGTGATGGAGTCAGTAGAAAGAAGAATTACTGCTTGATTCTCATTTTCGCAATGAAAAACCCACTAGTGTTGTGCTCATGCGGAAATAATCGCCTTACATACCTAGAGCATTTGAATCTGGGATACCCACGGTTTCCGTAGGGATATGGTTCGAGTAGTTCAATATTATGACGTTTCATTGCTGAGTCAATCTGCGACTCGCCTTCATGTGGAAGAATGGAACACGTCGAAAAAACAAGTTCTGTGCCGGGTCTATCTCTATATGCAGTAAGAATGCTATCAAGCAGTTTATTCTGAATAGTCATCAATGTGAAGAGTGTATCTTTATTCAAACGCCATTTGAATGAGGGATATGCTTGAAGAATACCAGTTGAGGTGCATGGTGCATCAATAAGAATCCGATCTGCGTCAAGAACTGTGGGTGTTGTTGCATCAGCCTGAAGCCACTGCACTTGAGATGCATTAAGGAGTTTAGCTCGTTCTTCTGCAACTCGTACTCGCCCTTCATACATATCTGTGGCAATTATCTCTCCCTTACCTTGCATCAACTCTGCAATATGCTGTGTTTTCATTCCGGGAGCAGCACACGAGTCCCATACTTTCTCGCCAGGGTGAGGATCAAGTGATTTCACAACAAGAATACTCGCTAAATCTTGAATGATAATACGTCCTTCAAGGAAATGCTGTGAACTCACAACTTGTTCGATGCCTTGAACTATTCGAAATACATTGGGTATGCCTCTATGAGGTTCTAGTTGAATACCTGAAAGGGAGTCTAGAATCGTTAGTCCATCTTTGTGAAGAAGATTTGGTCGTAAGTAATAGGAGCGTTTCTGATTGTTGGCTTTCAGTAGTTCAATCGTATCTTCTTCTGATAAATTGCCAAGAAGGGTTTCAACGATAAATGTGGGGTGAGAGTACAGTAGACTGAGTCGATTAATCTCAGGCATATTCTGAAAAGCACTATCTAAATCAAGTGTGATTATCTTCCTCAACTTTTTCTCTAAACGCTTGATGTTAGGATAGTTAGAGGTGAAATCTTCAATATCTGAATTGAGCCATTTTGTTTCATAGAGTACTAGACGTAGGGTATTCTTTTCTTCTACACTCAAACCCTGAAGGGTTTTTCTATCGAGTGCCTTTGAAAGTAGATAATCCAGAGTATTTCTGAACCTAATGATTGAGAGAGCCAATGACTGAACATTAATTCGAGAATCAATTGAATCAGGAGAAGTTGTTTGCATTTCACGAAGTAGTGTCTTCATTGATGTAGAGACGTTTTCAAATCGATTAAGAGCTTTAATTGCTTCAGCTCTAACCAACATTTTCTGATTCATTGCATCTCTGTAATATGCCCGGGTATTGTTCAATCTTGTTATGTATCAGATGATTTCTGCATCAGGTCCAGTATGAACATATTTCATTCTGGTAAGCATTGTAGTGAAGTATTTCCCACCAATAATTCCTGAGTCTTTGTATCCACCTAGATGTGGCATATATGGATCATAGTAAACATGGTCTTCGCTGGTTCCAACACCAGCAGTTTCAATCTCCTTTACCCATTTCTGGCGGATTTTAATATCATCCGAGATAATTGTGGACCGCAATCCAAAACGTGATCGATTTGAAATTGATATAGCCTCATCCACACTCTTTACCGGGTACACAGGTAATGCAGGAGCAAAGACCTCCTCATTCATAAGACGCATATCGAGTTTGATGTTGGTTACTATGGTTGGTTTGTAGAAGATACCTGCAGGATCTCGTTCCTCTAAATAGTTAGTGCGATACCCTCCAGTTTCAATCTTAGCTCCTTTTGCAAGAGCATCTTCCATTTGGTCAAGTAGAACGTAGAGTGCTGTAAATCCAATGGGGGATTGTGTTACTTTAGGATCAGAAGGTAGACCAGCTTTGAGTTTGTCTGCTTCTTCTACCAGAAGTGGAACTAAATCGTCGAATAAAGTATCTTGAATGAGGAGTCGTTTAATTGCCATACATGCCTGTCCACTACCCAAGAAACGTCCTCGAACAATCACATCTGCTGCTTTTTCTAGGTCAACGTCATTACCCCAGACAAGACAGGGATCACTGCCAGCTAGCTCCGGAGCCATCTGGATTCCTTTTCCTGCTGCTTCAGACCACAGTTTCAATCCAACGTCACTATCTCCGTACCACACAAGTGCTCCAATACGTGAGTCTTTCATGAACCGATTCATCATCGGTTTTCCCCCTCCTGTGAGAACCTGAAGAATAGAGGGAGGGAGCCCGCTTTTGATGAAGCTTTTCAGAAAGATATTGGCAAATACAATAGTGCTCAATGGAACTTTTCCAGGTGGTTTAAGGAGAGTTGAATTACCAGCCAGAATTGAGGAAGTAATACTAAATATTCCGAGAGCTATTGGAGCGTTATAAGGAGTGAATAATGCAGCCACTCCATAGGGTTCTCGAAAGCGATAGGATTTGCCACCATCAAGTCCAGGATCTTCGATTACATCCAGCAACTTTCCCCATTCATCGACTGATTTACGATAATCGCTCCAAGCACCTAAATCCCAAGCCCATTTCAACGTGCCAATGGGCATTCCTTCCTTTACAGATACCTTACTAATCGTTTCCCAGTTCTTCTTAATCTCAAGGCTTGCTTTATAGAGCGCATCAGCCCTTTCATCAAGGGTTAGTCCCATACCTGGAATCTTGAATGGGTTGTAGAGTTTTCCATGGTCTCGTGCACCAGCAGAGATAGCTCTCTCTATATCTTCTTCTCGAGAGATTGAGACCTTACCGTATGCTACTTCATCAATTTCATCATTCGAATATTTAGGAACCCCGTGATGTTTCCGATAATCACGGAGGAATCGCATATCAGGAGTATTGCGAGGAATCATACTTGGAATCTTAGAAAATACAAAACGGGAAAATGAAGAAGCATTCTGCATCTGAAGGGCAATAGCAAGACCGGGATCCTGAGTCACTTTCTCCATATCAGGAAAGATAGTGTACTTTCCAGTATCTACCTCTTCGCCATCAACAAGAATTGGGAAAACTTCCATGATTAGTCCTCGAACTAGTTAAGAGAAGCCTCGGCACTTCATCCCATCTAAAGGTCTTTCGGAGTGGTATCTTTGTCTGCAACTAATGACCGTTCGTACATTTGAACCAGCATCCCCTCGTCTTGTTCATACGGTTCACCCCAGGGAACGAATCCGAATTTTTTCATCAATCGCTCTCCGACTTGTTGACCTACAAGGATATTGCAATAATTACGTTGACACCCATGCTCTTTCCCGTATTCTGCAAATTGCAAGTACATTGCAGAAGCAAGACCAGATGTTCTACATTCAGGTCGGACAGTCTGATGTTCGCCAAAGAGACCCTTCTCTGTAATGTTTGCCTTGTAGACACCGACAATTCTACCTTGAAGTCGACTTCCAAAGTAGTGAATATCGTTATCCATATCCTGAATAATCTGTTCAGGTGTGAACATTCGTTTCTTTCTCCAATGCTCAGGATATTCTTTAGCAAGAGGCCATACTTGCCTGAATAGCTCTGAAAGTTCTTCAGCATCTTCTTTGCCAAATTCGATGATGCGAATCTCTTCAGCAGGAAAGTCAGACATATCTCTCAAATCCTTTCTACTCTTCTCTTGCTATAACTTCTAGGGTTTGGTTGTTTAAATTCACAAAGATACTGAAGCAGCCCAGTCATATGCTTCCTGAATAGGAGTACATCCACCACAAGAATGACAACCAGCGAGAGTCTTCTTCGGATTCAATCCGTATTGAAATAGAATCTTACCAACCTCTTTGTAAAACTCCACAGATTCATCCAGATGACCATTGTATGAGGGTTTATAGCTCGCAAGTTGACTGCCGCTCGCTGGTCGGATCGGGGCTACAACAGGCATCACTCCTGCTTCAGCAAGTTCACGCACCAAACTAAGCGTCTTCTCAGTGTCTTCACCTAATCCGTGAAGAATGAATGTACTGACATGACCTTTCCCAAAATAATCAAGTGCATATTGCCAACTGCTCTTGTAAAGATCAAGAGACCCATACTGATACTTTCCCGGACACATCTCCTCGCGGACTGATTCATCAGCACTCTCAATATGCATTCCAACTGCAGTAGCACCTGCATCGGCAATCTTACGAATTGAAGCTTTGTCGATAGGAGGTTCAAATTGTACAGCTATAGGAATTTTGCTCACTTTTCTAATTGCTTCAATGACTCGGATTAGCTTCTCTGTACCCATATCTTCAGAGTCAGGTGTTCCAGTTGTAAGTAAAACATCGTCAACTACTCCTTCTTTCTCAGCAGCAACGACAACTTCTGCAATATGCTCTGGATCTTTTTCTAATACTGTATCACCAGACCGATAAGACAAAGGAATTGTGCAGTATTTGCATTGGGTTCCATCTGACCAGTATCTACACGACTGATAGACTGTTGTTGCAAGTGTTCGGTAACCGTGAAGTAGTGCAATTTGATTATAGGGAATCCCATTGCTTGTCTTCATATCATAAAACTGAGGCTGTGGAATAACTTTCAATTCAATCGAGTTATCATATAGCCAAATTGTCGGATTATCTGTTGGACCCAAAGAAGCAGAATTGAATGTTTTGGCTTGATCTCCAGAACGTATTGGGATCCCAACGGTTCGCCCATTTGGAAGAAGAAAGTAACGTCCACCTACTGGACCAGCACCCCCTTTTCTCCCTGCATACTCATCTGAAGATAATGTAGCACCTTCAGTGAGTAGTCTGATCTTGAGCTGGAGAACTTTTTCTGCGTCCATTGTACTCTCGGACAAGTGTTTTTGTTCCTTAATCTATATTGGCCTTGCGGCTTCTCTTTGCTTTCAATACGATTTCAGGCAAGTCAAGAACGGTCAAATCTTCACCAGATTGGGCGTCTAACATATTCTTGCAGAAAGGACAAGATGTCACAAGTATATCTGCTCCAACATTCTTTGCCTGTTTTACTCTCTCAGACCCTATCTTCTTAGCTTTCTCTGGAAATAGGACACGAAGGCCAGCACCATTCCCGCAACACATTGCATTATCCCGCGTTTTTTCCATCTCAACAAGCTGTACACCAGAAACCTTCTCAATCACCTTGCGTGGTTCATCATAGATGCCACAGTGTCGACCAAGATGGCAAGGATCATGGTAGGTGATTGAACTCGCGAATTCACCAACTGGTAATTTTTGGATTTGTTCTTCTAGTGTCTGACTAATGTGTTTGACAGGTTTGTTTAATTTCAAATCATAATCAGCATAATCTTTAGTCAATACACGATAACATCCAGGACAAGTTACAACAATCTCATCTGCATCAATTGCATTAAGCATCTCAACATTATGACGAGCTAGTTCAAGACCAAGATTCATATCTCCAGTTCTGAATAATGGAGAACCGCAGCACCATTCTTCTGGTGAAATAGAGACCTGGTTCCCAATGGTTTCTAGAATCTCTATGGTATTTGCAGCAATCTCTTTCTCTCGATACACAGCTGTACATCCAGTGAAGTAGAATAGATGCTTACCGTCTGATTTCTTTGTTTCTACCCAATCATTTCTTGATTCATGTGGTTCTGAGTATGGATTGTGATACTTCAAAAGAGATTCAGCCATTTCATTCAGACCTGAAGGTCTTCTTCCTTCAGTAACAATTTCTTTTCTGCGTTGCTCAACTATTATAGCAATGTCAATCTCTGGTTTGCAAAAAGTAAGGCAATGACTGCATTCTAGACACTGGAATAGAACTTCTATTCCTCGCTCATCCAAATCTCGTGTTCCAACAATTTCCTGATGGAGCAGCAAAGCTCGTCCATGTGGTGTTGGTGAATCGGAACGCCATGCAAAGAAAGTGGGGCAGACATGTCTACACATCTTTGGACACGCAGCACACATTCGAATTTGTTCTGCAAGTGAATCATCGAATATCATTTTCGTACCCCCAGACCTAGTTTGCCAGGATTCATAATTCCATTTGGATCAAGAACCTCTTTAATCTGTTTTAAGACATTGAACGCAGAGCCCAGTTCTGCCTCCGTGTATGTACTCCGTGAAAGACCCACACCATGCTGATGGCTCATGGTACCACCCTCACGTAAACAAGCTGCGACTCCATCATCCCATATTTTCTTGTATGTTGCCCATCCCTCCTCAGCAGTCGCTCGAGAGCTGAAGAATATCATATAGATACTACCACCATTCTGATACATATGTGAAAAGTGGGACATCACAATGGCATCGTGTTTCTCCATGGCCGATTTCATAGCATGATAGATATTCTCCAACTTATCATAAGTTGCTACAATGTCTATTGTATCTCCAACCGCAAATCCGGAGGTTGTCAGTCTTGAGGGATAGTACATATCATAGCGATGCTCCCACCATCTTTTAGAAGGTCCTTCTCCTTGATCTGTTCCACCTTTTTCAGAACATATCTTCATTGATTTACGTTCATCAATTTCATTCTGAGATGGGTCTCCATCAAAACCGAGGAGTAGCATGCAATGGCCTTCGTCAAATTCAAAATGCATTGAGAATGACATAGCTGCATCCTCAGGATCATAGAGTCTAGCAATAGAAGGTTCGATTCCAATTCTGAAAATGTGACGGATCGCCTCTAGGCCGCTATGAACATCGGGAAATGAATAGCTTCTGAAACGACGCTCTTCAGGAATTAAGAACAAACGAAGAGTGGCTTCAGAGATTATTCCAAGTGTTCCTTCTGAACCAATGAATAATTGACGAAGGTCAGGGCCAACAGATTGCCGAGGAACAGATTTGCATTCAATTATGGAACCATCCGGAAGTACCACTTGAAGTCCAAGTGTGAGGTCCTCGATTTTACCGTACAGTGATGAGAGAGACCCTCCAGAACGTGTTGCAATAAATCCACCAATATTGGAAGCTCGGAGTGACGTGGGGGTATGGCCCAGAGTATATCCATATCTATTCACTTCCTCTTCTAAATCGATTCCGACGACTCCAGCTTCAACCTTTACTGTCATCGATTCGTGATCAATTGGGTGAATCTTGCTCATCCGTTTCATATCTAGCTGGATTCCACCATAAATAGCGAGGGTTCCTCCACATGTGCCAGCACCCCCACCCACTGGTGTTACGGGAATCTTTAGGTCATTTGCCACTACAAGAATCTTAGCAATTTCTTCCTTTGATCCAGGAAAGACAATCATATCAGCTAAAGGTAGCATCTCTCCTGCACGAATCTTAGCTTCACTGAGAGGCCATGCATCATGTGCATTCAAAACTCTATCAGTTTCTTGCAGGGTGACGTTTTCTTCCCCAACAATCGAAACCATACTATCGCACAATTTCTTCTTTATTTTATCATCAAGCAAGAACATCACTCCTTCTTTGCAAGTCGTTGTGCAATGAATACCGTTAGGTCGTCAACTTCTATCGAACTACCACTCTTGAACAAATTATTCTCAAGCTGAGCGGTACAGAGTGGACATGGAGTTACGAGCCGTTCTGCACCAGTCTTCTCCAGAGCCTCCAAGTTCTCCTGAACAACTGCATTTGCAACATCAGGAGAATGATAGGAAACCATCCCACCTCCTCCACAACATGAATCATGCGCAATGGATTCACTTACACGAACTCCAGGCATAATACGGAGTATATTCAACGCATGATCCATCACTTGCCTTGAAGTGTGTCGGATTAAGTGGCAAGGATCATGCACTGAAACATGAACTTCAGTTTCAATATCGGGATTCTTCAAAGCATTGGCAAGTCGGTTGAAACCAATCTCATTAACAAGAAATTCTAGAAGATGATACGCAGGAATTCCCCAATTATCACGTTCAGAAAGGTCAGTGAGGTTGGATGTACAACCTGCACAGGTTGTTACAACTTTCTTCACTCCAAGTTTCTTTACTTTCTTTTTCAATTTGCTAGCAAGGTCTCTTGCAGTCTTTGCATCTCCCATCAGATGAGAGGGAAGACTACAGCATTGAAATTCATCAAGTAATGTAAAGTCCACATCAAAGTAGTCAAGAATGACCTTTGCCGCCTCACGAACCTCCTGTGCTCGCTCTTCTGCTTGACAACCAGGATAGAATAGAACTTTTGCATTTTCTTTCACAACATCAGGAACAAATGGTAGATTCAACCGCTCAAGACGCATATCACGGCTCTCTATTTTTTCCGCGGGGTCTTCCCAAGGTTCGAATGCTCGCTCGTGCTTGTCTATTATTTCCTTGACTAACATGAGACCTTTGGGAACAAGATCCCGTCTATGTTCGAAGATATTTGCACGTACAATATTCACTATCTCAGGTATATTCACGTTCTTTGGACATACTTCGCGACAGGTACCACAACCCGTGCAGAGATAGATTTTGTCAATCGTTGCCCAGAATTCTGGAGATGAACGAGAGAGTTCAACAGCTATACTTCTTGGTCCACTGAATCTATCCAAGCCTACCGAAGCAACAACCGGACAGTGATTGATACAAAGCCCACAGTTAATACAGGATTCGATTGATTTGACAATATCAAGTTCATCCAAATGAAAAGGCGTAATCTTCTCGTTCTTCAGAGTTCGTTTAACATATTCAAAAGCTTCATTCTCGTCCAATCTATGCCACCTCCTTGATGAGTTCGATTGCATTCTTTGCAGCATTGAAACCACTTGTAGCAGCCACACCGAGACCGCTCTTTTCCACCGCATAATTGTATCCTGCAAGAATTGCCCCAGCTGCAAACAGGTTCTCCGCCCATTCAAGACCCTCCTCTGTTACTGGTCGAAATCTGGGGTCAACACTCAAACCACATGACTGAATTGGTTGACCAACTGGACTGATTGAGAGTGTACTTGTGGAACGTGATGGAACAATGTCCAATGCAGAATGATAATCACCAGTAACAGGCATGATATCAAACAAGGTTTCTCTCAAACCGTTTTTGTTTCCAGAAATCCCTCCACCAATATACTTACCAGTTGCAAGTAAGAATGCTTTCGCATCAATCTTGATTTCACGACGAGGTGACTTGGCAGTGATTGATTTCAGAAGCGCACCATCTCTAGTATAGGATATTGCTTCATGTCCAAGGAGTAATTTTCCTCCAGCTTTTACAAAAATGGTTTCAAGAGACTTCTGAAGCCGCTGCCCAGGAATGGACGGTGGAAATCCCAATAATTCGAAGACTGTGGTTCCAGTCATCTCTTCAAGTTTGAGCTTATTCTTCATAGCATTTCTAATTCCCATAATTGGTGGGAATGCAATGTGAGTAGCTCCAACCTGTTCAATATGCTTTTTGAGCTGCTCTGCTATTGGCTCTATTGAACCCGCGTGATCCAGATGTCGAGCTAGCTCAATTGAAGAAATATTGTAGGGTTTTCCGAATGGCATTACTTGAAGTACACAATGAGCCACTTTTTGCGGTGAACTTCCACTTACTACACGGTCCTCAAGATAGGTTTGTGCCGCAGCTGAAGAATTAAAGTCTGCATATCCTGAGATTCCAACGAATAATAGAACACTATCATCCCGTTCATTAAGGTCCCCACTATCCATTGTCTTTTGTATAAGGCACGTTGGTTTCGTCGTTCCTAGAATTGTAATGGGATGAATATTGGAATCGAATTTGCCCTTAACTGGCGCTAATGTTCCTTCAAGATGCGCTTTGAGCCAGCTGACGGTATCACGAGTTCTCTCCACTATGACATCCAGAATCTTTTCTGGTTGGATACTTTCATCATAACCAATGACACTATAGGGATGCAATGGGTAAAGTCGTGAGAGAGCAAAGAGTCCCTCCTCAGGTGATGAGAATGGATCAGATGCCAAAGGAAGGTACCCAATCACATCGACAGCACCAGAAGAGTATGCTGTAGCACTTTGTCCTTTTCTGATGACCACCACGTTAAGTCCTGCTTCAGCAGCGATTGTTCCAGCTACAAGACCAGCCATTCCGCCGCCAATCACCACGAGATCTGCTTCAATGTCCATCTAGATTCCCTCCTCCCATGGTTTCAAATCATAATCAACATCAGATTGGTCGAGATTCCCTACGCATGCATACATACCCTGTGCAAGCTCTTCTTGAGCTAGTTGCTCGCCTCTCATTGATTGTCGTATGCCTTTCCATCTTTCAGCGCGGAAATCGAGAATATCAACAAGAAAATCATCCCCAGATAGGCTAAGTTCTTCAGCTAAAATTCCTGCTGCTTTATAGGTACAGAATGTTCCTTGACAAGGGCCAGTTCCCAAACGAATCCGGCGTCTAATATCATTGAGTGTTTGTGGGAATTCATCACGAATAGCAACTCGAATCTCAGCCTCAATTACTGGTTCACAAGTACAGATAGTTGTCTTCCACTCTGGGTGTTCCTTTGTATGTGCAAGAACTTTAACCATCTCAGTCCCTCGTCGTGCACGCATTCGTTCTAAAGCATGTAATGAGATGTCATACTCCTTAGAAAGTGCAATGATATCAACATCATCCTCATTCCCGGGGAGAGGTGTCTCATGGGTGGTACACGGAACTTCTTTCCCAAGTTTCTTGCCGACAATATCTGTAACTGCTTCAGCCATATGTCGACACATCACAAGTTTACCACCAAGGAAACTAATCAGCCCTTTCTTGCCACCTGTTTCAGAATGGTCGACAATCTGGTAACCACGTGTCACCTTACCTTCCGGCACTTTCCACTCAGGGACCAATGGTCTCACGCCAGTCATTGTCCGGATTATTCGAGCCTCACGAATGGATGGAAGAACGGTTTCCATACTTTGCAGGAGATACTCTATCTCATCAAATGAAGCAACAAGTGTGTCAGGATCCTCCCAGGTGTCCAACGCAGTTGTTCCTAGTAAAGTTGTATTCTCATGCGGAAATAGGTAAATCCAACGACCATCTATAGCCTTGACTGTGATTCCAACATTCACTATCCGTCTGTCAAATATCACATGTGCGCCTTTGTTTAACCTGATGGGTAATTCATCACCCACAGATTTAGCTACCTTTTGAGCCCATGGTCCAGTAGCATTGACAACAACTTGTGTTTTAACACTCTCAGTTGCTCCAGATATCCGATTATAAAATACGACCTCTTCAATCTCATCATTGTTATTTACTTCGAAATTGATTACCTCACAATAAGTCCGGATTTGAGCACCATGATTTCTAGCATCAATGGCCTGTAGTAAGCATAATCGAAATGGATCGATGAAATACTCCTCATAGTATACACTAGCAATGACGTCAGGATGGAGCATTGGTTCAATTTCAAGAGATGCATCAGGAGTAAGAAACATCATTGGAGGAACCTCTCTTTCTCCCACATGTTCAGAGTAGGAGTCCATATAGGAACTATCACTTGCAGCATCGCTCAAGTCAAGAAGAGGAGCAAGAATTGGATTCTTCATAATGAGATGACGAGCTATTCGATTCCAATGGACTACTTCCTTGGAACACATTTCCATAATATCAGGTTCATCACGATATTTCAATCCCGAAGAGATCATACCAGCACAGGTTCCGACTGTTGCCGATGCGATATCATCACGTTCTAGCAGTAGTGTACGGTACCCTCGCATCGCGCAATCTCGAGCTACAGCAGTTCCTGTACTACCACCACCAATTACTACAACGTCAAACTCAGATGTGGTCATTTTATTGTATCTCCGTTCTTCTTTTTCTTCAAGAAGTGTACACCATTTCTTCTGTGCTTTTGATTGAAGTGTTACGCACAATACAAGGCTTTCGATTCACTACTAGTTCAACAATAGCATAGATAGATTAAAAGGAGTCAGCAAATCGAAATGTTTTAGGTGAATACTAATGCCTGAAACTTACGATCTTGGAACAATGACAGTTACTGGTCATGATGTTGAAAAGCTGACACAAGCACTTGGTATTCCAGATGATAGATTTGACGATCTAGTTCAGCTCGCACGTAGTGCCTGGGAATATGAGGATACAATTAGTGAGTCTATTGAATATCTAGCCAAGAATTCCAATGGATCAGAACTTGTCTTAGCGTTGGTATTCTTTGGTAGAATCTGGGAAGATAACCAGAATGATGAAGAGGATGAGTAAGCCCTCCTTTTCGTTCAAGTTGACCTAGGCATCAATTGCCTAGGATTTCCTTTCTACTTATGAAATAGCCTCAAGAATATTACCCATTTCTGTTGTGACAAGTTTGTTGAATATATCATACTGCTTCTGGTAAATCACTACATTCTCTGGAATTGGGACTCGTCGTTCTTCAATATGGAACATATTATCAACGGCTTCTTCGTAACTACTATAAACACCAGTTCCAACCATTCCTAGAATAGCAGCTCCAATTACAGTCGAATCCCGTACCATCGGTGTTACAACAGTCTTGTTCGAACAGTCAGCTTGAATCTGCCGCCACAGAGGAGAGTTTGTACCTCCACCATCAATACCGAGCTCATCGAATTCTATATCAAGCATCCCTTCCATAAGGTCTACGTACATTTTAATTGCATAACCATTAGCTTCGAGGATAGCTCGAGCAACATGTGCCTTGGTATGATTGAAACCAACATGGTAGAAAATACCGAGTTTATATGCCATAAATGGAAACAAAACAAGGCCCTCACTTCCGGCAGGGACCTTTGACGCAGAAGTTTCAATAATCTGGTACGCATCCTGTTCAGTCTGTGCTGCAAGTGCAACCTCATTTTCGCAAAAATTGTCCCTGTACCACTTGTATGTGAGTCCTGTTCCAGGAGTAACTCCCTCAAGAATCCACTTTCCTGGTATCGCGGAAGGATTGCAATACATAACGTAGGGTTCTTCAAAGAACTCGTCGAGATGAGTTATCACAAAAGTACCGGTGCCAGTTGTTGCCTTTACTCGACCAGGCTTGATAACACCCATTCCTAGCGCAGAACACTGTTGGTCCCCACTCCCCAATATAACTGGAGTTCCTTTTCTGAGTGAGGTTGCCTTTGCCGCTTCAGAACTTATTTCACCAATTGTTGTACCTGAATCAGCAATGTCAGTTAGCTTATCAATTGGTATTCCAGTTGACTCACAGAGCTCTTCAGACCATTTGAGTGTCTCATGGTCAATTGGACCAAATCGTGCATCAGCTGGTGAACTGACGAGAGCACCACACAACCGGTTATTAATGAAGGCGTCAAGTAAAGCCCATTTGTGTGCCTTCTCGAAGAGAGATGGTCGATTCTCTATGAACCACATCATCTTATTGACACTCTTTCTAGGGCCAATATCCTGCGCCATCTCTTTGCTCTTTGCACTTGATCGACTATCAACCCACGTAACTGTGGGAGCAAGTGGATTTCCGTTCTTGTCTATTGGTGTGATACTGTCTCTGGTATTTGTCACAACGACCCCATTAATTGCATCAGGCCCGTGTTTGCAACCAGAAATTGCGCGTTGCATTGTATTCGTAGAAGCTCTCCAAAATGTATCTGCAAGCTGTTCATGTACTTGCACCTCTTTTGGTTTCTGAGGATATTCTTCGTACGCTTTGCTAATCTCACGACCTTCCTCATCAACAATTACAGATCTAGTTCCTGTTGTCCCAATATCAAATACTGCAAACAGACGCTGACTCATCGCTCTCACCATTTATCATCTTTTGTGAATTTTCTATGTACATCGTGCAATATAGATTGTTTGACAGAGAGAGTTATTTACTTCAAGTTGCCAAGAAACATTGATGTCAAACTATCCTCCACATATTCAGATAATGCCTCATGTTCATCTAGTTAGAGGTGAGAATAATGCAAGATTTCCTGAAGCAAATACATTGCTGATTGATGATGAGATACTCACATTAGTGGATGCAGGATCAAGTATGAGGAATATAGAGACCTCCCTCAGAGACCTCGGTCATTCTATCTCAGATCTTGAAAGAATCGTACTGACACATTTTCATATAGACCACAAAGGTCACGCAGCAGATATTCAGAAGGTTGCTAGTTGCGAAATTGTTTGCCATGAACTTGCTGTGGATGGAGTAGAAACCTTTCAGGGTATGGTAGATTATTACGGCATTGAAGGGCACAAGTACTATAGCGATTGGCGAAATCTAATCGATTCAAGATTCGGTCACGTGACTTCAGACTACACGGTGACTAGCACCTTCTCAGATGGGGAAACCATCAACTGTGGAGAGATTGACCTGCTTTCGATTCATCTTCCTGGTCACACCATAGATCACACTTGTTTTGGGATTAACGACCTTGAAACACTGTTTCTTGTTGATATTGACCTTTCAAGATTCGGTCCTTGGTATGGAAACAAAGTGAGTGATATTGAGGAATTCAAGAAGTCAGTAGATCGTGTCATTGAGATGAATCCAAAGATTGGAATTAGCAGTCACTTGATAAATCCTGTTGAAGAAGGACTGGATGCAAGACTACGTTCGTTCAGAGCAATCTTTGATGAGAGGGAACAACGTATTCTAGATAATATCGCTAAGGGTATTGATACTATTGAGAAATTATCAAAAGTTCCAACAATTTACCCACGCATTCCAATGGATGTCTACTACATATTTGAGATGTTTATGCTTGAGAAGCATATTGAACTCCTCAAGAGTGATGGGAAGATTAGAGAAGAAAGAGGTCATTTTATTATAGAGAGATGAAAGGGGGAAATCCCCCCATATTCTCATCTATTTGTGTTTGAATGCAGGTTCTCGTTTGTTAAGAAAAGCATCAACACCTTCTACTTTATCCTCAGTGTCGAAGGTCTTGCAGAAGACATCGACCTCGAATTTGAGATTGCTTTGATGAGGATTCTCCCAGGTGTTGTTCAGAGACTGTTTTGCTAGATTCAAAGCCACACCTGGTTTGGTCGCTAATTTCTTTGCTAAAGCATCAACCCCAGCCATGAGTGTCTCAACTGAATCGAAAACTTTGTTCACTAGACCTATTCTTAGTGCTTCATCAGATTTAATCTGATCACCACTATAAATCAGTTCTTTGGCCATTCCTAGTCCAACCAATCTAGCCAACCTCACGGTTCCACCAAACCCAGGAATAATGCCGAGATTTATCTCAGGCTGACCAAATCTTGCATTTGCAGAAGCATAACGAATGTCGCAAGCCATGGCAATCTCACAGCCGCCACCAAGAGCAAATCCATTGACTGCCGCAATGACAGGTTTGCTCATGGCTTCAATGAACTTGCATAATTCTTGACCGTTCTCTGCAAGCGGTCGAACTGTCTTTGAATCCTTACCTTTGAATTCAGTGATATCAGCTCCTGCTGCAAAGGCTTTATCCCCAGCACCAGTTAGAACTACAGCACGAATAGAAGCGTCTTCTTCAGCTTTTTTGAAAAACTCTCTCAGTGTTTTAACCACTGAAGTGTTGAGCGCATTATATTTTGCAGGTCGGTTGATTGTAACGGTAGCAACACCATCTGCAACTTCATAGAGTACTTCCTGTTCAGACACAGAGCATTCCTCCTTGATATTGAGTGGGCGAGTCCATGTATATGTAATAAGCCTTCGTAAGTGCTAGATTCTAGGAAACTCTAAATCCCACCTTGTTGTGTGAAAACATAATTTGTCGAGGAATACAATATGGTAAACTGTGAAGGTTGCGGAGCTGCAATTGATGTAAATGACACTAAATGCCCATATTGTGGTCATTCCATCTTGCAACGAGTAGAGGTTCAGAAGAGCGCAATGGAAAACCAAGAAAGGACCTACGGAACAACAAGGGATGAAGAGGGGAATGTTCACATTCGTTTCGGAGATGGCCAATCAGGAAGTCGCTTGCCCTCAGGTAGTGGTAGCGTAACTAATCAATATCGACATGGAGCTGGATCTCAGGGTGATGTCGGTTTTAGAAGTCTTGAGGAAAAACTGGACAGAATTGAAAGGATTCCGGACCCATCAAGGCATAAAGAATCAAAGGATTTAGGAGTTACACTTGTAGAGTCCATATCTGCAATTGGCGATTTGACAACATTCTACCAAAGTCATATTTCCCAAGAATCACACCTCAGTACTGATGAACATGAACGACTCTCCAAGAAAGAAGAGAGAGTCAGGCTAAAACTGGCGGCTATTGTAGCCTACTGCGACAGGGTTGATTCAAAGGCAAAGAAAAAGATAGGTCTCTCAAACTCAGAGGTTCATAAGGTTAGAACAACAGCAGTCGGAGCACTGCAAATGACCGAATCTGGAAGATGTCCAAAATGTGGAACAATGAATAGACTGGGTACAAAGCAGTGTCAGAATTGTGGAGTACATCTGTAGAATCGATTATACAGATCTTTGATTTAGATCATCTGAAAATCAAAAGATATTAATTTGTATTTGATTTCTAATATAATTGGAGGGACGGTGTCGTTGAAACTAAAATCGTGTTTTGCATTATTCTCAATAACTATCATAGCTGTTGTTCTGTTTTCTGGAATTACACCAGTTAGTACTCTAAATCCTACAGTACCAAGCCTAAATACTGGACCATGTGTAGATAATATTCTCTACAAAGTCATTGCCAATCAAGATCAGCGGATTCTAGCTCTCCAAAACGGCGAGATTGAAATGGATTGCAGCTTTTTTGATCCAGTTCACCTCCCGACCTTGCAGGCAGATCCCGATATAGACATCTTTCAAGCTCTACGAAACGGGTATGGTCACCTCACGATCAACTGTCGTGATGCCCCATTGAACGAGAGTGTGCTAAGGAGAGCATTCGCTTTTGCGTTTGATAAAACAGCTGTAACATCAGAAATCATGGATGGTTTCTCACAGGAACATGACTCCCTCGTGC
>Ga0315535_1000748_pt1 | contig 22516 bp, 34 predicted proteins | sample SalMarSW160220MG_2_FD_203092 | JGI IMG/M metagenome (GOLD analysis project Ga0315535, IMG submission 203092) | Salt marsh sediment microbial communities from the Plum Island Ecosystem LTER, Massachusetts, United States - Salt Marsh Sediment SW1602-20 ... | reverse complement strand
GATCGCCCGGCAGTGGTCCTCCACGTGGATCCAGTCCCGCACGTAGAGGCCGTCGCCGTACACCGGCAGGGGTCGGTCCTTCAGGACGTGGGTGATGAGCAGCGGGATCAGCTTCTCCGGAAACTGGCACGGCCCGTAGTTGTTGGAGCAGCGGGTCACCACCACGTCCATGCCGTGGGTGGTGTGGTACGCCAGGGCCAGGTGGTCGGCGGCGGCCTTGGTGGCGGAGTAAGGGGAGCGGGGCGCGAGGGGCGTATCTTCGGTGAAGCAGGGGAAGGGGTCGCGGTCAAGGGCCGACGTGCCGCCGGGAGCGCCCGGACCCCGGTCCGAGGTGGCGCGCTCCGCGTCACCCTCGTCGGGATCGCGCCACGGCAGCTCGCCGTACACCTCGTCGGTGGACACCTGCACGAAGCGCTTCACCCCGGCCTGGAGGGCCGCCGCCAGCAGCGTGTGCGTCCCCAGCACGTTGGTGCGGACGAAGAGCGCGTCGGAGAGGATCGAGCGGTCCACGTGGGACTCGGCGGCCAGGTGCAGCACCACGTCCACCCCGGCCATCACGTCGGCCACTCGGTCGCCGTCGCAGATGTCACCGTGGACGAACCGATGGCGAGGCTCCTCCTCCACGTCAGCGAGGCTCTCCAGGTTCCCCGCGTACGTGAGGGCGTCCAGGTTGACCACCTCGGCGTCTGCGCGGGTGGTGAGGATGTGGCGCACGAGGTTGGAGCCGATGAAGCCCGCGCCGCCGGTGACGAGGTACCGCATGTCCGGCCTCCCGGCCTCAGGCCCGATCCTCGTGGGGAGGCATCGGGGACGCGGGCGGCCCCTCTCCGCCCTTCACGAGGGGCGGTCCCCGTTCAGGCCCAGGGCCAGGAGCGCCGCCCACGGACGGGGCCCCGCCGCCACCAGGTTCGGAAAGCGCGGCCCGGGCTGGTTGAAGCGCGGCTCCGAGCCGTCGCCCAGCGTGACCCTGCCCCCCGCCGCCCGCACCAGCGCGGTGCCGGCCGCCACGTCCCACTCGTGCTTGGGGACCACGGTGAACGTCGCCTCCACGCGCCCCGCCGCCACCAGCGCCATCTTGTACGCCACCGAGCCGCAGGGGCGCACGCGGAAGCGCGCGTCCTCGAAGCGCGCCCACTCGCCCCGTCGCAGCTCGGAGCGGCTGGCCAGCACCGTGACGTCTGCCAGGTCCTCGGGGTCGAGCACAGAGGCCGGCGCTCCGTTGTAGGTGACCCCCTCCCCCACCGCCCCCAGCACCAGCTCGCCGGTGGCGGGGTTCAGGATGCCGCCCGCCACGGGGGAGCCCTCCTCCACCAGCCCGATGGAGATGCACCACTCCGGGATCCCCTGGACGAACTCCCGGGTGCCGTCGATGGGGTCCACCACCCACACCCGGCGCACGTCCAGCCGGGCCCGGTCGTCGGCAGACTCCTCGCTGAGCCAGCCCTCGCCGTCCTGGGGGAGGAGGGCGCGCAGCACCCGGTCCGCGGCGCGGTCCGCCTCGGTCACCGGATCCCCGCGCTCGGCCTTGGTCTCGAACGCCACGTCCCCGGGGGTGAAGGGCCGCACCGCCTCGGCGGCGGCCAGGAGCCCCGCGCGGATGCGGGAGAGGTCTTCGGATCGCGGCACGGGCGGGTCCTGTGGGCGTGGGACGGAGGATCGGCAGCGTTGGAGGCCATGAAGCTAGCGGAGGACGAGAGGATTGGCACGGAGGCGCCTGAGCCCCGCGTGGGGCCGCTCGGGCTCGGCACGAGCCTCCGGCCCCGCGACGCCCCCTACGACCCGTACATGTCCGCCCAGCGCTCGGCCACCACCGCCACGTCGTGGGGCCGGATGCGCTCGGCCGAGAGCCGCGCGAGCTCGGCGCGGACGCCGGCGTCCCGCACCAGGGCCAGGAAGCGGCGCGCGAACTGGAGGGGCGGCCCCGAGATCGCGTCCGGCCCGGTGGTCTCCCCGTCGGTCTCGGGAACGTGGCGGACCACCGGGAGCCCGGCGGCCATGGCCTCCATGGAGGTCCGGGACCATCCAGGCCAGGATCCGGCGTCCACCAGGCCTTCGCACACGGACAGCAGGGACCACTTCTCGGGAGAGGGGCCCATGAACACCACAGAGTCGTCGAGCCTGAGCTCCTCGGCCTGCCAACGGGCGGCGCCCTCCTCGGGGCCGCTTCCCACCAGGAGGAGGCGCACGCCGGGACGCTCGGTGCGCGCGATGGCGAAGCCCTCGAGGATGCCGTCCAGGAGCGGTCGGTCGGTGAAGTCCGTCAGGCACACCACGGCGTGATGGTCGGCGCTCAGACCCAGGCGCAGGCGGGTCTCCTCCCGGCGGTGGCTCTGCACACGCTCGCGGATGCCGGTGATGTCCAGACATGGCGGCACCACGCCCACCTCCTGCACGCGGAAGCGCTCCATGACGCCGTCCTGCATGCCGTCGCGGGGCACGAAGAAGCGCCCGTTCCGGGCGGCGGCCCTGCGGCCCAGCAACGCGCCCAGACGCAATCCCAGGGTGGGCCGGCTCCCGGGCGGATCGTCGATGGTCCGGAACACGCGGACGGCCCGTGGCGCGGCGAGCTGGGCCACCGTGCCGGACCAGGGCTGGAAGGCGTGCAGGATCTTCCCCTTGAGGAGCACGACGAGGCGGCGAAGGCGCGGCACGGCGAGGATCGATCCCGTGGCGCCCGACACCTCGAGCCGGTGCACGGTCACCTTCATCTTCCGGATGCGCGCACCCAGCGGCCCCTCCGGACCCAGGGCCACCACCCGCGGCTCGAACCGAGAGCGTGAGAGACGCCCGAGGAGCGTGGCGATCTGGTCGCCCACGTCGTTCTCCTCCAGGGAGTCCAGGACGTACAGCAGTAGGGGGCGGGACATGCTGCAGGGGCCACGCACACGAGGAAGGGTTGTGGATTGCCGGACAGAAGGGTGGGTGCGGGAGAACGTCTTGGCAACCACCGAAGAAAGGCCTCCGCGGCGAAGCGCCGCGGAGGCCCAGGTTCGATGGAGCCCGGGATCGGGCGTCCGTGGGCTCAGCGCGCCTCCGCCGAGGCCGCCGGAGCCTTCTTCACCTTGCCCGCGGAGATGCACGAGGTGCATACACGCACGCGTACGCGCTCCCCCTGCTCGTTGACGATCTTCACCGTCTGGAGGTTGGGGAGCCAGCGACGCCGGGTCTTGTTGTTCGCGTGGCTGACGTTGTTCCCGGAACCGGGACCCTTGCCGCACACGTAGCACACTCGAGCCATCTTCTATCGATCCGCGTTGTCTTCGTTCGTCTGCGTTCAGGGCGCGGCGAGCTTCAGCTCCCGCCGCCGCCGCTCCCTCCGGTGCCACTCCCTCCGGTGCCGCCTCCCGGCGCTCCTCCACCGGCCTGCCCCTTCTGAACCTCCACGTGTCGCGCCTGCAGATAGTTCGTGGCGAACTGTGCGGCCAGCTTGTCACCCTGGCTGATGTGGCCCGCCTTCACCCATGAATCCACCACCGAGTCGCTCATGGTCAGGATGATGCCGACGACCTCGACGTTCTCACCCGCGGGCACCTTCAGGCTGTCGGCGATGAGGCTGTCGTCCAGCGACACCAGGAAGGGGTTCTTGTTGGGAAGCTCCAGCCAGAAGCCCTGCGTCCCCAGATCACTGGCCACCGGGAGCGGCTCCACCTTCACCAGCGCGCCCACGAGGCCTGCGGGATCCTGCTCGAGGTCCGTCCCTGCCACTTCGCGGGCGTCCGGGTAGGCATTCGCCTTCGCAGCCTGGATCGAGTCCAGCTGCATCTGCTCCTTCGCCTTCTGATCCGATGCCTGCAGGAACAGCCAGTAGAAGAACCCGCCAATGATGACGACCGCGAGGATCATCAAGGGCACTGTCAGGCCCGCTGCGCCGCGCCGGGGAGCTTTATCGGCCATGTCCGTCGTTCCTGTCCGGTGGTTGGTCCGTCGATGAAAGCCGGAAACTAATCGACCAACTCGATGAGCGACATCTCCGCCGCATCACCCTTCCGGTTGCCGAGCTTCAGGATCCGGGTGTACCCGCCCGGGCGCTCGGCATAGCGCGGCGCGATCTCGTCGAACAGGCTTCCCAGGACCTGCCGGTCCTGGATCTTCCGTGCCGCGAGTCTCCGGGCGTGCACGTCACCCCGCCGCGCCAACGTGATCAGTCGCTCAGCGAAAGGTCGGAGCTCCTTCGCCTTCGCCGTGGTGGTCGTGATGCGGCCATAGCGGAACAGCGAAGTCGCCATGTTGCGCAACGTCGCCTTGCGGTGGCTCGCCGTGCGGGAGAGCTTCCTCCCCTTCTTGCCGTGCCTCATGCCTGCTCCTCGCCGCTCCCGGCCGTCTCGGCCCCCTCCTCGACGAAGAAGAGGCGACCGTCCTCACCCGTCTCGAGCTGCATCCCGAAGCGCAGGCCGTGCTCCTCCAGGAAGTCCGAGATCTCCTTCAGGGACTTCTTCCCGAAGTTCTCGATCTGGAGCATGTCATCCTCGGAACGCTGCACCAGGTCGCCGAGCGTCCGGATGTTCTCCTTCTGCAACGAGTTACGCGAGCGCACCGACAGCTCCGCCAGGTCCTCGATGGGACGGGCGAAGAGGTCCTGCAGCCGCTCGGGCACCGCCACCGCCCCCGGAGGGGAGGTGTCCGGAATGCCGCCCTCACCGAAGTAGAGCATGTACTCCAGATGCTTGCGCACGAGCTCGGCGGCGTAGGCCACCGCGTCCTCGGGGCCCACCGATCCGTCGGTCTCCACCTGGAGCGTGAGCCGATCGAAGTCCGTGCGCTGGCCGACCCGGGTCTCCTCCACGGTGAAGTTCGCCCGGCGCAGCGGGTTGTAGATCGAGTCGATGCGCACCAGGTCCACCGGCGCGCCCCGCGGCAGCTCGTGCTGATCCGCCAGAACGAAGCCGCGACCCTTGTTCACGTGGAGCTCCACGTGCATGTCGCGGTTCTCCTCCAGCGTGAACAGATGATGGCTCGGGTCCAGGATCTCCACGCCCGCCTGCGCCTGGATGGCCGCCGCCGTGACGGGGCCGCCCTCGCTCACGCTGATGTCCAGGAGCGCCTCGTCCACGTCGTCATCGAGGGTGACGATGAGGGACTTGAGGTTCTGGATCACCTGATGGACGTCCTCGACGACACCGGCGATGGTCTGGTGCTCGTGCACCACGCCCTCGATGCGGAAGGCCCAGACCGCGGCCCCCTTGAGGGACGACAGCAGCACGCGCCGGACCGAGTTGCCCAGGGTGTGGCCGAAGCCGCGCTCCAGCGGCTCGACGACGAACCGGGCCGAGCGCCCGTCCTCCGACTTCTCCGCGACTTCCACACGCTCCGGCAGAACCAGCCCGGTCAGATCTATCTCCACGGTGTTCTCCTCCTGGTGCGACCTGGTTGGCAGGCGCGGCCCCCCCGCGGGGCCCCGGCTCCCATTACTTCGAGTAGAGCTCGACGATGAGCTGTTCCTGCGCCGCCAGCGGGATGTCCGAGCGCATGGGCTTGCGGACCATCCGCCCCACCCGGCTCTTCTCGTCCAGAGCCAGCCACTCCAGGAGCGTCGGCCGTGTCCGCGCCTCGAGGCTCGAGACGACGGAGAGGTTCTCCTTGGACTTCGGTCGCACGGCGATCTCATCGCCGACCGCGACCTCGTAGCTGGGCACGTCCACCACGTGGCCGTTCACTTCCACGTGACGGTGCCGGACGAGCTGGCGCGCCGCGCTGCGGCTCGCCGCGAAGCCCATGCGGAAGACCACGTTGTCGAGGCGGGACTCCAGCGCGATGACGAGGTTGTCGCCGGTGACGCCCGGCACGCTGGCCGCGCTCTCGAAGAGGTTCCGGAACTGCTTCTCGTGCAGCCCGTACATCCTCTTGACCTTCTGCTTCTCACGAAGCTGGACCGCGTACTCGGACTGCTTGCGCCGCCGCGCCTGGGCGGGACCGTGCTGGCCGGGCGGATAGGCGCGGCGCTCCACGGGGCACTTCTCCGTGTAGCACTTCTGCCCCTTCAAAAAGAGCTTGCCGCCCTCGCGGCGGCAGAGCTTGCAGACGGGTCCGGTGTAGCGAGCCATGGCTTCCTGGGGTTCTCTGTTCGTGCCTCAGACGCGACGCTTCTTGGGCGGCCGGCACCCGTTGTGCGGCAGCGGAGTGACATCCTGGATGGACTTGATGAAGAGTCCCGCCGTGGCCAGGGCCTGGATGGCGGACTCCCGGCCCGAGCCGGGGCCCTGAACCCGCACGTCCACGCGCTTTACCCCCAGCGCGACGGCCTCCCGACCCACCTGCTCGGCGGCGACGGTGGCGGCGAAGGGAGTGGACTTCTTCGAGCCCTTGAAGCCCGCCTTGCCCGCGCTGGACCAGACCACGGCGTTGCCGGCGTGGTCGGTGATGGTGATGAGCGTGTTGTTGAAGGTCGCCTGGATGTGGGCGATGCCCTCGGCCTCGACGACTTTCTTCGAGCGCTTCGTACGGGTCTTCGGGTTGGCCACGGTATCCTTACCTGAACCTGATGCGTGTCACCTACTTCTTGGTCGCCTTCTTCTTACCGGCGATGGCCCGGCGCGGGCCCTTCTTGGTGCGGGCGTTCGTGTGCGTGCGCTGGCCCCGCACCGGGAGCCCGCGGCGGTGGCGCAGGCCGCGGTAGCAGCCGATGTCCATGAGCCGCTTGATGTTCATGGACGTCTCGGTGCGCAGCGCGCCCTCCACCTTGTAGTTGCCCTCGATGGTGCGCCGAAGACGGTTCACGTCGTCGTCCGAGAGGTCCTGCGTCCGCCGGTCGGGATCGACGCCGCACACACCCAGGATCTCCTGGGCGCGGGAACGGCCGATGCCGTAGATGTACGTCAGAGCGATCTCGATGCGCTTGCCGCGCGGGAGATCGACGCCAGCGATACGTGCCATGGGTTACCTCACCCCTGACGCTGTTTGTGCTTCGGATTGCGGCTGCAGATGATGCGCACCACCCCGCGGCGGCGGATCACCTTGCAGTGCTCGCAGATCGGCTTGACGCTGCTTCGGACCTTCACGGTGCTGTCTCCACGGTCGCGTTTCTGGTAGAGCTAAGTAGTATAACGGGGCTCTTTGGGCCCTTCAAGCGTTCCCGGGCCCTCCGGGACCCGTCCACGCGTCCACCGGACGGGCCGTCGACGTGAGCACCCGGGGCCCCGCATCCGTCACCGCCACCGTGTGCTCGAAATGGGCCGAGAGCGCCCGGTCGGCGGTGATGACCGTCCAGCCGTCCTCCAGGGTCCGGATGTCCGCCGTCCCCGCCGAGAGCATGGGCTCTATGGCCACGACCATCCCCGGGCGCAGCAGCGGGCCGTGTCCGACGCGCCCCACGTTCGGGACCTGGGGCTCCTCGTGGACTTCCCTGCCCACGCCGTGGCCCACCAGGTCCCGGATGATCCCGTAGGGCCGCCCTCCCACCAGGGCCATGACCGCGGCACCGATGTCACCCACGTGGTTCCCCGGCACCGCGGCGTCCAGGGCGTCCCAGAGCGCCTTCTCCGTGACCTCCAGGAGCTTCTCGGCCTCGCCGCTCACCTCTCCCACCGGGTACGTCCACGCGGAGTCGGAGCACCACCCGTCCAGGCGCACGCCGACGTCGATGGACACGATGTCCCCCTCCTTGAGGCGACGGCGCTTGGAGGGGATCCCGTGCACGACCTCCTCGTTGAGCGAGACGCACACGCTCCCCGGGAAGCCGTAGAGGCCCTTGAAGGCCGGTGTCGCTCCGTCGTGCGAGCAGATGAAGTCCTCGCAGAAGCGATCCAGCTCCAGCGTGCTCACACCGGGCCGGACCTCCGGGCGCACCGCCTCCAGGAGCTCGCCGATGATGGCTCCCCCCCTGGCGATGGCGTCGATCTCCTCGGAGCTCCGCAGGTGGATCATCCCGTCCCGGCCCCCCCGCCTACCGGACCGCCGCGCGGAAGGCGGCCTGGACGTCGTCCACCGGCCGGTCCGCCGGAACGCGGACCAACCTGGCCTGGGCCTTCTCGTACCAGGCGATGAGGGGCGCGGTGAGCTCCTGGTAGACCTCCAGGCGGTGGCGCACCGTCTCCGGCTTGTCGTCGGCGCGGTGCACCAGCGTGCCGCCGCAGCGGTCGCAGATGCCCTCCTTGGCCGGCGGGTTCTGGTGCACGTTGTACACCGCCCCGCAGTCCGGACAGCTCCGCCGCCCCGACAGGCGCTGGACCAGCGTCTCGTCCGGGGCCTCGAAGACCACCACGGCGTCCACCCTGCGGTGGACCTGGCCGAGCACTCCCCCCAGCCCCTCGGCCTGCGCCGTGGTGCGGGGGAACCCGTCGAAGAGGATCCCGGCCTCCGGCGCCACGCCCTTCAGGTGATCGCGCACGAGGTCGAGTATGAGCGAATCGGGCACCAGCTCGCCGGCGTCCATGAACGCCTGCGCCTTCTTGCCGAGGTCGGTGCCGTCCCGGCGGGCGGCCCGGAGGAGGTCGCCCGTAGAGACGTGCTCCCATCCCTCCGCGTCGGCCAAGCGAGCGGCCTGCGTACCCTTCCCCACTCCCGGGGGGCCCAACAATATCACCACCATTGCTCTATGCCTGTTTGCCCGGCCTGGTAGCCATGCCGGGTCACATATACCGCTGGCGCCCGCGCATCTTCACGCGACCCTTCTTCATGAACCCGTCGTAGTGGCGCAGGAGCAGGAGCTGCTGGGCCTGCTGGACGGTGTCCAGCCCGACGCCCACGACGATGAGGAGGCTCGTGCCCCCGAAGTAGAAGGTCGTGATGTTGAAGATCGAGAGGATCCAGAACGGGATCAACGCGATAAGCGCCAGATAGATCGCACCAGGGAGGGTCACGCGCGTGAGCACGCGGTCGATGTACTCCGCCGTTCGGGTGCCCGGCTTCACCCCGGGAACGAACCCACCCTGCTTCTTCAGGTTCTCCGCCAGGTCGATCGGGTTGAAGATGATCGCCGTGTAGAAGTAGGTGAAGAAGATGATGAGGATCCCATAGGTGATGTAGTACGGTGTCGTCCGGGGCGCGAAGATCTGGGACATCTCCTGGAGCAGCGGCCAGTGGAAGAACGCCGCCGCGGTGCCGGGCACCACGATGAACGACTGGGCGAAGATGATGGGCATCACGCCCGCCGAGTTCACGCGCAGCGGAACGAAGCTCTTCTGGCCCTCACGGATACGCCCTCGGCCCACGACCTTCCGTGGGATCTGCACGGGGATCTTCCGCGCGGCCATGGTCATGGCCACCACCCCCCCGCTCACCGCCACGAGCACCAAGAGCAGCATGGTCAGGCTGAAGAGCGTCAGCTGCCCGGTGTGGAACGAGTCGTACGTTCGGCCCACGGCTCCCGGGAAGGAGTCCATGATCGAGAAGAAGATCAGGAGGCTCATCCCGTTCCCGATGCCCCGGTCGGTGATCTGCTCACCGATCCACATCACGAAGACCGCGCCGGTGGTGAGGGTGAGCACCGTCGTGAAGACGAACATCGCCCCGGGCTCCTTCACCGCGCCCGAGAGCGACTGGAGGAAGACCGAGTACCCGTAGGCCTGCACGACGGACAGACCCACGGTGGTGTACCGGGTCCACTGCTCCAGCTTCATCCGCCCGTCCTCCCCCTCCTTCTGCATCTTCTCGACGGTGGGGAAGACCGCGGCCAGCAGCTGGAACATGATGCTGGCCGAGATATAGGGCATGATGCCCAGGGCGAAGACGGTGGCCCGGGACAGGCCGCCGCCCACGAACATGTCGTAGAGACCCAGGAAGGTCCCCTGGAGCTGCCCGAACTGCTGTTTCAGCGCCGCGACGTCGAGCCCCGGGACCGTCAGATGCGCCCCGATCCGGTAGATCAGGAGCATGTACAGGGTGAAGAGGATCTTGTCCTTGAGCTCCGGGACCTTGAACAGGTTCGTGACGGGGTTGTTCGCCATGATCAGGCCGTCTCTGCCGAGCCGACGAGGCTCACCGAGCCCCCCGCCGCCTCGATCTTCTCCTTCGCGCTCTTGCTGAAGGCGTGAGCCTCCACCTTCAGCGCCTTGGCCAGGTCGCCGGTTCCGAGGATCTTCACCGGCTGCTGCAACGTGCCGATGAGCCCCGCCTGACGCAGGGACTCCACGGTCACGGACTCGTCGAAGCGGTCGAGGTCACGCAGGTTCACCACCTGGTACTCGACCCGGTGGATGTTCGTGAAGCCCCGCTTGGGGATGCGCCGGTGCAGCGGCATCTGGCCGCCCTCGAAGTGCGGCCTGCTCTTGGCCCCCGCCCGGGCGCCCGCGCCCTTCTGGCCGCGTCCGGCCGTCTTGCCCGTGCCGGAGCCGGGGCCACGCCCCAGGCGCTTGCGGTCGCGGTGGGAGCCTCCTGAGGGGCTCAGATCGTGAAGCTCAGCCATGATGTCTCCGATCGTTGAAATCGGCGCTGGACGTCGTTGCGCTCCGGGCGCCGACCTGCGACGTACGAGTCAGTACGCCTCGGTCGCCGTCCTCGCGCGCCTGGTCCAGCATCCGATTTGAACGACCCCATTACTTAGTGGGCTCTTCGAGTTCCCGCACCGCGATCAGGTGCGGGATCTGCTTGATCATCCCGCGTATGGCGGGCGTGTCGTCGTGGATCACGCTGGTCTGATTCCGCGTGAGCCCCAGGGCCCGCAGCGTCCTGCGCTGGGGCTCGGGCCGGCCGCTCACGCTGCGCACCTGGCGGATCTCGATCTTCCGGGGTTCCCCGGCGGACTTCTTCCTAGCCACGACGCACCCCCAGCGCTTCCACCGGTATACCGCGCTCCTGCGCCACGCGATCCGCCGTGACCAGGTGACGCAGTCCGTTCATGGTGGCGCGCGTCACGTTGATGGGGTTGTTCGTGCCCAGGCTCTTGGTGAGCACGTCGCGCACGCCCGCGGCCTCCAGGACGGCACGTACCGGGCCGCCGGCGATGACGCCGGTGCCCGGAGCGGCGGGCCGGAGCAGCACGCGGCCGGCACCCCACTGTCCCAGGATCTCGTGGGGAAGCGTGCCCTTCTCGAGGGGGATCGCAACCATCGAGCGCTTGGCACGCTCGATGGCCTTGCGGATCGCCTCCGAGACCTCGTTGGCCTTGGCCAGGGCGATGCCCACGTTCCCCTTCTGATCACCCACGGAGACCAGGGCGGAGAACGAGAACCGGCGCCCGCCCTTCACAACCTTGGCCACGCGGTTGATGTGGATGACGTTCTCGACGAGGTCGCTGGGCTCCCTGCCCCGGCGCTCGTGCTTCTTATCCTTGGCCATCAGAACTCCAGACCTCCCTTGCGGGCGCCCTCGGCGAACGCCTTCACACGACCATGGTACCTGTAACCGCCCCGGTCGAACACCACCGAGGAGATCCCCTGGGCCTTCGCCTTCTCGGCCAGCAGCTTGCCGGCAGCGAACGCCTGCTCGACGCGGCGGTTGCTGCTCTCGGGCTTGAAGGCCTTCATCTGCTCGGCCAGCGTCGACAACCCCAGCATCGTGCGTCCGGCGTCATCGTCGACGAGCTGTCCCTCGATGTTCTTCAGCGAGCGGAATACCACGAGGCGCGGCCGCTCTGCGCTGCCACGGATCTTGGCCCGCACACGGTAGTGACGCCGCTTGCGCTGCAGCCGGCGGCTGGTCCTGATCCTGCTCTGCTTGATCATCATCATGCACCCGCCGTCTTGCCGGCCTTGCGCCGGACCTGCTCACCCTGGTACCGGATTCCCTTGCCCTTGTACGGCTCCGGCGGTCTCACGGCGCGGATCTCCGCCGCCGTCTGGCCGACCTTCTGCTTGTCGGCACCGGAGACCACGATGGTCGTGGCGTTGGGACACTCCACCGTCACCCCCTCCATCGCCGTGTACTCGACGGTGTGGGAGAAGCCCACGGTGATGAGCACCGTCTGGCCACGCTGCTCCGCCTTGTAGCCCACGCCCTGGATCTCCAGGGTCTTGGTGAAGCCCTGGGTGACCCCCGTGACCATGTTGGCCACCAGCGCCCGGGTCAGGCCGTGGAGCGCCCGATGGGTCTTCTGATCCGACGGACGCTCGACGCGCACCTCGGCGTCGTCCACCACCACGTTCATCTCGGGGTGGTGCCGCAGCGAGAGCGTGCCCTTGGGACCCTTCACCGTGAGGGTGCCCGCGGCGAGGCTGACCTCGACGCCCTGCGGCACCTCCACCGGTAGCTTTCCGATTCTCGACATCGTTCGTTCGCCTCACCAGACCTTGGCCATGAGCTCGCCGCCCACACCGCGCTCCCGCGCGCCCTGGTCGGAGAGCACGCCGGCCGACGTGGAGAGAATGGCCATCCCCAGACCGTTCCGGACCCTCGGGATGTCGTCGGCGCGCACATACTGACGCCGGCCCGGCCGGGACACCCGTTCCAGGTGCCGGATTACGGGCTGACCTTCGTGATACTTCAGGTACACGCGCAGGAGGCCGTGCTTCCCGTCCTGCAGCACCTTGTGCGCATGGACGAAATGGCTCTCCGTGAGAAGCTTGGCGATCTCGACCTTGAGGTTCGAGACCGGCATGTCCACCCACTTGTGCCCTGCCGTGCACGCGTTGCGGATCCGCGTGAGCATGTCCGCGATTGGATCGGTCATCATGGCTTCTTCGGTCCTCTCACCAGCTCGACTTGCGGACACCGGGGATCTCGCCCCGCAGGGACATCTCGCGGAAGCAGATCCTGCAGATCCCGAACTTCCGGAGGTATGCGCGCGGACGCCCGCAACGCTGACACCGGTTGCGCACGCGGACGCCGAACTTCGGCTTGCGCTTGGACTTCTCGATGAGCGCCTTCCTGGCCATTCTCTAGTCTCTCCTCAGTAGTCCGTCACGCCCCGGCGCCGACCTGGATCGGCACCTCGCCGCGGAACGGGAAGCCCATTTCGCGGAGGAGGGCAAACGCCTCGTCGTCCTTGTCCGTGGACGTCACCACCGTGATGTCCATCCCATGGATCTTGTGGACGCGGTCGTAATTGATCTCCGGGAAGATGATCTGCTCCCTGACGCCCATGGTGAAATTCCCACGGCCGTCGAAAGACCTCGTGCTCAGCCCGCGGAAGTCGCGGATGCGCGGGATGGCCGTGGCGATGAGGCGATCCAGGAAGTACCACATCCTGTCCCTGCGCAGCGTCACGGAGACGCCCACGGGCATGCCCTCGCGCAGGGAGAAGTTGGAGATGGACTTGCGGGCCCGGTTCACCACCGGCTTCTGCCCCGTGATGACCCCGAGCTCGGTGACCACGCTCTCGAGCATCTTCTGTTCGCGGCCGGCGTCTCCGACGCCGACGTTGACCACGACCTTCTTGATCTCGGGAATGCGGTGCGGGTTGGTGAACCCGAACTGCTCCTCGAGCTTGGGCCTGGCGTGGTCCTGGTAGTGCCGCTTCAACCGTGGTTCCATGGTCGTCTCGTCTACTGCGGCTTGGGGATCGGATTCCCGCTCTTCACGGAGATCCGCTCCTTCTCGCCGCCCTCCTCTTTGCGCACCCGCACCCGACTCGGCTCGTCGGTGGCGGGGTCGATGAGCATCACGTTGGAGATATGAATGGGGGCCTCGAAGGAGATGATCCCCCCCTCGGGGTTGTCCTCGCTGGGGCGCTCGTGGCGCTTGCGCGTGTTCACTCCCTCCACCCGCACGCGGTCCTTCGACGGCAGCACCTCCAGGACCTTCCCTTCCATGTCCCGGTAGTTGCCCCGGATCACGCGGACCTGATCCCCCTTCATGATGTGGAACTTGCGCACAGCCATCACAGCACCTCGGGCGCAAGGGATACGATCTTCATGTACTTCTTCTCGCGGAGCTCGCGTCCCACGGGCCCGAAGATACGGGTGCCCCGGGGCTCGCCCTGTGGGTTGATGATCACCGCCGCGTTGTCGTCGAAGCGGATGTAGGTGCCGTCCTTTCGGCGGGTCTCCTTCGCCGTGCGCACCACCACCGCCTTGACCACGTCGCCCTTCTTGATCCCGGCGTTGGGGATGGCGTCTTTCACCGTGGCGACGATGACGTCGCCCACGCCGGCGTAGCGCCTGCGCGAGCCGCCGAGGACGCGAATGCACAGCGCCGTCTTGGCTCCGGTGTTGTCCGCGATCCGGAGGATCGACTCCTGCTGGATCATCTCAGTGTTCTCTCTATCTCGTCAGTTCCGGCGCGCACCTACTCGGGTCGCTCGATCAGCTCCACGACGCGCCACCGCTTCGTCTTCGACAGGGGACGGGTCTCCATGATGCGTACCGTGTCCCCGGTCCTGTACTCGTTCTTCTCGTCGTGGGCATGGACCTTCTTCGTCAGCGACATGCCCTTGCCGTACAGGGGGTGCGCGAGGCGGCGCTCCACCTTCACGGTCACCGTCTTGTCTCCCCTGTCACCCACCACCACGCCGATCCGCATCTTGCGGCGTCCCCTGCTCTTCGCGGTCTGCCCGGTCTCGGCAGCCGTGGCGGCGGGTGCGGACGTCTCGACGCTTTCGGTCGCGGCGGCCTCGACGGCCTCTTCCTGCTGAACGTTCTCTTCGGTCATAATCGTGTCCGTCACGCGTTCCCGGCGAGCTCACGCTCCCGGAGAATCGTCTTGAGACGTGCGATGTCCCGCCGGATGTTCCGGAGCAGGATCGGGTTCTCCAACTGCAGCATGGACGCCTGGAAGCGGAGCCTGAACTGCTCCTCGACGAGCGTCTCGAGCTGCGCCCGGATCTCCGTGTCGTCCCAGTCTCTGATCTCGTCGGCGGTCATCCGGTCCTCCTCCTACAGCTGCTCGTCGCGAGCGACGAAGCGACACTTGATGGGGAGCTTGGCCGACGCCAGGTCGAGGGCCCGGCGGGCGGTCTGCTCGTCGATGCCCTCCAGCTCGAACATGATGCGGCCCGGCTTCACCACGGCCACCCATCCCTCCGGGTTGCCCTTCCCCTTGCCCATGCGCGTCTCGGCGGGCTTCTGGGTGATGGGCTTGTCCGGGAAGATGCGGATCCAGACCTTGCCGCCACGCTTGATGTGGCGCGTCATCGCCACGCGGGCCGCCTCGATCTGACGGTTGCTCACCCACGCCGGCTCGGCGGCCATGAGGCCGTATTCCCCGAAGGACACCTTGTTGCCCCGGGTGGCCTTGCCGCTCATCCGGCCCTTGTGCTTCTTGCGGTACTTGACCCGCTTCGGCGCTAGCATCTTCTAGACCCTTCCTCGTTGGCTCACGCGCCCGTGGAATACGTGCGGCCGCGCCGCTCTTCGACGACCTCGCCCTTGAAGATCCAGCACTTCACGCCGATGGCACCGTAGGTGGTGAAGGCGTGAAGCTGGGCATAGTCTATGTCCGCCCGCAGCGTATGCAGGGGCACGCGTCCCTCGTTGTAACCCTCGGTACGGGCGATCTCGGCACCCCCCAGCCTTCCGGCACACTGGATCTTGATGCCCTCCGCCCCCGCGCGGATGGCCGACTGCACCGCCCGCTTCATGGCCCGGCGGAACGAGATGCGCTGGCGCAGCTGGTGAGCGACGCTCTCCGCCACCAGATACGCCTCCACCTCCGGCCGCTTGATCTCCTCCACGTTCACGGAGATCTCGGACTGCGTGAGCAACGCGAGCTCGTCGCGCAGCTTGTCCACCTCGGCTCCGCGCTTGCCGATGACCACGCCCGGACGGGCGGTGTGCAAGGTCACCACGATCTTGCTCGGCTTGCGCTCGATGTCCACCGCGGCCAGCGCCGCGTGCGACAGACGCCGTCGGAGGTACTGCCGGATCGTCTCGTCCTCCCGCAGGAGGCGCGGGAAGTCCCGCTCCGCGTACCAGCGGGAGCTCCAGTCCTTGACGATCCCGAGTCGGAACCCGGTGGGGTGGGTCTTCTGTCCCATTCGCTTCTTCCGTACCTGCGCCCTCAGGCGTCCTTGGTGTTCACCACGACGGTGATATGACTCGTGCGATGTCGGCGCGGCGCCGCACGGCCCTGGGCCGCCGCGCGCCAACGCCTGAGCGTGGGGCCCTCGTCCACGAACGCTTCCTGGACCACCAGGTCGTCCACGTCGAGAACACCACCCTCGTCCTGTGCCTTCACCTGTGCGTTCGCCACGGCGGACCGGAGCGTCTTGCTCACGGGCTCGGCGGCCATCTTCTTCGAGAACTGCAGAATCGCGTATGCCTCGTTCACCGACAGCCCGCGGATCTGGTCCACCACCAGGCGCACCTTGCGGGGGCTCATGCGGACATGACGGGCGATCGCTCTCGCTTCCATGACTGGCTCCACCTCAGATCGCCTTGGCCCGCTTGTCGGCGAGCTTGCCGCTGTGACCCCGGAACAGCCGGGTCGGGGCGAACTCTCCGAGCTTGTGGCCGACCATGTTCTCCGTGATGTACACGGGGATGAACTTGTTGCCGTTGTGCACGGCCACGGTGTGCCCCACGAACTCCGGGGAGATCGTCGAGGCGCGAGCCCACGTCTTCAGCACCTTCTTCTCCCCGCGGGAGTTCATGGTCTCCACCCGCAGCAGGAGCCGCTCGTCTACGTAGGGCCCCTTCTTTACGCTCCGTGGCATATCCCAGACCTCAGCTAGAGCCTACTCGTTGCCGTTCGCGTGCGATCACTTCGTCGCCTTGCCGCGACGACGTCCGCGCACGATGTACTTGGTCGATTCCTTCTTCTTGTGCCTCGTCTTCTTGCCCTCGGGCTTGCCCCAGGGCGACGTCGGCGGACGACCGCCGGAGGAACGGCCCTCGCCGCCGCCCAGCGGGTGGTCCACCGGGTTCATGGCCACGCCCCGGACCTTCGGCCGGTGGCCGCGCCAGCGGTTCCCGCCGGCCTTGCCGACGACGGTCAGCTCATGGTCGCCGTTGCCCACCTCACCGATGGTGGCCAGGCAGTCCCTGCGGACCCTGCGCACCTCGGTGGACGGGAGGCGCAGCGTCACGTAGTCGCCCTCCTTGGCCATCACCGACACGCTGGATCCCGCCGAGCGCGCCATCTGGCCTCCCTTGCCCGGCTTCAGCTCCACGTTGTGGACGCTGGTGCCGAGAGGGATGAGATGCAGCGGGAGGGTGCATCCGACGCGCACGTCCGCGTCCGGACCGGACATGATCCGGTCCCCCACCTTCAGGTCGCGGGGGTGGAGGATGTAGCGCTTCTCCCCGTCCGCGTAGGTGATGAGGGCGATGTTCGCCGACCGGTTGGGGTCGTACTCGATCTCGCTGACCACCCCCGACACGCCGAACTTGTCGCGCTTGAAGTCGACGACCCGATAGCGCCGCTTGTGGCCGCCCCCGCGTCGCCGCGTGGTGATGTGGCCGTGGTGATTGCGTCCGGCCTTCTCGTTCAGCGGCTCGGTGAGCGACTTCTCGGGCCCCTTCCGCGTGATGACCTCGTTCTCGAGGGTCGAGCGGAAGCGGGTGCCCGCGGTCATCGGCTTGAACTTCTTGATGCCCATGGTCAACCCTTCTCGTAGAGCTCGATGTGATCGCCCTCACCGAGCTGGACGACGGCCTTCTTGAACGACGGCCGCCGGCCGGGCCTGGCGTTCTTCGACAGGTTCCCCATGAGCGAGCGCCGCATCTTGCCGGCGTAGCGCATGGTGCGGACGTCCAGGACGGTCACGTCCCACAGGTGCTCGACGGCCTGGCCGATCTCGATCTTGTTGGCGTCCTTGGCCACGATGAACGTGTACAGGCTCCGGGAATCCATCTGCTCGGTGGTCTTCTCGGTGACCACCGGCGAGATGATGATGCTCTGAGGCTCACGCATCGCCGTCCTCCTCGCTCTCGGTGCCCTCGGCGGGCTCCTCCGCCTCGTCCTTGCCGGCAGCCTCGTCCTCGCCGGCCGCCTTGGCCTTGCCGGCAGCCGCCTTGGTCTTGCTGGCCGCCTTGGCCTTGCTGGCCGCCTTGGCCTTGGGCGGGGCCTTCGCGGTGTCGTCCGCGGCCGCCTCGCCCAGCTTCTCGACGGCGCTGCGCTCGATGACGATGGTGTGGGCCCAGAGCACGTCGTAGACCGACTCGTGGCCGAACGGGCGCACGGTCACGTCGGGCAGGTTCCTCGCGGACAGGTAGAGGTTCTCGTTCTTCCCGTCGGTGAGGAGGAGGACCTTCCCCGCCATCTCCATGGCGCCGAGGAAGCCCGTCAGCTCGCGGGTCCTGGGCTTTTCCAGCGAGGGCATGTCGACGAGAACGACCCGATCGTTCTCCGCCCGGTCGTTGAGGGCCGAGCGCCGTGCCAGCGCCTTCACCTTGCGCGGAATCTGCTGCCGCCAGGAGTGGGGAATGGGCGGGAACGCCCTGCCCCCACCCTCCCACTGGACCGCGCGGGTGGAGCCCTGACGGGCCCGCCCGGTGCCCTTCTGGCGCCAGGGCTTGCTGTTGCCGCCGGACACCTCGGAGCGGGTCTTGGCCGCCGCCGTGCCCTGTCGCTGGTTTGCGAGGTACGCCTTCACCGCCTGGTGCATGACGCCCTCGTTCACGACGCCGTCGAAGAGGACGTCGGGCAGGGCCCGCGCCTTCCCCTTCTTTCCGTCGACCTTGTAGTAGCGCGCCTTATACATGGCTCACTTCGAAATCAGGACGTAGCCGTCACGGGCGCCGGGAACGCCGCCCTTCACGAACAGCAGATTGCGCTCACCGTCCACCCGAACCACCTGCATGTTGCGGACGGTCGTGCGCGCCCCCCCCATACGTCCGGGGAGCTTCTTCCCCTTGATGACGCGGGAGGGGTTGGTGCCGGGGCCCACGGAGCCGGGGTTACGGGCCATGGGGTGTCCGTGGCCACCCGGGCGCCCGGCGAAGCCGTGCCGCTTCACGACGCCCTGAAATCCCCGTCCCTTGGACTGGCCGGTGACCTTCACCCGGTCGCCCGCCTCGAACTGCTCGACGGTGAGCTGCTGGCCCACCTCGATATCGTCACCACCCTCCAGCGTGAACACCCGGAGGATCCTGGGCGCGACCTCGAGCCCCGCCTTGGCGGCGTGGCCCATCTCGGCCTTGCTCGTGCGCTTGGCCCTCTGGGAACCGAACCCCAGCTGGACCCAACGCGTCCCGTTGGAATCCCCCGACCTCACCTGAAGGATCGGGCATGGACCGGCTTCGATGACGGTGACGGGAACCTGAATCCCCTCGTCGTCGAAGATCCGCGTCATGCCGACCTTCCTACCGATCAATCCGGGCATCTCCGGAGTCCCTCCGTCAGTCGACCTTGATCTCGACGTCGACACCTGCCGGCAGGTCCAGCTTGGTCAGCGCGTCGATCGTCTGAGGGCGGCTGTCCACGATGTCGATGAGCCGCTTGTGCGTGCGCAGTTCGAACTGCTCCCGACTCTTCTTGTCCACATGGGGCGAGCGCAGCACCGTCCACCGCTGCCGGCGGGTGGGAAGGGGGATGGGCCCCCGCACCGTCGCACCGGTCTTCTGGGCGGTGCGCACAATGTCCGCGGCGGTCTGATCGACCACCCAGTGGTCGAACGCCTTCAGTCGGATTCGGATTCTCTCTGCCATGTTCCGTCTCTCGTTCGGGGTCGGGACGGAGCGGCCCCGCGCGCGACTCGGGCGCTCGGCCGCCGGACTCTCGCCAGGCTGCCTTGCTCCGCTCGCCTCGCTCCGCCGCTACGCGCGGCGGACCCTCACTGCGAGCGGGGCCGCTCCGTCCCTCCCTCAACCCTCATGTGAACTGCACCTGCCTGCTTCTATCCAACCAACTGGAGGCGGCCTCCCACCCGGGAGGCCGCCATCCCTCTTGATTTACTCGATCACCTCGGTGACGACGCCGGAGCCGACCGTGCGACCGCCCTCGCGGATGGCGAAGCGGAGCTGCGTCTCCATGGCGACGGGGGTGATGAGCTCCACCTCCATCTGCACATTGTCGCCGGGCATCACCATCTCCACGCCCTGCGGAAGCATCGCGGCACCGGTCACGTCCGTGGTGCGGAAGTAGAACTGGGGCCGGTAGTTGTTGAAGAACGGCGTGTGGCGGCCGCCCTCTTCCTTCGTGAGCACGTAGACCTCGGCCTTGAACTTCGTGTGCGGGGTCACCGAGCCGGGCTTGGCCAGCACCTGGCCGCGCTCGATCTCCTCCTTGCCCACACCGCGGAGCAGCAGGCCGACGTTGTCGCCGGCCACGCCCTGGTCCAGCAGCTTGCGGAACATCTCGACTCCCGTGACCACCGTCTTGCGGCCGGCCCCGAAGCCGACGATCTCCACCTCGTCGCTCATCTTGACCACGCCGCGCTCGATGCGGCCCGTCGCGACCGTTCCACGACCCGTGATGGAGAACACGTCCTCCACGGGCATGAGGAATGGCTTGTCGGTGTCACGCACCGGCTCCGGGACGAACGTGTCCAGAGCATCGAAGAGATCCTCGATGCTCTTGATCGCCTCGGCGTCGCCCTCCAGCGCCTTCATGGCCGAGCCGCGGATCACCGGCGTGTCGTCGCCGGGGAACTCGTAGTAGCTGAGGAGCTCACGCACCTCGAGCTCGACCAGGTCGAGGAGCTCGGCGTCGTCCACCAGGTCCGTCTTGTTCAGGTAGACCACGATGTGGGGCACGTTCACCTGGCGGGCGAGCAGGATGTGCTCACGCGTCTGGGGCATCGGGCCGTCCACGGCGCTCACCACCAGGATCGCACCGTCCATCTGTGCCGCGCCCGTGATCATGTTCTTCACGTAGTCGGCGTGGCCGGGGCAGTCCACGTGAGCGTAGTGCCGGTTCGGCGTCTCGTACTCGACGTGGCTCGTGGCGATCGTGAGGATCTTCGTGGAGTCACGACGACCCTGCGACTCCGAGGCCTTCGCCACCTCGTCGTACGACACGTACTTCGTGCCGTACCCCTTTTCGGACGACACTTTCGTCATCGCCGCGGTCAGGGTGGTCTTCCCGTGGTCCACGTGGCCGATGGTGCCCACGTTTACGTGCGGCTTCGTCCGCTCGAACTTCGCCTTAGCCATCGCTGTCCCCTTCGGTCGGTCGGGCTAGGTGGTTTACTGTTTGCCCTACTGAGCCCCGCCGTTGGCGGAGACGATCTCCTCCGCCTTCGACTTCGGGACCTCGTCGTAGTGCGCGAACTGCATCGTGTAGACGGCCCTGCCCTGGCTGAGGGACCTGAGGGTCGTCGAGTAGCCGAACATCTCGCCGAGGGGAACCGACGCGCCGATGACGCGCGCTCCGGCCCGCTCGGTCATGCCTCCCACCCGGCCGCGGCGAGAGGACAGGTCGCCGATGAGATCACCCATGTACTCCGCCGGGGTGACCACCTCGACATCCATGATGGGCTCCAGAAGCACCGGCTTCGCACGCCGAATGCCCTCCTTGATGGCCATGGAGCCGGCGATCTTGAACGCCATCTCGCTGGAGTCGACGTCGTGATACGAGCCGTCCACCAGCTCCACCTTGACGTCGATGACCGGGTAGCCCGCCAGTACGCCGTTCTCCAGTGCCTCGCGGATGCCCTGCTCCACGGGCCGGATGTACTCACGGGGGATGACCCCGCCGACGATCCGGTCCTCGAAGACGAATCCGGTTCCGGGCCCGCCGGGCTCCAGGTTGATGACCACGTGGCCGTACTGCCCGCGGCCGCCGGTCTGGCGGACGAACCGGCCCTCGACGTTCTCGGCGCGGGCGCGGATGGTCTCGCGGTACGCCACCTGCGGCCGGCCGATGTTGGCCTCCACGCCGAACTCCCTGCGCAGGCGGTCCACGATGATCTCGAGGTGCAGCTCACCCATGCCGGAGATGATGGTCTGACTCGTCTCCGGATCGGTGAACACCCGGAACGTCGGGTCCTCCTCCGCCAGCTTCGACAGCCCGGTGCCCAGCTTGTCCTGGTCCGCCTTCGTCTTGGGCTCGATGGCCACCGAGATGACGGGCTCCGGGAACTTCATGGCCTCCAGGATGATGGGCGCGTTCTCGGTGCTCAGCGTGTCGCCCGTCTTCACGTCCTTGAAGCCGATGGCCGCCGCGATATCGCCGGCGAACACCTCTTCCCGCTCCTCGCGCTTGTTGGCGTGCATCTGCAGGATGCGCCCCACGCGCTCACGGCGGCCCTTGGAGGCGTTGTAGATGTAGCTGCCGGCGGGGAGGGAGCCCGAGTACACCCGGAAGAACGTCAGCTTACCCACGTACGGGTCGGTGGCGATCTTGAAGGCCAGCGCCGAGAACGGGGCGTCGTCCGAGGCCTCGCGCGTCTCCAGGGTCTCGTCGTGATGCGGCAGGTGGCCCTCGATGGGGGGCACGTCCACCGGTGACGGCAGATAGTCGATGACCCCATCGAGAAGCGCCTGGACCCCCTTGTTCTTGAAGGCCGAGCCGCAGAACACCGGGAAGAGCATGCCCTTGATGGTCGCCGCCCGGATGGCGTGACGGAACTCGTCGTCGGAGAGCTCCTCGCCGGCGAGGTACTTCTCCACCAGCTCGTCGTCGTGCTCGACGGCGGCCTCGAGGAGCTCGTGACGGAGCTGCTCGACGGTGTCCTTGAGCACGTCGGGAATCGGCACGTCGATGAACTTGGAGCCGAGCTCGTCCTGGTAGACGATGCCGGTGCGGCTCACCACGTCCACGACGCCGGTGAACAGCTCGCCCTCGCCCAGGGGATACTGCACGGGATGGGCGTTGGCACCCAGGC
>Ga0315535_1000745_pt1 | contig 22576 bp, 20 predicted proteins | sample SalMarSW160220MG_2_FD_203092 | JGI IMG/M metagenome (GOLD analysis project Ga0315535, IMG submission 203092) | Salt marsh sediment microbial communities from the Plum Island Ecosystem LTER, Massachusetts, United States - Salt Marsh Sediment SW1602-20 ... | reverse complement strand
GTGAGGATGACACATGTGGGGGGCCCCGCAGCTAAACCCCGCTGTTCTCCCAGTCGAGGGTCAGGGCTCGATCCAGGTCGGACAGCCCGAAAATTCCGAGCGCCGACGGCGCACCCGGCGTCGAGCTGCCATAGATGTAGTCGATGTTGATGCCGGCCACCGCCAGGGTCTGTGCGGCTCTGGCAAAGCTTCTAGGCTGGTTCGGCATCTCGAGCGCAAGACAGTCCTTGGCCGTGGCCTCGAGACCCGCCTCGGCGAAAATCCGGATCGCCACTTCCGGGTCGTCGACCACCAGGCGAACGTGTCCCCTGTCGGTGTTCTCGCGGGTGGTGATGGCTCGGATATCGATTCCTCGGTCCCCGAGATGGGCGCAGAGGTCGGCCAGGATCCCGGGACGGTTCTCCAATAGCAGCGTGATCTGCTGAACCCGCTCGCACTTGAAACCCATGGCCCCTCCCCAGTAGGTGATCTCGCAGCGTCGAGTCTAGCCATCCGCAGTGTCGATCGCAAGGCAGCTCTTGCGACGCCCGCCGGTCGGTGCTAGCTTCGGAAAGGACAGCACGGGGAGCGCCGGAACCATGAGCCGATACTTCATGCTACGCGATGGGAAGGTCGTTGAAGCGCCGGACCATGCCACGTGGGCGGGGTGGTACAAGAGCGCGTACGAGAGCGTTCGGGAGATCATCCGCTCCGAGACGGCACACGCCACCGTGACCACCCAGTTTCTGCCCATCAGCATGACGCTGTCCGCGGATGAGCAGCCGCTGCTGTTCGAGACCAGGGTAACCGGCGGCTGGCTTAGCGGTCAGGGCGACCGTTTCACCAGCCTGGAACGGGCCAAAGCCGGCCACGAGGCGTGGGTGGCTCGCGTGCGGACGTTCGAGGAAGAAAACGAGCTGCCACCTCCGGGCGCCGGCTGGTAGGGCTGCGCGTCATTCTCTGAAGCGAGCTGTGTCCGCGTTCTCCGGGGAGCCCGGGAGGCACTCTTCGTAGCTCGCTGCTTCCGTCTTTCCCGCGTGGGTGGGGGGTCTTCCCCCGCTTTCCGTCTTCCCGGGTAGGCGGGGGCCTCCGCCACTCCATCACTCCATCACTCCGTCACCGGGCGGGTGGGTGGAGGTCTACCTTCTGTGCTCGGCTACCGGTGCTTCCACACTGGGCGGCGGCGCTCCTCGAAGCTGGTGATACCTTCTGCAACGTCCTCCAGGCAGTACAGGTCAGTCAGGAACAGCTCCTCGAGCGCCTTCAGCCTGCTGGGATCGTGGGCGCCGGCGCCCACCTGCAGCGCCTTCTTCGTCATCCGCAGCGCCGCGGCGCTGAGGCTGTTGAAGATCGCGTCAATCTCCGTCCAGCGATCCTTGGCAAGAACTCGTTGCACGAGCCCCATGGCCGCGGCCTGTTCCGCGCTCAGCCCCTCCCCGGTGAGGATCACGTAGGCGGCATTCTGCAGACCCGTCAGGCGTGACAGCTGGTGACACGCGACCGGCGGAAAGAACGAGAGCTTGATCTCCGGCTGGCCGAGGGTCGCGCCCGGATCGGCGACCACGAAGTCGCAGAAAGACACCAGCTCCATGGCGCCCCCCAGGCACGAGCCGTGGACCATGGCGACGGCGGGAACCGGCACCTCGGCGAGTGCGACACACGCGCGGCTCAGCGCGGCCACCATCGCCGGCGCCTGCTGCGGCCGATGCTCCGCCACCGACGCCCCCGCCGAGAAGCACCGTCCGGCGCCCTCGATGAGGACTGCCGCCAGATCGTCCTGCTTCCCGAGCCCCTGCAGCAGGCCGGCAAGCTCCTCCAGCACGGCACTATCGAGCACGTTGACCGGTGGTGCGTTGATGGTGAGGCGGGCGACCCTCTCGTTACGGATAACATCGATCATTGCTGCGTCCCCCTCGAGCCCCTCTCGCCCGGTCGCTCGCGTGGCGCCCGAGGCTGCGCCGGACGAGGTCAGGAGTCGATCAGGTACTCCGGAATGTCGTCCTCGTCGCGAGTCCCATTCTTGATTTCCTGCGTGACGATGGCGCCCGTGAAGTACTGGTTCAGGTCCACGTCGACGTCCTTGAACATGTGGCCGATCTTCACGATCTTGCCATTCATGAACTCGATCTCGGTGGGTCTGCGGTTGCGCAGGTCGAACCACATCGACGGGTAGTGCCCGCCACCCAGCTCGAGGTAGGTGAGGCACTGATCGAGCGCGTCCTCGCCGTAGTGGTACCCGACCAGCGCCGCCACCATGAGGCCCTCCCGCAACAGGGCCCTGGCAGTCCGGCGCGTGTGCTTGAGCCGCATCGCCTCGTCCATGGTCAGACCGTGCGCGGCGCAGAGCGCGTTCAGAGCCGAGTTGAGGATCGCCTTGAAGAAGGCGGCCTTCTTCATCTCGTGATGAGTCACCGCAACCGTGGTCAGGTCGACCTCGGTGAGAATGGTGCCCATCTGCTGCGACCACACCGTAATCCGATCGGTAGCCGGCCCGAGGAGGTTCGGCGGGTGGAACCAGTTCATGGTAGTCCAGCCGTCGGGGCTCTGGTTGCCGGCATAGTTGACAACCCCGCGGCAGACCCGGTTGCCGGGGACGTACCGGGCGATGATGTCCTCCGGACCGATCCCGTTCATGAACGCGGTGATCCTCATCGTCTCGGGCCAGTTGACCTCGACGAATCGCTTCATCAGCGACTCCACGGCCCACGCCTTGGTGCAGATGAAAACCGCCGACAGCTCCTCGACCTCGCCAAGCTCTCCGAGATCGGTGAAGCACTTCTCGGGTCGCTCGTGGAGCTGCACCGCGCCGCGAATGACGAAGCCGTCCCGGTTGACCTGCTCCGCCCTCTCCGGCGCGACATCGACGCCGTAGACCTTGAAGCCACCCCGCACCAGGTAGCCGCCGAGAATGGAGCCGACGGGGCCCATCCCGAGGATGCCGATCACCTGCTGGCTCAACCTCTCCCTCCAAGTGCGGTGGGTTGGTTCGAGTCAGGCCCCGTGCCGTTCGAGCTGCCCGCTACCGCCGACGGGAGCTCCTCCCATCCCTTTCCTGGAGTCGACCGGCTCTGATGAGCGAGCGCCATCAGCTGCGATTGTAGCATTCACGGTTTCTAGTTATTGAGACTCTGTCACTTATGACCGTACATTCGGAGCTCCGAACGCTCCGCCAATGTATTCTGTGCCCGATGGCGAGCGCTGCACTGTGGCTGTACCGGGGCCTCCTGCGCGGCGGGCTAGTGGCAGCCGCGCCCGCACTGTGGGTCAGGGACCGCGCAACGGGCAAGGTACGACCCACCCTTCGCGAACGCCTCGGTCGCGGTCTGCCTGCCGTGGAGCCCGGCGGTCTCTGGATTCAGGCCGTGTCGGTCGGCGAGGTCGAGGTCGCACGGCGGCTGGTGACCGAGCTCCAGTCCAGGGCGCCCGGGCTCCCGCTCCTGGTCACCACCACGACTGCGACCGGGCTCGGCCTGGCCCGCCAGACCCTCGGCCGGAGCATCCCCGTTCACGCCTGCCCCCTCGACCTCGGCCGGTCCGTGCGGCGGGTGCTCGCGCACTCGAAGCCGCGCGCCCTGGTTCTGGTCGAGACCGAGCTGTGGCCCGAGATGATGCACCAGGCTGCACAGCTGGGAATACCCACCGCGGTCGTGAACGGACGTCTTTCTGAGCGCTCCTTCGCGCGCTACAGGATGGTGCGGCACCTGCTCAGGCCTCTCCTCGAGCCCGTCGCCGTGGTGCTAGCGCGCGCCGAGACCGACGCCGAGCGCTTTGCCGGCCTCGGCATCGCTCCTGAACGCATTCGGGTCAGCGGCAACATCAAGTACGACCTCGTGGCCGATGAGACCCCGCTCGAGTGGTCTGAGTACCTGACGTCCTGGACCGACGGCCGGCCCGTGGTCGTGGCCGGATCGACCATGGACGGCGAGGAGGCAGTAGTACTCGACGCCATCGACCGGCTCGGCGGCTGGAGGGAGCTGTTCCTGATCCTCGCGCCGCGCCACCCGGAGCGTTTCGATACGGTGGCGCGCCTGTTGACCGACCGCGGTATCGCCTTCGCGCGGCGCAGCGCGCCGACGGCGGGTCCGGCACGCGCGGACCTCCTACTCCTCGACACCATCGGCGAGCTGGCACGCTCCTTCCGCTTTGCCCACGCCGCCTTCATCGGTGGCTCGCTGGTGCCCACCGGCGGCCACAACCCGCTGGAGGCGGCGGTGTGGGGCGTCCCGGTGCTCAGCGGGCCGCACCTGTTCAACTTCCGCGAGGTCTTCGAGGAAATGACGATGGCCGGAGGAGCACGAGTCGTGGCCGACGCCGGCGAGCTCGCGGCCGCGCTGGCGACCTGGCTCACCGAGCCCGGTGCGGCGGCGGCGCGCGGCGCTGCCGGGCTCGCGGTCGTGGACAGGAACCGCGGCGCCACAGAGCGCACGGCGGCCGCCCTCCTCGAGCTCTTGGAGCGGTCAGAATGAGGTGGGAGCTCCTGCTGACACCCCTGACGCCGCTGTATGCAGCGGCAGTGCACGCTCGTTCCGCGGCCTACGCCCGCGGCTTCCTGAAATCGCATCGACTCCCGGCCCCGGTGGTGTCGGTTGGCAACCTCACCTTCGGTGGCACCGGCAAGACCCCAACGGTGATCGCTCTGGTGCGCGACCTGGCCCGGCGCGGCCGCCGTCCCGCGGTGCTCACGCGTGGCTATGGGCGCCGCGACACGACATCACTGGTGCTCATCGGCCCCGACACCGGGCTCAGCGCCGAGCGCGCCGGCGACGAGCCGCTCGAGATGGCCGAGCGCCTGCCCGGTGTTCCCATCGTGGTTGACGCCGATCGTGCCCACGGGGGTCGCGAGGCGATCCGGCATGGCGCCGACGTGTTGATTCTAGACGACGGCTTTCAGCACCTGGCGGTAGAGCGGGATCTTGACATCGTCCTCCTCGACGCCGCTGACCCGTGGGGCGGCGGTCACCTGCCGCCGCGCGGACGGCTGCGGGAGCCGGTCGCCGCCTTACGGCGCGCTTCGGCCGTGATCGTCAGCAAGCTCGAGGCCGGAGACAATGGTGTGCTCGAGAAGATTCGGCGGCGCATCGAGGCACTGGCGCCAGCGGTACCGATCCTGAGCACCCGGCTCGTGGTGAGCAGGCTGCGCACCCCGGACGGCCCGCTGCCGCCCGCAGCGCTCGACAGGCGGAGGGTACTCGCTTTCGCCGGGCTCGGACGGCCGCAGGGGTTCGAGCAGCTCCTCGAACGGCACGGCGCCCGCGTCGTTGCCCGCCGCTGGTTTGCGGATCACCATCTCTACACCCGGCAGGAGCTGGCCGCCCTCGCCGACGAGGCACAACGCCTCGGTGCGATGCTCGTCACCACGGCCAAAGACGCCGTCAAGCTTCCCGGCGATACGGCCGCATGGGTGGTAGAGGTCGCCGTGGAGCCGACCTGGGGCGGCTGGGACCTGCTATGGCGGGTGGTCGCCGGGCTCACAGAATGAGCCGCCACCGCTCCACACTCCGCAACCGGCTCGAGTATGCCGCCTACCGTGTCGTCCGCGCGCTCGCCCACCGTGCCGGCCCGCGGTTGGTCGCCCGCCTCGGCGCCGGAATCGGCGACCTCTACCGGCTCACCGGCCGGCGACGGCGAGAGATCCTGCTCTTCAACCTCCGGCTCGCCTACCCCGAGCTGTCGGGGCAGGAGATCGTGCGGCTGGCACGTGAGGTATCGCGTCACTTCGGCCGCGTGACCCTGGATGCGCTGCGGCTGCAGAGGGCGCGCCCGGAGACGCTGCTGGAACAGGTCGAGGTCGTCGGGCGGGACAACCTCGAGGCCGGCCTCGCCCACGGGCGCGGGATCTTCCTGCTGTCCGCCCACATCGGCTCCTGGGAGGTCGCCGCCCTCACAGCCGGGCTCCTCATCGAGGCCGGTTTCGCGATCGTGAACCGCCCCCTCGACAACCCCCTCCTGGAGGCTGAGCTGCAACGGCTTCGCAGCCTATTCGGCAACAGCGCCCTCGGCAAGGAGGGCATCACGCGCGACATGCTGAAGCAGCTGCGGCGCGGCGGCGCGGTGGGCATTCTCATCGATCAGCGCACCCTCGAGGACGAGGGCGTGCTGGTCCCGTTCTTCGGGCAGCCGGCGTGGACGCACCCCGCCCTCGCCCGGCTCGCCGTCCGCACCGGCGCGCCGGTGGTCCCGATCTGGGGACTGTGGGAAGGCCCCGGCCGCTACACGGTCCGCTTCGACCCCCCCGTCATGGCGAGCGAGCTGTCGGCCGAGGAGCGTGAGGAGGTGGCGCTCACGGCCCACTTCACCCGCATCACCGAGGGCATCATCCGCGAGCGACCCGAGCAGTGGCTGTGGTACCACGACCGCTGGCGGCAGCTCAGGCTGAATGAGGCCGCGGGGGACCGGTGACGAAGAGCTCCCCGATCTCGCTGCGCCCGTTGCTGCTTCGGGTGGTGTTCGCGCTGCGCCTCGGCGCCGGCCTCGCGCTGGTCGTGACGCTGGCGGTGCTGGCGGTCGTGATCTCGAGTGCGACCCTCGGGGTGCCCGCCACCCTCCAGCACTCACGCTGGCTGGCCGGCCCCCCCTGGCTGGTCGCCCTCGGGCTCGCCCTGCAGACATTCGTCTGGCACACCATCTTCCGGCAGGCCGGCCGCTGGCGCCGAAGACTGGAGGGAGGCAGCCGGGTTGCTAAGTGATTAAGTCATTAGGTGATTAGGTTCCACCCACCCACCCCGGCCGGTGAGGGGTGAGAGGTTAGGAGTAAGGGGACCCCCACCCACCCGGAGAACACAGACGAAGCGCGCTCCGCAGCATGTCGCCCTGGGCGGCACGTGCCATGCTTCGAGGTTTCCTGGAGTGCCGTCTCCCTGCCGGTGCGTTGGCAGGAAACCTCGAGCTTGGCAACCCTGCAGGAAAGCGAGCTTCTGGCCGTGGCCAGGGGGGTTGGAGGCGCACAGCGCCGGAAAGGGGGAGGGCTGGCCCTACGGCCATCTTGCTTTCCAAAGGTTCACCGGCGCCGGAGGCGACGAGTAATTCACGGGTACGGCGTTCGCCCTCGTGGCCACAGCCACGATGGAGGCGCCTCGTTGCCTTCCCGAAGCGGGCCGCCAAGGCCGCTCGGCGGCGGAGCTCGTCGCCCGCTTCGGGGAAGCGACGACGGGCGTCTGCAGAGCAGCCGTCCGGGCGCCGGAGCTGCAGAGAAGGGGCTCCCACGGCCCTTGGCGTCTCGGAGAACGGCCCCACGATTGAAGGAGGCGGCTCGAGCGGGCTCCGGCGGGCGCCGCGAAATCACTCATCCCCACTCGTTGCCTCGTGACCGCCGGAGACGCGAGACGGGCGTCTGCGGAGCAGGCGCACGGCCGCCGGAGCCGCACGGAAGCGTCTCCAGGCCGCCCGGCGAACGTGGCCGAAGCGCACTCCAGAGTGTGTTGCGCTGAGTAACGGTCATTCCTCACGAGCAATTCGCGCGGCGGATTGCTTATACTCTCCACACGGAGGAGGCGATGGTGTCCATCGACGGCTTCGATCACCCGCTGGCGGGACGGTACGCCTCGCCCGAGATGCTGCGGCTGTTCTCCCCGCGCCACCGCTACACCACTTGGCGGCGTTTGTGGCTCGCGCTCGCCGAGGCCGAGAGCGAGCTCGGCCTCGACGTCCCTGCGGCAGCGATCGAGCAGATGCGGGCCAATCTCGAGGTGACGGCCGAGGATCTCGAGCGGGTTCGCGAGCACGAGCGCAAGACCCGGCACGATGTGATGGCGCACCTCTTTGCCTTTGCTGACCGCGTCCCGGCCGCGCGGCCGTTCCTCCACCTCGGCGCGACATCCGCGTTCCTGGGAGACAACGCGGATCTGATCATCATGCGCGATGCCCTCGGTCTGCTCGAACGCCGCCTGCTCGGCGTGATCGCGGCCCTCGCCGCCTTCGCCGAGCGGTGGGCGGACGAGCCGACTCTCGGCCACACCCACCTGCAGCCCGCACAACCGACCACGGTCGGCAAGCGTGCCTGCCTGTGGCTCTATAACCTGCTGCTCGACCTCGAGCGGCTCCGCTTCGAGGCTGGGCGCCTGCAGCTCCGCGGTGCCAAAGGCACCACCGGCACGCAGGCGACCTTCCTCGAGCTGTTCGATAGCAACCACGAACGCGTCGAGGATCTCGACGCGCGGATCGCGGCCAAGCTCGGCTTCGCCGCCACCTACGCCGTAACCGGCCAGACGTACCCCCGCAAGGTCGACGCGTTCGTGCTCGATGTGCTGTCGGGAATCGCCCAATCGGCGGCAAAGCTCACCACCGACGTGCGATTGCTGGCGCGCCTCAGGGAGGTGCGGGAGCCGATGGCGGAGGGCCAGGTCGGTTCGTCGGCGATGCCGTACAAGGCCAACCCGATGCGCTCGGAACGCGTGACGGCGCTCGCCCGCTGGCTGATCACGATGGCCGCCAACCCGGCTCACACCGCGGCCGCCCAGTGGCTCGAACGGACTCTTGACGACTCCGCCAACCGGCGGATGGCGCTCCCGGAGGCGTTCCTCACCGCCGACGCGATTCTCAGGATTGTCCACAACGTGGTCGACGGGCTGGTTGTGTTCCCTGCCATGGTGCGCCGCAACCTGATGGAAGAGCTGCCGTTCCTGGCGTCGGAGGCGATCCTGATGGCGGTCGTGCGGCGTGGCGGAGACCGTCAAACCGTGCACGAGCGCCTCCGCGTACACGCTCGCTCCGCCGCGCACCGGATTCTGGTCGAGGCCGAGGCGAACCCGTTCCTCGACCTCGTGGCCGCCGACCCGGAGATCTCACTCGGCAGCGCGGAGCTGCGCGAGCTCCTCGATCCGGTGCGCTTCGTCGGCCGCGCGCCCGAGCAGACGCGGGCCTTCCTCGCCCATCACGTGCGCCCGGTCCTCGACGCGGCCGGCGCCCTCCCCGAGGCCGAGGACCTCGAGGTGTGAGCATGAAGAATCCGGCCTGAGCCGTGATCTCCTTCAGTGGCACCGGATCGTGAAGAACCGAGCCGGCACGACCGCAGCTCATGGTTCATCGGGCGGGTTTTGGAGCTCCGCGTTCGCCGCGCTTTTCCTCGCGCTCCTATTGGCGGGATGCGCCCACCGCGGTCCGGCGCCGGTCACCGTGGCCCCCGGCGCGACCGAGAAGGGGCTGGCGTCGTGGTACGGAAACCCCTACCACGGACGCCGCACGGCGTCCGGTGAAATCTACGACATGCACCGGCTGACGGCGGCCCACCGTACGCTGCCGTTCGGCACCCGCGTCCGCGTCACCCGCCGCGACACCGGCGCCTCCGTGGTCGTTCGCATCAACGACCGCGGCCCGTTCGTCAAGCGGAGGGTGATCGACCTCAGCTACGCCGCAGCCAAGAAGATCCACCTCGACGTCGACGGCGTGGCGCCGGTCAAGCTGACGGTGCTGGGGACCTCCGCCGAGCGTGAGCCGGCCCCGTCGCCGTCGGCACAGACCTCCGAGAACGGCTGCTGGTGGGTGCAGGTCGGCGCCTTTTCGGACGCCGGCAACGCCCGCCGCAGCCGCGACCGCCTGCGCGCGGGAGGCGAGACGGCGGTCATGATGGAGGGCCCCGCCGGTATGCAGCGGGTGCGCGTGGGCCCGTTCAGCTCCGAGAAGGAGGCAAGGAAGGCACGCCGGCGACTCAGGAGTGAGTGGCCGGCGGCCGAGGTCATTTCCTGCGGCGGATAGCCCGGGTCACTCGATCGTAGGCGACTGCGGCCGGCAAGATGCCGGCCGCCGCCTTAATTCTATTCTTCCGCGGTGGAAGCGGATGAGGCTACTTCGCCGAGACCGTCATCCCCTTCTCGATCTTGTCGGCGTCACCGCTGACCACGGAGCAGATCGAGAGCTTCTCCTTGACGGTATCGGCCTGGATGCGCGCCACCTCGGTCATCTCCTGGTCCAGCACCTCGCCGGTGTCGGGATCGCGGATGACCTGGGCGTTGCCGATCACGAACTGCTGGCCCGGCTGCACGCCCTCCCTGGTCCCGCGGTTGATGAACACCTTCCCGTTCTTTGCCAGCACCACGGTACCGGTCCACGGGATGTTGGGCAGCTGCGCAACGATGAAGTCCACCGCCTCGGCGCACGCGGCCTCGACGGCCTTGCCGACGTTGTCGTTCTTGTGACCGCCGAAGGCTGCACCCCAGCCGCCGGTGCTGTAGCCGATGTTGGCGCCCTTGCGCACGGAGGTGCCGACGACGCTCTTGGAAGCCAGCACCTGGCCGGTCGTGGAGTCGACGACGTAGATGGTGGCGTTGATCTCGCCCTTGCCGCCCTTGCCGCCAATCTTGAAGCCCTTGATACGGATGCCGCCGCCGCTGCCGCCGGTGTCCTCCTGGACATGGGTAATTGCGCCCTTGACCAGCAGCTGAGCAGGCGTCATCTGGCCGGTGACCGGCGCCTTGTTGCCGGTGGCGGTGCGACCCGAGGCAGCAAAGTCCTGCTCCTCCAGCGCCTCCGAGCGCATGTCCTTCTCGCCGAGCACAATGAACTTGCCGGTCTGGTTGAGCATGTCGGTGAGGACGGTGCCCCACGCGTCACCAATATCCCAGCGACCGCCCCAGCCGGCCTTGTTCTCGAACTTCGACACAGTGATGGAGTAGCGCAGGCCGCCGCCGGCCTCCTGCGCCACCACCGGTACCGCCACGACCGCCGCAGCGATCGCGATCCAACACGCCAGCACTCTGAGCTTGTTCTCCATTCCTTGATCCTCCCTGGATTGCTCTGCCTCGTCGTATCCTACAACACCCCCGAACGGACCGTCCGGCAATGCTCTCTAACCCGGGTACTTGCCCGTGATGTAGCCCATCAGATCATTGATGTGGTTGGCCTGGCGCCTCGACATCCACCGCGACAGGTCGCCGATCGACACCATCCCCACCAGGTCATCTCCTTCGACGACGGGCAGGTGGCGACAGCGTCGCTCGGTCATGATCGCCATCGCTTCCTCGACCGTCACCTCCGGATGAACAACCACCAGCTCGCGAGACATGACCTCGGCCACCTTCGTCGAGGCCGGGTCTCGGTGGGCGTCGACGACCCTCCTCAGGACGTCGCGCTCGGTGAAGATCCCCACGGGCTCGTCACCGTCAGTAACGAGCAGGGCGCCGACGCCCTTCTCGTTCATCCGGGAGACCGCCTCGAGGACCGTCACCTCGGGCGCGATGCTGTGGACCGCCGGGCCCTTGAAGTCCAGAATCGCCTTCAGCAGGTGCTCCATGTCTCCCCCTTCCGCAGAGGCCTCCACGGCGCCACCCGCGGCATTGTCCGCTGCCGGCGCGCCGGACCTCCATCACACATGAGACTCGTTCTATTGTACACGGAGCCGCAAACACAGGGACCGGAGAAGGAGAGAAGGGGCGGGGATCGCTCCCCGCCCCGCATCGGCTGGCACATCGCCTCTCACACCGGCTCGTGTTGAGTGGTGCGGATTACCGCGCTCTCTGCGCCTTGAGAACGCAGATCGCGGCCATGTTGACGATGTCGTTGACCTCGACGCCGCGCTGGAGAACGTGCACCGGCGCACCGATCCCGGTCAGGATCGGCCCTATGGCCTCGGTCTGCCCCATCCGCCACAGCAGCTTGTAGGCAATGTTCGCGGACTCGAGATCGGGGCAGATCAGGACATTGGCGTCACCCTGGATCTGCGAGAACGGGTAGGACTCGGCGGCGATCGTGGGCTCGACCGCGGTGTCCGCCTGCATCTCCCCCTCGAACGTGATCTCCGGCCAACGCTGGCGAGCAATCTCCACCGCCTGGCGCACCTTGAAGGCGCACTCGGTCAGGTTGGAGCCAAAGTTCGAGTAGCTGAGCATCGCCACCCTCGGCTTAACGCCGAAGTAGTCGCGTGCCAGGTGGGCCGCCATGTAGCCAATCTCCGCCAGCTCCTCGGCGTTCGGGTCTTCGTTCACCGTGGTGTCGGCGATGAAGAGCATCCGGTCCTCGTACAGCAGCAGGTAGACCCCGGCCACCCGGCTTACACCCTTTGCCGTGTGGTGCACCTGCAGGGCGGGACGGATGGTGTCCGGGTAGTACATGGTGAGGCCTGCAATCAGCCCGTCGGCATCTCGCTCACGGACCATCATGTTGCCGAAGTAGATCGGTTGCAGCAGCAGCTTCTGGCTGTCCGACAGGGTCACGCCCCGCCGCCAACGCATCTCGTGCAGCTTCTCGGCATAAGCCAACCGCTTCGGATCCTCCGCCGGATCGATGACCTGGATCCCGTCGCTCGGGATCTCGTGCTCCTCCAGCAGCTGCCGGATCGTCGCACGATTGCCAAGCAGGACCGGCCTGCAGATCCCCTCCTCGATGAGAATCTTGGCCGCCCGCACGATCTTCACCGCGTCGCCCTCCGGGAAGACGATGCGCTTCGGCTCCGCCTTGGCCCTGTCGAACACGCCGTGCATGACCTCGCGCGTCCGTGACAGCCGGGTTTCGAGCTCGCGGATGTAGTCCTCCTTCGACGAGTAGGGCTTGCGCGCCACTCCGGTACGGATCGCGGCCTCCGCCACCGCCGGCGCTTCCCACAGCAGGACCCGGTAGTCGAACGGCTTCGGAATCAGGTACTCGCGTCCGAACTTGAACGAGCCCACCCCGTACGCGCGCGCCACCGAGTCCGGCACGTCCTCCTTTGCGAGATTCGCGAGCGCGTGGGCGGCGGCCAGCTTCATGTCCTCGTTGATTTCGGTCGAGCCGACATCCAGGGCGCCGCGGAAGATGAACGGGAAGCCGAGGACGTTGTTGACCTGGTTGGGGTAGTCGGAGCGGCCCGTGGCCATGATCACGTCGGGCCGCACGGCGAGCGCGTCCTCGGGGCTGATCTCCGGATCGGGGTTGGCCATCGCGAAGATGATCGGGTTCTCGGCCATCGACTTCACCATGTCCTGGGTGACGACGCCCTTGATGGAGACGCCGGCGAAGACGTCGGCGCCGCGCATGGCGTCCGCCAACGTCCGCGCCTCGGTGTCGACGGCGAACCGCTCCTTGTACGGGTTCATCCCGGCCTCACGCCCCTTGAAGATGACGCCTTTCGAGTCGACGAGCAGCAGATTCTCCCGCTTGACACCGAGCGAAACGTAGAACGTCGCGCAGGCGATCCCAGCGGCGCCGGCGCCCGAGAACACGACCTTGACCTCATCGATCTTCTTGCCGGCCACCTCGAGGGCGTTCAGCAGCGCGGCGCCGGAGATGATCGCGGTGCCGTGCTGGTCGTCGTGGAACACCGGTATGCCGGTCGAGCGCTTCAGCTCCTCCTCGACCTCGAAGCACTCCGGCGCCTTGATGTCCTCGAGATTGATGCCGCCGACGGTCGGCTCGAGAAGCTGGCAGAAGCGTATCACCTCTTTGGGATCGTGGGTGTCGATCTCGATGTCGAACACGTCGATGTCGGCGAAGCGTTTGAAGAGGACACCCTTGCCCTCCATCACCGGCTTGCCCGCTGCGGCGCCGATGTCGCCGAGGCCGAGCACCGCGGTTCCGTTCGAGACCACAGCAACCAGGTTGCCCTTGTTGGTGTACTCGTACACGAGATCGGGGTGCTTCTCGATCTCCAGGCACGGCTCGGCCACACCCGGCGTGTAGGCGATCGACAGGTCGCGTTGCGTCCGGCACGGCTTGGTGGCTACGACCGCCAGCTTGCCGTGGCGTTTCCCCGTGTGGTACGCGAGTGCCTCTTCACGGGTGATCTTCTTCATCTGATTCCTCCACTCTTCAGGAGTGCTTCCGCCACGAGAGCCGGAGCCTTAGAGGCGGCTGCTCGGCAGCATGCGAAATTCTTCACAAGGTGAACATAGACCCTGACAGATGCTCCGTCAACCACCGCGGCGGCCCCCTGGACGGCGGCGATGGCGGTCGAGCGCGAGATCCACCAGCTCGTCCAAAAGGCGTTCATAGGACAATCCAGAAACATTCCACAGCCGCGGGTACATCGAGATCGACGTGAAGCCCGGTATCGTATTGACCTCGTTGACGAGAAAGGCGCCACCCGTCCGCTCCAGGAAAAGGTCGACCCGTGCCATGCCCTCACACCCCAGGGTGGAGAAGGCTGCAACCGCCAGCTCGCGCGCCCGCTCGACCTGTTCCGGCTCCAGCGGCGCCGGCGCACGCAGCTCGCACACGTCGTCGAGGTACTTGTCCTCGTAGTCGTAGAACTCGTGGCCCGGGACCACCTCGCCGGGCAACGACGCTCGCGGTCTGTCGTTACCGAGAACGGAGACCTCGATCTCCCGGGCGTCGACTCCCCGCTCGACAACCACCGTGGTGTCGAGCTCGAGAGCCTTTGCCACCGCAGCCTCCAGCGCGGAGGCCTCGGAAACCTTGCTGATCCCGACCGAAGAGCCCAGCCGGGCCGGCTTGACGAACAGCGGCAGGCCGAGCTCGAGGCATTGCGCCCTCGCCGTCTCGCGCTCCTTTGACCAGTCACCGGCGGTCAGCTCGGTCCACGGCGGCGTCGGCAGGCCGACCTGGACGAGGAGTCTCTTGGCAAGGCCCTTGTCCATGCACACGGCGGAGGCCGCCACACCGCTGCCGACGTAGGGCAGGTCGAGCATCTCGAGAAGGCCTTGGATGGTGCCGTCCTCACCGTAGGGACCGTGCAGGACCGGAAACACCACGTCCATCGAGGGCTCGAGCAGGCGCTGGTCGAGGCCTGTGGAGCCTTCGAACCGCCGCACCTCGTCAGGACGGTCACCGGAGCCGGCCAGAACCGACGCCGAGGTCTCCGGATCCGCCCACCTGCCGGCGCGATCGATCGCCATCGGGACGACCTCGTACCGCTCCCGGTCCAATGCCGCCGCCACCGAGCGGGCGGAAACCACGCTGACGTCGTGCTCTCCCGAGCGGCCCCCGAACACGAGCCCGAGTCGCATCAGTCTGCTTTCGCCTCGCCTGAAAACAGGAAGGAACCGAGCCTCACCAGGAGACCCCGCTCGTCGGCCTCGATCACCTTCTCCACCTCACCCCTGTCGAAGAACGTGCCGCCGCAGCCGAAACAGGTGTCGACCATCACGCCTCGGTACTCTACCTCCTGGAGCTCCATACCGCACTTCGGGCAGCGCATCCAGTGCAGCTCCTTGAGGCGCTCCTTCTCCTCCTCGGCTAGGCGGACGGCGGCCTGCAGCCGCGCCTTCCTGAGCTTCGCCAGCTCCTGCCGCTTGAAATACTCTTCTTCCTTCTCGCTGGGCTTCTCGATCATCGCATCCTCCTCGGTAGCGGGGATTCTACGTCACGCGGGCCGACACGTGAAGCGATGGTCGGCTCTCGGGGAGGTTCTCAGGGCTCCGGTGCCCGGGTGGACGCTGCCGCGTCCGCTCGCCTCACGTTCCTGCGGTCGCCCCGCCAAGCGATTCGCCACGCGAATCGCTCGCCACGGCACGCCCGTTCGAGCGCGACCTGCTCTGGAGCTCGCCTCGTCCGCGAGCTCCGGCCGGGTGGCGGCCCGTCCTCACTTTCTCACTTGCTTACCTCCTCACCGGGTGGGTAGGGGGACCCGTCGCTCCGTCACTCCGTCGCTCCGTCACTCCGTCACCGGGTGGGTGGTGGAACTTGATCACTTAATCACTTAATTACTCAATCATTTGATCACTTCGCTACTGAGCCACTGCCCCACCGTTTCTCCTCCGCCGCCGCTTGACATCCCCTACCCTCGGGACCATATTTTGAGTGTCTCCCAAAGACCGCGGGCGTTGCACGAACCTCGCAGCCGCGTGACCCACTGCAAGGGTTCGGGCGGGCACACCCGCCGCCACGAAATCCCGCATCCGGCGGGATTTCGAATTTATTGACTTCATCACCGGGTGAAGGGGTGGGCGGGGCTACTCCCTTCCGGTCACGCGTGTCAGAAGGTCCTCGAGCCCCGGGCCCGCCGGCAGGGACCGTATGACGTGGAGCCTCTGGTCCTCCGACAGCGTCGGAGCTCCCGCCTCCACTCCGGTAGGGACGATCAGAACGACTGGCGTTCGTAGAGCCACCCGCCGCACCTGGCGGTAGGCATCTTCAGCGCCGTTGATCGACGTCAGCTCCACAACCACCAGCGACGGCTGCTCCTCTTGCGACAGGCCGGCCGCGAGCTGGTCCTCGGCGACAACCGACACCCGCCATCCGAGGCGCTCGAAGTCGCGCCGCACCGCGCCTCCGGCCTGTGGTCTGTCACTGACCAGCCACGCCATCGGCGAGCCTTCTCCGCCTGGTTCCGCTCCCGGTTCTCCTTCGGCCGCCAGGATCTCCCCTATCTGCGACACCAGCCGTGCCCCCTCCGCGAGGTCGCCGCGCGCCCTCCTCGCCGCCTCGCCCACGACCTCGAGTGCCTCCCGCCACCGCTGGGGGTCCTCCGACTCCGACGCGAGCTGGACATGGAGGAGCATCGCGGTCACCGCATCCTGCTGCGCCTCGAGGGCCTGAGCGGCATCCGCAGCCAATACCGCTACCGCCGCCAACTGCTGGGACTTCCCCTTCGTGGCGTACTCCGCGTCGGTGACCCGGCGGCGATCAGTCGAGTCCGCAATGACCGCCACAACCCGGGCCCCGTCACCTCCGCCGACCATCGACAGCTCCGCTTCGTACGGAAGCGGTGTGCCGTCGGCCAGGGAGACCTCCCCGGTCACCTTCATCCGGCCCCCGCTCTGCGGGGACCTCAGCTTCTCCAGATCCAGCTCCCCCCACCAGAGCCGTGGGGTCGGGGCACCGTCAGCCGATTCCACCGAGCCGCTGACGGCAGCGATCAGCCGATCCCCGGCCCGATTCGCCTCCAGCACGAAACCGCCCAGGTCGAGCACCAAGACCGCGTCGGAGGTGTGCGCGAAGATGGCTTCCAGCTCGAGCCGCCGGGTTTCCTCATCGGTCATGTCCGAGATGGTCCACACCGAACCTGCCGGCGACCTGTCGTGCCTCCGCATCAGCGTTACTCGCACACGCACCAGCCGCTCTCCCAGGTTCATTGGCTCGGTATCCACCTCCCGGCCGTGGAGAACGTGGTCGAGGATCTTCGCCAGCGCCGGGCGGCACGAGAGGCTCACCGCATCGAGGAGGGGCCGCCCGCGCAGATCGGCCGCGCGAACACACAGGAGCTTGGCGGCGCGCGGGCTCAGGTACCGGATCCGACCGGCGGCGTCGAGGGAGACCACCCCCTCGTCCACGGACTCGACGATACCGCGCAGCTCGGCCTGCGAGTCGGCAACCCGCCGGTAGAGCCGAGAGTTGGCCATCGCCAGCGCGAGCTCCGCGGCATAGAACTCATTGATCGCACGCTCGTCGACGCGAAACTGGCGCGGTGCAGGCCACGTGAGTACGAGAGCGCCGAGCACCCTGGCGCGCGTCACCAGGGGAGCGATCGTCATCGCCTCCACGCCCTCGAGGTTGATCTCGGCCTCGGCCAGAGCCTCCTCAGCGCCGACGCTCTCGAAGGCCATGAGACCGTCCTCGGCCGCCTTCGAGACATCGAGGAGGTGGCCAGCGGCTGCCACCACGCCCACCAGCACCCGCTCGCCGAGCCCGGCGTGCCACTCCGCGCACAACCCGTCTCCCCGCTCCTGGTCAATGACCAGGACCGCCGCTCCATGGGCGCCCAGCGCCTCTCGCGCGCCGTCGGCGATCACCTCGTACAGCTCCTCGCCCGGCGCCGCCAGGCTCACCTCCTGCATCATGTTGCGGACGGACTGCACCTCGCCGAGCTGGCGCTCGATCGTGACGCGGCTCTCCATGCGCCCGAGCACCTCCCGCGCCAGGTACACCATCTGCCAGACGTCCGCCGCATCGTCCCAGCCGAACGGATGCACCTCGGGCGGCCCGATCACTGCCACGATCACATCGAGGCGTTGGTCGGTGAGGACCGGGCAGAGGATCTCCTGCCCGGGGCGGCCGCTCGTCCGCGACTCCTGGATCAGCTCGAGCTCGCCGCTGCCGAGAAACGGCTCCAGCTGCGCGTCCGGATCATCCAGCAGCATCGGGTTTCCCTGGCCGGTGAGAAAGCGACGGAGACGACCCAACCCCTCCTCGCGCGTCGCCCCGAAGCGGAGCACGAGCTCCTCGTTGCGGCCGATCTCCTCGATCAAGTCGAAGATGTGGAGGCCCCAGCCGCGGAGCGTGAAGCCGAGATTCGGGTTGTCGACGTCCGACGCCCACATCAGCCGCAACGCCGCCGCCTCGCCCCGGTACGCCCTGAGGATGACGGCATCGGGCAGCATCTCCCGGACGGCGGCCCACAGCCTCGCCCACAGCTCATCGGGGCTTGCCGCGGCCGCGATCTTGGGGATGTGGTCGAGCATGATGCGGCGGCTCCGATCGCGAGCGGCGAACCGTGAGTGGTCGTGCAGTACCGCCAGCCAGCGATCCTCACCGATCTCCTTCGCCTGCAGGTGGAGGTGGCGCTCACCCGCCGCGCCGCTGGCGGTACGCACCGAGAGGTCGACCGAACCGACGCCCGTACGAGCAGCAAGCGCCTCGGCCAGCCCCGATCGCTCTCCGGAGCGCACCACATCGTCGAAAGCGGCGCCGATGACCTGCTCCTGGTGCGCCCCGAACAGCCCGAGCGCCTTTGCCGAAGCCGCCACGATGCGCCCGGCGCCTTCCAAGATCACGGCCGGGTCCGGCATGCCGTCGAGCAGGTCGAGCAGCCTCTGCTCGGTCCGCCACGGCTGCGCCACCTCCCGCCGCAAGCGCAGGCCGGCCCCCAGGATGCGCGCCACCGAGCTCGCGGTCTGCAGGACCGGGTCCCCAGGCGTCATCTGCCCCGAGAACATCAGGACCACCGCTCCGCTGACGCCGGAAACCGACGACAGCGGCATGACCCAGGCGCCTCCGGCGGACGCCGACGCCTCGCCGGCCGAGGCCAGCTCGCCGGCGCTGATCCACATCGGGGAGTCGGGATCGCTGCCGCCCGCAACCTGCCGGATGGCAGCCTCGGCCACGGCCGTCGCGACGCCACGTGTCACCAATGTGCGATCGTTTTCGCCGCCCGCCTCGAGGCCGAAGACAGCCACCGCCACACCGTCGGCCGCGAGCAGTTGCTGGAGCTTCTCGGCCAGCCGCTCGAGCGCTGGCGTCGGACCAGCCGGATCGAGAACGTCCTGTGCGAAGCGGGCCAGCTCCGCAATCAGCGCGTCGAACGGAAGAGCAGAAGCGGGCGTCTGATCCATGGGAACCGGGCCAGTATACCGTGCCGGCGCCCTTGCCACGCAGGCCGAGGACATCCTACCCTTCGCCCTGGAGGCACGGTGACGGACACTCGCGAGCAGTGGCAGGAGCAACGTCGGGCCGAGCGTCGCGAACGGCGCCGGCAGCTGTATCGGCGCGGCCTGAGACCGTTCTCGGTGGCGGCCTGGAACATCTCCAAGGAGCACAACGTCGGCAGCCTGATCCGTACCGCCCACGCGACCGCCGCCAGCGAGGTCATCCTCGCCGGCACCCGCGAGTGGAACGTCGAGGCGGCCCGCACCGCCGAGCTCTACACGCGGATCGTTCACCTCGAGGACGAGGCGGCCCTGCTCGAGCATGTGCGGCGCAAGGCGTTGAAGCTGGTCGCGGTCGAGCTCGACAGCCGCGCCGTGAGCCTGTTCGACGCCGTCTACCCCGAGCGCCCGTGCTTCCTGCTCGGCGCCGAGCTCGGGGGCGTGCCCGAACCCCTGCTGGAGAAGGCGGAGCTGATCGTTCGCATCCCGCAGTGGGGCCTGGTCCCATCCCTCAACCTCGCGGTCGCGGGCTCGATCGTGATCTACGACTTTCTCGCCAAGCTCCACCGGCGGGGCGCCCTCGATCGCCCGCTGGGCGGACTGGTGGACGAGCCGGGGTAAGAGGTGGCGCCCGGTAACGCAAAACGTCACCGCAGTCCCCGTCTGGACCTTGCTTGTCAATCACTTGAATGACTGCTAGAGTTAGCGGTCCAAAGGAGGCTACGCATGAGGTCGACCCCGATTCTCCGTGTGTTCCTGGTGCTCGCCGCCGCGGGCCTGATGGCCACGGCGTGCTCCAGCAGCCGACAGCAGGCGCCGGTCGAGGCCACTGCCCAGCAGCCGGTGGTCCACCCGTCCGCCACGCCGATTCCCGAGGAGTCCGTGTCCCAGCCGGGCACCGAGCCGGTGCCGTCGGTCGAGGTCCACGAGGAGCTGCCCGCGGACCTGCAGGAGCTCAACCGGCGCGGTTACCTGAACGACGTCTTCTTCGACACCGACAGCTACACGCTCCAGCCGGACGCCCGCGAGACCCTCGCCACCGACGCCGCGTGGCTGCAGCAGCACCCCAGCATCAAGATTCTCATCGAGGGCCACTGCGATGAGCGAAACACCCGAGAGTACAACCTGGCTCTCGGCGAGCGCAGAGCCAGCGCGACACGCGACTATCTGGTTTTTCTCGGTGTGTCGCCGGACCGAATCCAGACCATCAGCTACGGCGAGGAGCGTCCGTTCGCCCTCGGCCATGACGAATCGGCGTGGCACCTCAACCGGCGCGCTCACTTCGTCATCGTGGCCCGCTAGGTGGAGGTCACCGTGCACAAGTGGCTGATCGCACTCGCGCTGATTCCTCTCGCCGCCTGCACAACCGGTGAGGACATGGCGCTGCTGCACCGCGAGATCACCGATGTGCAGCGCCAGGTCCAGCAGCTGCAGACGACGACCCTCGACAAGAGCGACCTGGCGCCGATGGAGAAGCGACTCGAGGATCAAACCAACAAGATGATGCGCTCGAACGCCGACCTCGCGGTCAAGGTGGACAACCTGCAGGAGGAGATCGAGGCGCTGCGTGCCAACCTGGAGGTAACGACCCGCCGTCTCGAGACCATCTCCCAGGAGCTGTCGGCGGCGCGTCTCGGCGTACCCCCGACGGCGACGCTACCGCCCGTCACGACGGCACCCGAGGGCTCCGCGGCCCCGGAGACCGGCGATCAGCAGCAGCAGGCAGAGGCCGGCGCCAATGCGGAGGGCACGCCGGCGCCGGCAGCAACGCCGTCCCCCTTGCCTGCAAACCCGGAGGACCTGTATCGCAACGCCTATCAGGACTACATGCGAGGTAACTACGACCTTGCACAGCAAGGCTTTTCAGAGTACCTCCGCCGCTTCCCCGATACCGATCTTGCCGACAACGCCCAATACTGGATCGGGGAGTGTTATGATGCGCAGGACCAGCCCGAGAAGGCGCTGAAGGCCTTCTCGGAGGTCTTGGAGAAGTACCCCAACAGCGACAAGGCCGCCGCCGCCCAGCTCAAGAAGGGGCTTGTCTACCTCAAGACGGGCGATCAGGGCCAGGGAGTGGTGAACCTCCAGTACGTGGTGTACGAGCACCCGGGAACCAAGGAAGCGGACCTGGCGCGAGAAAAGCTGCGCTCGCTAGGAATTACCATCCGCTAGGCAGCGCGAGCCCGCAAGGGCGACAGCGAAGGAGAGCAATCGTAATGGCAACCATCAAGGGTACGAAGAAGCAGGCGCGCAAGCGTCATCGCCAGTCCCTGGAGCGTCGGATGCGCAACCGCTCGGTGCGCACGAGGGTACGGCACCAGATGCGGCAGATGCGCGAGGCCATCGCCGCCGGCGATTCCGACACGATCGCGGGCATGTTGCCCCAGACGATGTCGGTAATCGACGTGGCGTGGCGTCGGGGCGTGCTCCACCGCAACACCGCCTCCCGCTACAAGGCCCGCCTGTCCCGCCAGGCTCAGGCAGTGATTACAGCCGGGGGCGCGTGAGGCATGACGGGGGCCTTGCTCACCACGACGGTCCCTGGTGGACGGCTGGTGAGCCGTGGCAAGGTCCGGGACATCTACGACACCGACAACGCGCTGGTGCTGGTCGCAACCGACCGCATCAGCGCGTTCGACTGTGTCCTGGATCCCGGAGTTCCGGGCCGCGGCATCATCCTGACCCAGCTCTCCAGCTTCTGGTTCCGCCGCTTTCAGGCGGTCGTGCCGAACCACCTGCTGGCCACTGATCTCGACGATCTCCCCGAACCGTACCGCAGCCACCCCGAGCTGGACGGCCGCACGGTACTCGTCAAGCGCCTGCGCCCGATTCCGGTGGAGTGCGTCGCCCGCGGCTACCTGGCCGGCTCGGGCTGGAAGGAGTACCGCGCGGGCGGGACCGTCTGCGGCATCCCCCTGCCATCGGGGCTGACCGAGTCCGACGTCCTACCGGAGCCGATCTTCACTCCGGCCACCAAGGCGACCACCGGGCACGACGAGAACATCACCTTCGAGCGCATGGAAGGGATGGTCGGCGCCGACGTCGCGCGGCAGCTGCGGCGGCTGACGCTCGAGCTCTACAGCGAGGCGGCCGACTTCGCGGGCCGGCGCGGCATCATCATTGCCGATACCAAGTTCGAGTTCGGCCTCGATGACGACGGCGCCATCGTCTGGATGGACGAGGCGTTGACCCCCGACTCGTCCCGCTTCTGGCCGGCAGACGCCTACGCACCCGGCCGTGCGCAGCCCTCGTTCGACAAGCAGTACGTGCGCGACTGGCTCGAAGCGAGCGGCTGGAGCAAGGAGCCGCCGCCGCCGACCCTCCCCACGGAGGTCGTGAGCGGCACTCTCGACCGCTACCTGGAGGCGTACGAGCGGCTGACCGGCGCCCGGCTCGACCTCACCTCGTTCGGCTCGGCGAGCGATGCCAAC
>Ga0315535_1000744_pt1 | contig 22582 bp, 20 predicted proteins | sample SalMarSW160220MG_2_FD_203092 | JGI IMG/M metagenome (GOLD analysis project Ga0315535, IMG submission 203092) | Salt marsh sediment microbial communities from the Plum Island Ecosystem LTER, Massachusetts, United States - Salt Marsh Sediment SW1602-20 ... | reverse complement strand
GATAAATGAAATAAGTGTTGAATATGCAGCCGCCATCATTCCGAATTTAGGTATGAATATCAAATTTAATATAATATTAAGTGCGGCTGCTGCTACTGTAATAAATGCAACATATTTTGTGTTCTTAGTCAAATACATTCCGAGATTTGAAATGAGGCGCATACCAAAAAAAACATAGGAAAACACTATTATAGGGACTACCTGATAGGCAGGCCAGTAACTTGGATTTAAGGCAAAAATGTGTAAAATCTCTTTGCTGAACATAGATAATGCTAATCCTCCCCAGGTTAAAACAAATACAAAATATGTCATTAATTTTGAGAAATATCTTTTATCTCCTTTCTGTCTAAATATTTTGTAGGCTATAGGCATTAATGCCATACTCAACGGCATTATAAAAAACATATTAAGCACACCGGCTAATCTGTATCCAAGGTCATACAATCCCTGAACAGCGTATCCTGAAAAATATTTTAAAATGTACCTATCGCTTATGTTTAAAATTAACATTGAAATTGATCCGAATATTAATGGTAAACCGAAGTTTACTGCCGTCGAAGCAATTTCTCTATCAAATTTTAAAGTGACTTTAGAAATCATTATCGGAATAAAAGTAAGAAATGTTAACGATTCGCCTATAATGTAAGAATATAAAATTCCTGCAACTCCAAGCTTCAAAAATGCTACAAAATATATTGTAAGTCCTAAGGTGATAATTAGTTTGGAAAGGTTTATTGATGAGAAAACAATCGATTTTTCGTCGGCTCTTAGTTTATCATTAAAGATATTATTTAGAACTCTTAAGAAAATAATTCCTGAGCTGATTTTAAAATATAAACTGAATTTTGCAGGGTCGCCAAAGTATACAGCAATCTTTGGAACTAAAAATTGACTAAATAGTAGAAAAATAATACATAGGGAAAATGACATTGAAAGAATTGTAAATAATGCAGACTTTTTCTTATCCTTAAATTCTGATAGGCTACTAAGCATAACAAGAGCAGGTCCCATACCTAAATTTATAATTTCTGTAAAAATGGCAATGGTAATCTCCAGGATACCTAAAATTCCAAATTCGGTGAGTGTTAAAAAAGTTGAATAAAGCGGAAGCAATATAACACCAATAGCCTTTGTTGCTACATTACTAATACCATATACTAATGAGTGTTTGAGGAAATGTTTTAGGTTGCTTAGCATATTTCGTGATTTATCTACAGAAAAGTGAACATTTTCCACTTTAGTATTGTTCGGATACATTTAAAGGTTTATAAAAATATATCTGATTAGGAAAAAAAGAAGTTATAAAATGCCTTATATCTTAATGATATAGTACTGGTGAAATAAATAATTTATTAATATTCAATTGGTCCTAAAATGTTTTTATCTTTTTATACTTAAACAAAATAGTTACGATTAGTCCCAGTATAACCAAAGAGCTCAAAACTAATGAAAAGTATTTTGAAATATAGAAACTAATTGGTGCATATTTAAATTCGATTGTATGTCTTCCCGTAGGAACTACTATTCCCATAAAGCCGTGATCGGTTTTATATATTTTAGTTTTGTTCCCGTCAATGTAAGCTGCCCAGCCTGTTGGTATCTTAAATAATTTGTAATCTGCTTTACCAGCTATATAGGTATCGCCGAAGAAAAGAAAATTATTGCCACTAGCATTTACATCCGCAGAAACCAATTCATCTTTATACGCTGTTATAGTTACTGATGCAGTTGAATCAGGCACATCAACATTAATTTTCCCATCGTTAACATAAGCGACCTGTTTTGGATCGAATCCATTATCTTTAACCGACCTTAAAACATCTATATCAGGTTTCTGCTCTACCTGGTTTACAAAATATAGGCGCGGCAAAGCATTGGTATTCAAGTAAACATAGGTTTTTGAATTGCTCATTATTTCTTTGAAACCTTTAAAGGGAACAGGGCGATCAGCTACAAGATATTTAACATTTAACATTCTCCAGATTGTAGTATTAACTGGACCGACGACATCCATATAATCCTGAAATGATCTTGGTTTTATAGCAGAATAACCGTAAAGATCTTCAATCAAGAAATACATATTAAAGTTTTCGTTATTATCGAGTGAACCGAGTGAATGATCTTGTTTTAGATTTATAATACGGAATGGATTTTTATCTTTTTGGTTTTTAATAGCAGTAATGTAGTCAGGGGTATTAAATTCTTTTTTCATTTCAGGATTATTTTGATACCTTTCACCCCGTGCATCTATTCTCCATAAGTCAATTATGGTCAAAACAATTATTCCCAGGACAAGAATATCCCTGCTTAATCTACCCTGGATATAAAGATAAGAACCCCAGAACGCTGCTGATAGTAAGCCAAAAGCAATTAAGAAATCTGTTCTGAACATATCACCAATAAAATCGGCTAAGGCGCGAAACTGTTGAGCATATTGCGGTCGTGAAGCAGCTATAGTGTCCGCGTAAGCATTTACTCTGTCTACCATCCAGCCGGAAACTCCGCTGCTGAATAATATTGATAGTATGAAAATAGCGGAAAATACAATCGCAATATTCTTAATTATCTTAATTAATTTTTCATCCCGTTCGCTACGGAGATTGATTATTTTCATAAGCCCCAAACCGGCAAGTACGGGGATGCTTAATTGTACCAATACCAGAATCATTGAAGGAACGCGGAATTTATCAAAGTAAGGGAGATTGTAAAACAAAAAATCGAATAGTATCGGGAAATTTCTTCCGAAGGAAATCAATAAAGCAACACCTGTGAGAATAGTGAGAAAGCGCACAAAAGGTTCTTTCCATCTTGTAAATATTCCAATGAGAGCAAGCATAAAAACTATAATTCCCATATAGCCAACAGCCACATCCACAAAAGGCATCTGACCAAAATATGTATTGGTTTGAACTTCCCTTCCTCTTGTAAGAGGGCCCTGGTAAGTTACATTTCCAAAACCGTAAAATGATGGAATTACAAAAGTAGCAACTTCTTCAGGAGAAAAAGACCAGTCTGTATGATACTTGTAATATTCGGATGTAGACTTAGTTGTTTCATTTGAAGTTTTCTCAAGTATACCTTTAGAGCCTCTTGTTGAAAAAGGCATGTATTCATAAATCTGGGTAAGGTTACCTGTCTGTATAAGAAAGGCAACTATTGAAGCTACGACAAATACTCCTGCTGATTTTAAAATATTTTTTCTTAACCCGGTGTCTTTTGTTGCAAGTGATCTTAGAAAATAATAAATAAAATAAATTGCAACTGCGAAAATTGAATAAAAGATTATCTGAACATGGAAACTTTGTATCAATAGTTGAAGTGTAATAATTAATAAAAGAGTATCTATGAGTCTTGGTTTTTCTTTTAATCTCAAAAGCAGCAAAAATACCAGGGGATACATACTAAGTGCTGTAAGCTTTGTTACATGACCGATATAAAGAAAAACAATAAGTCCTGTACTGAATGATGTTGCTACAGCTGTGAATAAGCTTACGAGAGTGTTCCTGGTTAGATAGCGCATAAGCAAGAATGAAGTGATACCCAGAATTATTAAATAAAAGGTCCACATAGTATATTCAACAGAAAAGAAGCTTGTAAAGGCAAATCTGATTTTAGTGATTACAGTATAAATCAAATTAAACCAGGTGGGTGCCGTTCCAATAGCATAAGCTGGCATACCGCAGAATAAGTAAGGATTCCATAAAGTAAATCCTTCTCCATGGTGAGAAACGTATTGTTGGCTTGCCAGGCTTGCAAGTATGTCGCTTGACTGAAATGTCTTATTACCAAAGTAAAGTGGATTCAGGAAAATTAAAAACAAAATAATGATCACAAGAATTACAGCCAGCACATGATACTTTTGTGGTAGAAATTCCTCAAAATTGAATTTAGAAAAAAAAGTTTCCTGAGTTTTAGAAGACTTGACATTCTTTTTATTTTTGCTCATTTATTCACCATGCTATAATTTTTTTACGATGAGATTAATCCCCGCACCTACTTTATTTATCACTGAATAATCAACATACATCATTAAGAATGTAAATGGAAGCATCAGAATATAGTAAACTGGCAGCAATACAAAGAAAAACCTGGTTTTATTTAACATTAACATCGGCAATTTAATTCCTAATCGCCATGCTTTATCTCCCCAAAAACCATAAGTGAATCTTTTTTGGTAAATAGAAAAACCAATGGGTTTGAGCTTGGCTTCAAGGTCTTCAAATGAATACCCTTTCCTGGCATGTTCACCAATAAAGCTTTCGTCTTCATCTTTGTGTGCGTCGCTGCCACCATAGATGGATGGAGTATTTATAATCAGAAAGCCGTCTTTTTTTAAAGCCTTATAAAAGTTTTGAAATACTTTAACGTCGTTTTCAATATGTTCCATTACATCAACACTCAGTATCAGGTCGAACAATTCATTATGATTAATATTAGTCAGGTCTTCCATACCAAAAGAAACGTTTTTAATATTTTTTTGAGAAAAAAAAGTTTTGCAATTATTGATCCAGTCCTCTTTGATGTCTACAGAATAAATAGAGTTAGGCTGGAGCTTTTTAGTCATAAAATAAGTGTATTGCCCGTAACCCGTTCCTGCATCATAAATTGAAATTTGCTTTGTTCCAAATTCCTTCCTTAACTTTTTAAGTTCCCTTCTTACATACCAGGAACGAAGAAACATTACATCAAGTGTTTTATAAAACAATACTGTTAAAAAGGGAAACCTTTTAATTGCAGATGCGAAAACATTTTTAATTGGGTCGTAAAGCATATTGGCAGCTAACTATTAATTAGATCAAACAATCCCTCAGTAAATTTACTCCAGGAATATTTGTCGGTTTCTTTTATAATATTTGAAATAAACTGTTCCTCTTTATTTTGCCCATAGAAATTTTCAATTGCAATTGCCAGGTCCTGTGGACTTTCTTTTTTGACAATGAAACCAGTTGAATTATTGGAAATTACTTCCGCCAATCCGCCCACGTTTGTTGCTATAACGGGTTTATGAAAATTCATTGCGATCTGTACAATCCCGCTTTGAGTTGCATTACGGTATGGAAGTATCACTGCGTCACATGCTGAAAAATAAAATTTAACTTCTGAAGTCGGAATAAAATCAGTAAAAAGATATAATTGATTTTGTAATTCCAATGCATTTATGATATTATCATACTTTGTTTTGTTTGAATAATATTCTCCTGCTATTATTAGTTTTATATCAGGTTTAGACTTTAACATTTTCACGGCTTCGAGCAAAACATCAAGTCCTTTGTAATCTCTAATAAATCCAAAGAATAAAATTAGCTTTTCATCCTCCGGGAGACTTAAATACTTTCTAGCTTCTTTTTTAGCAACAGGTCCTCCAAAATTTGAATAAATCGGATGGGGAAGTATTTTATTTTTAGCGCCTGGTTTTAATTTCAATAAATCTGCCTGGACTTTTTTTGAAAGCAAAACAAAGTAATCTACATATTTGAAGAAATACTTAGTTGTCGCAGTATCGCCCGGTTTTTTCTCGTGAGGAATTACATTATCACAAATAGTTAAAACTTTTGTTTTGCCATTTTTCCTAGCTATTCTTGATACTGTTCCAAAACAGGGAGCGAAAAAAGGTATCCAATATTTAAATATTAATAGGTCCGGTGAATCATTTTTTATCTTATTTCCTACTTTGATCCAGTTAAGGGGATTGATAGAGTCAACCAATATTTTTGTTGGAATTTTTTCAACAGTGTCTCCTGATTCTAATTGTGATTTCCCGGGGAATAGAATGTATGGATATTGTCTTTTAAAAGTTATAACGGAAACTTCATTATTTCTTGCAAGCTCTTTATAAAGCAAACCAACAAAATGAGAAATTCCCCCACGTAAAGGATATGCTGTGGAAAGAATCGTTATTTTCATCAGGTGAGCAATCGATCTATTGTTTTTAAAACAGTCTCAGTTTTCAGGTGGTCCATACATTTATAGTCCGGATTTATGCACGTTCCTCTGAAATAGCATTTACATTCTTTTTCGGGTTGAACGATTTCCCCAAGACCGAATAGTTCAAATTCGTTTGGATTAAAGATATTATTGAACAGAACAATCCTTTTATTAAGCCCTATAGTTATATGCATTGCCATAGTTACGCCGGTAACAACCAGATCACATTGATTGACGAGATTTATAAACTTTTCAAGTTGAAAATGACCTAAATATTTTCCCCCAGTTTTTTCTGAAAATACTTTATTTTTTTCGTCTTCTTGAAAGCCGCCGAGGAATATAACTTCATAATTCTTTTCAATCAAAGAAGTTGCTAGATCTATCCAGTTCTCATCAGCCCATAAGCGCGAGGTCCACCTCCCGCCGCAGCCAGTATTTAGGCCGATTATTTTTTTTGACTTATTTAAATTCCAGGAATCTGAAAATTCCTCAAAGGAAGAAAGTATATATTTTTGCCCTGCGAATTTATATCCGCAAATTTCAAAAATTTCTTCCAGATAATTTTTTTTATTTGCCTTATTAACATCGTCAAAAAGTCCCGTAAAATATTTTTGTTTTGCAAATTTATCAGCAGGAAAAGGTACTCCTTCTTTTAATATAAATCCTTTTTTTGATTTCGAATTTAATTTATTTGTAAGCGCACAGGCTTCTTTATCTTTGTCAAGATTATAAATTATATTGAAATTAACTGATTCTAAATAGCTAATTCCTTCCTGATTAAATTTCAGAACTTCATCAACTGAATCGGGAACAACTTCTGGCGTATGTGTTAACCAGAAAATTTTTGCCTTTGGGTAACTTGATTTAATTGCTTTTAATAGAGGAGTAGTTCTTATTACATCTCCAACTGCACCGAGTTTGATTATCAGAATTTTTTCTTTTACTGATTCATAATATTTGCAGTCACTTCCTTTTTCATCCACACAATGGACGCCAAAATTTTTTGAAGGCTTGCACGGAATGTGACCCTTAAAATAGCGGCAGTCAATTTTTATATCGGAAATTTTCATATTATTTGTGATGAGTTCAAGAGAATTGCGAAAAATATCCCGAATGTTTGGTAGAAAGTTAACCTTTATCTTTAATTATATATTCTTTATCACTTTTTGAATTGTGGACCAGCATTTCTCCCAGCAACCCAACTGAGAAAAACTGAACACCGACAATTATTAACAGTATACCTAAAAATAACATTGGCCTGTTACTCAGAGGCTCACCTATTATCCATAAATAACTGAGGTAACCATTTACAATAATACCAACAAGAAATGCAAAAGCACCAAAGAATCCAAAAAAGTGCATAGGCCTTTTGATATATCTAGTGGAAAATAAGACCGTGATTAAATCGATAAAACCCTTAAAAAATCTTGAAATCCCGAACTTCGTTTTGCCATATCTGCGGGGATGATGTTTTACAATTAACTCAGAAACTTTGAAACCTTCCCAGTCGGCAAGGACAGGCATATACCTGTGTAATTCTCCATAAACTTTAACATTATCGGTTACTTCTTTTCTGTATGCCTTTAGTCCACAATTGAAATCGTGGATTTTGATTCCGGTCATTAAACGTGTCATGAAATTAAAAAACCGGGAAGAAATTTTTTTAACAAAAGGATCTTGTCTTTTTCTTTTCCAGCCGGAAATGAGATCATATCCCTCTTCAAGTTTTTTAATAAGATTAGGAATTTCATTTGGATCATCCTGAAGGTCTGCATCCATTGTCACAACAACATCGCCTGATGCTTCCGTGAAACCGATTTGCAAAGCAGCAGATTTTCCGTAATTTTTTCTGAAACTGACATACCTGAATCTTTTGTCCGGCTTACAGATTTCCTTAATAATTTTGAGGGAATTATCAGTGCTACCATCATCAACAAGTATGACCTCGTATACAATATTCAGAGGCTTTATTGCTTTTCTAATTTCATTGGCAAGCGGCTGAAGAGATTCTTCTTCATTAAAAAGCGGAACAACAATAGACAGCTTTTTGAAAATGGTGCTTATTTGTTGAAAACCATAGGACTTATTGGTTCTTGGGGAATACCTTCTTCTACCCTTGTAATAAGGTCTCCTGTAATTGGTTTTTTTTGAATTATAAGTTTCAGCTGGTTTTTCTTTTGCCGGGTTATTTTGATTTGTAGAATTTGATGAATTTTCGCTATTTTTTTTGTCTTCCAACTAAGTTTCCGATTTAATTTAATTTATTCAAAATTAACTCAATAATTAGTTAAAAACAATTTAAAGAGGTGTCTCAGTTTTATTTCGCTGATAATGTAATAATTTGAATTTGCCAAACCGAGACAAGCCTTCATTCCAGGCTTGCCAGTCTGATTACCAGGTTTATCTCTGAAAATGATAACATTTAATTGGTTTTGGATACTATCATTGCTGACTGTAGAAAGAATATTCTTTGATGCAGTCTGTTAAATATTTATTCAGCGATGAAAAGGTGACTGAATAGTATGACAAAATTGACATACTTTTTATGGAACTTTGAGAGGCTGGGCATAGGCTGTTTGGAGGCTGGTTATACCCTTGTTGAAAAGGGGTGAAAGTATGTCAATTTGGTCATACATTATATATAATTTCAGAGCCTGCTTTTCAAATGTGGCTTCATGGATCAGAGTAGCGGTAGATTTTAATATTATTTAGCGGTATTGAAGATATTTATTACCTGTTGGATAAATTACCACTGTTATTACTAAATCTGCATTTCAAATAAAGACACATACCAATTTAACGAGCTATTGAGATCCTGATTATTCTGTCAAATAGCTGAATTTTTACACTTTTTAATCTTGACAAATAAGTATAGATTCGGTAATTTTAGTACCTAATAAAATGAAAATAATAATTGAAAAACAAATTCCCGCAGGGTGTTTTAAATGAGTACGACTGAAGTAAAAACAATTGAAGAACTTACGAATAAGGAGTACAAGTACGGTTTCATTACAGATATCGAATCCGAAACTTTACCAAAAGGACTTAATGAAGATATTATCAGGCAACTTTCTGCAATTAAAGGCGAGCCCGAATTTCTGCTTGAATGGCGTTTGAAAGCTTTCCGTCACTGGCAGACGATGACGGAGCCACATTGGTCAAATGTAAAATTTCCATCGATTGATTACCAGGATATTCATTACTATTCGGCTCCGAAAAAGAAGCCTAAACTAAACAGTCTGGATGAAGTCGATCCTGAGTTAAGAGAAACTTTCGACAAATTGGGTATCTCAATTGATGAACAAAAAAGATTAAGCAATGTTGCAGTTGATGCGGTATTTGACAGCGTTTCCGTTGCGACTTCTTTTAAAAGCAAATTATCTGAACTTGGAATTATTTTCTGTTCATTTTCTGAAGCAGTAAAAAATTATCCTGATCTCGTTAAAAAATATCTTGGAAGTGTAGTACCCTACACTGACAATTTTTTTGCTACACTAAATTCGGCAGTATTCAGTGATGGGTCTTTCGTTTACGTTCCCAAAGGTGTCAGGTGCCCAATGGAGCTCTCAACCTATTTCAGAATTAATGCGGCTAGCACCGGACAGTTTGAGAGAACATTAATTATTGCTGATGAGGACGCATATGTAAGTTACCTTGAAGGCTGCACCGCACCGATGAGGGATGAAAACCAGTTACATGCCGCAGTAGTTGAATTAGTTGCACTTGATAATGCCCAGATAAAATATTCAACAGTGCAGAACTGGTACCCAGGAGATAAAAACGGTAAGGGAGGAATTTACAATTTTGTAACCAAGCGCGGTGCCTGCCGTGGAGTTAATTCTAAAATTTCATGGACGCAGGTTGAGACCGGTTCAGCAATTACGTGGAAATATCCAAGTTGTATTCTACAGGGGGATAACTCAATCGGCGAATTTTATTCAGTTGCGGTTACTAATAATTATCAACAGGCTGACACCGGCACAAAGATGATTCATCTTGGTAAGAACACGAGAAGCACGATTATTTCAAAAGGTATTTCCGCAGGTAAAAGTAATAATAGCTACCGAGGACTTGTAAGAATTTTAAAAAAGGCCGATAATGCCAGAAATTTTTCTCAGTGTGATTCGCTGCTGATTGGGGATAAATGCGGAGCGCATACTTTTCCATATCTCGAAATAAATAATCCAAGTGCGCAAATTGAACATGAAGCCACAACATCGAAAATTGGTGAAGACCAGGTATTTTATCTTAATCAAAGGGGTATTTCAACTGAAGATGCTATTGGATTAATTGTTAATGGGTACTGCAAAGAAGTTTTTAAAGAACTTCCAATGGAATTTGCAGTTGAGGCAACTAAATTATTAAGCATTAGCCTTGAAGGAAGCGTTGGATAAAAAATTAAAATTTTTAACTTAAAATTTAATAGATAGGGAAATAAATGTTATTAGAAATAAGAAATTTGCACGCTAATATTGAAGGTAAAGAAATATTAAAAGGCATTGACCTGAAGATAAATAAAGGTGAGGTTCATGCTATAATGGGACCAAATGGGTCCGGTAAAAGCACACTTGCTCAGGTGCTTGCGGGCCGCGAGGAATATGAAGTAACCAGGGGCACAGTAATTTACAACCGAAAAAATCTTTTAGAGCTTTCTCCTGAAGACAGAGCAAGGGAAGGATTGTTTCTTGCCTTTCAGTATCCCGTGGAAATTCCCGGAGTGAGTAATACAAATCTTCTAAAGACAGCATTAAATGCAGTCAAAAAATATCGCGGCGAAGAAGAGCTTGATGCAATGGAATTCCTGGCTCTTATTAAGAAAAAAATGAAATTAGTTGATCTCGATCATTCTCTCATAAGTCGTTCAGTTAATGAAGGATTTTCAGGAGGTGAGAAGAAAAGAAATGAGATCTTTCAGATGGCCGTTCTGGAACCTAAACTTAGCATACTTGATGAGACAGATTCAGGTCTCGACATTGATGCGTTAAAAATTGTTGCGAATGGCGTAAATATGTTGAAGTCAAAGGACAATGCTACAGTAGTTGTAACTCACTATCAAAGATTGTTGAACTATATAATTCCTGATTTTGTTCACGTTCTTTACAACGGTAAGATTGTTAAATCAGGTGGAAAGCAACTTGCTCTGGAACTGGAAGAAAAAGGCTACGATTGGGTCAAAACAGATTCAAAGGAATTGGTTGAAAATTAGGGAGAACAGGATTTTATGAATGATTATAAAGAAGTAAAAAATTGGTATCTGGACGAGTTCAAAAAGTTTGAAAGTACATTAAACGGTGAAAGCGCAGAGCCAATCCATCAATTAAGGAAAGAAGCGATATCGAATTTTTCTGAGCTTAATTTTCCAAATATAAAAGATGAGGAATGGAAATACACTAACGTTTCACCCTTATTAAAATATAATTTTAAACCATCGCTTGTTAAGGGAAATATTACAAATAATGAGGTTAGCAAATTTTTGTTCGATAAGCTTGAACACAATTTGTTGGTTTTTGTAAATGGCCATTTTGATGAAAAAGTTTCAAGAGTTAAAAATCTTCCCAAAGGAGTAATTGCAGGAAGCATTGCTGAGGCAATAAAAGAAAAATCGCAGGTTATTAAAGAACATTTTGGCAAATATGCTGATTTCAAAAACCAGATTTTTACTGCGCTGAGCACAGCGTATATAAAAGACGGTGCTTTTATTTATGTCCCCGATGGGAAAATTATTGAAGAGGCTTTTCATATTCTGTTTTTAACAAATTCAGACGACAATAAAATTTTATCGCAGCCGAGGAATTTATTTGTAATTGGGAAAAATTCACAGGTGACTATTATTGAGCATTATTCTTCATTAGGTGAGGATATTTATTTTACAAATGCTGTAACGGAAATATTTGCTGATGAGAATGCAGTTGTCGATCATATAAAACTTCAGGAAGAGAGCAAAAAAGCTTTTCATATCGGAAGAATGGAAGTTGACCAGGAAAGGTCCAGCAATTTTTCTTCTCATTCAATTTCATTTGGGGCCGATCTTTCCAGAAATGATTTTAATACGAAATTTAATGATGAAGGCGGTGAATGCATGCTGAACGGATTATTTCTATTGGATGGAACTCAGCTATTTGATGTGCATACAATGATTGATCATGCAAAACCGCATTGCAACAGCCACGAGCATTATAAAGGAATTCTTGATGATAAATCGCGCGGAGTTTTCAATGGGAAAGTTATGGTTAGAAAAGATGCTCAGAAAACCAATGCATTCCAGGAAAACAATAATATTATTTTATCAAATAACGCACTTGTAGATACAAAACCACAGCTTGAAATATTTGCCGATGATGTAAAATGTTCGCATGGTGCCACTATTGGCCAGCTGGATAAAGACTCTATGTTTTACCTGAAATCAAGGGGGATAGGTGAAGAAACAGCACGAACGATCTTAATTCACGCTTTTGCCATTGATGTGATTAAGAGCATAAAAGTAAAAGCGATTAAGGATTATATCGAAGAAATTCTTTCAAAACGGTTTAATAATTAAATGAAGTAAAATGGATATAAAAGTAGAAACGACTAAAAAGAAAATCGAGGCATATGATGTAGAAAAGATTCGAAAAGATTTTCCAATACTTTTTCAAAAAGTGCACGGGAAAAATCTTTGCTACCTCGATAACGCTGCAACAACTCAAAAGCCACAATCTGTCATTGATGAAGTTATCAAATATTACGAGACTATAAATTCTAATGTTCATAGAGGAGTTCATTCATTAAGTGAAATGGCTACGCAGGCTTATGAGGAATCAAGAAATAAAGTTAGAGATTTTATAAATGCATCATCCGAAAAAGAGATTATTTTTACCAGGGGGACAACTGAAGGAATAAATCTCGTTGCACAGAGTTTTGGCAGGATGAACCTGAAAGATGGGGACGAAGTAATAATCTCAACAATGGAACATCACTCAAATATAGTTCCGTGGCAAATGATCTGCGAGGAGAAAAATGCAAAACTGAAAGTGATACCTATCAATGAAAACGGTGAGCTAATCTTTGAAGAATTTGAAGAGTTGTTGACTGAAAAAACAAAAATTGTGTCGGTGGTATATGTTTCAAATTCACTCGGTACAATAAATCCGGTTAAAAAAATAATTGAAAAGGCACATAGTTTTGGCGTTCCGGTTTTACTTGACGGGGCACAGGCGATTCAGCATTTTAGAGTTGATGTTCAGGATCTCGATTGCGATTTCTTTGCTTTTTCAGGACATAAAATTTACGGACCAACGGGAATTGGGATTCTTTTTGGGAAAAAAGCTTTGCTTGAGTCAATGCCTCCTTACATGGGCGGTGGAGATATGATTTCGAAAGTGACCTTTGAAAAAACTACTTATAATCAATTGCCGTATAAATTTGAAGCAGGAACCCCCAATATTGCCGATACTATTGGATTGGGAAAGGCTCTTGAATATGTGAACCAAATTGGTATCGATAAGATAGCGGTTTATGAAAAGGAACTTCTTGATTATGCCACAGAATCACTTTCTCAAATTGAAGGTTTGAAAATAATCGGACAGGCAAAAGAAAAAAGCAGTGTTATCTCTTTTGTATTTGATATTGTTCATCCGCACGATGTCGGGACATTTCTGGATTTTGAAGGAATTGCAGTCAGGACAGGCCATCATTGTACTCAACCTGTAATGGACAGGTTTAATATACCGGCTACAGCTAGAGCGTCTTTTGCCCTTTATAACACTAAAGAGGAAGTAGATGTTCTTGTAAACGGATTAAAAAAGGTTTTAGAGGTGTTTTCTTAGATGGACAGTGAATTAAGAGAGCTTTATCAGCAGGTTATACTCGACCATAACAAAAGTCCCAGGAATTTCAGAGTAATCGAAAATGCAAATCATTACTCGGAAGGATTTAATCCTCTTTGTGGCGACAGGATAGATGTTTATCTGGATGTGGAAAATGGAATCGTGAAAGACATTTCGTTTCAGGGAAGAGGATGCGCAATTTCAAAAGCATCTGCTTCCTTGATGAGCAGCATGGTAAAGGGTAAAACAGTTGAAGAAGCAGAAAAGTTATTTGAAAAATTTCATGATTTGATTACCGGCAAACTTGATGATGATCCTGATATTAAAGAGCTTGGTAAGCTGGCGGTATTTGCCGGAGTCAGAGATTTTCCGGCAAGAGTTAAATGTGCAAGTCTTGCCTGGCATACAATGATTAACGCTCTGAAAGAAGAAAATGATATAGTTACTACTGAATAAATTAGAATTCTATTATGAGTGAAATAAACAAACAGGAATTGGAAGAAAAAATAATTAATGCATTAAAAACGTGTTATGATCCTGAAATTCCTGTAGATATTTTTGAACTTGGATTGATTTATGAAATTAGGATAGATGATGATGCTAATGCAACTATTTTAATGACCCTGACATCACCCGCTTGCCCTGTAGCAGGTTCACTACCGGGGGAAGTGCAAACAAAAGTAAATGAGGTATCCGGTGTAAAGAATGCTAAAGTTGAACTTGTATGGAATCCACCCTGGGAAAAAGATATGATGTCCGAAGTTGCAAAAGTCGAGTTAGGTTTTATGTAATTGTTAGTTAAAATGATGGGGAACTGAAAAGGAACATATAAAAAAAATACAGGAGATAAATTATGTTTAATATTGTTTCGCGTCCCCCAATGTATGACCAGGATGCTGTGCAACCAATGAGAGATGAATTAACCGCAGTCGGGTTTAAAGAATTGCTTACACCCGATGATGTTGAAAATGCAATAAAAGTTGAAGACGATAAGACTGCACTGGTAATGATAAATTCAGTTTGCGGGTGTGCTGCCGGAAGTGCAAGGCCGGGAGTTTCATTAGCGCTTCAAAATAATACAATTCCTGAAAAGATTTATACTGTTTTTGCAGGACAGGAAAGAGAAGCTGTAGATAAGGTTAGAAGCTACATTACTGAGTATCCTCCTTCATCACCCAGTATAGCATTATTCAAAAATGGTAAACTTATCTATTTTATGCAGAGAAGAGATATTGAAGGCTATGATGCAAATCATATCTCGAATGAATTAAGGGAAGTTTTTAATGAACATTGTTCAACAGTAGGCCCTTCAATTAGTGCGGAAGATTTTGCAGCTGTTATAAATGCAAAAATGTGCGGATCAAAGATTCCACCTTATAAAGGGAATTAATTTGATATAGTTCGTAATTCAGTCTACCTTGGTAGATTGAGGAGTGGTAAGTTAATTTAATTAAATGAATTAAATAAAATGAAATTCAGTTCACAGGAAGAATATGGCTTAAGATGTTTGCTTCGCATAGGCAAGGCTGAACCAAAAGGACTTACAATTCCTGAAATCAGCGAGATGGAAGGTTTGTCTACAGCTCATGTAGGTAAACTTTTGAGAATTTTACGTCTCGGTGAAATTATTGAAAGTGAGAGGGGACAAAATGGAGGTTATAGTTTAGCAAGGCCAGCAGGAGAAATTTTCATAAGCGAAGTTTTAACAGCTCTTGGCGGTCGTTTATTTGAAGCAAGTTTTTGTCAAGACCACTCAGGTGTTGCTGTGATTTGTACAAATTCTATAGACTGTTCGGTAAGATCCCTCTGGAGCAATATTCAAAATATGCTGGACAAGGTCCTAAGCAGGATTACGTTAAAGGACCTGCTTGGGAAGGAAGAGACCGTTTCTATACTTGTCAGTAATTATGCAGACGAAGCCGGAACAAATGTTCTTAAGAATTGATTCTATTATTCATCTTGCTTTAAATATCCATCCATTTCCAAGCTGTCAAGTGATCTGTAAATTTTTATGGTTACTTCGGTTGAAGAAGAATAGCCTGTTGACTCAATTTTAACTCCGTTAATTTCCTTCGTTAGTTTAAACTTTGCAAATAGCCTATTTTGATCTATCAATTCATGGTTCAGCCTTGATTTGTTTTCAGGAATATTTGACAATGCATAAGTCAGTCCCTTTTTTGCATTCTGAAATGCTGAATTAATATTTTCTTCATTCTTATTTTGTATATTAATTGCTGAAATGAGAAAAATTGGGAGAAGGATTATAAGCTTTTTCATTTGCCCCTCAGTTTTCTGGAGTTTACAAAGATAATTTTAATCATAATCTATTAAATACTTTGGACAATCGAAAAGATACAACGGTGCCTATTGATCAGTTAATGAGGCCATTTCAGAATTTTCTTGAAAAAGAGGCATCAGGCGGAATTTTGCTTTTAATATTTACTGTAGTTGCTCTGGTATGGGCTAATTCACCTTTTGCAGAATCTTACTCTCATTTGTGGCATACAAAATTTTCAATAAGTTTTGGTGATTTTAATCTCGATTATTCACTTCATCATTGGATCAATGATGGATTAATGGCAATCTTCTTTTTTGTTGTCGGTCTTGAGATTAAAAGAGAGTTGTTGGTGGGGGAGCTATCTTCTCTTAAAAAAGCTTCACTGCCGATAATGGCAGCTCTCGGTGGAATGATTTTTCCTGCATTGTTTTATGTATTCTTTAATTTTGGAAAGGAAAGTATATCAGGCTGGGGAATTCCAATGGCAACAGATATTGCTTTTGTAATTGGGATCTTAGCATTGCTTGGTTCACGTGTTCCTACTGGACTTAAAGTTTTTATTACAGCACTTGCAATCGCAGATGATATTGGAGCAGTGCTTGTTATAGCTTTCTTTTATACTTCAAATATCTCAATTGTTAGTCTTTCATTTGCAGGTGGAGTTATGCTTTTATTAATAGCAGCTAATCTTTCAGGTGTCAGAAATCTTATTGTTTATACTGTATTGGGAATAATTCTATGGTTGTCTTTCTTATTCTCAGGAGTGCATGCTACAGTTGCAGGAGTATTGCTTGCTTTTACTATTCCGGCCTCATCCAGAATTGACACTTCACAATTTTTATTAAAGGGGAAAAAACTTTTGGAAGACTTTGATCATTCAGGCGAAGAAGGTCCAAATGTTCTCTCAAATGAAGCGAGAGAGGGCATCGTGCAGAACCTTGAAGAGAACTGTGAAAAAATACTGACTCCTCTTCAACGATTAGAACATAAACTGCATCCGTGGGTTTCATTTCTTATTATGCCAGTATTTGCTCTTGCAAATGCCGGTGTTATTATAACTGGAAATTTTATTTCGGAATTAACGGACCCGGTTTCGTTTGGAATTGTTACCGGATTGTTTATTGGTAAGCAACTCGGTATTTCTGCATTTACATGGCTTTCTGTAAAATTGAAATTGGCTTCACTTCCTTTTAGTGTAACATGGAAGCAAATTTATTCAGCAGGTATATTAGCCGGGATCGGTTTTACTATGTCTCTCTTTATTGCTAATCTTGCGTTTACCAGCGAAGAATTATTGACGATTTCAAAAGTCGGCATTTTGACTGCATCATTATTATCCGGTTTTATAGGATTCTTTATTTTAAGAAAAAGCCTGTCAAATAATATCGAAAAAGTCTGATTAAGATCACTTAATACCTTTCACTTCTAGATGAGCCTGATTATTTTAGATAAATTAAACTAAAATAATTTGGATATTATGGAATTAAAGCTTAACAAACTCAAAAACTTTGGCGGCAGAAAGGGACCTCTTCTCTTAATCATAATGGACGGAGTTGGATTAGGAAAGGAATATGACGGTAACGCAGTTTATAAAGCGAATACGCCTGTTCTTGACGGCTTAATGAAATCAAAACTGTTTACAAAGCTAAAAGCGCACGGGCCCGCTGTTGGTCTTCCGACTGACGATGATATGGGAAACAGTGAAGTCGGTCATAATGCAATCGGTGCAGGAAGAATTTTCGATCAGGGAGCCAAGCTTGTCAACAGAGCTCTCGAATCTGAGGATATCTTTGAAACTGATATCTGGAAAAATGTTATAGATAGAGGAAAGAAGGGGGGTACTGTACATTTTCTTGGATTACTTTCTGATGGAAATGTTCATTCAAATATCAGCCAACTTTTTATTTTGATTAACAAATGTGCAGAGATTGGGATTGAAAAAGTAAGACTGCACATGCTTGCAGACGGAAGAGATGTTCCTGGCAAAACAGCATTAATATACATCAAACAAACAGAAGATCTTTTTACAAAAATAAAAGACGAAAAAGGACTGGAATATAAGATAGCTTCCGGTGGCGGAAGAATGAAAGTTACAATGGATAGATATAATGCCGATTGGGAAATTGTTGAAAGAGGGTGGAAGGCGCACGTTTTCGGTATTGGAAGAAAATTTCATTCTGCAAAAGAGGCAATTGAAACTTTTTACAAGGAAGATGAAAAGATTATTGATCAGTATCTCGATCCCTTCGTTATTGTTGGCGCAAATGATAAACCTGTTGGAACGATTGAAGACGGAGATTCGGTTGTCTGCTTTAATTTCCGCGGTGATAGGGCGATTGAAATATCAAGGGCCTTTGAAGAAAAGGACTTTGATAAATTCGACAGGCAGAGATATCCGGATGTTTACTATGCAGGGATGATGCAATACGATGGTGATCTTTTGATTCCTAAGAATTATCTTGTTTTTCCTCCTCAAATAGATAGAACAATTAGCGCCTATCTTTGCGCAGAAAAAGTAAAATCATTTGCCATTTCTGAAACGCAAAAGTTTGGACACGTTACTTATTTCTGGAATGGCAACAGATCCGGGTATATAGATAAATCTCTCGAAGCATATATCGAAATTCCATCTGACAAAATAGAGTTTGACAAAAAGCCTAAAATGAAAGCCTATGAAATAACCGCTAAAACCACAGAGTTATTAGAATCTAATAAATACAAGTTTGGCAGGATAAATTTTCCTAATGGTGATATGGTAGGCCATACCGGAAATCTCCAGGCTGCAATTATTGCAGTTGAAACTACAGATGAATGTGTCGGAAATCTTTTAAAAGTAATCGATGAAACCAAAGGGATTGCTCTTATAACAGCAGATCACGGAAATTCTGATGAAATGTACACCGAAAAAAACGGGATAAAAACACCCAAGACTTCACACACACTGAATCCTGTTCCGTTTATTATTTATGATCCGCAATACAATAACGAATACGAAATGGCCGATGTTAAAAATCCAGGCCTGGCAAACATAGCAGCAACAATTCTAAATTTGTTGGGGTATGAGAAAGTTGAAGATTATGAAGAATCACTGATCACGTTTAATAATTAGCAAAAGCAAAACTTATTTAAAATAAGATTACCCTTGTTTTTGTGGCTCGTTTTATTCATATTTTTTATTAATTTTAGGCAAATAAATATAGCATTTTATACGGAGAAGAAATTTGATTCTTAAAAAGGCCTTCTTCCTTTCCATAATATCTATCCTTCTTTTTGCTTTTCAGGGTGAGGCGCAAACTACAATTGCTAAATATGCAGGTGAATTTTTGTCTATTGGTGTTGGCGGGCGTGCGCTGGGTATGGGGGATGCCTATGTCGCCGTAGCTAATGATGTCAGCTCTGGTTATTACAATCCCGCAGGACTTATCAATTTAAATTATCCTCAAGTGGCTCTGATGCACGAAGAAAGATTTGGCTCCCTTGTTAATTATGATTATGCCGCTGTAGCAATTCCTTATGGAACTGATATGAGTCTTGGATTAAGCATCATTCGCCTTGGAGTTGATGGAATTCCCGATACGAGAAACGCTTTAGTTGACGCAAACGGGGATGGTGTCCTTAATATTTTAAATGATAGACTGGATTACAGTAAAATTACAGAGTTCAGCAACCAGGATTGGGCAATTTACCTTTCTTTTGCAAAAAGACTTTCTGACAAATTTAGTTATGGTGCAAGTGTGAAAGTTATAAGGGAAGTACTTGCTGAATATGGTGCAACAGGTATTGGTTTTGATGTAGGAGCACAATATAAAGCCATGGATAACCTGATGCTGGGGCTAAACGTTCAGGATGTTACTACAACCTTAGTAGCCTGGAGTACCGGAAGAAATGAATTAATTTCACCTACTTTAAAAGTAGGTGGAGCATATAGTTTTAAATTTCTTGGTGGTACTTTTATGCCCGCTGTAGATATTGACATTAGATTTGAAGGGAGAAAATATGCTGCTAATTTTTATATTGGTCCAATAAGCTACGACAGAAATGTGGGGATGGAATATAATTTTAAGAATATTTTTATGATCAGAGCAGGATATAATGAGGTAAATCAATTTACTATCGGAGCCGGCGTAAAATTACCTAAACTTAATATTGACTATTCCTTCGCAAGGTTCAACCAATCTTCTGATGACAGACTACCGGACACACATCGGATCTCGCTCATTCTGACCTTAGAGGAACCTAAATTTTTAAGGGATGGTTTATAAAAAAATACCTTTCTTAGAGAATTACTCATTTCAAATTTAGATCTTAAAAAGCTATTTATTCTAAACAAAAAATCCTGAACTTCTATTAAAAGTTCAGGATTAAAATATAAGAGAATTTGTCAGGTTAAGACTTGTTAATCAGATTATTCAAATAACTTTTATAAGTTTCTATTCTTTGTAAACCTACAAACGATGTTACAATATTTCCTTTTTGATCGATTATAAAAGATGTTGGTATTGCTTGAATATTTCCATATTTCTGAACAACATCGTTATCGCCATAAACCACTTTATAATTAATTCCATATTGTTTCATAAATGGTATTACATCGTTTTTGGAATCTGTATCAAGCGATATTCCAATAATTGCAAGACGATCTTTATAAGTTTTTTTCAAATCAATTAGATCAGGAATTCCTCTCCTACAAGGCGGACACCAGGTAGCCCAAAAATCCAGTATAACAACTTTGCCTCTGTAATCTGATAATTTCACCTTATTGCCTTGTGTATCGGTCAAAACAAAATCCGGAGCTAATTCAAGACTTGAATTGTTCGTGTTATTTGTTGCTGTATTCGTATAATTAGAGGTTGCTTTACTACTATTGGTAGCTGGTTCTTCACTAACATTTTTGTTCTGGCATCCTATAATAATTAACGAAAAGAACAAAAATACAAAAAGTTCCAACATCACGTTTTTCGATATTCTGTAATTCATCATTTACTCCAGTTTTATTTAATCCATATTATTTTAGTCGTTCCTGTGCGGCCCTCTGATTATAATTTGGAGGATATGGTCCATGATCAGGCACTTGTCGCGTATTGTTAATTATGAAAATAATCAAAAGTATAATTAATACGATTATAGTCCACACAGTATTTTTATGCTTCGGATCTATTAGATGCTTCTTCTCCTCTTTTGGTTTCCCGATTATACGATCTTTTCGCCTATTTTTTTGTGCCATAACTTTCCCGTATAAATTTAATTTTTAGATTGAAAGATAGCATAAATCTGTGAGTATATAAACCAATTTTGGAGTCTTATACCGTGGAACCCCCACAACTTGAGCCTGCACCTGCCGTACAACCGTAACAATGCTGGCCTGTTACAATTAGTCTATTTGTCAAAGAGTTTGGATCAAAATCCTTTATGTACTTTGATGCATTTCCCGAAATAGGGAGTTCGAGCATTTGGTTAAAATCGCAGTCATAAAGCCGGCCATCCCAGCCGACAGAGATTGTATTTCTACACATTACATTTAATGCTGCGGCCGGATTGAATGCAGAAATAAGCCGGTTCATATAACTGAGGTAATTTTCTGATTCTATCAGATAATCGAGAAACCGGCTGATGGGAAGGTTTGTTATTGTAAAAAGGTTATTAAATACCAGTCCAAATCTGTTCCATAGCTCACGCTTATAATCCCTTTCCAGCGACTCTTGTTTCGGAGGAAGGAAAGCCCCAATAGGATTATAAACAAGATTAAAAACAAGTCCACTATTCTCTTTCCCGTATCCTAATTCATTTAAGGTCCTTATTGCCCTGATTGATTTATCGAAAACTCCTTCTCCCCTTTGTCTGTCAGTATTGGACGCCGTGTAATAAGGAAGCGAGGAAATTATTTCAACTTTATTTTCAGCCAAAAATCCTGGATATTCTTTAAATCCATTTGCAATAAGTATGGTTAAATTTGAGCGAACCATGATATGCTTATTCAATTTATTCAATTCTGAAATGAACCATTTAAAATTAGGATTCATTTCAGGAGCACCGCCGGTAATATCGACAATTTGAATTTTGCTCTTTGAAAGAGCGTCCAAACAAAGCTTCATTGTTTCCCTGGTCATTATTTCACTTCTATCGGGACCAGCATCTACGTGACAGTGCTTGCAAACCTGGTTGCATAATTTTCCGATATTAACCTGGAAAATTTCCAGTTCTCTGGCTGAGAGTTTATCTTCACCAGTTTGTTTAAATTTTTCCTCAAACTTTGGAAGGCCGGCAGGCTGATTTATTATTTTAAGTTGTTCGTTGGCATTAGCAAGTTTTTCACCAAATGCTGTCATGCTTTTATGTCGGGTTTTAATCAAAATCACCTCATTAAGTAATTATTTCAGTTATTACATAGTAAGCTTTCCATGAACATTTTTCATTTGCAAACCGTGAACAAGAGAAGCTCCGCCTCTAATTGCACAAGCAACATGCACTGCCTCTGTCATTTGTTCAAGGCTTGATCCTTTTTCTAAAGAGGCCTGTGTGTACGCATCTATACAATAAGGGCATTGCACAGCGTGTGCAACTGCTAAAGCAATTA
>Ga0315535_1000743_pt1 | contig 22583 bp, 38 predicted proteins | sample SalMarSW160220MG_2_FD_203092 | JGI IMG/M metagenome (GOLD analysis project Ga0315535, IMG submission 203092) | Salt marsh sediment microbial communities from the Plum Island Ecosystem LTER, Massachusetts, United States - Salt Marsh Sediment SW1602-20 ... | reverse complement strand
TGATGCCTGGCGACAACGTATCGATGGAGATTTCGCTGATCACACCGATCGCGATGGACAAGGAGCTTCGCTTCGCCATTCGTGAGGGTGGCCGCACCGTCGGCGCCGGCGTCGTCACCGAGATCGTGAAATAAGGGGGCTCTTGTGGCAGCTCAGAGTATTCGTATCCGTCTGAAGGCTTTTGACCACCGCATTCTGGACAAGAGCGCGGCGGACATTGTCGAGACGGCGAAGCGCACCGGGGCCGAGGTCCGCGGGCCGATCCCGATTCCGACCCGGATCCGCAAGTTCTGCGTGATCCGCGGTCCGCACGTGAACAAGGACTCGCGCGAGCAGTTCGAGATCCGCACGCATAAACGCATGCTGGACATCCAGCGTCCGACGCCGCAGACCGTCGATGCCCTGATGAAGCTCGACCTGCCGTCCGGCGTCGACGTCGAGATTAAGCTGTAATCGGGGGGATGCCATGAGCGCAGGATTGATCGCCCGGAAGGCGGGCATGACCCAGATCTTCGCCGAGGATGGCTCGGCCGTTGCCGTGACGGTGCTGGCCGTGGAGTCGTGCCGCGTCATCGCGCGCCGCAGCGGGGACAAGGATGGCTACGATGCCATTCAGGTGGGTTACGGTGCCGCCAAGCGACGCAACAGCCGTGCCTTCCAGGGGCATTTCGCCAAGCAGGGCCAGGATCTGATGCGCGGCCTGAAGGAGTTCCGTCTGGATGACAGTGCGTCCTTCGAGCTGGGTCAGGACCTGAAGGCCGACATGTTCGAGGCGGGCCAGAAGATCGATGTGGCTGGGATCTCCAAGGGTCACGGCTTCGCCGGTGTGATGAAGCGCTGGAACTTCGGCGGTCAGCGGGCCAGCCACGGTGCCGAGAAGACACATCGTCAGATGGGCTCCACCGGCCAGTGCCAGGATCCGGGTCGTGTGTTCAAGGGCAAGAAGATGCCCGGCCAATATGGCGTGGACCGGACCACGGTGCAGAACCTGGTGGTGATGCGCGTGGATGCCGAGAGCAACCGCATTATCGTCAAGGGTGCCGTGCCCGGGCCGAAGAACGGCCTGGTCGAGGTGCGCCCGGCAGTGAAGGGAGCGAAGTGATGGCCGAGATCAATATCGTTGACCAGGCCAACAAGGCCGTGGGCAAGCGCGAGTTGAATCCCGCGGTGTTCGGCCTGGAGGCCGATGCCGGATTCGTGCATCGCGTGTATACCGCGCTGTCCATGGCCCAGCGGGCCGGCACGCACAGCACCAAGACGCGTGCCGAGGTGTCCGGTGGCGGCAAGAAGCCGTGGAAGCAGAAGGGTACCGGCCGTGCCCGCCAGGGTTCGACCCGCGCGGCGCAGTGGCGCCATGGCGGCACCGCCCATGGTCCGCGCCCGCACGACTACGCGACGCGCATCAACAAGAAGGAGCGCAACAAGGCGTTGTGCATGGTGCTCTCCGATTGCATGCGCGATGGTCGCCTGACCGTGGTCAACAAGATCGAGCTTCCCGGCATCAAGACCAAGGATTTCGCCAAGGTCGTCAATGCCCTGGGTGCCGGCAAGGGCCTGTTCGTGCTGGGTGAGCCGGATTCCGTCGTTGAGCTGTCGGCCCGTAATCTGCCGGCGGCCAGGATCGTGCTCGATGGGCAGCTGGGTCTGCACGACCTGCTCAAGTGCGACCGCCTGGTGCTGACCGAGGCGGCCGTCGAAAAACTCGAGGGGCGTCTGGCATGAGCAACTACCAGCATTTCAACACCCTGCTGCGGCCGGTGGTGACCGAGAAGAGCTACAGCAAGACAGGTAGCGCGAACCAGTACACCTTCCGCGTGGCGCGCCAGGCGACGAAGCAACAGATCAAGGCGGCCATCGAGTCCATCTTCGAGGTCGATGTGGCCAAGGTGCAGGTGATCAATATGCCGGGCAAGGAACGCCGGCGTGGCATGCACACCGGTCGTCGTCCCGGATACCGCAAGGCCGTCGTGCGCCTGGCCGAGGGCCAGACGCTGGAAGTGGCAGAAGAGGCGTAACATGGCACTGAAGGTATTCAAACCCAACACCAACGGCACCCGCAACTTTGTGGCCAACGTCAATCCGGACCTGCACAAGGGCGATCCGGAGCGCCGGTTGACGGCACCGCTGTCGAAGAAAGGCGGACGCAACAACAACGGCCGTGTGACGGCCCGCCATCAGGGCGGCGGCCACAAGCGCCTGTACCGTTTGATTGATTTCAAGCGTGACAATTTCGGCGTCAAAGGTATGGTGTCGCGCATCGAATACGATCCCAACCGCACGGCGCACATCGCACTGATCGTGTTCGAGAACGGGGACAAGCGCTACATCCTGGCACCACAGGGTCTGCGCCCGGGTGACGCGGTGATGTCCGGCCCGGATGCCGAGATCCGTCCGGGTAACGCGCTGCCGCTGTCCTTCATCCGCGTTGGTACGATGTTGCACAACATCGAGATGAAGCCAGGCAAGGGCGGCCAGATGGCACGCAGTGCCGGCGCATCCGTGCAGCTGATGGGCAAGGAAGGCGAACGCGCGGTGCTGAAGTTGCCGTCCGGCGAGTTCCGCCGCGTGGACATCCGCTGCCTGGCAACGATTGGTGTGATGGGTAACGCCGATCACTCCAACCGCACCACCGGCAAGGCCGGGCGTTCGCGTTGGCTGGGCAAGCGTCCGCATGTGCGCGGTGTGGCGATGAATCCGGTCGACCATCCACACGGTGGTGGCGAGGGTCGTACCTCCGGTGGCCGCCATCCGGTGACGCCGTGGGGCACGCCGACCAAGGGTCACAAGACCCGCAACAAGAACAAGGCGTCGGGTCGCGATATCATCCGCCGCCGCAACCAGAGGTGATGAGTCATGGCGCGTTCTCTTAAGAAGGGTCCATACATCGAGGGATCCCTGGAGAAAAAGGTGCATTCCGCTAAGGAGGGAAGCCTGAAGGGTGTGATCAAGACATGGTCGCGGCGTTCGACCATCTCCCCTGATTTCGTCGGCCTGAACTTCGCTGTGCATAACGGTCAGAAGTTCATTCCGGTGTTTGTGACCGAGAACATGGTCGGCCACAAGCTCGGCGAGTTCGCGCCGACCCGGACTTACCACGGCCACGGTGCCGACAAGAAGGCAAGGAGGTAAGGATCCATGTCCGACGAAGTTCTCGCCCTGGCCAAGAACAGCCAGATCAGCCCGCAGAAGGCCCGCCTGGTCGCCGATCAGATTCGCGGCCTGCCGGTTTCGCGTGCCCTGTCCGTACTGGCCCTGTCCCCGAAGAAGGCTGCGCGCCTGGTGGAGAAGGTGCTGAAGTCGGCGATCGCCAATGCCGAGCAGAACAACGGTCTGGACGTGGATAACCTCGTCGTGTCGACCGTGCGCGTCGATGCCGGTACCACCTACAAGCGTTTCCGCCCGAAGGGCATGGGCCGCATGCGTAAGCGTTTTCATCGCCACAGCCACCTGTCGGTGGCCGTCAGCGAACGCGGTTAAAGGAGTTTTGGATGGGTCAGAAGGTTAATCCGATTGGTTTCCGCGTTGGCGGCATCCGCGGCTGGGATTCGATCTGGTATGCGGCGGACAAGAATTTCGGCGATCTGGTGCGTCAGGACATCCAGTTGCGCAACTATGTGAAGAAGAAGCTGTTTCATGCCGGCGTATCGCGCATCGTCATCGAACGCCCGGCCGGCAAGGTCAAGGTGACCGTGCATACCTCCCGTCCGGGTGTGGTGATCGGCAAGAAGGGTTCCGAGATCGACAGCCTGCGCAATGAACTGAAGGCCAAGTTCGGTGGCGATATCCAGGTGTACATCGTCGAGGTTCGCCGTCCGGAAGCCGAGGCTCAGTTGATCGCCGAGAACATTGCCTTTCAGCTCGAGAAGCGCGTGGCGTTCCGCCGGGCGATGAAGCGCGCGGTGCAGAGCGCACTGCGCATGGGTGCCAAGGGCGTGCGCGTGTCCTGCGGCGGCCGCCTCGGCGGCGCCGATATCGCACGTACCGAATGGTACCGCGAGGGCCGCGTGCCTTTGCACACGCTGCGTGCGGATGTGGATTACGGTCTGGCCGAGGCCAAGACCACGTATGGCGTGATCGGCGTCAAGGTCTGGGTGTTCAACGGCGAGAAGCTCGGAACCACCGAAGATTTGAACGCGTAAAGAGGATTGGGCGATGTTGCAACCGAAGAAGATCCGCTGGCGCAAGCATCATAAGGAACTGTCGCGCATTCGTGGCAAGAGCCCGCGCGGTGCCAGCCTGAATTTTGGCCAGTACGGCCTGAAGGCGATGGAGCCTGGCCGCATCACGGCCCGCCAGATCGAGGCGGCGCGTATTGCCATCACCCGTCACGTCAAGCGTCAGGGCCGGGTGTGGATTCGCATGTTCCCGGACCTGCCGGTGTCGTCGAAGCCTGCCGAGGTGCGTATGGGCAGCGGCAAGGGTTCGCCGGAATACTGGGTCGCTGCGGTGCGTGCCGGCCGTATCCTGTATGAGATGGACGGCATCAGCGAGGAACTGGCACGCGAGGCCCTGGCGTTGGCCTCCGCCAAGCTGCCGATCCGCACCAAGGTCGTGGTTCGCGGGGTGGGTCGATGAAGGCGAAAGAGATGTACAAGCTGAAGGATGACGAGTTGAAGGAAAAGCTGGACGAGTTGGCGGCGGAAGGCATGAAGCTGCGCTTCCAGAAGTCGACGATGCAGCTGACGAATACCGCGCGCATCGGCCAGGTCCGCGGTGAGATCGCCCGCATCAAGACCATTCTGGCCGAGCGTCGCAAGGGGTAAGCAATGACTGAGGTGAAGAGCAACAAGCGCGTGCTGGAAGGCGTGGTCGTCGGCAACAAGGCCGACAAGACCGTGGTGGTCCAGGTGGAGCGCAAGTACCTGCATCCCCGCTATCGCAAGACCGTCCGTTCGCACAAGAAATACATGGCGCACGATCCCGAGAATACCTGCAACATCGGTGACGTGGTCCGGATCGTCGAGTCCGCACCGCTGTCCGCCCGCAAGCGCTGGGCCCTCGAGACGGTGATGACACGCGCCGAGCAACTGTAAGGTAGGCGGGGGAATACCATGATCCAGACCGAAACCGTTCTCGAGGTCGCTGATAACTCGGGCGCCCGCAAGGTCACCTGCATCAAGGTGCTCGGCGGTTCCAAGCGCCGATATGCCCGTGTCGGCGATGTCATCGTCGTCGCGGTGCAGGATGCCATCCCGGGCGGCAAGGTGAAGAAGGGCGAAGTGCAGCGCGCCGTCGTCGTGCGCACGGCCAAGGAGTTCCGTCGTGCCGACGGCAGCTCGATCCGATTCGACGAGAATGCGGCCGTTCTGCTAACCAAGCAGAACGAGCCAATTGGCACCCGCATCTTCGGGCCGGTGACCCGTGAACTGCGCACCAAGGGGTACATGAAGATCATCTCCCTGGCGCCTGAAGTCCTGTAAGTGAGGCAAACAGTTATGGCTACTCCAGTGAATACCCGTATCCGCCGCGACGATGAAGTCGTTGTGATCGCCGGCCGTGACAAGGGCATGCGCGGCAAGGTGATCCGCGTGCTTCCGGGCGAGGGACGCGTGCTCGTGTCCAAGGTGAACATGGTTAAGCGCCATGCCCGGGCGACGCAGAACAGTGCTGCCGGCATCATCGAGCGCGAGGCGCCGCTGGCGGTTTCCAACGTGCAGTTCTACTGCCCGAAGTGCAAGAAGGGCGTACGTCTTGGCGCCAAGGCGCTGGAAGACGGCCGCAAGGTGCGCACTTGCCGCAAGTGCGGCGAAGTGCTTGATCGCTAGGAGTGACTGAGATGGCCCGTTTGAAGGATTACTACAAGAGCACGGTGGTGGCTGAGATGCAAAAGCAGTTCAGCTACACCAATCCGATGCAGATGCCGAAGATCACCAAGGTCGTGGTCAACATGGGTGTTGGCGAGGCTTCGCAGAACCGCAAGGAGCTGGATGGCGCCCTGGAGGACATGGCGGCCATCACCGGTCAGAAGCCGGTGATCACTCGGGCCCGCAAGTCCATCGCCAACTTCAAGCTGCGCGAGGGCATGCCCGTCGGTTGCCGCGTGACGCTGCGTGGCGAGCGCATGTGGGAGTTCTTGGACCGGCTGATCAATGTGACGCTGCCGCGTATTCGTGACTTCAAGGGCGTGAATCCGCGTTCTTTTGATGGCCGCGGCAACTACACGCTCGGCCTGAAGGAACAGATCATTTTCCCCGAGATCGACTACGACAAGGTCGACAAGATCCGCGGCATGGATGTGACGATCTGTACGACGGCCACCAACAATGACGAAGGGCGCGCACTGCTCAAGCAGTTCAGCATGCCGTTCCGGAACTAAGAGGAGTTCACCCGATGGCAACGAAGGCGATGATTGCGAAGGCAAACCGCAAACCGAAATTCAAGGTGCGCGCATATACGCGGTGCAAGCTGTGCGGGCGTCCGCATTCCGTATACCGCAAGCTCGGCATGTGCCGTTGCTGCCTGCGCAAATATGCCCTGGCCGGACAGATTCCGGGCATGGTCAAGTCGAGCTGGTAGGAGTTGACGCTATGATGATGGACCGTATCGCCGACATGCTGACGCGCATCCGCAATGCGCAGTTGGCCGGCCTTGAGAAGGTGGAGCTGCCCGCCAGCAAACTGCTGGAATCCCTGGCTGAAATCCTGAAGGACGAGGGCTTCCTGGCCAGCGTCAAGTCTTACAATAACAAAGGCCACCGCCATCTGCGCCTGGTGCTGCGCTACGACGACGATGACCGTCCGGTGATCCGCGAGCTCAAGCGCGTCTCCACGCCGGGCCGCCGCGTCTATGCCAATGCCGACGAGCTGCCGCGCGTGAAGAACGGCCTCGGCGTGGCCCTGATCAGCACGTCCAAGGGCATCATGTCGGACAAGAAAGCACGGGCCGAGCATATCGGCGGCGAAGTGCTCTGCACCGTATTCTGAGGTAACACGTTATGTCTCGAATTGGCAAGAAAACCATTCAGGTTCCTTCGGGGGTCGAGATCAAGATCGGTGCCGAAGCCATCGTGGTCAAGGGTCCGAAGGGTGAACTCTCCTCGCCGCTGTTTGACGGCGTCACCGTGAACCAGGAAGGTGCCACGCTGACGTTGTCCTGCGCCGATCTGGAGAACAAGAAGCTGAAGGCGCTGTATGGCCTGTCCACGGCCAGCCTGGCCAATAACGTCAAGGGCGTCAGTCAGGGTTTCGAGCGTGAGCTGGAACTGCGCGGGGTGGGCTATCGCGCCCAGGCCCAGGGCAATGCCCTGAACCTGTCGCTCGGCTTTTCACACCCGGTGGTTTATCAGCTTCCGACCGGCATCAGTGCCAAGGTCGACCAGAGCAAGATCATCATCAGCGGCAGCGACAAGCAGAAGGTCGGACAAGTGGCGGCGGAGATCCGCGCCATCCGTCCGCCGGAGCCATACAAGGGCAAGGGCGTCCGCTACGCGAACGAATATGTGGCAATGAAGGAAGGCAAAAAGGCCTAAGGCGTTCCGGGCCTAGGCAGGAGAAGACCATGTCTGTGAAGAAGTACGAATCCAACAGCTCCGTCCGCCGCGCCCGCAAGGTGCGCGCGCGCGTGAAGGCCTCGGGCCGCTTGCGCCTGTCGGTGTTCCGTTCGGCCCGTCATATCTATGCCCAGATCATCGATGACGCGGCCGGGAAGACGCTGGTTGCCGCTTCGACGCTGGATGCCAAGGCTGCAGGTGGCGGCAATCTTTCTGCTGCCGAGGCTGTCGGCAAGCTGCTGGCGGAGCGGGCGAAGAGTGCCGGCATCAGCAAGGTCGCATTCGACCGCGGGCATTATCTTTATCACGGCCGCGTCAAGGCGCTGGCCGATGGTGCCCGCGCCAGCGGACTGAATTTCTAGGAGAATACGGATGATCAATGCGCAAGAAATGGAGTTGACCGAGAAGCTCGTTCACATCAACCGCATCGCCAAGGTGGTCGCCGGTGGTCGCCGCTTCGGCTTTTCGGCCCTGATGGTGGTCGGCGATGGCAACGGCCATGTCGGGTTCGGTCACGCCAAGGCCCGGGAGGTCCCGGAGGCCATTCGCAAGGCTACCGAGATCGCCCGCAAGACGATGGTGGCCATTCCCCGGCGCAATACGACCATTCATTTCCAGGTCGAGGGACGGCAGGATTCGACCCGCGTGTTGCTACGCCCGGCCACCGAGGGTACCGGCGTCATCGCCGGCTCGGCCGTGCGTGCCGTGCTAGAGGCTGCGGGGGTGCGTGACGTGCTGACGAAGAGCCTGGGCTCACGCAATCCGCTGAACCTGGTGCGCGCCACGATCAATGGCCTGAAGTCACTGGAAAATCCGGAGCAGATTGCCACCCGTCGTGGCAAGGCCTCCTCGGCCGCCTGACCCCGGAACCCGTCAAGGAGAAACGACCATGGCCAACAAGAAAGACACCATTCGCGTCCGGCAGATCAAGAGCGCCATCGGCTATGACAAGAGACAGCGCGCCACGCTGCGCGGCCTCGGCATCCGTCGCATGCACCAGATGGTGGAGGTGCAGGACACCCCGTCCGTGCGTGGCATGATCAACAAGATCCCGCATCTGGTGCGGATCGAGAATGGGGAGTAAGCCATGAAATTGAACGATATCCGCGCTTCCAAGGGTTCCCGTCATGCACGCAAGCGCCTGGGTTGTGGCATCGGTTCCGGCCATGGCAAGACCGGTGGCCGTGGCCACAAGGGCCAGACCTCCCGTTCCGGCGGCCAGATTCGCCGCGGTTTCGAGGGCGGCCAGATGCCGCTGGCCCGGCGCCTGCCGAAGCGTGGTTTTACCTCGATGGCCAAGGGCTACCAGGTGGTCAACCTGGGTGATCTGAACCGCTTCGATGACGGCGCGTCCATTGATGCCGCCGCCCTGTATGAGGCCGGACTGGTCCGCAATGCCGTGGACCCGATCAAGCTTCTGGCTCGTGGCGAACTGGAAAAGAAGAAGAAGCTGACCCTGCATGTGTCGGCCGCATCGGCTCAGGCCCGCGCCAAGCTCGAGGCAGCCGGTGGCAGCCTGACGCTGCCTGAGGCCGCCTGAGCATGTCCGACCAGGCCGGTCAGCTGGCGGGGCTTGCCAACGTCGGCAAGATCCCGGAACTGAAGAAGCGCATCCTGTTCACGCTCGGCATGCTGATCGTGTACCGCATCGGTGCCCATATCCCGGTGCCGGGTATCGATGCCCAGGCGCTGGCGCAGTTCTTCAACCAGGCCAAGGGCAGCCTGCTCGGCTTATTCGACATGTTCTCGGGTGGCGCGTTGTCCCGCCTGACCATCTTCGCGCTCGGCATCATGCCATACATCTCGGCGGCCATTATCCTGCAGCTGATGGACATCGTCTCCCCGCAGATTGCTCAGCTGAAGAAGGAGGGAGAGGCCGGGCGCCGCAAGATCACGCAGTACACCCGCTACGGCACGGTGGGCCTGGCGCTGGTGCAGGCCGTCGGCATGTCCATTGGGTTGGAGACATTCTCGGTCGGTGGCCACTCCGTTGTCATCGAGCCGGGCTGGGCCTTTCGCGCCACAACGGCGATCACGCTGGTGTCCGGCACCATCTTTCTGATGTGGGTTGGTGAGCAGATTACCGAGCGCGGCATCGGCAACGGCATCTCGATGATCATCTTCGCCGGCATCGTGGCCGGCCTGCCACGTGCCGTCGGTGGCACGCTGGAGCTGGCACGTACCGGAGAATTCTCCCCGTTCACCGTCATCGGCCTGTTCGCCATGGTCATTCTCGTCACCGCCTTCGTGGTGTACGTCGAGCGGGCCCAGCGCCGCATTCCGATCCAGTATGCGAAACGACAGGTCGGAAACCGCATGTACGGCGGCAAGGCCTCGTTTTTGCCGTTGAAGGTCAACACGGCCGGCGTGATCCCGCCGATTTTCGCCTCCAGCCTGATCCTGCTGCCGGCCACGTTTGCCCAGTTCACCAAGGGCGTGCACGGCTTTTCGTGGCTGTCCGATTTGTCGGCGGTGCTGTCGCCGGGTCACTGGCTGTACCTGACGCTGTTCACCACCTGTATCGTGTTCTTCTCCTTCTTCTATACGGCCATCGTGTTCAATCCGAAGGACACGGCCGACAACCTGAAGAAGCACGGCGGCTACATCCCGGGCATTCGCCCCGGCCAGAAGACCTCTGAATACGTCGATTCCGTGCTGACCCGCATCACGGTCGTGGGCGCGGCCTATGTGACGCTGGTCTGCCTGCTGCCGCAATATCTGATCAATCAGCTTTCAGTGCCCTTCTACTTCGGCGGTACCAGCCTGCTGATCGTGGTTGTGGTGACCATGGACACCATGTCCCAGGTGCAGTCGCATCTGCTGTCGCACCAGTATGAAGGTCTGATGAAGCAGGCCAGGCTGAAATCAGGCCGCTGATGAACCTGGTGCTGTTTGGTCCCCCGGGTGTCGGCAAGGGAACCCAGGGCATGCGCCTGGCACAGGAACAGGGGCTGGCGCACCTGGCCACCGGTGACATCCTGCGGGCGGCGGTGCAAGACGGCACCGAATACGGCAAGCAGGCCAAAGCCTTCATGGACAGCGGCACGCTTGTCCCGGATGACATCGTCGTTGGCATGATCGAGGAACGGATCACCGGCAATGGCGAGGCAGGCTTCCTGCTCGACGGGTTTCCGCGCAACGTGGCGCAGGCCGAGGCGCTGGATGCCATGCTCGATCGCCACGGCATGCATCTGGATCGTGTGGTGTTCATGCACGCACCTGAACAGGCGCTGATCGAGCGCCTATCCGGGCGGCTGATTTGCAGGGCTTGCGGTTTCAGTTTTCATCGGCAGTATTCGCCCCCCCGCGTGGCAGGCCGGTGTGATCGCTGCGGAGGCGAGCTGTATCAGCGCGACGATGATCGTGAGGATGTGATCGCCGAACGCCTCAAGGTCTACCGGGTCCAGACCGAGCCGCTGCTGGCGTACTATCGAGACGCCTCCGGGTTCCGTCAGGTGGATGCCGCGGGGGAAATGCAGGCCGTGTATGCGGCCCTGAAAGAGGTTGTGGAACACTGAACGATGGCGAAAGAAGATATTATCGAGATGTCCGGGGAGGTGGTCGAAAAGCTTCCCAACGCCATGTTCAAGGTGAAGCTGCAGAACGGGCACGATGTGCTGTGCACGATCTCGGGCAAGATGCGCAAGTTTTACATTCGCATCCTGCCGGGCGATACGGTGACGGTGGAGATCTCGCCCTACGACTTGTCGCGTGGGCGGATCAGCTACCGCGGGAAATAGAGGCGCTGCCAAGCGCCGGATGAAGATCGGATTGGAGGTGTGGACGTGAAGGTCCGTGCATCGGTGAAGAAAATGTGTAACAAGTGCCGCGTGATCCGGCGCAAGGGCGTGGTGCGCATCATTTGCCAGAACGCCCGACATAAACAGCGTCAGGGCTAAGGATAAGTTGCGTCAGAGGCATTTCATCGCTATTCTGCCGCGCCTTTCCCCGCTACCAAGGAGGCATCAGTGGCTCGTATAGCCGGCGTAAATATTCCTGTTCAGAAGCGCATCGAAGTGGCGCTGACCTATATCTATGGCATCGGCCCCAGTAATTCGCAGCAGATTCTGAGCAAGGCCGGCATCAGCCCGGATACGCGCGTCAAGGACCTGACGGATGATGACGTGGCCAAGATCCGCGGTGTCATCGATGCCGAATACAAGGTGGAAGGCGATCTGCGCCGCACGGTGTCCATGGATATCAAGCGCTTGACCGATCTCGGTTGCTATCGCGGTCTGCGCCATCGTGCCGGCCTGCCGGTTCGCGGCCAGCAGACAAAGACCAACGCCCGTACCCGCAAAGGCCCCCGCCGCACGGTTGCCGGCAAGAAGAAATAAAGGATTGAGGTAAACGCATGGCAGCTCCCAAGTCCGCCGCGTCTGGCAAGAAGAAGGCCCGCAAGAACATTGCGAATGCCGTGGCTCATATCAAGGCGACATTCAACAACACGGTGATCACGTTCACGGATGAGAACGGCAATGCCATCAGTTGGGCCACCAGCGGCGGTTCCGGCTTCCGCGGTTCGCGCAAGAGCACGCCGTTTGCCGCCCAAGTGGCGGCCGAGGAAGCCTCGCGCAAGGCCATGGAACACGGCGTGAAGAATGTGACCGTGCTGGTCCGTGGACCGGGTGCCGGTCGCGAGTCGGCGCTGCGCGCCATCGCTGCCATCGGCCTGAATGTGACGTCGATCCGCGACGTCACCCCGATCCCGCACAATGGTTGCCGCCCGCCAAAGCGGCGCCGAGTTTAGGAGTTTCGATCCATGGCACGTTATCTTGATGCAAAGTGTCGTCTTTGCCGCCGCGAAGGCCAGAAGCTGTTCCTGAAGGGCAGCAAATGTTATTCCGACAAGTGCGCCATCGAGCGCCGCCCGTATGCGCCGGGCATGCACGGCCAGTCGCGTCGCACCAAGGTGTCGGATTACGGTCTGCAGCTACGCGAGAAGCAGAAGGTCAAGCGCATCTACGGTCTGCAGGAAAAGCAGTTCCGTGAATACTACGAAGTGGCCAGCCGTACCCCGGGCATTACCGGCTTGAATCTGCTGCATATACTGGAGTCGCGCCTGGACAATGTGGTGTACCGCATGGGCCTGGCGACCTCCCGTGCCGAGTCCCGTCAGTTGATTCGCCATAAGCAGGTCAAGGTGGACGGCCGCACCGTTACCATTCCGTCCTACCGGGTGATGGTCGGTGGCCGCGTGACGCTGGCCGAGGATGCCAGGGAACATCTGCGCATCAATGCCGCGACCGAATTCGCAGGTTCGCGCGGTACGCCGGACTGGATCGATGTCGATTTGCCGTCGCGTGAGGGCGTGTTCCGCGAACTGCCGGCCCGCGACCAGCTCGATCAGTCGATCAAGGAACAGCTCATCGTCGAGCTCTACTCGAAGTAACCACCTGAGGGAATCCACCATGAGTTTGATCAAACCACGTTCCATCCACGTTGAGGAGACCGTCCCCGGAAGGGCAGCGAAAATCACCTTCGAGCCGCTCGAGCGTGGTTACGGCACCACCGTTGGCAACAGCCTGCGCCGTATGCTGCTGTCATCTCTGAAGGGTTGCGCCGTCACCTCGGTGGCCTTCGAGGGCGTGCTGCACGAGTTCGATACCATCAAGGGTGTGCGCGAGGACGTGCTGGATATCATCCTGGCCCTGAAGGAGATCGATATCCGCATGTTGAGCGACAAGGCCGTGATGGTCAGTCTGGATGTCAAGGGCCCGGCTGTGGTCACGGCCGGGGATATCAAGTGCCCCGCCGGCGTGCAGGTGCTGAACACCGATCTGGTGCTGGCGCACCTGAACGAGGACGGTCACCTGAAGTTCCAGGCAACGGTCGAGAAGGGCCGCGGCTATGTGCCGGCCAACGAGCGTCAGGACCAGGAGCGCGCCGTGGGCTTTCTGCTCGTGGATGCCTCGTTCTCGCCGGTGCGCCGCGTGGCGACGCGCGTGGAGAATGCCCGCGTAAGCCAGAAGACCAACTACGACAAGTTGATCATGGAGATCGAAACCAACGGTTCGCTGACCCCGGAAGAGGCGATCGGCGAGGCCGCCCGCATCATGCAGGACCAGCTGGTGGTGTTCGCGGACTTCTCGGCCCTGGAATCCGAGTCGGCCGGGGAAACGTCGTCTACGGACCTGGATGAATTGCTGGCCCAGCCGATCGATCATCTCGACCTGTCGGTGCGCTCGATGAATTGCCTGAAGAGCGACGATATCTTCCGCATCGGCGATCTGGTGCAGCGCACCGAGCAGCAGATGCTGCGCACGCCGAACTTCGGCCGCAAATCTCTGAACGAGATCAAGGAAGTGCTGGAGAAGATGGGCCTGCAGCTGGGCATGAAGCTGGAGAACTGGCCGCCGCAGGATCACCTGTCCAATCTGGCGGAATCCTGAGAATTCTGACGAGGTAATGCACGATGAGACATCGTAACCATTCCGGACGCCTGGGTGTCGATTTCGGGCATCGCCGGGCCATGCTGGCCAATCTGGCCACTGCGCTGTTGACGCACGGCCGTATCGAGACGACGCAGGCCAAGGCTCGCGCCGTACGACCCTATGTCGAGAAGCTGATCACCCTGGGCAAGCGCGGTGACGTGCATGCCCGCCGCCAGGCCCTGAGTGCGCTGCGCCAGCGCCAGATCGTTGATCGTCTGTTCAACGATGTTGCCGCGACCTACAGCGGCCGTCCCGGTGGCTATACGCGCATGGTCAAGACCGGTTTCCGTGCCGGCGATGCAGCGCCGATGGCGGTGGTGGAGCTGGTTGAGGCCGGTTTCGAGGCTAAGCCGGCCAAGGCTGCCAAACCGGCTGCCAAGGCAAAGGCCGACAAGGCTGAGCCGGCCGTCGAGGCCGCGGCCACCGAGGCCTCTTCCGAGGCTGACGCTGCTGCGGATGACGCCGCTGAAGAGAGCAAGGGCGAAGACAAGTAAGTCGACCCCGGTCACGAATGTAAAGGCCCCGCAATGCGGGGCCTTTTTTTGCCCTGTCGCCTTGACCATGCCTACCCGTGCCAAACAGCCCGGCCTTCGCCGGCGTGGCGAATTCATCCGTTCGGCTCCCCGCGCCCCGTTCAGCTCAGCACGTTGAAACCCTGCACATCCTGCGGGGGATCGATCCGGCGCCGCTGCACGTCCGTGACACGCGCCAGCGGCGGTCCCCGGTACAGGTTCTCCAGCATCTTATCCAGCATCGATGGCGTACCGACGAGGAAGGCCTCGACCCGCCCGTCCGGCAGGTTGCGCACCCAGCCCCGAATCTGCAGCCGCCTGGCCTCGCTGAGGGCCCACATGCGGAATCCGACCCCTTGCACACGGCCGGAGACCTGCACGATGCAGGCCCGATCATTCACGCTTCTTCCGCCCCGGGGGTCAGGATGGTATCGGTGGCCGCAGGCAGGGTCTCGGGATAATCCGTCGAATAGTGCAGACCGCGCGACTCCCGGCGCCGCTGGGCGCAACGCACGATCAGTTCGGCCACGATCGACAGGTTGCGCAGTTCGATCAGTTCCTGGCTGACGGGGTGCTGCCAGTAATAGGCCATGATCTCCTCCTGGATCAGATGCAGGCGGCGCTGGGCGCGGCGCAGGCGTTCGTTGGAGCGCACGATGCCGACATAGTTGGACATGGTGGCACGGATCTCATCCCAGTTGTGTTTGATCGGTACGCGCTCGAATTCCGGACGGATGCCGCTGGTATCCCACAGGGGGACCTTGCGGCGCACCGGCAGGTTACCACCCGCCAGCACGCGGGCGGCGCATTTCTCCGCCATCACCAGGCATTCGAGCAGCGAATTGCTGGCCAGGCGGTTGGCCCCGTGCAGGCCGGTACATGCGGACTCGCCGATGACGTACAGATGGGGGATGCTGGTGGTACCGTCGATACCGGTGCGGATGCCACCGCACATGTAATGCGCGGCCGGCACGACGGGGATCAGCTCATTGCTCATGTCGATGCCGACATCGAGCAGACGCTGGTTGGTATTGACGAACTGGTGGCGAATCTTGTCTTCGCCGATGGAGCGGGCGTCCAGGAACATGCAGTCCGAGCCGGATTTCTTCATTTCATGGTCGATGGCACGTGCCACCACATCACGCGGGGCCAGTTCTCCCGCTTCATGGTAGTCGAAGCAAAAGCGGCGGCCACCGCGGTCCACGAGCAGCGCGCCTTCCCCCCTGAGGGCCTCGGTCAGCATCATCGTCGATCCCTGGGGATTGTACAGGCATGTGGGATGGAACTGCATGAATTCCATGTTCATCGCCTCGCAGCCGGCCCGCCATGCCATGGCGATGCCGTCACCGGTGGCGGCATGCGGGTTGGTGGTGACCGTATACACCTTGCCGACACCGCCTGTGGCCAGAATGGTGTGCGAGGCTGTGATGGTTTTGATCTGGCCGCTTGGAGCGAGGACATAGGCACCGATACAGGTGTTGCGCTGCGGTCCTTCGCCGAGCCGCGCCGAGGTGATCAAGTCGACCGCCACATGCTGTTGCAGGTGGCGGACGTTCGCATGGTTGTCGGCATGCTGCAGTAGCGTTTGCACGATGGCCTTGCCCGTTGCGTCCTGCACATGGGCGATGCGCCGATGGCTGTGCACCGCTTCACGCGTCAGGTCCAGGGATGCATCAAGCGTGTCGAACGGGGTGCCGAAGGCCAGCAGCTCCTCAATGATGGTGCGCCCCATGCCGATCACCTGGCGCACGACATCCTCGTGGCACAGGCCGGCCCCGGCCGCCAGTGTGTCGGTCACGTGCGATTCGACAGAGTCCCTTTCATCCATCACGGCGGCGATGCCGCCCTGGGAGTAATAGGTGTTCGAATCCGCGGGGCCTCCCTTGTTGATCAGGACGACCTTGCCATGGGGGGCGAGCTTCATGGCGGTCAGCAGCCCGGCGGCACCGCTGCCGATGATCAGGAAATCACAATGCTCGTGCGGTTGGTTTGCCAATGCGGATCCCTTATCGCTTGATGGCGACAGCCTAGCATGTTGTGGTATGATCGCTAACGATCCGTGCCGGAAGCGGGCGGGTCGGGCAAGGAGTGAGGCGTCGAGATGCAGCAAACCGTGGTGGTCCAGTCCGTCGATGGGGATGAGGCATGGGTGCTGGGGGTGCGGGAATCCTCCTGCAGTTCCTGTGCCGGCAAGGCCTCATGCGCAACGCTGGGTTCGTGGAATACGAAACCGGTGGAAATGCGCGTGCGCAATCCGCTGGGGGCCTCGATCGGCGACGAGGTGGTGGTGGAGGTGCCGGATCGCTTTGTATTGCAGGCCACATGGCGGCTGTATGGGCGGCCGATGGTGATTTTCCTGCTGATCGGCTTGTTGTGCCGGCAACTGGCTCTGGCTGCAGGCATCCATGCCGCGGATGCCCTGGCGGCGTGTGGTGGCATCGCAAGCATGGCGGCCTATTACCTGCTCGGGCGCCGACGCTGGCTTCGCCCACCGGATGGGGATGCCGCGGGTGCGTGGGAGCCGAGTATTGTGAGCGTGAACCATCACGGAAAGCGGGGATGAATCCGGTCCCTCAGGGTGCAATTTTTCATCTTTTGTTCATGCACCGTGCTGAACATACTGGCTCGACATCAAATAAAACACAGTAGGAGTCATGGGTTTGAACCAACTAAAAGCCTTCCTCGCCATTGCACTTTTCCTCTTTACCGCTCAGACCGCATCTGCCCTTCCCAACAGTTTTGCCGACCTGGCAGCCAAGGAATCCCCTTCGGTAGTGAATGTAAGCACGACCGAGATGGTACGGGCGCCGCAAATGATGCCGTCGCCCTTCGGACAAAACTCCCCCTTCAACGATTTTTTCCATCAGTTTTTCAATAACCGGCAGCCTCAGGAGCGCCATTCGCTCGGCTCCGGGTTCATCATTTCCAGTGACGGCTATATATTGACCAATCACCACGTGATCGCGGGCGCGCAAAAGATCATGGTACGGCTGACCGACGGTAAATCATACAAGGCTAAGGTCATCGGCAAGGATACCAAGCTCGACCTGGCACTGCTCAAGATCAATGCCAAAGGCCTGCATCCGGTGAAGCTCGGCGATTCCGATAAAAGCCGCGTCGGCGACTGGGTGATCGCCATCGGCAATCCGTTCGGACTGGGTCAAACCGTGACCGCCGGCATCGTGTCCGCCAAGGGGCGCGTGATCGGCGAAGGGCCATATGATGACTTCATCCAGACGGATGCCGCCATCAACCCCGGAAATTCCGGTGGGCCGCTGTTTAATGTCAAAGGGCAGGTCATCGGCATCAACACCGCCATCTATACGCGCAGTGGCGGCAACAATGGCATCGGTTTCGCCATTCCGATCAACCTGGCCAAGGATGTCCTCAACCAGCTGCGCACGACCGGGCATGTGCGACGGGCGCTGCTGGGCGTCGGTATCACCAATATCGATGAGGACACCATGAAGGCGCTCGACCTGAAGAGCCAGAAGGGGGCGCTGGTGTCGCAGGTGCAGGCGGGATCGGCGGCCGACAAGGCCGGCATCCGCCCCAGCGACGTGATCGTCATGTTCAATGGACATCCGATCCGCAAAGCCCATGACCTGCCCTTCCTTGTGGCCAGCAGTGCACCGGGATCGAAAGCGACGGTCGGCCTGATCCGCAACGGCAGGCCGTTAACGCTGACCGTAACCCTCGGGAAGATGCCGAGCGGGAATGCCAAACATGCCAGCACCCATAACGAGGGTGCCGGAAAGCCTCAACTGGGGATGGAACTGCAGAACCTGACCCCGGATATCCGCGAATCGCTGCACACACGGGTGAGGCATGGCGTCGTAGTCAAAGAGGTGATCCCCGGCATGCCAGCCGATCGGGCTGGTATCCAGCGGGGGGATGTGATCTATCGCGTCAACGGCAAGGATGTCGACAACATGAATGCCTTCCTGCGCATGGCCAAGCATTTCCATCCAGGCGATGCCCTGAGGATCATGCTCGACCGCAGCGGTGACCAGGTGTTTGCCCTGGTGGTGATCCCTCCGAAGGGAGGCAACGGCCAGTAAGGTGACAGTCGTTCCGCATGTACAGATCATGAGCCGTATGGACTGTTGCCTGTGTGATGAGGCGGCCGAGGTCGTGGCCGAAGCCGGCCGACGCCGCCTGTGCACATGGGAGAAGGTGGACATTGATACCGATGAAGCACTTCATCGGCGCTACGGCCTCGATATCCCGGTGGTCCTGATCGATGGCGAGGCCTGTTTCAGGCATCACGTGGAGTCATCGCAACTCGAGAACATGCTGGTGGTTAAGCACCGGGAAAGGGGAATGCAGGCATGATCAAGCGTTGGCTGGTTGCTCTTGCCGTTCTGGGGGTGGCCATCGGCCTGGCCTGGAAGTCACTGCCGACCGTCAACCAGCCGCCCAAGCTGAATACGCGCGAGTTGCCATTTTCCCTGAAGGATCTGAAAGGTAAGATGGAGTCGCTTCCGAAGGGCAAGGTGGTGCTGCTGAACTTCTGGGCCACATGGTGCCCCCCTTGCCGCGAGGAGATACCGTCTCTGGTCATGCTGCAGCGCAAGTTCGCCAAAAAGGGCCTGGCCGTGGTGGCCGTGTCGGTGGACAAGAACGTGGATGACGTGATCAGTTTTGCCCGCGAGTACGATTTGTCCTACCAGATACTCCATGATCCGAATGCCGCCGTATCTCAGGAATATGGCGTGTACAAGTATCCGGAAACTTTTCTCATTGATCGCCATGGCATCATCCGCCAGCATCTGATAGGCGCCGTCAACTGGATGAGCGCACCGATCCAGCAGGGAATCGAGGGGATGCTGCATGAACCAGGAGGATCCAAGGCCAGCTGATTCCGGGCATCGCATCGGATTGCATGCACGCATCGATGACCTGCGCCGGGAACTCAGGGAACACAATTACCGCTACTACGTGCTCGATGATCCGGCTATTTCGGATGCCGAGTATGACCGGCTTCTGAAGGAGTTGCAGAGACTGGAGGCCGAGCTCGATGAACCGGTCCCGGTCGATTCCCCGACGCAGATCGTCGGTGCCCCGCCCAGCAAAACTTTCCTATCCAGTAAGCATGGCGAGCCCATGCTCTCGCTTGCTGACGTCTTTGACGATGCCCAAATCACCAAGTTCGTTCACCGTGTTCGAGATCTAGTGGACAGCTCACGACCTGTCCGCTTGATTGTCGAACCCAAAATTGACGGTCTAGCCGTGAATCTGCGCTACGAGCGAGGTCGCTTGGTCTGTGCGGCTACGCGCGGAGACGGGATGGTTGGTGAAAACGTGACCGACAATGTCCGTACAATCCGAGATATTCCATGGCAATTAAAGGCCGATCTCAATGCGTTGCCAGAGCTTCTGGAGGTGCGCGGTGAGGTCTACATGTCGAAACAAGCCTTCGCCGATTTGAATCGAAGCCAGGAAGAGGTTGGAGATAAGGTGTTTGCAAATCCGCGCAATGCGGCGGCCGGCTCACTTAGACAACTTGATCCGAAAGTCACGGCTGGACGCAAGCTTGCATTTTTTGCCTACGGCACCGGTCTGGGTGGCACGGCTATAGCACAATCACAGTCTGAGTTGCTGGAGAAACTACGAGGCTTCGGTTTTTCTGTGCAGGAGGTGGTGTGCGTGAAAAAAGCCTCTGACTTGCTGAATACCTATCAGCAATGGCAGAAGCGGCGGCAAGCGCTGCCTTATGAGATCGACGGCCTAGTCTACAAGGTGGATGATTTTGCCTTGCAGCAGGAGATCGGTGTGGTTTCTCGCTCACCACTCTGGGCGATTGCCCACAAGTTTCCTGCTGAAGAAGTGGAAACAACAGTATTGAATATTATTTGGCAAGTAGGGCGCACTGGCATTATTACGCCAGTTGCTGAGATGGAGCCCGTAAAAGTGGCTGGTGCCATGGTATCCAGAGCTACGCTACACAACATTAATGAATTGACTCGCAAGGATGTTCGCGTTGGCGACAGGGTGATTATTCGAAGAGCCGGTGATGTTATACCAGAAGTTGTACGGCGATTGGTTGATGTCATTAACGTAAGTCGCGGAAAGGCATCAGAAAAACCGAAGAAATGTCCTGTTTGTGGAGCTCATGTTGAAGTAGATGATATTGATGTGGCCATTCGTTGTTCAGGTGGCCTATCGTGTCCCGCACAATTAAAAGAGAGGCTTAATCACTTTGTATCACGGGGCGCAATGGATATTGAGGGAATGGGCAACAAGCTAATTGAGATGCTAGTTGATGAGCCGGAAGATTCGCCACTGAAATTGAAATCTATAGCTGACGTTTATCGAATTGATTTTGACAAGATGGAGGAGCGAGAAGGGTTCGGTGAGAAGAAAATCGCCAATCTCAAGGCAGCCGTGAAAGCGAGTAAGCAGCGCCCTTTGCCAAGATTTTTGTTTGCACTCGGGATACCACATGTTGGACAAGCTACAGCCGGTGAAATCGCCGAGCACTTATTGTCAATGGATGCTATTCAAGCGGTTGATGAAATAGGCTGGGAAAAGAAAATTGAGAAGGGCGAGGGGGTTGGACCGGAGATCGTTGACAGTTTGCGCTCGTTTTTCCAAGAGCCGCATAATCAGCAGGTACTAGCAGCGCTTAAGAAGAAAGGTGTATGGCCTGAACCCATTGCAGCAAGGACTACGAATAAGAATCACCCCCTTTCAGGAAAAACAGTGGTCATAACCGGAACGCTTGATTCCATGAGCCGATTGGAGGCAGAAGAAAAGCTTCGTAAGTTGGGAGCCAAGCCATCTGGGAACGTCTCGACAAAGACCGACTTGGTTGTTGCAGGGCCTAGAGCAGGGTCCAAACTCGCTAAGGCGGAGAACTTGAGAGTGAAGGTGATCACCGAAAAGGATTTCCTTGAGCTACTGAGAGGGGGATAAATGGAGTTCTTCTCAAATTTCAAATGGGCCGTTCCCGCAGCTTTTTCGGATGCTGTATCTCTTTGCTGCTTTGAAGAAGGGGATACTTTTTATGATAGTCGAACTGCATACGAAAAGGATTGGCCAATCGCACGTAGGGAAATTGAGTATTCAATTCAGGTGAGATTTCCAGCACGCGCCACCAGTCATGTAACCCAAGAAGGGGAAAGTGTTTTTGATAGTAATTGGGGCTCTATAGTCAAAGTCGACCTTTATGAAAAGCTCAACAAAATAAAATCAATAACGACAACGCAGGGCAAACTTTATTCAGTGCTATGGAAAGGTGACGTTCAATTGTTGGATTCGCTGAGGAGTCCGGCTAAGCCGATCAAATTGAAAAAAATAATGAGCAAGCTGGACGAAATTAAACCGCATCTATCCAACTATTCAAAGGGGTATCGGTTATTCATTCTTCCGCGAGATAGTTCTACAACCCTTTCAAAGAAAAAGTTCAGTAAGGTGTATTCTAGCTTGAGCAATCATCTTTACTCTGAGCCAGAATTATTGTCTCCAAAGGAAGCTGGATTTGAAAAGTGGGAGCAATTTGCTCCAACGATTGATCTTGCTGTTTTCAGATTGACCTCACTAAATGAGAACGAGCTTCTTGAACTGGTTAAGTCAGCTGTATATGTGCCATCAAGGAGTGCAAAGAAAAGTATGTTTAGACTGGCCAGTCATGGAATGATTCTTTAGGTGATTTATGGTTAAGAGTATTAATTTCTTGGTTCAAGGAAATTCAGACAATCAATATGAAGTGAGGTTCGATTTCGATGGCAGCAACCTAAATGCATATTGCTCATGCCCGGCAGGGATGAATGGACAATATTGCAAACACAGGTTAGCGATTCTTGCAGGCGAATCTGAGAAGATCATCAGTGAAAACGCTGCGGACGTATCGGTCGTGCAATCCTGGCTACCTGGAACCGATATCGAACTGGCAATTCATGATCTTGCAGAAGCAGAACACGAGTTTGATTTGACTAAGAAGAAGCTGGCCCTTGCAAAAAAAGCATTGGCGAGAGCAATGTTTCGCTAGAGGATTTTTCCTAGCAGGGTTGACGATCCAAGGCCGCCCGCTTAAGTTGCGGCCCTTCCTTTTGGGGGATCGTCTAATGGTAGGACAGCGGACTCTGACTCCGTCAATCTAGGTTCGAATCCTAGTCCCCCAGCCAGTTTTCCAATGAATGATTA
>Ga0315535_1000741_pt1 | contig 22602 bp, 21 predicted proteins | sample SalMarSW160220MG_2_FD_203092 | JGI IMG/M metagenome (GOLD analysis project Ga0315535, IMG submission 203092) | Salt marsh sediment microbial communities from the Plum Island Ecosystem LTER, Massachusetts, United States - Salt Marsh Sediment SW1602-20 ... | reverse complement strand
CCCAAGGTGACCGGGCCTCCCCAGGGGTAGTCGGTCTTGTCGAGCTGCAGCGCCAGCACCGCCGGCACCAGGCCGGCGATCAGCAGCGCCGCACCCAGGGTGTCCATCGGCTTGTGGTCCTGCGCGGGCTTGAGCGGGGGCATCCGCCGCAGCAGGAACCACATCGCCACCGCCCCCGTAGGCACGTTGACGTAGAACACCCAGCGCCATCCCGCGACGCCGGGGATGACGCCGCCGGCGTAGTCCGTGAGCAACCCGCCCAGCCACGGGCCGATCACGCTGGCGATCCCGAAGGTGGCCCCCACCAGCCCCTGGTACTTTCCGCGCACGTTGGGCGGGAAGAGGTCGGCGATGATGATGAAGGCCATCGAGAAGAGGCCCGCGCCGCCGATGCCCTGCAATCCGCGGAAGATGATGAGCTGGTTCATGCCGTCCCCGAGGAGCGGCAGGCGCCCGAACTCGCCGGAGAGTCCGGAGAGCGTGCTGCCGAGCAGGAACGTCGCCACCGAGAAGACCTCGATCGACTTGCGCGACACCGTGTCCGCCAGCTTGCCGTAGATGGGCACGAGCGCCGTCGAGGCCAGGAGGTACGCGGTGGCGACCCACGCGTAGCGCTTGAGACCGCTCAAGTCCTCGACGATGCGAGGAAGCGCGGTCGCCACGATGGTCTGGTCCAGGGCGCCCAAGAACAGGGCCAGGAGGATACCCACCAGGATGAGGTTCTTGTCACGGGAGCTGACGGTCATGTGCGGCGGTCCTTTGCCAGGGTTCTCGAGCCTGGTAGTGGAGTCGGCCGGGGCGCCGTCCCGAGGGGACGCAGCTCAGGCCGCGCAGAAGCCGGGGTGGAAGCACCGGGCGGCATCGCGCCGATGCGCCTGCATGGCGCAACTATCTCAGCGGCGGCCGAGCGCCAGTGTAGCCTGCGCAGCAGCGTCCGGACACGAGCGCGGCCCTCCCGCTGACGGGAAGGCCGCGCGCCTGGCGGGCGCAGGAGGACTTGAACCCCCGACCTACGGTTTTGGAGACCGCCGCTCTACCAACTGAGCTATACGCCCAGGAGCGAGTACGGAGTATACCAGCCGCGCCCGGTGCTGCCAAGGAAGCCCACTCCGTGGCCCGCTCGGGTACGGCTGCGGTCCGAAGGCCGTGCTATAACGGTCGCAGGCGGCCGCCATCGAGGGCGACCGGCGAAGGAGCGCGCATGGAGCCAAGCACAGCGAGCGAGTCGCAGCTGACCGTGAGCGAGGCGGCCGCCGCCAAGGCGACCGAGCTGCTCGGAAGCAGCGGTAAGCCGGGTGCCGCCGTCCGGGTATTCGTCAAGTCCGGCGGCTGCAGCGGCTACCAGTACGGCATGGCCATCGACGAGCGTCGCCTCGAAGGCGACCGCGAGTTCGAGAGTTGCGGCGTTCCGCTGGTGGTCGATGCCCGCAGCTGGCCACTCCTGGCCGGCTCCCAGGTCGACTACGTCGAGAACCTCATGGGCGGCGGCTTCCAGGTCAACAACCCCAACGCCACCAGCTCCTGCGGCTGCGGCCACAGCTTCCGCACCGACGGACAGTCGGCCCCGGACGGCGACAGCGCCAGCTGCCACTGACGCGGCCGGCACCATCAACGCGAGCACGGGGCGGACCCGCATGGGTTCCGCCCCGTTGGCGTCATGCGCCCACGGTCAGCTCTCGGGGTCGCTGGCGAAGGGGTAGGCCAGCACCGGCTGCCGTGCCGCCGTGACCTCGTCGAGGCGCCGGACCGGCGTGCGGTAGGGCGCCCCCTCGAGATACTCCGGGTCCGCCTTGGCGCGCGCCAGGATCTCACCAAGCGCCTCGGCATAGGCGTCGAGCGTCTCGAGCGATTCGGTCTCCGTCGGCTCTACCATCATCGCTTCCTTGACGGTGAGAGGGAAATAGACCGTCATGGGATGCATGCCGTAGTCGAGCAGCGCCTTGGCCACGTCGAGAGTGTGGACGCCCTCGGGCGGGCGGGCCACGAACTCGTGCATGTTGAGACGCTCGTACGGCACGGTGAAGCCGGCCTGCTGCATCCGCACCCGCAGGTAGTTGGCGTTCAGCACGGCATGCCCGCTGACGCGCCGGAGCCCCTCCAGGCCGAGCGAGCGGATGTAGGCGTAGGCACGCACCAGGTTCCCCACGTTGCCGTAGTACGAGCGCATCCGCCCGATGGACCGCGGCACGTCCTCGGACATGCGGTAGCCGTCCTCGGTGGCCACCACCAGCGGCACGGGCAGGAAGTCCGCCAGATGCGACTTGACGCCGATGGGGCCGGTTCCCGGCCCGCCGCCGCCGTGGGGCGTGGTGAAGGTCTTGTGCAGGTTGAGGTGCACGACGTCGAAGCCCATGTCGCCCGGCCGCACGCGGCCGACGATGGCGTTGAGGTTGGCGCCGTCGTAGTAGAGCTGCGCGCCGGCGTCGTGCGCGAGCCGCGCGATCTCCAGGATCCGGGTCTCGAACACGCCCACGGTATTGGGGTTGGTGAGCATCACCGCCGCCACCTCTGGCCCCAGGGCGTCGCGGAGGGCGGCGAGGTCCACCTCGCCGCGTTCGTCGCTCCTCACCTCGATGACGTGGTAGCCGGCCATCGACGCCGTCGCCGGATTGGTGCCGTGGGCCCCGTCGGGGACGATCACCGCCCGGCGCTGATCGCCCTCTCCGCGGGCCTCGTGATAGGCGCGGATCATCAAGATGCCCGTGAGCTCACCGTGGGCGCCGGCAGCAGGCTGGAGGCTAACCGCGTCCATCCCGGTGAGCGCGCCCAGGTCGCGCTGCAGCTCGAACAGGAGCTGCAACGTTCCCTGCGCGGTCTCCGGCGCCTGGTAGGGGTGGAGCTCCTGGAACAGCCTGGCAGCCTCTTCGTGCACCTTGGGGTTGTACTTCATGGTGCAGCTGCCCAGCGGGTAGACGTTGCCGTCGATACTGAACTGGCGGTGCGCCAGCTGGGTGAAGTGCCGCACCAGGTCGAGCTCGGACACCTCCGGCAAGCGCGGCGGGCGCTCTCGCAGCTGCCCGTCGCCGAGCAGCTGCTCCAGCTCCGGCTCTCCGTGCCGCGGCGGCCGGGCGGCACGCCGCCCTGGCCTCGAGCGCTCGAAGAGGCTGGGGAAGTCCAGGTCGCGCGGCTCAGGCATGGGCCGCTCCCGCTCCCGCCAGCTCGCCGACGTCGCGAAGCGCCGCCAGCAGGGCGTCCAGGTCCGCGTCCGTCACCAGCTCGGTGGTCGAGAGCAGCACGGCATCGCCGAAGGCATACTCGGTGCCGACAGGCACGCCGGCGTGCACGCCGCGCCGGGCGAGCTCGGACCGCAGCCGCGCGGGCGGGGTGCGGGTGGCCATCACGAACTCGTTGAAGAACGGCGCCTCCAGAGGCAGCCGCGCACCGGCCGCTCGCAGCCGCTCCGCCAGGCGGTGGGCCTGCCGCACCGAACCCGCTGCCATCTCCCTCAGCCCCTGCGGCCCCAGGGCGGCCATGGTGACGGTCGCCATCAGGGCGGTGAGCTGGTGGTTCGAGCAGATGTTGGACTTGGCCTTGCTGCGTCGTATGTGTTGCTCGCGCGCCTGCAGCGTCAGCACGTAGGCGCGACGCCCCTCCGCGTCGGTGGTCTGGCCGACCAGGCGCCCCGGGAGCTGCCGCAGGTGCGCCGCCCGCACCACCATGAAGCCGAAGCTGGGTCCGCCGAACGACGAGGGGTTGCCGAGGGTCTGGCCGTCGCCGACGGCAACATCTGCGCCGTACGCGCCGGGGGGCCGAAGGACCGCCAGGCTGAGGGGATCGACCGCCGCCACCAGCAAGGCGCCGGCGGCGTGCGCCGCCTCCGCCAGGCCCCTCATGTCCTCCAGGACGCCCAGGAAGTTGGGCTGCTGGGCGATGACGCAAGCGGCCTCCGCCGGCGAGGCCGGCAGCGGCGTGCAGCCCCCCTCGAGATCGAGCGTCTCGACCGCGACGCCGAGCGGTCGCAGGTAGGTTGCGAGCACCGCGCGCGTCTCCGGGTGAACGCCCCGGCTGACGAGGACGGCGTCGCGCCGGGTCTGGCGCACCGCAAGCAGCGCCGCCTCCGCGACCGCGGTGGCGCCGTCGTACAAGCTGGCGTTGGCGACGTCCAGCCCCGTGAGCTCCGTCATCATCGTCTGGAACTCGAAGGTGGCCTGCAGCACGCCTTGCGCGACCTCGGGCTGGTAGGGCGTGTAGGCGGTGACGAACTCGCTCTGGAGAGCCAGGTGCGGAGTCACGGCGGGGATGAAGTGGCGGCGCATGCCACCGCCCAGGAAGTCCGGCCCGGCGCTGGAGTCCTTGGCGGCAAGGGCGCGCAGGTGCGCGAGGAGGCTGGTCTCGTCCATGGCTGGCGGCAGGTCGATGCCGGGGTTCAGGAGGCTGCTCGGCAGCTCATCGAAGAGGGCGTCGATGCTGTCGACGCCGATGGCCTCGAGGGCACGCCGCACGTCGTCCTGCGAGTGCGGGATGTAGGGCAACGTCAGCCCTCCTCGCTGGCCGCCTGTCGGTATGCGGTCGCGTCCAGCAGCTGCGTGAGCTCGGAGGCGTCGCTGAGGCGCACGCGGAAGAGCCAGCCGTCCTGGTAGGGGCTGTGGTTGATCTGCTCCGGCGCCCCGTCGAGCGCATCGTTGACGGACTCGACGGTGCCGGACACGGGAGCGTAGATGTCGGAGGCGGTCTTCACCGACTCCACCACCGCCACCTGGTCCCCCGCGCCGATCTCGCGGCCGGTCTCGGGCAGCTCCACGTAGACCACGTCGCCGAGCTGGTCCTGCGCGTAGTCGGAGATGCCCACGGTGACGACGCCATCGGCGGGCTCCGTGACCCACTCGTGCGAAGCGGTGTAGCGAAGGTGATCGGGGATGTTCATGCTGACTCCTCTGAAAGCGCCGGCGTGCGGCCGGCCCGCTCCGGACGCCGCGTCACTGGCCGAAGAACGGTGGCGAGACGATGGTCGCCGCCACCCGTTGCCCGCGGATCTCGACCTCGATGGCCGTACCCTCCTCGCTCGCCTGGCTCTCGACCCAGGCGAAGGCGATGCTCTCACGCGTGAGTGGCGACAGGGTCCCTGAGCTGACCTCGCCCACCTGGCCGTCCTGGTGGAACACGCGGTAGCCCTGCCGGGCGATCCCGCGATCGACCAGCTTCAGCCCCACCAGCCGTCTGCTGCAGGGCTTGCCCCACATTGCCTCGCGGCCGTAGAAGGGCTTGTCCTTCACCACCCACTTGAAGTCGGTGCACAGCGGGTTGGTGGTGTCGTCCAGCTCGTGCCCGTAGAGCGGGAAACCCGCCTCCAGGCGCAGCGTATCCCGCGCTCCGAGGCCGCAGGGCAGAGCTCCTGCGTCCGTCAGCACGTCCCACACGATGGCTGCATCGGTGGGGTGGCAGAACAGCTCGAAGCCGTCCTCGCCGGTGTAGCCTGTGCGGCTGAGCTTGACCGGGCAGCCCGACACCTTGGTGAGGACCGTGGCGTTCTTGCGCAGCTCGGTCAAGTCGTCGGCCACGACACGGCCGAGCAGCAGCGCGCTGCCGGGTCCCTGCAACGCCATCAGCGCCCAGGTGGCCGACTCGTCGATCACGTGGCAGGCGTAGTCCGCCACCAGCGAACGCAGGTGCGCCAGCACAGAATCGACGTTGGCGGCGTTCACCACGATCAGGTACTCGTCGTCCCCCTCGCGGTAGACGTAGAGGTCGTCGATCACGCCGCCGCGGTCGTTGGGCAGCATGTTGTACTGGCCGCGCGCCAGCTTGAGGCGGCCGGGATCGTTCAGGGTGGCGTAGCGCAGGAAGGCGGTGGCTTCGTCCCCGAGCACGCGCACCTCGCCCATGTGGCTCACGTCGAACAGGCCGACGTCGGACCGCACCGCGATGTGCTCCTGCTGGATGCCGCTCGGGTAGTGCACGGGCATGCTCCAGCCGGCGAAGTCCACCATGCGCGCGTGGAGCGCCAGATGCGTGTCGTAGAGGGGGGTCCGCTTCATTCGGCCCGAGGATATCACAGCCCGGACACGGCACAATCCGGCCCTGGCGCACTCCGGGCCACAGCTCGACGGCCGGGCCGTCGCTGCCCCCGCAGCGCGGGCTCAAGTCTTCTGGGCGAGCTTCTCCAGCACCAGCTTGGACACCGCGCGCAGCGGCTCGAACACGCCCTGGAACTCCGAGGCGACCGCCTCAAAGCTCTCCACCCTGCCTTCCGGGTCGAGCACCTGCCGCACCATGTCGGCAGGCAGCGCGTCGGGCAGGTCACGCTTGTTGATCTGCATGACGTAGGGCATCTCCGCCAGCCGCAGGTTGTACTCCTGCAGGTTCTCGCGCAGGTTGCGCAGGCTCTCGGCGTTGGCGCGCAGCCGGTTAGGGGCGGAGTCCGCGACGAACACGATGCCGTCGACGCCGCGGAGGATGAGCTTCCGCGAGGAGTTGTAGAACACCTGGCCCGGCACCGTGTAGAGGTGGAAGCGGGTCTTGAAGCCGTTGACGTTGCCCAGGTCCAGCGGCAGAAAGTCGAAGAACAGGGTGCGCTCGTCCTCCGTCGCCAGCGACACCATCTCACCCTTGGACTCGGAGGGGACCTGGTCGTAGATCTGCTTCAGGTTGGTCGTCTTGCCCGACAGGCCGGGGCCGTAGTAGACGATCTTGAAGTTGATCTCGCGCGCGCTGAAGTTGATCGTGCTCATGACTTGCCCGATCCGAACAGCCCGTCGAGCAGCGCTTCGGTGGAGCTGGACCATTCCTGATCGAACTCGATGTCGGGCGCCTCGTCCTTGGCGTCACGCAGAGCCACGCGGATCTCCTCGACGGCCTTCTTGGTGAACAGCTTGACGCGGCCAAGCGCCGCCGACGAGTCGAACACGGTCACGAGCAGCGCCTTGTCACCGAGCTCCTCGAGGTAGGTGCCGACCTCCGCACCCTGCTGCACGGTCTCCTTGAACGCCGCCTCGCCGAAGAGGTTGGCGATGGCGGTGTTGGCGGAGTAGTTCGAGGCGATGAGCGTGGCCAGCGAGTCGAGCGAGGGCGGCTTGGGCGCCCACAACGCTCGGCGGTGCATCAGCACGAAGCCCTTCCGGTCGATGATCATGGCGTAGCGTGCATGACTCTTGGTCAGCAGGTCCGCCAAGACCGCGTCGACCTTGTCGAACGTCTCGCCGTACAGGTCGAGGGACGGCTCGAGCATGGCCCATACTCTACAAGGTGGCGGTCCGCGCCAACGTCGAAGAAGCCACTTCGGCCGCGCACGGCGCGCGCCGGCTCTGCCCCGGCAGGGGCACGGCGGGCACCCGGATGTCGCTCGCGGAAGCGGGAACGCCGAATGGGAGGGCGCAAGTGGCAACAGCCGAGCACGACCACGCGGTGCTGCCCGGCGGAACGCGACCTGGAGTCGTGACGCTCGCCGTCGTCGACCTGCAGGCCGTGCAGGCCTTCTATCAGCAGGTGCTGGGCCTCGCAGTGACCCGACGTGAGGAGGGAGCGGTGGAGCTCGGCGCCGGCACCGAGCCGCTCGTCCGGCTGACCGCCGGCGCGCGCGAGCCGCGCGTCGACCGCGCGCCGGGTCTGTATCACGTGGCCGTTCGACTCCCGGAGCGCGCCGCGCTCGGCGCCTGGCTCAGCCACGCGCTCGCCCTGGGCGCGCCGCTCCAGGGCGCCGCCGATCACGGCGTGAGCGAGGCGGTCTACCTGCCCGACGCCGAGGGAAACGGTGTCGAGGTGTACCGGGACAGGCCCCGTGAGGAGTGGCAGGTGACCGGCGGGCGCGTGCACATGGTCACCGAGCCGCTCGACGCACGTGGGGTGGTCGGGTCGTCGCTCGAGCCCTGGCAGGGAGCCCCGGCCGCCACCACCGTGGGCCACGTGCACCTGCAGGTGGCTGAGCTGGAGCGCTCGCGCGCTTTCTACGCCGACGCGCTGGGGCTGCCGGTGACGAACGCCGGCTTCCCCGGAGCCTGCTTCCTGGGCGCGGGCGGCTACCACCACCACCTCGGCCTGAACAGCTGGGGCGTGCTGGCGGACGCCCATCGCCGGCTCGGGGCCCCGGGCCTGGTGGAGTTCGAGCTGCTGCTACCCTCCACCGCCGACGTGGAGGCGGCCGCGGCACGTCTTCGCCTGCGGGGCGCCGACGTCGAGGAGGACGCGCAACGCCTGCGCGTTGCCGACCCTGACGGCATCCAGCTGTGCGTGCGGGCGGCAGGCCAGGGTGGGGCACCGGCGAGCCCCCAGGGCTAGGAAGGACCCGCACGCCAGCCCGTCGCCTCCTTGTCGCCCCCCGAGGCGGTCGGCTATACTCGTGCCTCGGGCGCGGCGGTGAAGGGCCGGCGTCAGGCACGGCGCGGCGATGTAGCTCAGCCGGTTAGAGCGCACGACTCATAATCGTGAGGTCGAGGGTTCGATCCCCTCCATCGCTACCATAGAGGTCAGGGACGCATCTTCTGGACGAAGAGGGTGCGTCCCGATGGCGTGGCCCCAGGGCCTCCGGCCTCGCGATCCCGGTGCTCGACGGGCGCCCGTCGCTGGCGCAGTGCCCGAGGACGGCGAGTCCGTACTGGCCTCCCGTGCCCCGCACCAGGGAGCCGATGACCGCCTGGCAGCGACACGACCGTGGGCGTCACGGGCCGCTTCTAGTCTCCTTCGAGGTTGGCGGAAACGAACGGGAGGACGTGCGTCGTGAAGCGCTCGGCAACCCTGTTCGTGCGGTCGCCCTGGTACTCCTCGAAGACATGCGCAACGCCGGCGTGCGCGAGGGCATCGCTCAAGGCACGAGCGCCCTCGACAAGAGCCTTGTCGTCGTTGGAGCCGATGTCGAAGGTTACTCCCCGGTAGAGCAGCAAGTTCATGCCGTAGTCGCGGGCTATCGCCAGCGGTGCGTGGGCGAGCCACTTCTCCCAGACGGCGTCGACTCGCTCGGGTGGACTCTTCGAAGCCTTGAAAGGGGTGGCCGCGGCATCCCTGTAGGGAAGGTCGATGTAGTACGGAGGGTTGGCTGGATCCGGCGAGAACGACTGTTCTGTAGCCCCCCATCGAGTGGTCGGCGACGGCACGACTGCCGGGGCTCGCAAGGGTTCGGAAGTGCGTGTCGACGTAGCCGATGAGGTCCCTGGTGATGAAGTCTTCCCAGTTGCCGGAGACCGATGAGTTCGTGTAGAAGCTGCCACCGTGCCTGTTGGAGGCGTCGGGCATCACAAGGATCATGGGCTGGATCCGGCCGCTTTCGATCAACCGCTCGGCGACTGCCGGCGCATCGAGTCCCGGCACGTAGCCTCGACCGAGCCACATCATGTTGGTGGCAGTGAAGCCGTGAAGGAGGTACAGCACGGGGTACCGGGTTGGTGTGTCGTGGTCGTAGGCAGGCGGCAGGTAGATGCTGACGGCTCGATCCGCCGGATCACCGAGCAGGTTGCCCTCCAGGGCACGGCTATGGACGGTTACCTGGTCCACCCGCCCCTTCTGGGCGAGGACAGGCGCACCGAGCGGGATCGCGAGAAGTAGGACTCCCCCGGGGACCAGGCGTGACCCCATCGCGCACCCCCGACTGCGTAGACGACGTCATGGACGAGGAGCAACGCAAGGAGACCGCCTACGTGTCCATCACTCTCCACAAGCGCTCAGCGTTGGGTCGGCATGAAGCCGTCCGCGTCAACCAGCCTGTGGGTGATTGGAGGCTAGCACTCCGGTCGGCATGGCCGCAGCGCAAGGGCGCTCCACGAAGACAATGACCAGGGGCCGTTCCGCCGGTACGGTGATGAGCGACGGGCCGTCCGCCGGGCGGCTGGTCGAACGCCTAGGACCCGGCGAGCGTCGTCAGTGCCCGGCGATTCAGATCGCCGACGGTGCCGGTCCACTCACAGGCGGGGCATACCGCCAGGCTGTCCTCGTCCCACATGGCGTCTCCCAGCTGCTCGTCGCGCACGAGCATCTCTTCGAACCGCTCGTGGACAACGACGTCGACCTCGACCTCGATGGAGGTGCGGATGCGGATGCTGGTGGCGCCGCAGGCGGGGCAGAGCGGGGAGTGGGCGTGACGTTCGGGGAATGGAGAGGACGACGCGATCACGATGCCTAAAGGTGTACCAGCCCGCGTCTTACGACATTCTTATCGGCGCAGGCCGCCAGGGCAGAGCCGGCCCGAGGCAGGCGCGCGACGCTCCACAGTGACGGGTTCGTAAGTGCCGCCCTGGCATGCTCGGCGCACATGACCAACCGCACTCCCGACCACCTGGAGGCACGGCTGGCGCGCGCGCTCGCCGACATCGAGACGCTCGCCCGCGACCGCGGGCTGGAGCAGGCCTTCGCCATGGAGCTGTTCGGCCTGGAGCACCAGGTGCAGGCGGCGCTCGACGCGCACGCCCGAGGCCTGGCCGAACACGCCTCCGAGGCGATCCGGCAGCTGGCCCTGCAACTGCTGCGAACTCCGGCGAAGCCCACAGGGGCTGGCGCCTCGGGGCTCGAGGCCGGCCGCCCAGGCAACCGCACACTCTAGGCGGACGCGCTGCAGAGCCCGGATTGCCGTCGGCTCGATCAGTTGTCGTTGATCTCGTCGCGTCTGCCGATCTGGTCGAGAGCCATCGCCAGCTCCTCGTAGGCCGCCGCCGTCGACCCATTCTGGCCGGGCACCTTGCCGGACCTGAAGGCGGCAGCACCCAGCTTGACCAGCACGTCCGGAATGGCAGCCTCGGGGATGGTGCTGACTCTCGCGCCACGGTAGTTGCTCAAGATCGATTGGATGGCTTTCGGCAACCGCCGCTCGTCGACACTCGCGTCAGCCTTCAGGTAGGGGAGCTTCCACGTCGACGTCTTCGTGGGCCGAGGGCCGCACCCTCCGCACCCACCGGACACTCGGGCCCCGAATCGACGTGCGCCCGACATCGCCTCACTACCGTCCCGTATTGGTGCCGGGAGCGGGGCTCGAACCCGCACGCCCTTTGGGGCAGCAGATTTTAAGTCTGCCGCGTCTACCGGTTCCGCCATCCCGGCATGTCCAGACGAGTGTATCCAAAAGGCCCCCTGGCAAGTAGCCTCGGGCGGCTTGGCGGCAACGGTGTCCCTGGCAGGAAGGACACGGGCCGGCACGGGGCGTCGGGGCGTACCATGCCGCGTGGAGTGCTCACTTGCGTGCCGTCCGCACGCGCGCCGCGCGCGGCCGGCGGGCCGAAGACCCGCCGCGCCCGAGAGGAGCCGTGAAGCGTGACCTCGACCGACACCTTCCTGCAGGCCCGTGACTTCCTGCTTCGCGAGCGAGAGGACTATGACGCCGCCTACCGCGGCTTCCGCTGGCCGCAGCTCACCACCTTCAACTGGGCGCTCGACTGGTTCGACATCTATGCCCGTGGTAACGAGCGCCCGGGTCTGTGGCTTCGTGACGATGCCGGCGGCGAGGTCAAGCTCTCGTTCGCCGAGCTCTCCGAGCGCTCCTCGCGCCTGGCGGGCTTCCTGCAGAGGCAGGGCGCCCGCCGCGGGGACCGGTTGCTGGTGATGCTCCCCAACGTCGCCCCCCTGTGGGAGCTGATGCTGGCGTCGATCAAGCTGGGCACGGTGCTCATACCGACCACCACGCTCCTCACGCCGCAGGACCTGGCCGACCGGATGGTGCGCGGCGACGTGCGCCACGTCGTCACCGACGAGGCTGGCGCGGAGAAGTTCGACGGGGTGGCGGCGGACTTCACGCGGGTGCTGGTCGGCAGCCGCCGGGAGGGCTGGACCGGCTACGACGAGGCGCTCGCCTGGAGCGGCAGGTTCGAGCCCGAGGGGGAGACGCACGCCGCCGACCCTATGCTCCTGTACTTCACCTCCGGCACCACCTCCAAGCCGAAGCTGGTGCTCCACAGCCACCAGAGCTACCCGGTGGGTCACCTCTCGACCCTGTACTGGATCGGCCACCTCGAGGGGGACGTCCACTGGAACGTCAGCTCACCGGGGTGGGCGAAGCACGCCTGGAGCAACTTCTTCTCGCCCTGGAACGCCGGCGCCACGGTGTTCGTCTACAACTACGAGCGCTTCGACGCCAAGCGTGCCCTCCAGGCCATGGTGGACGCCGGCGTCACCTCCCTGTGCGCGCCGCCGACGGTCTGGCGGCTGCTGTTCCGCGAGGACCTCGCCGCCTACCCGGTGAAGCTGCGGGAGCTCGTCGGCGCGGGCGAGCCCATGAACCCCGAGATCATCGAGCGCGTGAAGCAGGCCTGGGGCATCACCTTGCGGGACGGCTACGGCCAGACCGAGACCACGGCCCAGGTCGGCAACACTCCCGGGCAACCGGTCAAACCCGGCTCCATGGGGCGGCCTCTTCCCGGCTACCGCGTGACGCTGCTCGGCCCGGACGGGCAGGTGGGGGTGCCGGAAGGGGAGATCTCGCTGGCCCTCGACCCAGCGCCGCTGTCGCTGATGGCCGGTTACCTCGATGACGACGAGCGCACCGCCGCCGTCACCCAGGGCGGCTACTACCGCACGGGCGACGTCGCGTCGGTAGATGACGACGGCTACTACTGGTACGTCGGGCGCGCGGACGACGTCTTCAAGAGCTCCGACTACCGCGTCAGCCCCTTCGAGCTCGAGAGCCTGCTGATCGAGCACCCGGTGGTGCAGGAAGCGGCCGTGGTGCCCAGCCCGGACCCGCTACGGCTGTCGGTGCCGAAGGCCTTCATCACGCTGTCGGCCGGCTACGCGCCGGATCGGGACACCGCGTTGGAGGTGTTCCGCTTCGTGCGGGCGCGCATGGCTCCCTACCTGCGGGTGCGGCGCCTGCAGTTCGGGGAGCTTCCCAAGACCATCTCCGGCAAGATCCGGCGTGTCGAGCTGCGCCAGGCCGAGGGTGACCACGCCCGGCCGGCGCGAAGCGAAGGTGAGTTCTGGGAGGACGACTTCCCGGAGCTGAAGCGGGAGGGCTGACCGCTCCAGAGCTGCGGCGGGGCGGCGGCGCGTCCGCTCAGGCGGCCTGCTGCTGCCCCAGCAGCTCGCGCGCCTCCTCCAGGTCCGCCTGACGTTGCTCGGGCGTCCAGCCGAGCTCCCCGGCGAGCAGCTCACCGACCCGCTCCAGCGCAGCCGCGGCGGCGACCTCGTCGAGCATCGCCAGGCGCAAGCGGCGCCACAGCATGTCGACGGCGCTGCGAGCATACTCGTGCCGCGCCGCGTAGACCACCTCGGCCGCAAGGTAGGGCTCGCCATCCAGCAGGCGCTCGCCGAGGCCGTCGGTAGCGAGCCCCGCCACCTCCGGCGCGAACCCTCCGTAGGCGCGGTTGAGGTAGCTGGCGACGTCCGCATCGAGGCCGAAGCGCTCCTGAAGGGCGCCGGCGCCCTGGGCGCTGAAGCCTTCGCCCCCCACCAGCAGCAACCGCTCGGTCGCACTGGGGCGCGGCGGCTCGAGGCCGCCCACCTTCACCGCCTCGTTGACGGCGTCCACTGCCATGCGCCGGTAGGTGGTCCACTTGCCGCCAGCGATGGTCACCAACCCGGCCGGGCCGACGTTCACCACGTGATCTCGGGACAACCCGGCGGTGTCGGCGGAGTGGGGGTCGGAGACCAGCGGCCGCAGGCCGGACCACGCCGCCCTCACGTCCGAGCGAGCGACCGGAACGGCGAAGTAGCGCCCCACGTGACGCAAGACGTAGGCGATCTCGTCTTCGTGGGCGCGCGGGTTCTCCTCGATGGCGGCCTCGTTGTCCGTGGTTCCGACCAGGGTGTGGCCCAGCCAAGGCATGAGGAACAGCACCCGGCCGTCGTCGGTCTGGGGGATGAGCAGGCCGGTGGCAGGCGGCGAGAAGCGCCGGTCGAGCACGACGTGGATGCCCGAGCTGACGGTCACCATCGGCCGTGCGCCCGGGTCCTCCATGCGGCGCACGCCGTCGGTGAACGGTCCGGTAGCGTTCACCACGGCCCGCGCCGTAAGCTCGAAGCTGTCGCCGGCCAGCCGGTCGCGCAGCTTCGCGCCGCGCACCCGCCCGTTCTCCAGCAGCAGGTCGTCGACGGCCACGTAGTTGGCGACCACCGCTCCCTCGCGGGCGGCGGTCAGGGCGATCGCGAGGTTCATGCGGGCGTCGTCGAACTGGCCGTCGTAGTAGAGCACCCCGCCGCGAAGCCCCTGTTGGCGCAGCATGGGGAAGCGTTGAAGCGCTTCCTTGGCGTCCACGAAGCGGCTCGTGCGCAGGTTCGAGCGCCCGGCGAGCCAGTCGTAGAGCTTCAAACCGGTGAGGTAGTAGGGCACCTCGAGCCAGTTGTAGAGCGGCGTCACCAGCGGCAGCGGGTGGCTGAGGTGCGGCGCGATCCTGAGCAGGATGGCGCGCTCGTGGAGCGCGTCCCTGACCAGGTTGAACTGCGAGCGGTCGAAGTGCTTGACCGCCTTCTCCAGGTAGCGCACGCCGCCATGGATGAGCTTCGTGCTGCGGCTGCTGGTGCCGGCCGAGAAGTCGGACCGCTCCACCAGCGCGACACTCAAGCCGCGGGTGGCGGCGTCCAGCGCCACGCCGGTGCCGGTGGCACCGCCACCCACGACCAGCAGGTCGAACGGCGCCTCCTGCGAGCGCAACCGCGCCACCTGCTCCTCACGATCGGGCCAGGCTGGCCTCATCCCTCCACCCACCTTCCGGCGCGCTCCAGCGCGCGCTTCCAATCATGCTTCAGGGCCTCGCGCCGGGTGGCCGGCATGGTCGGCTCGAAGCGCCGGTCCGCCACCCAGTGTGCCGTCAGCTCGGCGCGGTCGGCCCAGACGCCCACCGCCAGCCCCGCCAGGTAGGCGGCGCCCAGCGCCGTGGTCTCGGTGACGGTCGGCCGCACCACGCTCACGCCCAACAGGTCGGCCTGAAGCTGCATCAGCAGGTCGTTGCGGGACGCGCCGCCGTCCACCCGCAGCTCGCGGATGGGTGCGCCGCTGTCGCCCTCCATGGCGGCCACCACATCCGCAACCTGCAGAGCGATGCCTTCCAGCGCGGCGCGTGCCAGGTGCGCGGCGGAGCTGCCGCGGGTCAGGCCGACGATCGTGCCGCGGGCGTAGGGGTCCCAGTGCGGCGCGCCGAGGCCCGCGAACGCGGGTACCAGGTACACGCCGCCGTTGTCCGGCACGCTGCGAGCCAGCGCCTCCACGTCGGATGCGTGCCGGATGAGGCCGAGGCCGTCGCGCAGCCACTGCACCACGGCGCCAGCCATGAAGATGCTGCCCTCGAGGGCGTAGTCGGTAACGCCATCCACCTCCCACGCCACGGTCGACAGCAGCCGGTTGCGGGAACGCTTGGGGTGGGGCCCGCTGTTCAGCACCAGGAAGCACCCGGTGCCATAGGTGTTCTTGGCCTGCCCCGGCTCGAAGCAGGTCTGCCCGAAGGTGGCTGCCTGCTGGTCGCCGGCGATGCCGGCCAGCGGCACGCCGGTCAGCGCCCCCTGGCGGATGCTGCCGTAGACCTCGGAGCTGGACCGGACCTCCGGCATCATGGCGCGCGGCACGCCCAGACGCTCCAGCAGCAGCTCGTCCCAGTCACCCTCGTGGATGTTGTAGAGCATCGTCCTGCTGGCGTTGGAGACGTCCGTGACGTGCAGCTCGCCGCCCGTGAGGCGGGCGGCCAGCCAGCTGTCGACCGTCCCGAAGGCCAACTCGCCGCGCTCCGCGCGATCGCGCAGCCCGTCGACGTTCTCGAGCAACCAGGCCAGCTTGCTGGCCGAGAAGTACGCGTCCAGCACCAGCCCGGTCCTCGCCTGCACCTCGGCCTCCAGGCCAGACTCGCGTAGCCTGTCGATCATCCCGGCGGTGCGGCGGTCCTGCCACACGATGGCGTTGTGGCAAGGCGCCAGGGTCTGGCGATCCCACACGACCGTGGTCTCGCGCTGATTGGTGATGCCCGCCGCAGCCACCTGCGAAGCGTCCACCCCGGCGCTCGCCAGCACCTCGTCGATCACCGCCGCCTGCGTCGACCAGATCTCGTTGGGGTCGTGCTCGACCCAGCCGGGGCGGGGATAGTGCTGCCCGAGCTCCCGCTGGGCCTTGCCGCGCGGCGTACCGGACCGGTCGAAGAGGATCGCCCGCGAACTGGTGGTCCCTTGATCCAGCGCGATGACGAAGTCGGGCACCGCTCACCTCCCTGTCGTCCCGGCAGGTCCCAGGCCGCCGGTGGTGGTCTCGGCCTCAGCCCCCCAGCAGGTCGCGCAAGCGGAGCCGGGCGTAGTCGCGCTCGCCGTGCAGAGCGCGCTCGAGTAGAGCGCTCTCACGCGGGAGGAGGCGGGCGCGGCCGTGAAGCCGGGACTCCAGGCGCCCTACCCGGAAGCGCTCGACGAAGGCGCTCACGAGCGCGTCGGTCGGTAGCGAGCGCGTCGAGAAGGCGTCCAGCGACAGCTTTCCGAGCCCCGCGAAGCTGTGGAGGGCCAGCTGGGACTCGGCCGCGACCAGAGCCGCGCTGTAGCCGGCATCGCCGTCCTCCGACGCTGGAACCGACACCGAGCTGACGTCGCCGGTCTCGTCGAGCAGATCCCCCAGCGATCGCAAGATCGCCTCGATCTGCGCGGCGTCGCCCAGCTGGGCGACGTCGGCGCGGAAGCCGTCGAGGATCAGGTGGGTACCGTAACCGAGGGGATCGAAGCCGTTCACTGCGCCCAGACTACCATGTGGCGTGGCCGTCACTGGAGCCGGGAGCGCCGCCGGGGACGGCCCTCCCGCTCCCGCAAGGACGGCGCTCAGGGCGTGCTGACGGAGGCCGCGGCCCGTCGCAGCAGCGAACCCACGTCGCTGTCCGCGGACGCCATGATCGCGCCGAGGGCGTCGTCCATCGGGCCCCACACCGACCCCATGGCAGGCACGTTGGGGATGGCCACGGCGTTCGCCAGCGCTCGACCGAAGCCGGCGATGATGGCATCGTCCTTCACCGACGCCAGCGCCTGGCGGGATGCCGGGATGCTCCCCGCCTGCCGGGCGAGAGCCGTCTGTGCGCCTTCCGCGGTGAGCCACTTCGCCAGGTTGGCGGCGCCCACCCGGTCGCGGCTGAAGTGGTCGAGCAGCACCCCATCGACGTTCATGAAGCCATGCCAGGCGGTGCCATCCGCCAGCGTCGGCATCGGCACCACCTTCACCGGGATGCCGGCTCGGACGATCGCTGGGATGGCCCAAGGGCCGTCGTAGGTCATGGCGAGCTTGCCGTCGAGGAAGAGCTTGCGGATGCTGGCGTAGTCGCTGGCCTGGGGAAGGAGGTGGTCGCCAAAGCGCAGCGCCTTGAGCTCGCGCGCTCCCGCGATGCTTCCCTCGGCGGCCAGGCCCACGTCGGCCGGGTCGATGGTGCCCTGGGGGCTGCTGCCGAAGACGTAGCCTCCGTAGCTGCGGAGCCAGGCGTAGGCATAGTAGAAGTTGGCGGCGTCGAAGGCGAAGCCGTACTGTCCGCCGTGGGTGAGCGACGCAGCGAGGCGCTTGAGCTGTGCATAGCTCGCGGGCACGGTGCCGACCAGCCGGGTATCGAGGATGAGGGCCGGCCCCTCGACCGAGAGCGGCAGGCCGTAGAGCGTGCCCTGGTAGCGGAAGGCGCGCGCCGCCTGGGGGCTGAGCTGTGCCAGGTAGCGGCCCGTTGCGTAGTCGCCCATGTCGGCGAGGATGCCGGCGTCGGCCAGCGCCGAGAACTGATCGTGCGGTACCCCCACGAAGACGTCGGCGGCCGCCCCCTTCTTGGCCTCCAGCATGGCCCGCTGCTTGATGTCGCCGAGCTTCATGGAGGTGATCTCGACCGGTTTGCCGAAGGCGGCCGTGAAGGCCTGGGCCTGGTCTTGGAGCCACGCCAGGGCGGCACCCTGGTAGGTGGTCCAGACGGTCAGCCCGGCCGCGGCGCTGGGATCGGGGGAGGTCGGCGCGCCGGCGGTGGGGGAGGGGGGTTCGGCCGCCGGCGGCGCGCTGCCTGGCTGCGACTGAGCGAGGACCGCGCCACCCGCGAGCAGCGCCGCGGCCAGCGTCAGGGCGAGCGTCAGGGCGAGCGCCGAGGCGGTCGGCCGGGAGCGGCGGTGGCGGAACGCCTGCCGGCGGGGGCCGCGCCACGGCCGACGGGTTGGAAGATGAACGCGAAGCCACACGTGACAAGCGTAGCCCGCCGACCGGGGACGGTCGGCCGGCCCGCCCTCGCGGGACGTCAGCCGTTCGGCTTCGCGGCGCCGGTCGGGTCGCGCCGGCTCGCCTCCTCGCGAGCCTCGGCGAGCGCCTCCCGCCGTTCCGACTCCGCGTGATCGCGGTCGGCTCGCCGCTGGCGCGCCTCGGAAGCGAGCCGGTAGCGACCGGCGTCGCTGCCGCAGACCTCACCGCGGAGCTCGAGGCGCGTGAGGCGGGCGGTGAGCTCGGCGACGCCCGCCCCCACCATCGCCGCCAGGTCGTCGAGAGACGCCTCCTCGACGGCGTAGAGGGCGCTCAGCAGGGCACGGTCTCCTGGTGCGCCCTCGCTGGCCGCTGCGTGCTCGCCTTCGGTCCCGAGGGTCAGGCGGCCTCGGAGGCCAGGGTCGCCTGGCTCGGCGCGGAAACGCCAGAGTACGTCCTCGAGCTCCGTTACGGGATGGGCGCCGTCGCGGATCAGGCGCAGGGTTCCGGCCACGGTGGGGTCGCCGGGCCGGCCGGGGCAGGCGAAGACGTCGCGATGCTGGGCCTGGGCGTGACGCGCCGTGCTGTGCGCGCCGGAGCGGATGCCCGCCTCGACCACCACCACCAGCCGCGACAGGCCGCTGATGAGGCGGTTGCGCTGCGGGAAGTAGTGGGCCTCCGGGCGCACGTCCGGCGGATGCTCGCTGAGGAGCGCGCCGCCGGCTGCCAGGATGCGTTGCGCGAGCCCGCGGTGGCGAGGCGGGTGAAGGTGCGCGTGGCCGGCGCCCAGAACCGCCACCGTCGCGCCGCCGCCGTCGAGCGCGCCCTCGTGCGCGGCACCGTCGATGCCGATGGCCAGTCCCGACACCACCACGACCCGCAGCTCGGCGAGCGCCGCTGCCAGCTCGTGCGCCAGCCTCAGCCCGCGCGCGGTGGCGCGGCGGGTACCCACGACCGCGGCGGCCCGCACGCGGGCAGCGGGTCGGCCGAAGGTGGCCGGGAGTGCGCCTCGCACGTAGAGCAGCGCCGGGGGCGCTTCCGGGGAGAGCCACAGGGGCGCGGGATAGCGCGCGTCATCCCAGCAGAGCACCTCGACGCCGGCGCTTCGCGCCTGCCGCAGCCGGCCCGCCGCCGCGCGCAGGTCGAGAGCGCCGGGCAAGCGGGCGAACATCCGGGCGGGAACGCCGCCGGGCGGCGCGTGCCCCGCCCTCGCTCCGGCGAGGGCCGCCGCGACGCTGCCGTAGACCTCGTGCATGGCGCGCAGGTGGCCGGACCCCATGCCCGGCACGTTGAGCGCCGCCGACACCACCACAGCCGGGTCGTCCATGCCACAGGCTGGCACCTGACCGCCGACGGCGTGGCGCCAGCCGGGCCGGAGCCGCGAGCCGCAGGGCAGCTGCCGGCACGCCCGCGTCCGCTGCCGAGCGCGGCAGGCGACACCCGGCCCGTCACCCCCGCGGCCTCAGGCGAGCTTCCAGCGGCTGCCCTCGGGCGTGTCCTCGACGTCGACGCCCAGCTCCTGCAGGCGCGCGCGCATGGCGTCGGCGGTGTCGAAGTCGCGGCGCTCGCGGGCCCGTTGCCTCTCGTCGAGCAGCATGCCCACCAACCCGCTCAGGAGTACGCGATCCTGCCCGGTGGCGGCGGGACCGGCAGGGATTCCCAGCACGCCGCCGAGCAGGTCGTCGAAGAACGCCCTAGCGGCGGCACGGTAAGCCGAGGATGCGCCCTGCTCCACGCGCCGGTTCACCTCTCGTGCGGCGTCGAACAGCACGGCCAGCGCTTGCGGGGTGTTCAGGTCGTCGTCCATTGCCTCCGCGAAGCGTCGGCGCTCCTCGTCGAAGGCGCCCGGCTCCGGCTCCGCCTCGCGCATCTCGCCCAGCCCGCGGTAGCTGTCTCGCAGCCGCTTGAGCCCTTGATCGGAGGCATTGAGGCCGGCATCGGAGAAGTCCGACACGCTGCGGTAGTGGGAGCGGAGCAGGTGGAAGCGCACGGCGATGGGATCGTGACGCTCGAAGAGCTGGGCCAGCGTGACGAAGTGGTCCTTGGACTTCGCCATCTTCTCGCCCTCCAGCGTGATCATGTTCCAGTGCAGCCAGACGCGTGCGAACGGCTTCCCGGCAGCGCGCGCCTGGGCGATCTCGCACTCGTGGTGCGGAAAGATCAGATCCAGGCCGCCTCCATGGATGTCGAACTCGTCGCCCAGGTACTTCGTGCTCATCACCGAGCACTCGAGGTGCCAGCCGGGGAAGCCCTCGCCCCAGGGGCTCGGCCAGCGCATGATGTGGCCGGTCTCCGCCTTCTTCCACAGTGCGAAGTCGCGCGGGTCGTCCTTGTCGGAGCGTACCTCGACCCTGGTGCCTTCCTGCAGCTCGTCCGGGTCGCGCCCGGAGAGCTCGCCGTACGGTCGATACGCGGATACGTCGAAGTACACGTTGCCGTCCTTGGTGTAGGCGTAGCCACCGTCCAGCAGGGCGCGGGTCAGCTCGATCTGCTCGATGATGTGGCCCGAGGCCCGGGGCACCACGTCGGGGCGCATCACGTTCATGCGCGCCATGGCATCGAAGTAGGCCCAGAAGTACTTCTCGGCGATCTCCATCGGCTCCAGCCGTTCGATCTGCGCGCGCCGCTGGAGCTTGTCCTCGCCCTCCTCGACATCGCTGAGATGTCCCACATCGGTGACGTTGGAGACGAACCTCACGCGGTAGCCGCGGTGACGCAGCCAACGCCGCAGCACGTCGAAGACGACCGGGCCACGGGCGTGCCCCAGGTGCGGGTCGGAGTAGACCGTCGGACCGCACATGTAGATGCCCACCCGGCCGGGCGCCACCGGTTCGAAGGGCTCCTTCCTTCGCGTCAGGCTGTTGTAGAACTCAAGCGCCATGGCACTCCTCGTTCGGCGCGGGCGGCGGACACCCGCACGGTCTCTGGCTGTGACAGGATTTCGACGTCAGGCGCGACGGTGCGGACATCGCCGGACGAGAACCGTGACCCGCACCACCATGCGCTGAGCTTACCACGGCGAAACGCGTCCAGAAGGGTAGACTGACACCCCGTGAGCTACCGTACTCTCGCCAGGTCCGCCACCCACGAGGATGTGGTCCTGGGCTCGCGCTTCATCGCCGTGGTCGCGCCGGTCGCGGCGCCGGCGGCCGCCGAGGCGCTGCTCGCCGACGCCCGCGGCGCGCACCCCGCGGCCAGCCACCACTGCTGGGCCTACCGCATCGGCCTCGACCAGCGCTTCTCGGACGACGGCGAGCCGGGCGGCACCGCCGGCAGGCCGATGCTCGAGGTGCTGCTGAAGCGTGACCTCGACCGCGTGGCCGCGGTGGTGGTGCGCTACTTCGGGGGACGGAAGCTGGGTGCGGGCGGCCTGGCGCGCGCCTACGGCGGGGCGGTGGCGCGCGCGGTGACGGAGGCCGGGGAACGCTGGGTCGAGGCCACACGGCGGCTGCGCATCCGCGCTCCCTTCGCGCAGGTCGACGCGCTGCTGCGCGTGGTCGACGGGGTACCTGGGGCCGTGCGCGACGCGCCGAGCTACGACGAGCACGGCGTAGTGGTGAGCGTGCGCGTGCCCGCCCGGGAGGTGGACCGCGTGCGCGCGCTCGTGCAGGAGGCGAGCCGAGGCGAGGCTCGCTGCAAGCTGCTGGCCGGCGGTCCCGACGATGAAGGCGCTGGTTGAGGCCCCGGTAACGCTCGAGCCGGCGCGGTGGTGGCAGCATGGAGGCGAGATGCGCACCCACATCACCTTTCGGACGCTCCTGATCGCGGCCGTGGCCGGCCTCCTAGTGCTCGCGGGGTGCGCCCCCGCCGCCGGCGGCGGTCAGCCGCTGATCGCGGTCCTGAACGGGCCTGCCTCGGGTCGAATCGCGGGCTCGGCCGAGGTGCTCCAGCAGGACATGTCGCGACAGGGGCCGCTCCACTTCGCCTTCGTCAACGGCTCTGCGATGCGCTTCGCCGAGGGGCACAACGACTTCCATCACGATCGCGCGATCACCTCGGCCGGCCGCGTCGCCCGCAGCTACGGTGCTCCCTACGCGGTGCTGATCGGGGCACCCACCCTCAAGCGCACCATCGCGCTGTCGCGCAGCGGCGGTGCCCGAAGCGTCGACGTGACCGTGCAGATGGAGGCGGTCGTGGTCGATGCCGCCAACGATCAGGTAGTGTCGCGCCTGACCTCGCAGTCGATGGAACGCGTCCGCTACGAGAGCACCGACATCACGGTGCCTCCGATCCAGCAGGATCCCACCGCCCAGGCCCTGCGCGACCAGGGGGTCGCGGACCTGGCGCCGGCCGTGGTGGGCGCCCTGTGGAGCGGCCTGGGCATCGACGCGGGCGCCTCTGGCGGCTGATCGCTGATGGCCGCCCGGCTCGCCGCGGAGCACGGCCCGCGGTGTCAGCGGAAGTAGTTCCGTATCACGTCCTGATACTCGAGCGGGATGTCGCCCTCGGTGAGCGCCTGCTCCGCCGCTTTGCGGTAGCTGTCGAGGCTACTGCCGGCGGGCAGGTCCACGCTCGAGGCTCCCGGAAGGCGTACCGCTCCACCGCTCGCCTGCTGTCCCGGACGGATCTGACCCGGCAAGAACTGGGGAAGCTGCGACGCTCCGGCC
>Ga0315535_1000740_pt1 | contig 22628 bp, 18 predicted proteins | sample SalMarSW160220MG_2_FD_203092 | JGI IMG/M metagenome (GOLD analysis project Ga0315535, IMG submission 203092) | Salt marsh sediment microbial communities from the Plum Island Ecosystem LTER, Massachusetts, United States - Salt Marsh Sediment SW1602-20 ... | reverse complement strand
AATTTCAAACGATCGCCTCTCGGCCGCGGTCTCGGGGTTCGCGACGGCAATGGCATCGTGTTCGTTTCACGCCGGGGGGAAATCTTTCCGAGCGGCTTTCTCCCGATAGGTTCGGGAAATGTGCGTTTCGACAGTCTCGTAGCGACCTACCATGATCACCCGCTGTTCCGCTCGCTCCGCGATGCCGATCGGCTCGAAGGCAAATGCGGACGCTGTCCCTACCGGTTCATTTGCGGAGGTTCGCGCGCCCGTGCGTTCGCCGCGACCGGCAATCCGCTCGAAAGTGATCCCCTTTGTCTGTACCCCACGATACGTTTCCAATCAGAGGACCGCATGGCAACGTCGTTCGGGTAGGCGACGAACCTGGGTACGCGACGATGCAACGAAGCGAGATCGCCACGGCAATCAGGGCGAATATCAGCTACACATTCTCTCGCTCCGCAGGAGCCGGCGGGCAGAACGTGAATAAGGTCAACACAAAGGTGACGGCGCGTCTGCCGATTTCGGCACTGAGCTCGTTGGATCAGCACAAGAGAGAGCTTCTCGAGCGACGTCTTGCCGGTCGGGTCAACGCATCCGGCGAGATAGTTGTGCATGTACAAGAGGAGCGTTCTCAGTCGAGGAACCGGCAGATCGCCGAGGCAAGGTTGACTGCACTCGTTTTCGATGCAATGGTCGAGAAGCGCAGGCGACGCCCGACACGACCTTCGAAAGCGGCGCGGATCGCGCGAGTGGAATCGAAACGCCGGCGCGGCCTCACGAAGCTGCGTCGCAGGCGAACGGATCCCTACGGCGAGGGTTAGGCGATGGCCGGTATTGCTATGTGTTCGAGATTTGGCGTTTGCCACGGCTATGAGTCTATCCGCCTCTTTGGCCGGCGGGCGTGAGTCGAAAGGCGTCTACCTATCCGGATCCAGAAGGAAGCTGAGGATTTTCGTTCTCATCGTGAGCCATTCAGCTCTGCCGAGGCTTTCTGAATCGATGATCAGGTGGCGGGGGAACGAGCGGCTTGCGTTGTTCGGCACGAGGATGACAGACCATTTCGTCAGAAAGCGATCGCGGACGGTTTTTTCAATTCCGTGGAGACTCACCAGCTCGTCATCCTTTCGCACGAAGAGCAGGGTTGGAACGTTGGCTCCACGGTAACCGCTCCTACGCAATACTGCGACCAACTGAAAGAGGGCCTCATACGCCGCCATCGGCGTGCCGGCGTGCGCTCTGTAGTCGGGACTGTCCGCGCTGGGCACGGTGAAACCTTTGCCGAGAGGGAAAAGCATCTTGACCAACGATGTGACAGGCCTGACTGCAATGGCCGGCGCGAGAAGAACGACGCGGTCGAAGTGTGCGGTCGTCGATGCGATTCCGCCCGTCAGAAGCACTTCGCCCAACAGCCCTCCGAGCGAGTATCCGAGAAAGAACAACGGAACGCCGAGATTCTGTGCCTTCTTGGCCGCGGCAAGATAGCCGGCCCGGGACTGCTGCAGCCAGCTCTGCGACGTCACCTCGTCAAACCTGCCGAACCCGTGGCCGCTCAGCGCGAGCCTGAGAACCTCAACTCCGGAGTCCGCGAGCGACTGCGAGAGAGCGTCCATTTTCTCGGGTTTGAGGTTCAAACCATGAATTACGAGCGCGACCGCCTTCACGGGAATCGTCGCGGGGAACCAGGCTCCGCGCCACGCAGGGGCGGCGTCTGCGAACACGGTAGTCAGGGAGCAGGCGAGCAGAGCCAACGAACAGACAAATGAACGCACGTCGTGCCAATGATACAGGCGGTCGGTATCGACGTAAAGATGGTGCTACGCCGGTTGTTCCCACTCGTGCGGGCGGCCGCCCAGTGCCGAGGCAGGCAGCGTGCGCTGCCTGCCTCATTATCTGCCCTATCTCGGGACGAGTGTCAGCTTCGGCCCGTGTGCGCGTTCGATGTCGCTCTGGTTCCATAGGGCTGGGTGGTATTCCACATCCCTCCAGCGCTTGATGAAATCGTCATAATGACGGTTGGTCGGGTGGCCGCTTTCACCGGTCGGGAGAATGCCGAGCGCCCCACCGAGGTCGGCCATGTCGATGATGAAACGCATCGACGGGTAGTGGTTTACCTCGAACGGTTTCTTTCGGTCCCATGCCTGAGCGTTTACCTCGCTCGTGCCGCCGCCAAGCGGGTAGGGACCGCGATTGAAGATCTTTTCGATGGGGCCAATACCGGATTTACCGAGAGTCTGATTCTTGAAGGTGATGGTGTGGATCTTGTCCCACCGCCATTTCTTCGGGTTTTTCCCCGCCTCCTCGACGTAGTAAGTATACCCCCTGCGAAATGACCGAACGAGGATTTCATCTCTCGTCTCACGCTCCGGGGTCGTGATGTCGTCCCACAATTCTGCGTTTGGCTCTTGCAGTAGGTAGTGGACAGCGTTTTCGGCCCGCGTGCCCGTGCTCATCGGCCATTCCTTATCGGGGAATTGGTCGCGGAAAACCTCTGTGACCAGCTGCTGCCACACGTAGGCATAGAGGGCGGCAGCGGCGCTCTCACCCGACATGACGCCGTCCCACTCGAGAAGCATCTGTCGTGCGGTCTGCATCCGCTCGAGGGCCTCTACCTGCTTCTTTTCGAAGTCTTGTTTGCGACGTTCGGTCAAGTCCTTGTTCTTTTCTTCGGTTATTCGCCTCTCGAGCGCAGTAGGATGAAGGTCGAGTCCTTTTAGGGCGGCGCATATCTCGAGAGCGGTGAAGTTCTGAGTGTCCGCCTGCATCTTTTGGAACTCGTCCAGGCCGATCGGATCCTTGTAGGAATGAATCATCTCTACGATCCGTCGCGCACGGTAGCCGTAGTCGAGCTCTTTCCCCAACAGGTAGGGATACGAAGGACCTACGGGGGGGTTGTTTGCCGAAACGACGTACCCCTTCGAAGGATTCAGCGAGTGGGGGAGCTCATCGAACGGGATGTAGCCCTTCCAGTCGAACTGCGAAGACCAGCCAGGCATCGGAGCTTCCCCTTCGCTCGTCCGGCGAATAGGAATCTTCCCCATGAACTGGTAGGCGATGTTTCCGTCGACATCCGCGTACACAACGTTCAAGCTTGGGGCAGTCCAGTTGCTCGCTGCTTCGCGGAATTGCACGTAGTTCTCCGCCCGATTTAGAGAAAGGGCGGCTTTCACCGAGCTCGACGCCTGCAAGGGAGTCCATTTGAGCGAAACCGCTGTAAGGTCGATGTCTTGCGGAAAAGCCGCGTTGGCTGAGCTGAGGAAGCCTTCGAGCTCGGTCTGATCTCCGTGGTCGCTGATAATCGGACCGTGGCGAGTGGTGCGTACTCTCAACCGGTAGGGCTCTTTCGCCTTGCGCACGGGTATCGATTCGTAGACGATTCCCATGTCTACCCACTTTCCATCCACGAGATACTGGTCCGGGTTCTCGGGATTGATCCTCTCCAGGTAGAGGTCTTGGGTGTCACCATGGGTGAAGGTGAACCCCCATGCAATTCGATCGTTGTGCCCCGTTATGACTCCCGGTACCCCGGGAAGCGAGTAACCGTAGAGGTCGAACGGGCAGTCCGGCGTACGACCGGCACGTCCCTGTTCGTCGATGCCGTGCAGGCCGATCTCGTACCAGACGGCCGGCATTTGGACGTCGAGATGCATGTCGTTTGCCAGAACCGGCTTCCCACTCTTGCTCCGCGACCCTGCCACTGCCCAGGCGTTCGACCCGAAACCGCCCTCGCCGCCAAAGAGGGCAAGCGTCGCTCGGGCATCCGCTCCGGCGACGCCCCTCTCTTCGTCGGATGCTGCGAACGGCATTTCCTTTCGGTAGGGAGTGAAGAGGCCTCGTATGCCTCGAGTGCCGAGGGTATGAAGCACCCGCGTCATCATAACCTCGTTGCCCCAACTGTCCTCGCCGTTCCAGGCCATCATCTTCGCCCACTCGAGTGTGTTCACCGGGGTCCAGGGCTCGATTTTGGTCTTGACGCCCGTCAGATTGAGCACGGCGAACTCGAGCCCCAGCCGGGCAGGGGAGCGCTTGCTGATGTAGGCATTGACACCGGCAGCATACGCGTTCAGATAGCTCTTCGTCGCCGGATCTGCCTGTTCGTACTCCTGCTTCGCGACCCGTGCGATTCCAAGAGTTCGGAGAAAGATGTCGGTCTGTAGCTGTGATTTCCCGAAGAGCTCGGACAGACGCCCTTCACCGATTCGGCGGCAAAACTCCATCTGCCAGAATCGGTCCTGAGCGTGAACGTAGCCTTCGGCAAAGAAGAGATCCTTGGAGGTACGTGCGTAGATGTGCGGAACGCCGTACCTGTCCCGTTGGATCGTTACCGGAGCAGAGAGGCCCTCGAGCTTCTGCGTTCCCCGTACACGGGGAAACGACATGCGGGTAAGAACGAGCCAAGCTCCGACGAGGATAATCGCGACTCCCGCAACAGCGGCGAGCGCGATCAAGACCCCACGAACCGCCTTTTTCATAACCCAACCTCCCACGAGGGGGAACATCGGCGTCGGGCGCTTGCAAGACTTCTCAGCTGGGCAAACAGCACAGCCCGATCGGAGAAAGTCTTTTTTTTCTCGTGTCCCCCTAATTATAGCACCTTACCTCGGTGCATGGCGCACTTTTATACTTGTCGAATCCGACGCAGAATGACCGGGTACACATGCAAAGAGTCAACACTCCCAGCCCCACGTTGTGCCGTTGCGGCAAAGATGTTTATATTTGCTGGTAAGAGTTGCGCCGCAATGAGATTCGTCGAACGCGGGACGAAAGAGTTCCGCACGATCAACCTTGCTTTTTTGTCGCCGGATTCGTTGCTTTTGTTACTCTCTACGACGTCCAACCGCTTTTCCCGATCTTCACTCACGAGTTCGGCGTTAGCGCGGCGGTAAGCAGCCTGGCGCTCTCGGTCAGCACCGGCAGCCTCGCCATTTCGATGCTGCTCGTTGGAACGCTCTCCGAGACGCTCGGGCGCAAACCCGTGATGGTCCTCGCCTTGATTCTCACTTCGACTTTGGCCCTGCTGACGGCTCTCACTCGAAGCTTCCTTTCCCTTCTCGGCGTGCGTCTGATACAAGGCATCGTGCTCGCGGGTCTGCCGGCTGTCGCAATGGCCTACCTCGGGGAGGAGATGGCTCCCGCTTCGCTTACCGCGGCGATGGGGCTCTACATCGCGGGCAACGCCGTCGGTGGAATGACCGGTCGGATATTCACGGTTTCGATGATCGATATCTTTCCCTGGCGCACCGTCATGGGAATAATCGGTGCGGCGTGTGTTCTCCTGAGCCTCTACTTCCTGGCGAAGCTTCCCTCCTCCCGGAACTTCCGGGCGCGCCCATTCGATCTCAGGGCCCTGTTCGGCTCGCTCCTGCAGCAACTGCGAAATCCCGCGCTGCTGTGCCTCTACGCCATCGCGTTCCTCGCAATGGGCGGGTTCGTCACCACCTACAACTACATCACCTTTCGCCTTCTCGGAGCACCCTACAGTCTCAGTCCTGCGGTCGTGGGTTGGATCTTCGTTGTGTACCTCTTCGGTTCCTTCAGCTCGGCCCTTGCCGGCCGAATGGCCGGGCGCTATGGACGTAAACGCGTGATGCTTGTCTCCCTCACCGCGATGATCATCGGAGCGGCACTCACGCTGATGGCCTGGATCGCCGGCATCGTTGCCGGGGTAGTGTTGCTGACCGGTGGTTTCTACGGCACACACTCCGTGGCATCCGGATGGGTGCCGGCCAGAGCGGCCGCTGCCCGCGGGCAGGCGTCGGCGATCTACCTCTTTTCCTACTACCTCGGATCGAGCGTGTGCGGGACAGCGGGCGGCCTGTTTTGGAGCCGCTTCGGATGGGCAGGAGTGGTGGCTTTTATAGCGGCTCTGGTCTCCATTGGGTTTCTTGTCTTGCATATGCTTTCCCATCTGTCGCTTCCTTCCGCAGCGGGTGCGAGTCGCAAAGCTTGACGCGCCCGGAGACTGCCATCTATCATCCAAAGAGTCGACAAGGAAGTAGAATCAATGGATGTTCATAGCAATGTCGAGAGCGAACGGTCGCTGTGTTTTGAGCTTGCCGCAGCGGCCTTCGCCACCAACCAGATCGACCTCGAACGGTATGAAGCAGTTGCGGGTGAGATCGCGGTTGCGGATAATCTGGCGATCCTCCAGATGATCCGCGGGACGCTCCCCGAAGTCTCGCAGCCTCCGCAGCCACCACCGCAGCAGGTGAACGCTCAAGCGAGCAATGTCAAGAAACAGGGGCGCTGGCTCGATTCGAACCGCGTGAGCGTTCACAGCAAGCACTCGAATATTACCCTCGACTTTACTGAATACTCTTCGGAATACAATCTGCGCATCGATCTCGAGCTGGACTGCACGTCAACGAACCTCCGAGTTGTCGTGCCCCGGAACATCGACGTCATCGAGAGAATTTCCTCGAACCGGATGAGTGTCTTCCGAGACAAGCGACGCCCGTCCGGCACGAACAACGCCGTGGTTGTCACCGGATCCGTTTCCAGCACGAAGATCAAGATCAAGCGAAAGAAGGCTCGATACTGAAATGATTCTGCCAAATCGGTCCTCGCCGTTTGTGCGAAGCGCCATCCGTGTCGCGACCCGCAGCGCAAGGCGACGGAGGATCCACGCAAGCGCCACACAGAGGACGAAGAGCCCGACTACCACGGCACACAGGACAGGGAACCAATCCCCCCACCGGGTGTAGAGCGTCAACGGGAACTTCGCAGGCGCGACTTTTGCGATGAGAGTTCCAGAGGTGTACTGCTCCGGGGAACCCGGCTGAATTTGTCCGGTTGCGTCGACTGCAAGGGTGTATCCCGATGCGGTGGCGCGAAGCAGCGGTCGCCGGTTCTCGACGGCGCGGAAGAGCGCGAATATCCCGTGTTGTCGTCCCTCTACTGATGTGAGCGACCAGTAATCGTTGCTCATGTTGACGATGAGCTGAGCGCCTCGCTTGACGTAGCGTCGGACGTGGTCCGAGAAAACATCTTCGAAACAGATGGGAGTGGAGAAGGGCGCCTTGGGATGCTGGAACACCACGCGCTGGTCGCCGATTCCCCAGTCCGAGATGTCGTATTTCTTGAACTGATCGTACAGCCCCTTGAACTTTTCCTTACTCAACGGAAAGTATTCGCCAAAAGGTACCAGGCGAATCTTGTGGTAGATGTCGCTGGTGTTCCCATCGGGGTCAAGCAGAATCGATGAGTTGAAATTCTTCGGCACCCGTTTCCCCTGCTCGTTCGCATAACCGTGATCCTGCGTGCCCGTAACGAGCCATGTCCCGAGACTTCGCTGGTAGTCGAGGAACCGTCGCGTCATTCGTCCCCAGAAGCTGTCACTTCTGACGGGATCGGTCCAGTATCTCAGGTCGAGCATGAATGCCCCTTCCGGCCACGCGACGAGATCGGGTTTCTTTCCGAGGTTTCGTATGGCATCGTCGGTGAGGGAAATCAACAGGTCGAGGTTGTCCACGTAGGGATTTTTGCGCGGATCGACATTTGGTTGCACTAATACGACGTTCATGTCTCCGCGTTCGTGAGCCTCCGCGATTCCCGCTCGGGTCCGTGAGAGGATCGTCCCGCCGGTGGCAAAGCTCGCTACGAGAACGGAGCCACAGAGGAGAAGCGGCAATGAGGTCTCGAGCATACGGCGCAGGGGACGACGAACTCTGAGTCCCCGTCGTCGGCGCAGTGACAGCCAGAAACCCCAGCGCCACCGAAGCATTCTTCCTGCAATGAAGTATGCAAGTGAGGCATTCGCAAAGAGAACAACGAAATCGAGGCCCCAAATTCCGGTGATCGAAGCTATCTGAATGAACGGAAGAAACCGGTACTGCGTCGTACCGGCGATTCCCCACGGATAGCCAAGCGTGCCGATCGAACGCGCCCAGTCAAAGACGACCCATGCGAAGGGGGCCACGACGAACCCCCATTTTCCCGCCCAGCGCATCAACCACACGAGAACCACCATGAAGGCCAGGTATTCCACGATCATCGTGATACTGATCATGTGAAGCGTCACGTAGTCGTAGGTTCCGTGCCAGTAGTTGATGAACAATCCCTGAAGGATCCCGAAGTAGACCCCGTAGAAGATCGCATGACGCACGCGTACCGCGAGAATCACGAGCAACAGCGGTACCAGGGCTACCCACGCGAGCGGTCCGATTCCGTCGAGAGAAACCAACGATGGAAAGGAGAGACCGAAGAGTCCCGCCGAAAGCATGGTCAGGGGCAGCGGCCAGCGAGAAATAAAGCCGAGGAGACGCCTCCCGGTGGGGGACACGTCGTTGGGCTGTGGTGACGGCGGCAGAGAGCCGCGCAGCGAGTGTAGAACCCAGTTCGCCCCCAGCAGGAGGAGAGAGGGCACGTAGCGCGCAATGGCGTGGAATCGCTCGACAGTAGTATTCTCAGCGAGCCGCAGCTGGCCCGTCGAAGCAATGTATCGTTGCATGTAGTCCATGTTCGCGTTGGTGGCATAGATGTAGTTGAACAGAAAAAGCACGGAAAGCGCCGCCCACACGATTTCCCAGAAGAGCTTCGACTCTTTTCCGACAAGGGCCAAGATGCCGACGAGAGCCTGCAGGGCAAATACTATGAGTACGATAACCTCGGTCATCCCGATCCCCTTCGTCGGGATTGCCAGGCTCCCGCGGAAGTCGAGGGGTTGTCCGTTCAATCCTGTCCCCTGCATGAGCGCTTCGAAATCCCGAGAAACGAAGTCGGCGCGGCGTAGCGACCCTTGGTCGGAAAGATCCCAGATCGAAACCGACAGTTCACAGCGGTCCGCGGAGCTGAAGATCCAACCGGTCGCGAAACGTCTCATTCCCAGCTCTCCGGCGATCTTTCGGGCGGTCGCGAAGTCTACCGTCTTGATTTTCGACCTGTCGAAATCCGGATTGGTCCGGACGTAGTACTCAACGATGAACCGATGACCGACGACCGCAAACGAATGGGTCAGTGCGAGCTGCTTTTCGGTAAACTCGGTTGCTCGTTCGATCTGATCCTGTGTCATACCCGTGCTGTAGAGAGGGAAGAGCATAAGCGACGGCTTCTGAAGAAAGGCGAGAGGTCCGACGAAACAGAGGACAATCTCGCCAACTGCAATCAAGAGTGCACAAAACCCAAATCTCGTCGAAAGGTTTCGTGCCGACCGAATTGAAGGAGATATTGGCCTTTTCATGACCACAGGAAAGCAGGATACGTGCCAGGATCCCCGATATCACAACTCACTACCTGGTAAACAGTTAGCGACCTCGAAACAGGAAACGACCATCAACCCCTGGATAGAGTGCCTTCCGGGTAAACAGAAGTTGATACCGATCCGTCATTGACTCCCGCGGTTCTGCGAGATATAGTAGGGGTAACCCCTTAAAGTCGATTATTGCTCGTAGATCATGGAGGCTTAGTAATGAACGGCTCTCCGCAATCCGATCTACCGGTACTGCTCGTCGACGACGAAGAGACGATCCTCGCCAGCATTTCGAATGTACTTGCCGCATCCGGGATCGAACCGCTGTTGACCTGCTCCGATTCGCGAGAGGTTCTCCCCATCCTCGATCGGCAGGAGGTCGAGGTAATACTCCTCGATCTCGCCATGCCCCACCTACGGGGGGAAGTTCTTCTCGAGCAGGTCCGCCGAGACCATCCCGAGATTCCGGTTATCATCGTAACCGCTTCCGACGACCTCGAGATCGCCGTCCGCTGCATGAAACAGGGCGCGTTTGACTACATGGTGAAAGCCGTAGAACCGAGTCGGCTCGTGAGCGGGGTCAGGCGGGCGATCGAAATGAGACGCCTCGAGCGCCGATATTCCAATCTCAAAGAGCACCTGCTATCGGACAGCGTCGCGCACCCTGACGCATTTGCCCCCATCGTCACCGTGAGCCCCCGCCTCGGTGCGATCTTTCGCTTCATTGAGTCGATCGCACCCTCCGCAGAAACCATCCTCATAACGGGAGAGACCGGAACGGGCAAGGAGCTCATAGCAGAGGCGGTCCATGCGGTCAGTGGGAGAAGGGGACCTCTCGTGAAGGTCAACAGCGCAGGCCTCGACGATACCGTGTTCGCCGATACGCTCTTCGGCCACTCTCGAGGGGCGTTCACGGGAGCCGACACGATTCGAAAGGGGCTCACCCAGCAGGCGGATGAGGGAACTCTCTTCCTCGATGAGATCGGTGATCTCTCTCCTTCGAGCCAGATCAAGCTTCTCAGACTCATCGAGGCACACGAATACTACCCCCTGGGCTCGGATCTTCCCCGGTTCACGACCGCGCGCTTCTTGATAGCGACGAACCGCGACCTCACTCAACAAGTTTCTTCGGGGCAGTTCCGACGGGATCTCTACTATCGCCTTCAGACGCACGAAATCCGCCTGCCGCCGCTTCGAGAGCGCAAGGAGGACCTCCCGCTCCTGCTCGATCACTTCCTCGAAGACGCTGCTCGCGATTTGAAAAAGAAGAGGTTGGCGGTTCCGCGGGAGCTCTTTACGCTCCTCGATACCTACGATTTCCCGGGCAACGTGCGAGAGCTGCGTTCGATGGTCTATTCTGCAGTGAGCGTGCAGAAGGAAAAGACTCTTTCGCTCCGGCCGTTCCGGGAAGCGATGGGCAAGATGGAGATCGAGCCACCGATATACGCCGACGATGAGACGGCCGCCTCTTTCCCTGCTCGACTGCCGAGCCTCAAGGAGGCAACCGAGAACCTCATCGAAGAGGCGTTGAAACGCTCCCAAGGCAACCAAGCGATAGCTGCCAGTCTCCTGGGGATATCACCGCAGGCGCTGAGCAAGCGCCTTACTCGCAGGCGGAGGATGCAAACGAAATAGGCAACCCGAAGGAGGCGTTTCGTGGGTTGGGGTTGGTTCAGGCTCAACGAACTGTCGGTCGGATCATTGACGACGACAATCCTCCTCGGTGTGATCACTTTTTACCTGCTGTCCCTGAAGCACAAAGGGCGGGAAACCTGGTATCTATCCGGTTATCTGGGGTCGCTCTTCGTTCTCCTGTTCGCGTACACCGTTCGCTATTCGGTCTTTTCCGTCGCGGCTCTCTTGACGGGTCAATTCGCGAATACGATCGTCTTCGGTGTCGCCTGCCTGATCCAGTTCGCATACTGGTTTAGAGGGAACCCCTATCCGCGTGAGTCACGGATCGTTCTGGCACTCACCATGGGGGCCTCGATAGCCGCGTGGGGATCGTTGTTTGCCCCCGGGCGTTTTCCGGCGCTCTATGATTTCGACGCCGGCTACTTCACCTACGATTTCGGACCCCGCATCAGCGTCCTTGCTCTGGTCGAATACCTCTGGGCGCTCGTCGTCTTTCTTCGTCGGGCAATCGCACCGGCGGAAGGGACAGGGCGAGTCGCTACCTCTCATCGAAGTTTCGCCCTTCTGACACTTGCGACTGTTCCCATAGCACTCCAGTACGTCCTCTACCAAACGGGAGTCATAGCGCGCGCAACCTATGCGCTCATCTTCAACACAGGTTCCCTCCTCATCTGCCTTCTCATCTTCATCGTATACGTCAACAACGCCCCACATCCAACGAGCTATCTTGGGAAACTGGTCGGCATCCCCCTCGCAGTCCTCATGGTTGCCTTCGGGATCGCTTCGAATGCGATCATACCCGTCGTGGAGCGCACGATTATGGAACGCTATCGGGCTGAAACGGAGATCGCCGACGTCGCTCTCGCGACTCAAGAGCTTTCCCGGCTTCCGCAGGACGTAGTCTATCTCGTCCCAACGACATCCGAGCTCGTAGCGCTTCGCTACGGAGCTCCCTCAGTCTACCGGCCAAAGGACCTGCTCCTGCGGATACTCCCCGGGAGAGAATCACATGTACCCACCTCGCCGCCGCCGCGTTTTCACTACGATCGGCTTGGCGATACATCCACGTACTACTTCGACTTTCCGCTGTTCCATGGCTCCAACCAGTACTCCGTGGGCTTTTCCTATGCCGCCTATCGATTGAAGGTTCATCAATTTGCGTGGAGGATCGCTGCCGTCGTGGTTTCTGCCTGCATCGTCGTCGTGCTCGGATTCCCGCTCTTCTTCCGACGGTCCCTCGTGAGTCCGCTTCGCTCCCTCCTTGCGGCCGTCGGGCGTGTTTCGCATGGCAATTTCAGAGAGACGGTGGAGGCTGTCTCGGATGACGAAATTGGTCAGCTCTCTCACGGCTACAACCGGATGATCACCTCCCTCATCGACATGGAAGGTAACTTCAAGGCGCTTGCCGAGAACGCCTACGACGCAATACTCATCGTATCGGGAGACGGAGACATCCTCTACGCGAACGCTCGCGCCGGCCATATGACGGGGCTTGCCTCCGGCCGCCTGCAGGGAAGAAAGTTCAGCGAATTCGTCCATTCCGACGAAGTTGCGCTGCTGTCGGAGAGACTGGCCGCGAGGCTGTCCGGGGGTAGAGAAGCCGAATCCTACGAAAGCCGTGGACGACGCGCCGACGGCGCTATTCTACCGATCGAGGTCACCGCTGCGCCGACGACTTGGCAGTCGGTGCCTGCAGTCGTCGTCATCGTGCGCGATGTGTCGGAACGCAGGCGAGCCGAAGAGCTGCTGCGAAGTCAACAGTTGAAGTTGATGCGCACGGACAAGCTCGCCTCGCTCGGAGAGTTGGTGGCGGGAGTAGCACATGAGGTCAACAATCCCAACCACGTCGTGTCGATGAACGTTCGGTTCTTGGAGGAAGCGTTACCGTCACTCTTCGCGCTGGCCGAGTCCTCCGATGAGCTCGACGAGAAACTCCGACTCGCCGGCAAGTCCTATGACGATTTCAAGACCGCGTACCTCTCGGCGGTCTCCGACATCGAAACGAGCGCGAAACGAATCGACCATATCGTCTCGGAGCTCAAACGCTTCGTTCGCGGAAGCAGCCCGGAGCGTCGCCCGGTCGATGTGAATGCGGTAGTGCGAAGCGTGGTCGATCTCTCACACTACATGATCGAACGCTCGACCACCCGCTTTCGCCTCGAGCTCTCGGATGCTGCGCTTAAGGTAAGCGGCAATTTCGTCGAGCTCGAACAGGTTGTCCTCAACCTCATAGAAAACGCCTGCCAGTCCTTCTCCGATGGCGCCGGCTGCATCGAGGTTTCCACGAAGCTCGAAGACTCTTCGGGTCAGGTCTGCATCGAGGTCCATGACGACGGAGCTGGAATACCACAAGACAAAATCGAACACATTACCGAACCCTTCTTCACAACACGTGCCGACGTCGGCGGAAGCGGGCTCGGTCTCTCGATTGTCAACAGAATCGTCCGCAGCCACGACGGGGAGCTCTCGATCGAATCGAGAGTCAACGAGGGGACTACGGTGACCGTTCGGCTCCCCAAAATGGGCAGACAGGGATCCGGACCATCGGTCGGCGGGTGAGCGATTTCGACGGGGACGAAATCGGTCTACGTGCGTTGACCGCGACCGTTGCTGCAACTATGATAACCGCGGAGGAGCGTCCATGCCGAAGGAAGATCTTCGCCACTTTCACGAACAAGGCGCATACTCGTTCCAGGCCATGCGACTCGTCTCCGAGGGGTTGGACTTCATGGAAATCGCCCGCGTGCTTCGGCGCGTCGAGTCGCCCGCGGATTGGACGCGAGAGATGGAGAAAGCGGGGGACCGATGGTACGGAATCGCCGAAGAAGCTTCGGGCTCCGGTCGGCGCGAGACGGCGGCAATGGCCTATCAAACAGCGACTCAATTTCTCTTGGGAGCGGCGCTCTGGAACACGCCCGATCCCTGGTCGACAGTAGACGTCTACCGAAAGGCTGTCGAGAGTTTTCGGCAGTTCACGCAACTCCTCAATCCCCAACCACTGGCGGTCGAGATTCCGTACGGCGACCAAAGTCTTCCGGGATATCTCTTCATTCCGAGCGGATCCGATGCACCCGTGCCCGCAGTCGTTCTTATGGGAGGAGCCGACGCGACGAAAGAGGAGGCACACGGTTTCGGAGTGTCAATGCTTCTCGAACGGGGTATGGCCTGTCTTATTCTGGACGGCCCCGGACAGGGGGAGAGCCTCAGGTTTCGACGTCTTTTCGCTGTTCCGGAATACGAGGGGGTCTACCAGGCGGCGATCGACTACCTCAAGACAGTGGATCGGCTTGACGCATCACGGATTGGAATCGTCGGCCTCAGCATGGGCGGCTATTACGTCATGCGAGGCGCGGTAAACAAGGAGGTGAGCGCCGCGGTTTCGTGGGGAGCTCTCATGTCACTTACCGGTCTCAACCTGTCGATCCTCGGGCCCACGGTGCGATTCATCACCGGAGCCCAATCAGATGAAGAGATGATGGACGCAGCAAAGCGATTCACCTTGGAGGAGGTTGCCGGCAAGGTTCGCTGCCCGGTGCTTCTCGTGCACGGCGGTCAGGATCATTTGGTTGCTCGCGAGCAGCTCGACGCTGTTCGCGACGCCCTCACTTCAGCCCCTGTCGACGTCCACTACTACGAGGATGCCCTTCACTGCTGCATCGACCAGTACTCGGTCGTGCGACCGCGGATCTTCGACTGGCTGAAGGGCAAGCTGTCATAGAAACCCGGCATAGGGCGCAGCTCGCTCCTGGACCGTCTCCTGCGCCTTGGCAGTATGCAGTTTCGTAGCAATGAGAGTGCGGCGGGCGGGAGAAGCGCCTCGCAATCCCCGGTGCGGGTCAGTCCTTCGGTGAGAGGTCTTCTTCCTCGCCTATCTGAGATAATCGCTCAATCCATGCGCCTCGATGAGCTCATCTACCATGGCTCGGATGGTGTCGATCGGTAGCTCGGCGGCGGTGTGGGGGTCGAGGAAAGCGGCATGGTAGGCATGCTCCCGCTTCCCCGTCAATGCCGCTTCGATCGTAAGATCCTGAACGTTGACGTTGGTCATGTTCAAGGCGGCGCATTGAGGCGGAAGCCGGCCGACCGAGACCCCCTGAACGCCGTTGCGATCCACCAGGCAGGGAACCTCGACGCACGCCGAATCAGGCAAGTTCTCGATCAGACCGTTGTTGAGGATATTCCCATGAATGCGAATCGGGCACCCTGAGATCATCGCTTCCATGATATAGGATCCATACTCGCGGCTTCGCTCGTGACTGAGCTCACCGCTGCTCACAACCTCCTCGCGCCGGGCGGTCCATTCGGCGATTTGCCGCTCGCATCGGCGCGGATACTCGTCGAGCGGGATATTGAGATCTTCAATGAGCTCAGGCGTGAGGGAACGAATCCAGTAGGGCGTATACTCCGCGCTATGCTCCGATGACTCCGTAACGTAGTATCCGAAGTTGCGCATGATCTCGAATCGCACCATGTCGTCATGCTTCTCCGCTCCGGTCGAACGTGCGGCGGCATTCTTTTCGGCCGCACGTCGCTTTATTTCGGGGTAGAGATCTTTGCCGTCAAGGGTAACGGACAGAAGCCAAGCCATATGGTTGATCCCTGCGATCTTCCATTGCGTTTCGGCGGGATCGACATCGATCCCGAGCTCTTCGAGGAGATGGGGGACGCAGACCTGCACCGAATGGCAGAGCCCGACGGTCCTGATCGAAGTTGCTCGCAGCACCGCGGCGGTGACGATCGCCATCGGATTCGTGTAGTTCAGCAGGAGAGCAGTCGGGCACACTTCCGCCATGTCGTTCGCGAACTCGAGTATCACGGGGACGGTCCGCAGACCGCGCATAATCCCACCGATCCCGAGTGTGTCCCCGATCGTCTGGCGCAGCCCGTACCTCTTTGGTATCTCGAAATCGAGGACCGTTGCAGGCCGGTATCCGCCGACCTGGATGGCGTTGACGACATAGTCGGCACCACTCAGCGCGCTTCGTCGTTGTGCCACCCCATGGTGAGCCGATACCCGGCATCGCCCTCCGTTGATCGCGCGGTTCAGGTTCTCGACCATCAACCGCGAATCTTCGAGCCTCTCTGCGTCGATGTCGTAGAGGGCAATCTCGGAATCTTTCAGGGGCTCGCTCAGCATGACGTCCCCAAGGATGTTCTTCGCGAATACGGTGCTGCCTGCGCCCATGAACGTAATTTTTGGCATGAGTAGTCCTCGCAGTTCCGGGAATGTGCAGTGCCGGATTCTCGCCTGTCTCGAGCCGTCTATAAAGACCTGCTATCCTTTTGCTTTTTCGGGAGGAGATTGCCTTAAATCGGCCGCCGCGGCGCGAACTGCCTTATCGAGTGTCTTCCACGACGTTTTGACGCCCTTCTTCAAGTCCTTCCAAGCATTGTCGCTCGCTTTTCGAAGATTCTCGATGTTTTCTTCGAGCTCGGAACGAGTGCTTTTCACATTATCGATATGCTTCTGTACCTCTGCTTTCGATCCGGCACCAATTTCTCTGGCCTTCGCCTCAAGGACGTCGATTTGCTTGTTCCATTTATCGAGCCGTGCCTTGAGCTTCTCGATGTAGGCATCTCTCCTGTCACTCATGATTACTACCTCCTCTTTGTCGTGCCCTAAATTTAACCACTTCTGGCTGTGGAGTCGAGCTTTCTTGTTACAATCGGCTCAGGTTCACCAGGAGCCCGTGACCTAATCACCGGCAGGGACCTCCGATCACACCCGATTCATTGCACAAGGCGGCGCGCAGCGAATGGTGGTGGGGCGCTTTGAGCGGGGTCAGCCCGGAGACGGCGGACGGTGACGAAATCCTCTACAATCACCGGTGGAGGTGAATTATGTCATCAACGATTGAGTCTTCTCCCAAGAGCTCAGGCCGCAGACCGTGGATTCTGCTTGCCGTAGCGGTCTTGCTTGTTCTGGCCGGCGGTATCATTGCAGAGGTAACGCAGACTGCCGGCGGCACGATCTCTGTTCGACAGGTTCATTTTGCCGGAACGAATGGCGCCATGATGTACGGTCTGCTCTATATCCCAAAGGGTACGACCTCGAAGAATCCCGCTCCGGGCGTGGTTGCGATTCACGGCTATATAAACTCACATGACACGATGGATGGGTTTGCTATAGAGCTGGCGCGCAGAGGCTGCGTCGTTCTTGCGGTGGACCAGACCGGCCACGGCTTCTCCGACGGACCGGCCTTCGCAAACGGATTTGGCGGCCCCGACTCGCTTGCATATCTACGCAGCCTGAGCATCGTCAATCCGAAAGACGTGGCACTCATCGGTCATTCGATGGGAGGTTGGGCCTCGCTCGCCGCTGCCGCCACCTTTCCGGACGCCTATCGGTCACTCGTGCTCGTAAGCTCCTCTACCGACACGCCGCCATTCGCACCGATGCACGGAACGGCGACCTTTCCCCGGAACACGATGGTGATCGAGGCACTCCACTCGGAGTTCTCCCAGCTCATGTGGGCTGTGCCGAAGGGGAGCGATTTCCCGAGCTCCGAGCGTCTCCAGAAGCTATTCGCAACGACTTCCCCAATCGTGCCGGGGCAGCTCTACGGGTCAATTGCCGACGGAACGGGGAGGATGTTCTACTATCCGAACACCATCCACCCCGGGCTGACCTTCGACCACGCGGCCATCGGACACGCGATCGATTGGATTCAGCAGACCCTGACCGGTGTCGGAACACTCTCGGCGAACCGTCAGATCTGGCTTTGGGATGAAATCGGAACGCTCATCGCCCTCATCGGAGTTATTCTCGTGATCTTCCCCGTCGGAGAGCTGCTTCTCCGGGCACCGTTCTTCCGCAGCGTCGCGCAGCCGGTTCCCGTTGCACGCCAAGCGAAGGGCTTCGGGCTCTGGATCGGTGCAATCGTTCTCGACGTGATAGGGATTCTCACGTTCTTCGTCTTCCAGAACTGGGGCAACAAGATCTTCCCCGCAAGCGCCGTCTTCGCGCAAACGATAACAACGGGTATCATGACCTGGGCGGTTCTCGGCGGAATCATCGGTCTCATTCTCTTCCTGTTGTGGCATTTCCTCCTGAACCGTAGGCAGGGAGGCAACTTCAACAGCTACGGACTCGTCGGAGCGACGGGCTCGCTTGAATGGGCGAATATCGGCAAGTCATTCCTCTTCGCGATGACGGTGCTCGTTGCGCCCTATCTGCTGCTGTACTTCCTGCAGTGGGCCTTCGCCACCGATGCGCGCATCTGGGTCTTCAACGCGAAGATTCTCCATCCAATCAGCCTGCGCATCTGGGTACCGTACTTCATTCCTTTCCTGTTCTACTTCCTGGTGCTCGGGATGGTCCTCCACGGTGAGCTGCGTTCCGAGCGGCTAAAGCCGGGATGGGAAATGGTGCGTAATGTGGTTTTGATGTCCGGAGGCTTCATCGTGTTCATCCTCGTCGAGTACATCCCGCTTCTCAGTGGCGGTACACTTCTTACGCCGACGCAGCCGCTGCTCGCAATCGTCGCGTACCAGTTCGTGCCGATGTACGCAATCATCACATGCATCTCGACGTTCTTTTTCTACAAAACTGGAAGAATCATTCCGGGAGCAATCCTGAATGCGATCTTTGTTCCTCTCTTGATCGTAGCGAGCACCGCGACGCAGTTCCCGGTGTAGATTGCCGCAGCACAGAAAGCGCACCCCGCCGGCGGAGAAGCCGTCGGCGGGAACTTGCATGGAACCGACTCACTTACTCGCGAGCTCGGTCGTGAGTTTCTCGGCTTGAGCTTTCGATGGAAGGCGCGAGCGGCCGACGCGTCTCCTAATGCCTGAACCCGCGGCCCATCGTGTCGTGGTATACTACCGAACATCTCAGGAATGTAGTGAGGAGGCAGTGATTAAATGTCGGAATTGTAGGGCTTGGAACGATGGGTGCAGGAATCGCGGAGCGGCTGATCGCCGCGGGGCACCGGGTAACGGGCTGGAATCGAACAAACGGGAAGGCGGAGAAGCTGTTAGATGCGGGCATGACCTGGGTAGCGAGCCCGCGAGAGGCCGCCGAAGCCTCGGAGGTGGTGCTTTCGATTGTCACGGACTCGTCAGCGGTCCGCAGTGTCGCGCTGGGTCCCGAAGGCATCATCCGTGGTCTGTCGAAAGAGAGTGTCTACCTCGACATGAGCACGATCGATCCGGACGAGAGCCGTTCGGTCGCGATGGAGTTCCGCGCTGTCGGGCTCACAATGCTCGATGCGCCGCTCTCCGGGAGCCCGGTGACGCTTGCCGCCGGAAAGGTTTCGTTCATGGTCGGCGGAGAGCGGAAGGCCTATGAGCGTGTCCGTCCCCTCCTACTCGACATCGGCGCCAAGGCGGCTTACATCGGAGGCAACGGACTGGCTGCGCAGATGAAGCTCGCCATCAACCTCGTTCTCATGGTCGAAGTGATCGCCTATGGCGAGGGGATTGCACTCGCCGAGAAGGGCGGAGTAGCAAGGGATGTGGCTGTCGATGCGATGCTCGGCAGTGTTGCTGCCTCACCAGTTCTCGGCTACCGTGGTCCCTTCATCCTTGACGGCAAGATGCCCGAGCGCGCCCTCGCAGATGTGAATCTCCAGCAGAAAGACATGCTGCTCGTACTGGGCCTTGGAAGAAAGCTCGGCTCACCGGTCCCGCTTGCTGCGGCCGCCAACGAGATGATGAATGCTTGTCGTGGATTGGGAATCGACCACCGCGACTTCGTGACGGCCCACGAGGTTTACCGCCGCCTGGGAGGGTTCGAAGGATGAAGCCCTTTCGAACCAATTTAAGCGAGGTCCCACTGGTGACGGGTTTGAAGCCCGAAGATGGCTGGATCGACATGAAGGTCCAGTTCCTTATCGACCAACACTCGGCAGGCTCGGACAAGCTGGTGCTCGGCTGGACAGTGCTTCCCCCCGGTTCCCGACATGAACGCCATCGTCACTTCCATGCAGACGAGTTCTTGCTTGTGCTGAAGGGCCACGGCATTATCTACACCGACGACGGAGAGCAACCCTCAGGAAAAGGCGACGTGGTTTTCACCGAACGTGGACATTGGCACGGGTTTAACAACACTTCGGATGAGGAGGTCGTTCTGGTCTGGGGGTGGAGCGGCGCCGGATCCCTTGAGGCGGCCGGATACGAGATTTCCGACGGAGAAATGGTATGAGCGGAGTACACGAAGATCCCAGAGTCGTTGCAGGAATGAATGCGCAACTGGCGTTTCGCCGCTCCCGTCTGGAGTCAGGCGAGGAATCGCTCGGATGGAAAATCGGGTTTGGTGGCCCGGAGGCGCTGAAACGCCTGCGAACCGTTGCACCATTGGTCGGGTTTCTTACCGACCGAGCACTGGTGAGCTCGGGGTCGACGGTATCTATCGCAGGATGGACGAAAGCGGTCGCAGAGCCGGAGGTCGCTGTCTATATCGGTAACGACCTCGAGGGCGGCAGCGACCAAGACAAAGCCCGTTCGGCGATTGCCGCCGTCGGGCCCGCAATTGAGCTCGCGGACGTTCGTTTCGCGCCCGATGAAGTGGAGGCAATTCTTGCAGACAACATCTATCAACGCCACGTAGTGCTTGGGCGCAGGGATACCTCACGTGCTGGGGAACTCGACGGTGTATTCGGTCGCGTTCATAAAGACGGCGTCCTCATCGCGGAAACTGATGATCCACAAGCGCTGCCCGGCGACCTCATTGACAATGTTCGCCATGTCGCAAATCTACTTGCGACATTTGGGGAACATCTGAAAGCGGGAGAAATCATCATAACCGGCTCGATCGTCCCTCCTATCCAGGTATCGGTGCACACCGAGATTCTCTACGAGCTTGAACCGATCGGGGCCGTCTCTGTCGCCTTCGAACCTTGATCCTGCCACTCGGTGGACGGCCCGGGCGCCGCGATGCCGAGCCGGTGTCATGTGCGGTCGACACGCAGACCGCAGATGCGGTAGCATTCTCGAAGCGATGCGCGCTAGAGCGCGTCTCGGAGATCAACACCAAGTTTATGTAATGGAGTACCGTCATGCGCATTATCCTGATCGGAGCAACCGGACTTATCGGAAGAGTCCTCCTCGAGCGGCTTTCCGAAAGGCACGAACTGATTCCTGTCGGACATTCCTCAGGCGAGAACCGAGTCGACATTACCGACCAATCCTCTATTCGCTCCCTCTTCGAGAAGGTGGGCCGGTTCGACGCACTCGTTTCTGCCGCAGGAGGCGCCCGCTTCGGCGCACTCGAAAAGCTGACCGATGAAGACTTCGCAGCCAGCCTGAATGACAAGCTCATGGGGCAGATAAACCTCGTACGTCTCGGCCTCCAATCTGTCAACGCCGGAGGATCGTTCACCTTGACTACCGGAGTCCTCGCACATGAGCCGATTCAAGGTAGTGCCGCGATAAGTCTCGTCAACTCAGGGATTGAAGGTTTCGTGCGGGCTGCCTCCCTCGAGCTGCCTCGCAGTCTTCGAATCAACGTCGTCAGCCCACCGTTCGCGGTGGAGACTTTGAAAGAGCTGGGGATGGACGAGTCGACTGGCCTCCCTGTTGCAAGCTTTGCCCGTGCATACATCGAAGCGGTCGAAGGAACCCACAATGGGGAGGTCTTGGACGTCAGGAGGCTGCAATAGCACCGTTCGGTGCGGGGTCTTCGCATGGATACTTACCGCAGTTGAAGCAGTCCTCGTGATGCCCTCGCGCGCGTCAGCTGGGTTGATCAAGATGTCGTCTGATCATGCCGCATGCGCGCCGAAGCCGCCTCGGACTCGACAAATTTCGCGACGGCTGCTTCGCTTGCGGTGGTTCGAACGTCGACGAGGCACGGAGCGTCGGACGCCAGTGCGTCGGTTATCGCTTTCCTCAGCTCCGATGGCTCGTCGACCCGTGTTCCGAGACAGCCCAAACCGCGCGCGACCTGAGCAAAGTCGACCTCGCTCAGGTCGGTCGATTGAAACTTGCCCTCCCAGTAGACGGCCTGTTCCCATTTGATCCATCCCATTGTGCTGTTGTTCAGAACAACGACCGTAACGTTCAGGCCTTCCTGGACCAAGGTCGCGAGCTCGCCGAGACAATAGGTCATCGCGCCATCGCCTGCGAGCACGATGACGCGCGCGTGAGGGCGCGCAATCTGAGCACCAATTGCGGCTGGAAGGCTCCTCCCCACTCGTGCCCCTGAATGAAGGGTAGGGCCGGGGGCCAGCTACCCGCGTAAACACCGGAGACGATCTTCAGATCGGTGCCGCAGATCCCGCAGGCACCGACGCGCAGCAGCACCTCTCCGGGGTCGAGCTCGGGGACCGGAACCTCTTCGATTCTGATGTCATTCCAGGCACGCGTGACTGCGGCGTGCATTGTTTTCGGGACACTGCTCATGCCTCTACCTTTCGCGAGAGAACTCTGCGCGTGCGCGTTCGACGATATAGTCCGACACCTTCACACGAATCTGCGCTGCGAGCTCGGGCGAGGCTTCCTCGGGGCGACCATACCAACCTGTATCCGCGACCTCGTGGAAGTCGCGCATGATCGGGAAGACATCTTTCTGACGATAGATGGCGTGACGCCGATCGCCCTCTGCCTCAGGGGTCGGAGCGACTGCCTTTGAGAGGTCGACGAGTGAGGAATCGTACATCATGACCGCGGCGGTCTCCATATTTCCTGCGTGGGTGAGCTTCGCTCTCTCGGCGAAGAGCCGATTGGTGATGATGTGGGCCTCTGCTACAACGACACGGAGGTTGAATCTTCTCTGGACGCTGTCACCCGCGATCCGCACAGTCGGCGTGTTGCCCTCGTGCCAGTTCACAAGGAGTACCTTCTCTACACCATGCTCCGGCGAGATCGCCCGCCTCGGCCCGAGCCG
>Ga0315535_1000739_pt1 | contig 22654 bp, 18 predicted proteins | sample SalMarSW160220MG_2_FD_203092 | JGI IMG/M metagenome (GOLD analysis project Ga0315535, IMG submission 203092) | Salt marsh sediment microbial communities from the Plum Island Ecosystem LTER, Massachusetts, United States - Salt Marsh Sediment SW1602-20 ... | reverse complement strand
ATGAGAGAATGATGCTTGTTCATGAAAACCGGATCAAAGCGCAGGACATGGAGCAGATCATTGAACCATTCCGGCACAGGAATGAAACCAAATGGTGGCAAACCGAATTTTGGGGTAAATGGATGTTGTCTGCAGCCAAGGCCTATGAGTATTCCAAGGATCCTGTCCTGTTTCAAAAAATGAAAGAATCCGTTCAGGAGATTTTTGAAACCCAAAGTGAGAATGGATATATAGGCAATTATGCCCCGGAGCACCATCTGGAACAATGGGATGTCTGGGGCAGAAAATATACCATGCTGGGCCTTCTGTATTACTATGACCTCTCTGGAGATGCTCAAGCCCTTCACTCGGCCGAACGCCTGGTGGATCATTTAATGACGGAAATTGGTCCGGGAAAAAAGGATATTGTCAAAACGGGAAATTATCGCGGCATGGCAAGTAGTTCCGTATTGGAGCCAATGGTCCTGTTGTATGAAAGAACCGGGAACAAGAAATATCTTGAATTTGCCAACTATATCGTACAACAATGGGAGCAGCCTGACGGGCCGCAGCTGATCAGCAAAGCGCTGGATGAAGTTCCGGTAGCTGAACGATTCCCGGTGAACAGTATATGGTGGGGATGGGAGAACGGACAAAAGGCGTATGAAATGATGTCCTGTTATGATGGATTGCTCAGATTATTTCAGCATACCGGGAAACAGGATTATTTTGATGCTGCATACAAGGCTGCCGTCAATATCCTGGAGGAGGAAATCAATATTGTGGGTTCAGGAGCCACCATGGAATGCTGGTACCACGGTAAGGAACGGCAAACGGTTCCCACCATGCACACCATGGAAACCTGTGTGACCACTACCTGGATGAAGCTATGCTATGAGATATACAGGCTGACCGGGGAGCTCCGCTGGATGGAAGAAATCGAGAAGAGTGCATATAATAACCTGCTTGGTTCACTGACTCCTGACGGAAGCCGGTTCAGCAAGTACAGCGGACTCCAGGGTTTCCGGGACACTGATGGATTTCAATGTGACATGGAGATCAACTGTTGCATGGCCAATGGCCCACGGGGACTGTTCCTTCTTCCCGATGCAGCGATCACCCATAAAGACAAGAATATCTATATGAACCTGTATGGTCCATGTGAAGCACAATTGGTTCTGGAAGACGGGACTGCCGTAAAATTGATCTGTACCGGGAATTATCCTCAATCAGGTCATATTGAAATTCAGATCCAGACCTCCGTTGAATCGGACCTGAAATTATATCTGCGTATTCCTGGCTGGAGCGATGATACCAAAATTAGTTTAAATGGGTCAACAACCGAAGGAGTTATTGAACCGGGGACTTACCACGCAATTGAACACCGGTGGAAATCAGGAGATATGATCAGCCTTGAACTGGATATGCGCGGACGCATGGTCGAGCATAAAGAAGGAATAAGAACTTTTCATGCCCTGGCCACAGGCCCGATCATCCTTGCCCGTGACAATCGCTATGGTGATTTGGATGTGGATGCCGAGTTGTTTTTTCCTGAGGCAACACGTGGAAGAGTGATTCTTGAGCCCTGTTCCGGAACCACGGCCTGGATTGCCCGGAAAGCACTGGTGAGCTATGGTTCCGGGGAGAATCCGGTGGAAATGGCCCTTCCTTTTATTGATTTTTCATCTGCTGGAAACCAATGGGATTCCGGTAACAGATACAGGGTATGGATTCCTGCAAACTACAATCCCATTGAGGAGTTGAAAATAGAATAATACGAAGGATTATTCCAGAGAAAGGTAGCTCTGGATGGTCTGGTAGACCTCATCCCTCTGTTCGGGTGGCATGTTGTTAATCCGGGTCCTGTGTGATCCCCCCTCCTTGATGAATATTCTTGAATGGGTATCGCCTGTAGATGTGACCGCTGTGGCGGACCAGGTATCATACTCCCCGTAAATATAAATAAACCGGTCGGCCTCGGAGGCCAGGTATGCTTCAAGATCCACAGACAGTTGAGGATTAAAGGAAACCTCATATTCTTCAGGAAGGGTAAAAGTGAAAATGGGATTGTCCACATGTCTGATATAGGGTTCAAACTCGTTCAGGTTATAGCCATAATAACCCATCTCGGTGAGCGCCTGGTAAAAGAATGGCCTGAGTTCTGTAATATTGGCGTCATCGAAATAGTCAAAACCTGCCACCCGGTTCATGTGCTCCACAAATTCCCTTGGACGTGCAGCCCTCCCGGGTATCATCTTCAACGGGATGTACCCCCATTGCCAGAAAGCAAATGAATATTCAAGCACACAATATTCATAGGCTTTCTCAATGCCTCCTGCAATTTCATATGTATACCCCTTGTCTTCGGAGAATTGCCTGAATGCGGGAATATAACGTTCCTCATATTTCAGGGCCAGTTTCTGAAAACGTTTTACCTTTCTGCGTGCTGAGGCGGTGCCAACCTGGTCGAGGAATGCATAAATCCGCTCATCTTCCACCTGGTAGTTCAGCGGAGCCACGTAGGCAACACGCACATTCACATCATCGGGATAGTAGTAACTGTGGTACATGACACTCTGCCCCCCCTTGCTGATCCCGGTGGCAATCCATTGTCCGGGATAGAGTTCCTTAAATAGCTGTACTATGCGATGGAGGTCCGATGCAGCCTGCCAGGTATCCAGGTATTGCATATCAGGATGAACAGGTTGGCTTTTCCCAAAATAGCGGTGTTCTACCATGACCTGGTTGCATCTCAGGTTTGCTGCTATTTCATGGGTATAATAGTATTTTGCATCGTATCCTTCCGTGACAAAAACAACCGGCTTGGAAGGATCAACATGGGAGATGTAGATGCGTTGCAAGAATGATTCGCCATCCGGATTTCTATGGTCAACGGGTTGCTCCACCAACACCTCCAGGATGGTTTCGTAGATGGATTCACTTTCCAGAACCCGAACCTCAACCGCATCGATTCTTTCCAGGAATTCATCCAGCTTTGCTGTGGCATCTACAGGGAGCCAAACAGCAATAAGAAATATCCAGAAAGCAGCTCTATGCATATCTGTGCGGTTCATCTTCATGCACTTAAATGGATCAAAAGTAGCTATTTTTAGATGGATCAGCAACATCCCCGAACATGGGTGTGTTTGAAACTATCTGATAAATGCATTATAAAAATCAGCAACAAGATAAAAAGTTGCAATAAATTCATATTGATATAGAGAATGATAAAAACGAGTTATTCCGAACACAGGTTCAATTACGAGGTTTTATGAAACGCAGGAGGTTCATTCAGAACACAGGCGCCACCGCCATAGGTGGAGCCCTGTTCCCGGGCATCGTTCCCTCAACCGTTCTGGGAAGAGATTCCAATGGCAAAGATTTTATGATCGAAGCGCTGTCAGACTTCCCGGATGACGCCCGTTTCGCCCCGGAGCCAATCGGTCCGGCACACATCGATGCAATGATGGCCCGGCTTAGCGAGTGCGGGGTACGACGGGTGAGCTGGGGGTATTACGGAGACGGACGGGGCGGGTTTCTGACACCGGCCCATGAATTGGATTATGAGGATTCGGTAAGAACGTATCATGATAGCTTCAGGAACGTGGCACTTACCTACCACGAAGCAGGACAAAACCCGCTCTCGGTGGCTGTTGATGCTGCGCATAAACATGGGCTCGAGATCTATGCCTATTACAAACCCTATGAGACCGGGCTGTTGGCTTTTCCTGAAGGATCCTGTGAAGCTGCGCTGTGGGGACGCCTGAGCAGAATTGGCGGCCGGATAGCCTGGGTAAATCCTTTTGTAGCTGACCACCCGCATCTGAGGATCAAACGGCGTGATGATGATCTGCCGGCGGATGTGTTGAACAAGACCATCGATTCGATAAAATTGCGCAAACGGGATGCATCGGCCACCCGGATCTCCCGTGAACATTTGCAGATCTGGGTCAGTGATTTGAACTACCAGTACAGGCGTACAGATATTCCTTTTTCGTTTACGGAAACGATTGAACCCTGTCCTGAGGATGTCTTTGAGCTTTCCACCGGCGACATCGTGGTAAAACGCGGGGATCCCCAGAGGGTACTGATCCTGAGCGGACTGAATCTTCGTGATAAGTATGTTCTGCTTACAACTGATTTCACCGGTGCAGGGGGGGATTTTGAGAACACCGACCTTGGAATACTCGAGGCCTATGATGAGAATGGCGAAAGGATCCCGGGTGTGATTGCCTCCAAAACAGCCGTCTGGTGCCGTACTATGGTTGATTTCCGGAAGTGGGGATTGATGTTTGACACCGGGTGGAACGGGCAGAAAATGCATCTGGATGACCCCGACAGTGGATTCGTCGCTTTTGCCCGCGGGCGCAACGAATACCTTACAGGCGCCCTGTGTGAGACCGAACCGCAGGTGCAGGAATTCTGGCTAAGCTGCCTTGAGGGGATCCTCGATCAGGGAGTGGATGGTATCGATTTCCGGGAGGAAAACCACAGCACACACACCAACCACCCGGAAGAATACGGCTTCAATGAAGTTGTGCTGGAGAAATGCCGGAAACGGGGGAGCATTGATTTGCATACCATAGCCCAGGTACGTGGTGATGCTTACACCGAATTCTTAAGCAGGGCAAAGCAGCTTATCAACAGCCGCGGCAAGAAGATGCGGATTAACTTCCAGATCGATTGGTACAGGACTGATCCTGCACTGTCGAGGCGCCTGGCCTATCCGGCCAATCTGGATTTCCAATGGAAGCGTTGGATTGAGGAAGGGTTGACCGACCAGGCCGTGTTAAGGTTCTACGCACTGCCTTTTAACTCCATATTTGAAGATGAAATTGCACAGGATCTGATCAGACGCTGCGGGAAAAAGCGCATCCCGGTAACCGTAAACCGTTACATTGACAGATCCCCGGATATCGCCGACGAGTTCCGGCAGGTCAGGAATGACGGACGGTTTTCCGGTTTCATTTTGTATGAGACCTTTAATTTCCTGAAGTTCGAGGCCGGAGGGGGATGCGAGATATACCTGCCGGAGGTAAAGTCGTTAAAAGAGATTTGAATTCAATTTTAAGCCCATGAAAACAATAATAAAGATGAAATCCTTACTGCTGCTGCTGCCCGTACTGTGGATGGTTTCTGCCTGTGACCGCAATGAATCAGATTTTACCCTCTGGCAGTTGCCTTTGCATTCAGGTTGGGTTGGTAACTCTTATGTGTTTCTGATGGACAATGGTAAAGTGGCTGTGATGGATGGTGGAATGGAAGACGAGGCTCTTTATTTAAGGGGATTTCTGGCAGCATTGGGCAATGAAGTGGAAGCATGGTTCATTAGTCATCCGCACAACGATCACATGGGGGCGCTGAATGAGATTCTCCTGGATCCCGGAGATATCAAAATTAAAACCATCTATCTTTCAGAACTTCCGGAGTGGTATTATCATAAATACGATACCTACTATGACAGCCTCACCGATGTGTATTACCATAACCTGCATCAATCAGGTATACAGGTTGTGAATTATACTGAACCGGGGGCTATGATCATGATTGACCAGACCAGGTTCAAGATCCTGAGTACGGTGGATACAACCATTACCATCAACATCTATAACAATTCATCCATGGTCATTAAGGTATGGGATAACAGGAAATCCATGCTGTTCCTGGGTGACCTGGCAAAGGAAGGAGGAGACCTGTTTCTGAAAGGCCCTTTCAGGGACGAGCTGGATAGTGACTATGTCCAAATGGCCCATCATGGTCAGAATGGAGTGAGCAAGGAGTTCTACCGGAGTTTTAAATTCAGGGCTTGTCTCTGGCCAACACCCTTGTGGCTGTATAATAATGATCGCGGAGAAGGATTCAATACGGACGTCTTTAAAACAATGGAGATCAGGGAAACTGTTGATTCCCTCGGAATAAAGGAAAACTACTTTCAGTTCGAAGGGTTGGTCAGGATTACTGACTAATTCCTGTTTATCCGGCCGCATAGCCTTTGAAGGGGACCATATCGAAACGTGTGGTATGCAGCATCAAGCCATTCATACATTTGAATGGCCTCGTTCCATGTAACAGTCTCATTTTCCCTATAACGCAATTCTACCTGTCCCTGTGCCGGAGCAACAGCCGCCAGGAGGAGCATGATCAGGGCACTATTGGATCTGTGCTTTTTCCAGTTCATTCTTCAATTTCTCGAAATAGGATATTACAGTTTTGGACGGTCCTGACTCATCCATTGCTTCCAGGAATTTGCAGGGCCGCAACACTCCTTCAACACTGAATCTCCTGATGTGGTTCACAATTCCCAAATGACCCCACAATACCCTTTCAGGTTCCTTCAGGGCGACCAGTTGCTGGTTGTACAGATTGAAGAAATTCACAAGGGTGGTAAAATCCTTCGCCGAGGATTTTAACAGGGCGGGACAGTTGGACAGACTGCTTCGAATATTCCTGTACCGGACGGTTGCATTTTGAAGGATGCTGATTCCCAATTCCCCCATGGGGATCCTTCTGTGCAGGTAGATCTCCACGTAACGGTATATTCCGATTACTCCAAGTGCATCCAGATCATCGGCGATGGAGAGAATGTTCAGAATCCCGGGAGGTGATCCGGACACAAAAGCCTCGTAAACAGATTCATCCTTGCTGTCGTGTTTCTCAACAGCAAGGCATATTTCATCGAAGCGGCGGGGCAGGGGAAGCTCTTTTTCCCTGAAGAACTGTTCACACATGGTTCGTCCAAGAACTCCATGGGACTCCTCCAACCTTTGAGCCATGCCCAGGTCATGAAACCAGGCGGCAAGCATCACTCCCTCCACAAGGTCAGGCGTGATCGAGCTGTTGAACAACGATATTTCACCCAGAAGGGCCTTGCACCATTGCCATACCCGCAGGTGGTGGTCCTGGTCATGGGACGGAAGAAGTATTCCGGAGAATGCTTCTGCAGCGTTCGGCTGCAGTTTTTCCAGCCATTTTTCTTCCGACGCACTGATCCATTGGCTGATCTGGGTTTTCAAGCAGGATCAGGTTACCCGGGTGAGCTTCATCATGTTGGTTTTTCCCCTGTCCATGATGGGAATGCTTCCCACATGAACCACAAGGTCCCCCTTTTTCAGAAAATTACTGCTCTCCAGAAAATCCTCGGTATATTCCACATATTCGTTGATATGTGTACATTCTGCAAAGTAGTAGGCCCTTACGCCCCAGACCAGTGACAGATCGTTGATAAGATCCCAGTTCATTGTAAAGGTGAAAATGGGTGCTTTTGGCCTGTGCGAACTTATTTTCAGGGGGGTAAATCCGGAATGGGTCAGGCAGATGATGGCAGCCGCATTGACCTGTTCTGCAAGCCTCACAGCGTTGTAGCAGATGGATTCAGGTAAAAATGTGGGACTCCCTATGGCCGGCGGGGTCTCTTTATAATACATGACCTCCTCTGATTCGGTGGAGTCGATGATCATCTGCATGTTGCGGATGGTTTGAACCGGGTATTTTCCCACAGAGGTCTCGGCACTGAGCATGACAGTATCAGCCCCATCAAGTACTGCATTGGCCACATCATTAGCCTCTGCCCTCGTTGGCGTTGGATTGGTGATCATGCTCTCCATCATCTGCGTGGCTACGATTACCGGTTTGGATTTCATGAGGCATTTCTTGATGATGCTTTTTTGAATCAGCGGAACTTTTTGAAAAGCCACCTCCACTCCCAGGTCACCCCGGGCCACCATGATCGCGTCAGAGGCATCAATGATCTCATCGATTTCTTCAAGAGCTTCGGGCTTTTCAATCTTGGCGACAATCCTGGCATTGTTTGGATGGGCATCCACAAGCTTTCTCAGGTCACTGATGTCTTTTTCCCTGCGTACGAAAGAAAGTGCGATCCAGTCCACATTGTTATCCAATGCAAATTTTGCGTCTAACAGGTCTTTTTCTGTCAGGCTGGGTAGAGACACTTTGGTGTGGGGCAGGTTCACCCCTTTTTTACCTGACAGGGGGCCGCCGGCAATTACCCGGGTTCTTACCGTGTCCTTTCCGTTGGTTTCGAGTACCTCAAAAATAAGCTTACCATCATCCACCAGGATGGTTTCTCCCTTGGTTACATCGGCCGGTAGCTGCTGGTAACTCATATAAACTTTCTCTTTGGTTCCCATACAGGGCGTTGTAACAAAAGAAAATTCCTGATCATCTTCAAGAATGACTCCGCCATTCTCGATTTCTCCCACGCGCAGCTTTGGTCCCTGGAGATCGGCCAGAATGGCCACATGGGACCCCAGTTTTTCATTGAGCTCCCTGATGTACAGAATGGTTTTTAAATGTTCGGAATGCACATCATGTGAACAGTTGATCCTGCAAACATCCACGCCTTCGTGGAACATTTTTTCAAGTATTTCTTTGTCCCTGCTTGCAGGGCCGATGGTAGCAATAATTTTAGTGTGTGACCGTTCGTGGCGCATGTTTTTTAAGGTGAAAGGTAAAAGGTAAAAGTTATTTTACAAATGTATTGCTATTGCTTTGAACCTGAAAGAAATCAGGGATAAAATCAGGGATATCTGTACAGCAATACCTACACTCAAAATTACACTTTTACTTTTTACTTTCTACTCATCTGCACAGTGGGTACTATCCGTCACTTTTTGGTTTTTGTCCCAGCAGGATCTCATCGATCATCTGGCGGAACATCTCTTTGGTTGCCTCAGGTGTCTGGGCAATGCCGCTGCTCATGGAGGGTTTTCCATTCTGGGGAACGAACAGGAAGGCCGGGATGCTCTGGATCCCAAAAACGGCTGCCAGTTCTCTCTCCTTCTCCGTATCTATTTTATAAATATGAATCCGACCTTCATACTCTTTTGCCAGCTCTTCGAGAACCGGGGCTGCCATCTTGCAGGGTCCGCACCAGTCGGCGTAGAAATCGATCAAAGCAGGTTTATCTCCTTCGTACACCCACTCAGTCTGGTTCTTCTCATAATTCATCACCTTTTCCAGGAAATCCTGTTTGGTCAGATGGATCGGTTTCCCGGTTGTTTCTGACTGGTTGTCCTTTGTATCTGCAGCAGGAACTGCTGCCACGGTTTCAGGAGCCTCATCCACATTGTTCAGTGAACTGGCAGATCCACTGTTGCAGGAAATGAACAGCATTGAAACAGCTGCAAAACTTATCATTATTTTTTTCATTTATTTACTGTTTGTCCCGTAAAACCGGGAGTTAAAATTATACGCTTACACTCAGGACCTCTGCGATAGCCTGCTTAAAGGTCTCTTTTGGAAGAGCGCCCATGGCCATTTGTGGCTGACCCTCCTTGGGAATGAAGAGCAGCGAGGGAATACTTTGTATCCCAAACACCGATGAAAGTTCGCGTTGCTCCTCTGTATTCACCTTAAATATATCAAGTTTATCTCCATATTCAAGCTTAAGTTCTTCAAGAATGGGGGCAATCACTTTGCAGGGGCCACACCAATCAGCGTAAAAATCGATGATGGCCGGGGTTTTTCCCTCAAATTTCCAATCCTTGCTGTTCTCGTAATTAAAAATCTTCTCCTTAAAAGTCTCGTTTGTTAAATGCTCAAGTTTCATGTCTTTATATTTTATCTGGTTTATATTCTGACGCAAAAATAGGGCACAACTTACAACCTTACTGTAACTTTAGTCACAAACCAGAAAAATGTGGATCATTCGTTCCCTGTAAAGGACATGGCATGATTCAGGTAGTTTACCAGGGGGAGGAGACCGCGGCAATCTTCAACCACCTTTGCAGCGAAACCGGATTGAAGGATCTCGGCATCCCTGTATTGCCTTGAAAAAATGTAATGTTTGTATTTGATCTCTTCCAGGAGTTCAAAGTCCTTGGGGAATCCAGCGGGCCCTTTTTTTAACATGTCTTCCTGCCCTCCCCGCTCATAATCTTTTTGTAACCGGGGGTCATTGATCACTTCCAGATAGGCTTTTGGATTGAACATGATCTCCTGCCTGATCAGGTTCAGTTGTTCCTTGGGGGGCATCCATACACCTGCAGCCATAAACGATTTGCCAGGTTCCAAATGAAAATAGTAACCGGCATCTGTGGATTTTCTTCCCCCTTTGGCCATCCAACAGCCAAAATGGGTTTTGTATGGTGTTTTGTCCTTTGAAAACCTGATATCTTTATAAATTCTGAATATGGCATCCCTGGCCTCAAGGTTTGCAATGGACGGATCATATTGGGATATCCCTTCGATGAGCGAACCGGCCAGCTCCCGAAAGCGATCCAGGGCGACCTGGTATCTTTTCTTATTCTCATTGAACCAGTCACGGTTGTTGTTTTGGTCAAGGTCCTTCAGAAAGGTAATAACAGAATCCATAAGATGTTTATTTGTGAAACAGACTCCCGGTAATTTGGTTCAAAAATATGCATTCTGTGGTTAAAAAATGAGCAGATTGTATTATCTTCAGGAATAAGGAGACAAATACACTGGAATGTCAAAGAAGAGATCATACATACCCGTTGAGCTGGAAACCCCTTCCCTGGAGTTTTTAGCTGCTTCCGAGAAAATCGGACTTCACTGGTGGTACTGGGACCACGTTGAAAGACAACTTACCGTCAGCCCTGCATTGGTTGATTTACTTGGTTACAAACCAGAAGAGTTTGATCCTTCCTTGCCATCCATTTATAAGAACATCCATCCCGATGATGAAAAGGAGAACTTCAAAAGGATCCAAAGGTTGATCGATGGGGAGGATTCTCTGTATGAGATAGAGTTCAGGCTCAGGGACAACAAAGGGGAGTGGCAGTGGTATTACAACCGGGGTACAGTGATCAAGTGGGATGAAAAGGGGAAGGGTATTTTCATAGGGGGAATCACCATGGACATCTCCGGACAATACAAGCAGTGGATGTCCAAGGTACAGGAGAAGGATAAATTCGAATTCATCTTTAAGAACACAAACGAGGCCATTATCATTTTTGAACTTGAGAAAGGCAAGGTATTGCGGGTGCGGGATGCCAATAAGGCTGCCATGGAACTGTTTGAAAGCACCCCGGAGGACCTGATGAAATCAATTCCACATGAACTCATCAATAATGAGAAGGTGGGGCCAAACGGAGAGTTGCACCGGCAGGTGATTGAAAAAGGTTTTGGACGTGTTGAATTAAAGATAGAAATTGGGGAAAAGAAAGTCCGGTGGCTGGATATTTCTGCCCATGCTTTCAACCTGACCGGTGAGAACCTGGTGATCGCCATCGTGGCTGATAAGACCAAAGGCAAGAAGACCGAGGCGGCACTCAGGGAGAGCGAACGGCTCTACCGCTCCCTTTTTGATGCAGCTGATGATGCCATCGGGTTGTTTACCATGGATCGTGAGATGATCCTGATCAACAAGGCATTCTACGCCAATTTCGGGTATGAGCGGGAGGAGTTTTTGGATCTGGGTTGGATGGGTATCGTTCATCCTGAGGACAGAAAGATGCTTGGTGCGCTGAGAGGAAAATTGATACGGGAAGGAAATCTCTCGGTGGACTACCGGGCGATACATAAATCGGGGCAATGTCTTTATGTCTCCGCAAAAAGTGTGTTGATCAAAGGAGACCCTGGTGAGATAGACCTTATTTTAACAATTATCAGGGATGTAACCCAGCGGAAGGAGGCCATGGAGGAACTGGAGCATGCCAAAGTAAAGGCAGAGGAGAGCGATAAACTGAAATCGGCATTCCTGGCCAACATGTCCCATGAAATCCGCACGCCCATGAATTCCATTGTAGGATTCTCCAACCTGCTTGTGAATCCGGAGATTACCGATGAAGCGAGGAATATGTATGTCCAGCGGATTGTCAGGAATTCGGAGTTGTTGCTGGCCCTGATCTCCGATATCATTGACCTGGCCAAAATCGAAAGCGGTCAGTTACCCATTATCTATGGAAAGTTGCTGATTAATACACTCATAGGGGATATGAAGCAGTATGCACTGGATGAGCTGAACCGCCTCAGGAAGTCAGGAATAGAGATTGTTACGTACGAGGAGGAGATGGATTGTGAAATTGAGTCCGACGTGGTCCGCGTGGTCCAGATCATGAGAAATCTGATCAATAACGCCATCAAGTTCACAGAAACCGGTTCTGTGACCATTGGATGTAAAAGGGCTCAATCGGAAGCAAATTTTATCCTGTTTGTGCAGGATTCAGGTATCGGTATTGAACCTGAGAATTTCGATTTGATCTTTGACCAGTTCAGGCAGATTGACGGTTCCAAAACCAGGAGGTACGGCGGGACAGGCCTTGGGCTTGCCATATGCAGGAACCTGGTTCACATGTTAGGGGGAAGAATCTGGGTGGAATCCATTGAAAAAAAGGGAACCCTTTTCCAGGTTGAATTACCCATCAATGCAAACAGGAAGCTCAAGCCTGAAGAAAATGAAATCCAGCTTCCAGGCGGGGCTGCTGCTCCCGTAAAAAGCCTTTCCGTGATGGTGGTTGATGATGCCCAGGATTCGGTGGAACTCATGCGTGAACTTTTCTCCGGACTTGGGCATAACGTGGTTACAGCCGAATCGGGATATGAGGCACTTAAGTTGCTTGAAAAACAGCCTGTTCCTGATCTTGTTTCCATGGATGTACAGATGCCGTTCCTGACCGGAACAGACACCATGAAGATCATGAAGGAACGATACCCTGCCATTAAAGTCATAGCCCAGTCGGCCCATGCCCTGGTTGGCGACCGGGCCAGGTTTCTCCGGGAGGGATTTGACGGGTATCTTCCCAAACCATTCACTTCAGAGCAACTCGAAGAAGTATTAAAGCTCCTTTCTTAGTCGTTTCACGTTTCCGGCTTAACAATTAATTGTTATTTTTGGCGGATGCAAAAGATCAATGAATTCCTCCTGTTTCTGAATGATTACCTGGGCGGTCACCAGTGGTTTGTTTACTTTCTTTTAGGTACCGGCGTATTTTTTACGCTCTATCTTGGGTTGCCTCAAATCAGATATTTCCGGCATGCCATCCGGATTGTCAAGGGCAAATATGACAAGGCAGAAGATGTGGGTGACACTTCCCATTTCCAGGCTCTGACAACCGCACTGAGCGGTACAGTGGGGACAGGCAACATTGCCGGTGTTGCGCTGGCCATTCACCTGGGAGGTCCGGCTGCCCTTTTCTGGATGCTGGTCACAGCCCTGCTGGGTATGACCACCAAATTCGTTGAGGTGACCATATCTCATAAATACAGGGACATTCTGCCGGACGGATCCATTTCGGGCGGACCCATGTATTATATGAAGAAACGGCTGAACATCACTACACGGTCGGGGAAGATCATCAGGACGGGTGCTGTCCTGGGAGGTTTTTTTGCTTTTGCGACCATCCTTTCTTCCTTTGGGACAGGAAGCCTTCCCCAGATCAACAGTATTTCTGAATCCATGTTTACGTCATTCGGGATCAACCATACAGTTACCGGGGGAGTCCTTGCCGTATTGCTCGGGTTGGTCATCATCGGCGGTATCAAGAGAATCGCCAAGGTGACATCTGCCCTGGTTCCGGGAATGGCCTTTATCTATATCACGGGAGCCCTTCTTGTGATCGCCACCAACTATCAGAATATCCTTCCTTCTCTGGCTTCCATCTTTACAGATGCTTTTACCGGAAGTGCCGCAGTGGGGGGTTTCCTGGGTGCAGGATTTGCCTTTACTTTCAACAAAGGTGTAAACAGGGGCCTCTTTTCCAATGAAGCCGGGCAGGGCTCTGCACCCATAGCGCACAGTGCAGCCAAGGCACAGGAACCTGTATCAGAGGGAATGGTGGCCATACTGGAACCATTTATTGATACCATTATCATCTGTACCATTACCGGGTTGGTTTTGTTGTCCTCCGGTGTGTGGAACGAGAAAATAGAAAACAGGTTTCAGCAGGCAGATTTGACCATTCTGGACGGGTCCTACTCCGAATCCAACAAAAATGACAAGGCTCTGATGAGCCGTGAATTCAGCAACGATACCACCCTGGCCCTTTATACAGGGATCCTCCAGGTTGAGGAGGGTGTGGTTACCACAGACGGAGTTACCCTGGTACATGCCGAATCATTTGCCGAGGATGTGAGGGTGACCGTTGGAAATGAAAAATATTCCGGTCCCATCCCTGTGAAGGAGGGAGTGGTACAATTCGGGGAATTGGATTCCGGCGATGGAGAAGTCTATTTCAGCGGTCGTTCCCTGATCCACAGTGCTGCTCTGACTACCCAGGCATTCAAACGAAGCATTTTGGGTGATTGGGGACAGTATATTGTTGCCATTGGATTGCTTCTGTTTGCATTTTCCACAGCCATATCATGGTCCTATTATGGAGACAGGGCTGTCACATACCTGTTCGGCACCAAATATGTGATTGTGTACCGTGTGATCTACGTGGCGGGATTTTTTATAGCTTCCTTCACCGATACCACCATTGTCTGGAACCTCTCCTATATTACCATTGCCATCATGACCATTCCCAACCTTTTGGGACTGTTGATACTCAGGAAAGATATCAAAGAAACCATCCGTACATACTGGATCGATTTTAAAAAGGAGTGGCCTGATGAGAAAATTCCGGTCCGTTAAGGATGGATCGGGGTCAGCTCTGTTTTTTCAATTCAAGAAGTGCAATGTTCTCCACATGGTGGGTATGGGGGAACATGTCCACGGGCTGGATTTTCTTTACCTCATAGGCGCTCGCCAGTAGCTCCACATCCCGGGCCTGGGTAGCAGGGTTGCAAGAAACATATACAATCCGGGGAGGGGCAATCTTCAGAATTTGTTCCACAACTTTTCCATGCATACCGGCCCTGGGTGGATCGGAAATGATCACGTCGGGCTTGCCCTGGGCTTTGATAAAACTCCCGGTGAAGATCTCTTTCATATCACCAGCAAAAAATGCTGTATTGGTGATGGAATTGATCTCCGAATTCACCTTTGCGTCCTCAATGGCTTCAGGAACCGACTCAATACCCACCACCCTGCCTGCCCCGGGAGCTATAAAGTTGGCAATGGTACCCGTACCGGTGTAGAGATCGTATACGATTTCATTTCCGGTTAACCCGGCAAATTCCCTGGTTTTCCGGTAAAGTGCAAGGGCCTGGTATGAGTTGGTCTGGAAAAAGGATTTGGGGCCGATCTTGAAGGTCAGGTCTTCGAGCTTTTCAAAGATATGGTCCCGGCCGGTAAAAGTGATGATCTCCTGGTCATACAGGGTTTCATTCTTTTTGGGATTGATCGTATACATCAGGCTGGTCAGTCCGGGAAATTCCTTGTTTACCATCTCCAGCATTTCGTAAACACCGGGTTCATCAAACTGGACCGAAAGGATCACCATAACCTCTCCCAGGGTGGAAGTACGGATGATCACGTTCCGGAGCAATCCCTCATTGGTCCTGTGGTCATAAAAGGAGAGTCCCTTATCAAGGGCCACTTTCCTGAGGAAGTTCCTGATCTGGTTGGAAGGATCCCCCTGCAGATGACAGGTTTCGATGTCCACAATCTTGTCAAACCTGCCGGGTACATGCATTCCCACCGCGTTGGTATGTTCAAGAGGTAGTTCCACAGCTGCTTCATGATCAAGCAGCCACCTGTGGTTGGAGAAGGTAAATTCCAGTTTGTTCCTGTACATGGTAGTGGGGTCCGATCCAAGAATGGGCATGGATTCGGGAACCCTCACTCCGGCAATATGTCTGAAGGCATCCTCTACCTGCTGTTGCTTGTAATGGAGCTGCCGGTCATAGGGGAGATGCTGCCACTTGCAGCCGCCACAGATCCCGAAATGATCACAAAAGGGTAAGGTACGCTGGTCCGAGTAGCTGTGGTATTTCACCACCCTGGCTTCCATATAACGTCCCTTTTTCCTGAACACCTGAAGGTCCACCACATCACCGGGGACGGCATCCTTTACAAATACGACAATCTGATCTACCCGGGCGATGGATTTGCCTTCTGCCCCGATGTTTTCAATGCTTACTTTCTCTAATAAAGGCAGGTTCTTTTTTCTGGCCACTTTGATTTGTTTAGTGATGCAAAAGTATCACTCCCCGGTCACTTCTGCAATGACCACTTCCATATCCTTTGCGGCGACAGTCATGGTTTGTCTTACCAATTTGCCCATGGGTTTTGACACCACCCCGGAATTCATCCTGGAGATCCACACTGATCCATCCTCTTTTTCATATACAGAAAGTCTGCAGGGCATCATGTTCGAGACAATCCGCTCCCGGTTTTCACGGAGGATTTTGTAGGCGTAATCAGGTTGGCAGATCTCTATCACTTTGACACTTCTCACCTCATGGTCAAATTTCTTCATGGTTGCCTGAAGGTCATGCATTGCGGGGATTTTCCATCCGGCGCCGGCAACCAGTTCCTCAATTTTTGCCACTGTGTCATCAAACGAGAGTGGCGAACGGCTCTCTTTGAACATAAGTTTTGGGCTTGCAAGAAAGATAATAAGCCATCCGATAAGGAGGCCCGCCACGAGTCCGGTGATTATACCAAGTGTCATTGTTTCATATGTTTTGTGGAATAAAAAAAATCAGTTTTGAGTTTCATCACGTAAATTATACAAACCAGTCGATGAATTGTTCTATTTTTGCGCCAAATGATCCGGATAAGAGGAAAAATCAGATGATCTCAGTAGATAATGTAAGCATCAGGTTCGGTGGATTTGTGCTGTTCGACAGGATCAGCTTCCAGGTCAATCCCGGAGACAGGATCGGCCTTGTAGGGCGCAACGGGGCGGGCAAAACAACCATTCTGAACCTGATCTCCGGAAACCAGGAGGCTGATGAAGGGAGGGTGGTTGTTACCTCTGGAAAAACCATAGGTTACCTGCCCCAGCAAATGAAGCATAAAAAGGGCAAGACCCTTTACCGGGAGACCCTGAATGCATTCTCCGAGGTTATTGAACTAAAAAAACGCATTGACAATATCACAAAGGAACTGGAGGAACGGACCGATCATTATTCAAGTGCGTACCTGGCATTGATCCAGGAACTTTCCAATGCGAACGAAAAGTATGAAGTGGAGGGGGGACACTCCATTCATGCCGAAGTTGAACAAACCCTGGCGGGATTGGGATTCGAAAAGAAGGATATGGACCGTCCGGTCCATGAATTCAGCGGAGGATGGAGAATGCGGATTGAACTGGCAAAAATCCTTTTGCGGCGGCCCGACTATATTTTGCTCGATGAGCCCACCAACCACCTGGATATTGAATCAATCCAGTGGCTGGAGAACTTTCTTGAGAACTACGCTGGAGGAATCCTGATCATTTCCCATGACCGGGTATTCCTGGACAGGGTGACCAACCGGACCATTGAATTGTCACTGGGTAAAACATACGATTACAAAGTATCCTATTCCCGGTATATAGAGCTGAAGGAGGAGCGGATCACCGTGCAGAATGCGGCATACGATAACCAGCAGAAACTGATCCAGGAAACCGAGCAGTTCATCAGCCGTTTCAGGTACAAGGCGACCAAAGCAGTTCAGGTACAGTCCAGGATCAAGCAGTTGAAGAAACTGGATCGTATCGAGGTGGAAAAGGAGGAGGACATGGTCATGAACCTGAAGTTCCCCCCTGCCAAAAGATCGGGTACCATTGTGGCTGAAGCGGCGGGACTCGGTAAAAATTATGGAGAGCACCAGGTGCTTGAAGGAGTGGACCTGGTGATCGAGAGAGGGGAGAAGGTCGCATTTGTTGGAAGGAACGGAGAGGGAAAGACCACCCTTTCGCGCATCCTTGTGGGTGAACTTGACCATTCGGGGAAACTGAAAATTGGTCACAATGTGGAACTGGGGTATTTCGCCCAGAACCAGGATGAAATCATGGATGGAAACCTGACTGTATTTGAAACAGTAGACAGGGTGGCCGTAGGAGATATACGCACGCGCATCAGGGATATTCTAGGGGCTTTTCTGTTCAGCGGTGAGGATGTGGATAAGAAAGTAAAGGTGCTTTCAGGGGGTGAGCGTTCAAGGCTTGCCATGGCCCGGATGCTCTTCCAGCCTTTTAACCTTCTGATCCTGGATGAGCCGACCAACCACCTGGATATGCGATCCAAAGATATTCTGAAGAATGCATTGCTTTCATTTGATGGTACACTTATTGTTGTGTCCCATGACAGGGAGTTCCTGGACGGACTGGTTGATAAGGTATTTGAATTCAGAGACCGGAAAGTGAAGGAGCACCTGGGAGGAATCTTTGATTTTCTGCAACGCAGGAAGCTGGGCTCCCTCAGGGATGTGGAAAGAAAGGAGCCGGGCCAGAGGCCCGGCAAGGAGCAAGGAGACAAGGTGAAAGGAGAAGGGGAAAAGGAGATCCCCAATAAGCTGAGTTATGAAAAGAGAAAGGTGCAGGAGAAAAAGATCAGGAAGATTGCCAACCGGATCAAGGCTTTGGAGCATGAGATAGAGGAGATGGAAAGGGAACTGGTAAAAATGGATACCCTGTTGATGAACCCCGATCACATCACAGGGATGCAGGTTTACGAAGATTATGAGCAATTGAAGAACCGTCATGATGAAGCGCTGTCCAACTGGGAAAAACAAACCATCCAGCTGGAGAAAGCAGAGGCAAGAAGAAAATAGCTATTTTTAAGGTCATGGGCAGGATGAGGTACATCTTGATTGGAATATTGCTGACGGGTATGGCCATGCTTTATAGCTGCAAGGCAACAGAGGAGAGTACTTCCGAAGCTCCCGCTGTGTACCTGGCCTCACTGTATAATCCCAGCCAGCTTTCCCTGCACCCCGATTATTCCATTTTCCATGAAAGCGACAATTACTCAGTTCTTTACATTAGGGCATACCCAGCCGAACTAAGGTTTAGTCAGGCCAATGAGGATTCTGAATACAGGGCTTTGCTGGCCATCGGATATAAACTGATCAGGTTGGATGCCCCCGGTCTGGAAGGGGACATTCTGGACTCTGCCACAGTCACCTATAAACTGGGTAGCCCCGATGAAAAAAGGCCTGCTTTTTTTGCCACCCTGACTATTCCGGTCCAATCAGGGAAGCGTTACCTGCTCAAGATTGAGGCCAAAGACCTGAATCGCGGAAGCATTGGGCTGGAGTACCTCTATGTGGACAAAACCAATGAATACAGTTCCCAGAATTTCAAAGTTGTATCCCTGTTTTCAGGGTATCCCAAGTTCATGCGGTATTTCAGACCGGGGGAGAAGTTCACTGTGCAATACAGGAAAGCAATGAAAGATTCCATTTATGTGGATTATTTCCGCTTTTCCAGTGAACTACCCCGTCCGCCAATCACTGCATCGGCCGACTATACCCTGAATTATTCGCCGGATACAAGCTTTGTATTTCCACTGGTTGATTCCATCGATTACAACCTGCGGAGGAAGGGGATGTATTTCGTGAGGGTTGACAGGGCAAGGGAAGAAGGATTGTCTCTGTTTAATTTCGGGGGTTCGTTCCCTGAGATAAAAACACCCGATGAGCTTATGGAACCTTTGTTTTACCTGGCTACACTGGCCGAATACCGGGACCTTCGAAAGGAGCCAAACCGAAAACTGGCGGTGGACAATTTCTGGTTAAAAATGGGGAACAGCGTGGAGAAATCCAGGGAATTGATCCGCATTTATTACAACCGGGTTGTTTATTCAAACCTCTACTTCACAGCCAATAAGGAGGGTTGGAAAACCGATCGGGGGATGATTTTTATACTGTTTGGACCTCCCAGCAGGATTCAGATAACAGGGACCGGTGAACGGTGGTACTATTATGTAAGGAGACGCAGCAATCCCGTGGAGTTTCGTTTTAATCGCAAACCCGATGCATTTGCCAATCAGAACCTGGAATGGGTGAAAACCACCGATTCCCAGATGTTCTGGAATGAAGCGGTTCGCTCGTGGCGAAGCGGAAAAGTATATTCACCCGGTTCATAGCATCATGGATACGCAGGAGCAGTTTATATTCGGAATACATGCCATACAGGAAGCCCTGAATGCCGGGAAAGAGGTGGACAAGGTACTGGTCAGGCGTGGAGCCGGATCGGACCTTATCAAACAGCTGCTGGGAGAGCTAAGCCGGCGGGATATCCCGGTGCAACAGGTCCCGGTTGAAAAGCTGAACAGAATTACCCGGAAGAACCACCAGGGTGTGATTGCATGGCTTGCCCGGATCACGTACACCGATATCACTTCGGTATTACCCGTTGTTTTTGAATCGGGAGAGGAGCCCCTGATCCTGCTTCTTGACGGGATTTCCGATGTGCGGAATTTCGGTGCCATAGCCCGTACTGCCGAGTGTGCCGGGGTTCATGCCATTGTGATCCCTGCTTCGGGAAGTGCTGCCATTAACGCTGATGCCATCAAGACTTCAGCGGGTGCACTCCACCGGATCCCGGTGTGCCGGCACAAAGACCTAAAGACCGTTGTCAGGTTTCTTCGTGACAGCGGACTGAAGATTTTTGCTGCCACTGAAAAGGCAGAAGAGCAACTTTACCAGACCGAAATGACCGGACCGGCAGCGGTGATCCTGGGCTCCGAGGAGCGCGGAATTTCCAATACCTTGTTGAAAGAGGCCGACAGCTGGATTTCCATCCCCATGAAAGGGACCATTGCTTCACTGAATGTGTCTGTGGCTGCGGGGATCATGTTGTTCGAAGTAAACCGGCAACGGGGAGGATAGCTCTATTCCAGCGGGAGTTGCCTGTTGAAACTCTCCTCCAGGGAAATGAAAGTTTCCGTTCTGGATATTCCTCCGATGGCCTGCACCTTATCCACCAGCACACGCTTCAGGTCTTCATTGTCACGGGTGTATATCTTTATAAAAATGGAATATCCCCCTGTGATGTAGTGACATTGTGTAATTTCCGGTATCTCCTTGAGCTTGGCAACCACATCCGGATAGAGATGCGCACTGTCCAGGAAAATCCCCACGTAAGCACAGGTTGAAAATCCGATTTTTTTTGGACTGATCATAAATTCTGATCCGGTGATCACACCCATTTTTGCTAGGCGCTGAATCCTCTGGTGAATGGCAGCTCCGGATACTTTGCACACCCTCGCTACTTCCAGGTAAGGTATCCTGGCATTTTTTGTAATCAGTGTAAGAATTTTACGATCAAGGTCGTCAATATGGTGCGAATCTTCCATTTTTCAGGGTCTTTAATCTTTTTGCTTCCGGGTTCTAATGTAGTTACAATTTGAAAGAACCACACCATTTTTAATGTGATATTAAACATATAATCAACGAAAGCCTTTCAATCTAAACTCAAACGAAGATGGACCTCATCACTGTTCATGGACTTGCCATGAGAAGGCTTTTTCAAATGATCAGGAGCTAAGGCGCCGGAAATCGTCTCCGGTTGGATTCTGGAAAACCCGCAGCCCGAATTCAGGCAGGATGGCCAGAATATGGTCAAAAATATCAGCCTGAATGGCTTCATATTTGGCCCATTCCTGGTCTTTGCTGAACACATAGACTTCAATAGGGAGTCCGGTTTCCGTTGGCTGGAGATGTCGGACCAGAAAGGTCATTTCCTGATTGACTTTCGGATGATTGTGCAGGTAGTTCTCCAGGTAGACCCGGAAAGTGCCCAGGTTGGTCATCCGCCGCCCGTTGGTCACAATAGAATCATCCAAATTCAGGGACTTGTTGTATGCAGTGATTTCTTTCTTCTTCTTTGACATATAGTCCTGCAATACGTAGAATTTCCTTAATTTTTCAATTTGAGCTTCGTCAAGGAATCCAACACTTTTCATATCGATGTTGATGGAGCGTTTGATCCTGCGTCCCCCCGATTCCTCCATTCCCTTCCAGTTGTTGAAAGACTCGGAGACCAGTGCATAGGTAGGTATGGTGGCGATGGTTTTGTCCCAGTTCTGCACTTTCACCGTATTGAGGCCGATATCAATCACAGTCCCGTCGGCATTGTATTTGGGCATGGCGATCCAGTCACCCACATTCACCATCTTGTTGGCTGATAACTGGATACTGGCCACAAAGCCCAGGATGGTATCCCTGAAAACCAGGATAAGGACTGCCGCCATGGCTCCCAGTCCCCCCAGCAGCACTTTTGGGGCTTCCCCACTGAAAATAGAGATCAAAAAAATCACCCCGGCGGAATAGAAAACAATCTTTATGACCTGAACGAATCCTTTGATGTTGCGCCCCTTGGATATGGGAAGCTTCATATAGATCTCATGCATGGCATTCAGAAGGGCATCAATGACCAGCAATACCACCAGGACCATATATGCCTGTGTAATGTTTCCGAGGAAGGTAACCAGTACCGGCGCATCAAAAATATACTGCAGGGAATAGTAAACGATGATGGCTGGAGCCAGGTGTGCCAGTTTGTTGAATACCCTCCGTTCCACGAATACATCGTCCCAATCATTCTTCGATTTTCGTGCGATCCGGTGAATGGATGTGATAATGATTCTTTTTACCAGGAAGTCGGCAAGAATAGCCAATCCGATGGTCACCAGGATCACCGTGGCATTTTCAATAAAAACAACCATCTTCTCTGACATCCCTGCTCCAGCCAGTATTCCATTATACCAGGCAATCCATTTTTCGATCATGGGCCGTCAATATTATGTTTGGAATGCAAAATTATAATAATTCTCTAACAGATACTGATCAATCACAGTGTATGACATTTCTGCCGGATGAGAGTGGTGTAATAACACCTTTGAAAGCGAACTCCCCATTTAACGTTTCAGGTAATTC
>Ga0315535_1000737_pt1 | contig 22701 bp, 17 predicted proteins | sample SalMarSW160220MG_2_FD_203092 | JGI IMG/M metagenome (GOLD analysis project Ga0315535, IMG submission 203092) | Salt marsh sediment microbial communities from the Plum Island Ecosystem LTER, Massachusetts, United States - Salt Marsh Sediment SW1602-20 ... | reverse complement strand
CCATAACTTGTTACCCGGAATATAATCAGGATATTCTGGGTGTCAAGAAATCCCCCCGGCTTGAGCGACCCTCCAGCCGAAGGGAAAGGAACGGCTTTTCCTTTCCCCCGCATCTTGGTTCATTGTAGGAGGTCGGCATTTTGAAACAAGGCAGGCTGAAACATAAGGGCCGGCGAAGGCCTTCCCAAGGAACGGTTAAGCCATATGGGCTACGCTGCTGTGACTTTGCAGACGTACTTCACCCATCGGCTTCCGTAGGAGTCTTCGGCCACCACGCGGAGCGGAAAACCGTGTTCCCTGGGAAGCGCCTTTCCATTCACCTCGTAGGCCAGGAAAACCTTGTTGGAAAGGATATCTTCCAGGTGATATGCCTCGGTTTTCTCATATTCACCTTCCGGCCCCGCAAAGGTCACCTGGGTAATCCCTTCTTCCACCCCGGCAGCCTTGAGCAACTCCGCGAGAGGGATTCCCCTCCAATGACCGTTATTTGCAAAGAAGCCGGGACAGATCAAAAGGACTGTTCTTTCAATCGACGGCAGTTCCAGGAGCTCGGAATATTTCAACTTCAGCGGCTTCTTCACACGGCCCCCGACCTCAAGACGCCAGTTCTCCAAATTCGCTTTATAGTCCTCCAGCCCCATGGTGCCGAAATCGCCCAATGGGGTAATATCGAGATTCCGAGTGTCCAGATGTGCCGGATTTTCGTTGATGAGGCTTTGCCGTTTGGTGCCTTTGGGCACGATGATTCTTTTGGCTTGCGCATATGCCGATCCAATCATTGAAAGCAAAGGACTGAAAACGAGGCCGATGCCTCCCAGAAACCCAAGGACGACTTTGAGAAATTGTCTCCGCTTTTCCATAATCCCTCCTCTTCCCTTTGTTTGAAGCCGGCGTCAAATTGCTATGGAAACGGACGTCCTTGCCCGCGGCGATCCCCTTATTGCGGCCTGGCCCGTTCATATTGTACCGGCCACGGTACATCTATTTTCAGGCTATGAGCTGCATGGAGCGGCCAATAAGGATCGCGCAGCATTTGGCGTGCCAGAATGACGACATCGGCGAGGCCTGTGGCAATAATCTGCTCGGCCTGGGTCGGCTGAGTAATCATACCCACAGCGCCGGTCGGTATCCCGACCTCCCGGCGAATCGCAGTGGCAAAGGGAGTCTGAAAGCCCGGGCCGGCTGGGATAACGGCATCGGGAACCAGGCCCCCGCTCGAGCAGTCAATGAGATCGATGCCCGCCTCTTTGAGCCGATGAGAGAATTGAAGGGATTGCGGCAGATCCCACCCCCCCTCTTTCCAGTCTGTGGCGGAGATGCGCACGAACACAGGCCAATGCTGCGGCCAGGTATCTCTCACCGCCTGGGCCACTCGGATCGGCAGGCGCATGCGGTTTTCAAGGCTTCCGCCGCACCCGTCGCTGCGGCGATTGGACAGGGGAGATAGAAATTCGTGCAGAAGATAGCCGTGGGCCATGTGGATTTCCACCACTTGAAAACCGGCCTCCAGGCTTCGCTCGGCCGCGGCTGCGAACGTGTCTACAAGCCTGTCCAGATCAGCCTTGCCCAATGCCTTGGGTTCGGGATAGCCCGGTGCAAAAGGTTCTGCACTCGGGGCGACCGGCTGCCAGCCTCCCGAATCCGCCGCCAAAGGATTGTTTCCCTTCCAGGGTGAATTGGTTGACGCCTTTCTACCGGCATGGGCCAGCTGAATTGCGGGCACGGCTCCCTGCTTTCCGATGAACTCGCTGACTCTCTTGAACGCCCGGGCATGGCCATCCGACCAGATACCGCTGTCCGCCGGGCTTATTCGACCCTCCGGTGTGACCGCGGTGGCCTCTACCATGACCAGTCCTGCTCCGCCCACCGCCCGGCTGCCCAGGTGGACCAAATGCCAGTCGGTCGGCATTCCATCGGTGCTGGAGTACTGGCACATGGGTGAAACGAAGATACGATTCCTGAACACCGTATCGCGCAGATGAAACGAAGAGAACAGCCTGCTCATCACTTTCCTTTCAACATGAGATGAATGGTTTTCGGGCGCTCCAACTCTGCGTTGAGGTTTCATCATACGGTCTCGCGCATATCCGTACGTGGAGAGCCGCGATGTGATTTCCAATCCGGAAATGAGTCCCGCTTCAGCGGGATCGGTCAAATTCAAGGAAGTTCAGGAGTTGCATGGAATCCGATTTTCATTATAACCCAAGGGCGGAGTCCCTCAAAGTATATTCTCGTCAAGCGCTGCCAAGGTCCTTATTCCTCGTTATCTTCTTCGCTCCCTTCCCTGGTCAGTAGAGTTCCTTGATCCGAATGATGCCCAGGGAGAGAAGGCTTAATCAAAACAAAGGCGATAATGATTGAAAATCAGGCCGGGTTTGTGTACACCTCTCATTATGAAACTGCTTCTTCTCTTTCTTTTCTGGAGTCTCTGGTACATCAATTTTTCGACCAGGACGATCTTCTCCCCGCTTCTCCCTCTCATACAGGATCAGCTTGCCATCGATAATGTCCTTGCCGGGAGTCTGTTTACGTTTCTATCCGTGGGGTATTCCGTCAGTCTGCTTGTTTCGGGTCTCCTGTCCTCACGCATCGGCTATAAACGTTCCATCACGATCGGGTTCGCTCTCTTAAGTATTTCACTCTTCTGCCTGCATTATGCAGACGGCTATGTATCATTCGCCGTTCTTGCGATGTTCATCGGCCTGAGCACAGGCATCTATTTGCCCTGTGCCATTCCCCTGCTAACGGCCGCTTTTGACCGCAGCCATTGGGGGAGGGCCGTTGCACTGCACGATACCGCCGCCTCCTTGAGCATCCTCTCGGTGCCGCTTCTTGTGGCCTTTGCCCTGCATTTCATTCAATGGAGAGACGTTTTTCTTATCCTCGGCATCATATCATCGGCGGCGGTGATCAGTTTTCTGGCGTTCTGTCCGGATCCGCCTCCTCCGGAAAAGAGCACGACCGGGTTTCGGCACATCATCCTGCGCAGGGACTTCTGGATCATCACGGCCCTCTGGGTTTTTGCCGCCGCCAACGGGATCGGTCTTTACAATATCATCCCGCTCTTTCTCGTGAAAGGCAACCATATGCCCCTGCACACGGCAGATACCGTTTTCGGCCTCTCCAGGATCGGGGGGTTCATGGTGTCCATTCTGGCCGGCGTCCTGGTCGACAGAGTCGGCGTAAAAAAGATCCTTTTTTCACTCCTGCTGATCACAGGGCTTTCAACCACTGCCTTAGCTCTGGCGCCGCCCTTCACTCCTTTGATCATCGTCCTGATTATTCAAGCGACCGTTTCAACCGGATTTTTTCCTGTGGCTCTGGTGACCATTTCCAAGCTGACACAGGCCAATGAACGGAGCGCTTTTACCGGAGCAACCGTAGCGGTCGGCGTGGCATTCGGCCTCGGTCTGACGCCGGTGGCATTGGGTGCAGTGGCGGACAAATGGAGTTTTGGTGCGGGGTTTCTCGCCCTCGGCTTGCTGACAGCCGCTTCAAGCGCGCTGTTGAAAGGAATTTGAGCGCTAGAGGGTTTCCAATCCAGAAATGAGATATTTTTTACGAGATCAAGGGAATCAAGGGATTACGCGGAGACGTACTTTAGTACTTCGCACAAGTGATCCCGCAGATTGACGATGAGATTGTGAAAAATAGCCATTTATGGGTGGAAACTAGGTGCGCAGATACGAGGCGCCGTTCACGTCGACGATACAGCCCGTAAGATAATCGGTCCCCTCGCCGGCCAGGAACAGCACCACCCGGGCAACTTCATCCGGACGCGCCGTACGGTTCAGGGGGCTTTGGGCGCGGATGGCATCTCCCTCGGAGCCGGACAGCATGGAGGTGGTCATATCGGTTTCCACAAACCCTGGTGCAACGGCATACATAAAGACGCTGTGGGAGGCCAGAGCCTGCGCCATGGATTGGCTGAACGCGTTGAGTCCGGCCTTGCTCGCGCCGTAAGCAGGGGCATCCGGCTCGCCGCGAAAAGCCCCGCGCGAGGTGATGTTGATGATCTTGCCGCCGCCGCTTTTCATCATCTCATGCGCCACGAGAAAAGACAGGTGGACCGGCCCTATCAAGTTCGTGAACAGGGTTTTTTCCCAACTGCGCCGCCAATCCACAAACGAGGTTGAGGATGGCGGGTGAAATTCATACACGCCCGCGTTGTTGACCAGGACATCAATTTTCCCTGTTTGCCGAAACACCCTCTCCGTCATATCGCCAACCGCCGCCGCATCGGACAAATCGGCTTGAACCTTCAAATGAGCACTGCCGGGGAAGGCCTCGATCGCGTGCTGCGCGGCTTCCTCGTTCTTGTGAAAATGCACCACGACCCGTGCACCCCGGTCCGCAAACTGTTGCGCGATCTCTCGCCCGATGCCGCGGGAGGCGCCTGTGACCATCACTACCTTGTCTGAAAAATCCGCATTCATATGAGATCCTTTCATCGACGATCAAGAGAGATGCAGGTACCGTTTCAGGTCGTCTTCCGCCTTCAGGGCCGCGATAAGGCGATCCAGTTCCTCCCGAGTGTTGTAGGGAGCAATTCCGATGCGTACCAGTCCGCCGCGATCCAGGAGCCCCAGCCGCTCCACCAGCCGGATAGCATAGAAATGACCATCCCAGACGAACAGGCCCCGGCTTCCCAGATATCCGGCCACCTGCTCCGCAGTATACCCGTCGAGGGTGAATGAGACGGTCGAAGTCCGCGGATGCCCCTCGGGCGGACCGTAAATGGTTGCCTTGGGAACCTCACTCGTGACAGCCTCTATCAGATGGGTGGTCAGCACCTGTTCGTATTTCTCAAAGACCTTCAGCCCGGTCACGATTCGATCCCTCCTGCCGGCTTTCGGTTCATCGGCCTTTCCCGTCAAATCATTTCCGAACTTCCGGCCGATATCCGCGATAAACTCCACTGCTGAAGCCGCACCAGCAATTCCTTCGTGATGAAGTGTTCCGGTTTCCATCATAAACGGCGGACATTGCTGCTGGGTTCTGAGATTGAAAGGGCGCAGCCCGGACAGGACGTCTTTCTTGGCATAGAGCACCCCGATATGCGGTCCGAAAAATTTGTACGCCGAGCAGAGGAGGAAATCCGTATCGAGTTTCCGAACGTCAATGGGACCGTGCGCCGCGTAATGAACGGCGTCCACCACGGTATGCGCGCCTATATCGTGGGACATCCGAACGATCTCCTGAACGTCGTTAATGGTCCCCACCCCATTGCTGGCATAGTTTACCGCCACCACCTTCGGTCTCTTGGCGAGCTTTTCCCGAAAATCCCCCATATCGAGCGTACACGAACCCACATCCAGTACCACGTCTTCCACCGCGATGCCTCGATCCTGCAGCTGCAGCCAGGGGCCCCGGTTTGCCTCGTGGTCAATTTCCGTAATCAGCACCGTATCGCCGGCCCTCAATTTGCGGGCCAGGGCCTGTGCCAGAGCAAAATTCAACGTGGTCATATTGGCGCCGAAGATGACCTCGTCCCAATCGCAGTTGAAGAAGTCCGCGAAGATCAAGCGGGCATTTTGAATCATGCGGGATGTGTTTTCCGCTGTTTCGAACTGATGGCCCACATTGGCGTTCATGTTGATCAGATAATCCGTTACGGCTTCGATCACCGATTGCGGGACCTGGTACCCGCCCGGACCGTCCAGATAGGCGGCAGGGAAGCCGTTCACCTTCCTCTTCATGGCGGGAAACTGTTTTCTCACAAATTCGCTGAACGCATCATTCATTCAATCATACCTCCTTCATTCTATCGAAAAGGTCAGCGCCGATCTCATAGGCCCGGGTCACCTCGGTCAGGGAATCCAATGCCCTGCCTTCCGCGGCAAGGGCGTCAGCCCGGGCAAGACCCAACGCAACTTCCTCGTTCTTGCCTGGAGGAATCGCCTGGACAACAAGGTCCGCAAGCAGGCGCCGTTCCGCAGCCCGGTTCAAATTCAGGTGGGGGAGAGCATCGTACCACAACAAACGTTCTTCAAGGCTGCTGAACGGCACACGCTTACCGGCCATCCTTGCAATCTTTTCGCCAAGCATCCGTGCCCGTTCAAGCGATACGCCGAAATTGAAGCGGGTGGCGGGAAGCGGTTCCAAGGCCCGCATGTGCATCATCTGGAAGAAATGATACACGGGACGCAGTCCCGAGACAAGGCCATTTCCCGTCCCTCCGGCTATGGCAATGCCAAAGGCAGGAAGCCCCTGCAAGGGTGCCGAATGGGCGTAGACCCGAAACATCTTTAGGATGAGGTATTTCACCAGCCCGCTGGTATCCCACCAGTAAACCGGGGTCCCCAGGACCAAGGCCCCGCAGCCCAGGATCTTCCGGCTAAGGCAGGTAAAGGCTTCATCTTCATGGGTGCATTTCAATTGGTTTTTGCAGACCCAGGGAATACAGTCCCCGCAGGCCGCCACCACATGATCGGCCATCTGGATCAGTTCGGTGGCCGCGCCGGCCTGGGCCGCACCTTCAAGGGCTGCGGCAACCAGCCGATGGGTGCGCCCCTCACGGTTGGGGCTTCCCACAAGCCCCACGATCTTTCCGTTGGATTCCATAATACTTCTCGCTTCCTTCCTCTCCTGCCATGTTTCAAAACTTACGCCCCTCCGAACCTTACTCTCTTCCTTTTTTTGCATCCTTTTCCATAATCTGTTTCAATTCCTCCCCGTCGATCTTTTCCTTTTCCAGAAGAATTTTGGATGCCACGTTCAAGACATCCTTTTTGCCTTTCAGGATCTCCTTGGCCTTCTCATATTGCTCGCGGATAATATCGGCTACTTCCTTGTCAATCAACTCGGCGGTCGCCTCGCTGTACTCCATCGCCCCCTCCATGGGCAGATCCAGATAACGGGACTTTTTTTCACGCGCGAAATAAACCTGCCCCATCGTGCTGCTCATACCGTATTCTTTGACCATGCTCCTTGCAATATCCGTGGCCCGGGAAAGGTCGTTGTGGGCGCCCGTGGAAATATCACCAAAAACGATCTCTTCGGCTGCGCGGCCGCCCAGGAGGGATGCAATTTTATTAAGCAATTCCGTTTTCTTCATCAGGAATCGCTCCTCGGTAGGCACTTGCATGGTATACCCGAGCGCAGCGATTCCCCGTGGGATAATGGAAATCTTCTGAACCGGGTCCGTGCCCGGCAACGAAAGCGCCACCACCGCGTGCCCCAGTTCGTGGCAGGCCACAATCTCGCGTTCCTTTTCGTTAATCAGGCGATTCTTCTTTTCAAGACCGCCCATGATGCGTTCTACGGCCTCTTCGAATTCCGACATGCCCACTCTTGTTTTTTTTCTCCTGACTGCCAGGAGAGCCGCCTCGTTTATCAGATTCGCCAGATCTGCGCCCACCATACCCGGTGTCATGGAGGCGATCTTTCCCACATCCAGTCTCTTGACGGTCTTGACGTCATTGAGGTGCACCTTCAGGATCGCTTCTCTTCCCTTTTTATCGGGACGGTCCACCAGAATCTGACGGTCGAACCTTCCCGGCCGGAGAAGCGCCGGATCCAGGATCTCCGGCCTGTTCGTTGCAGCCATCAGAATGACCCCCACCTTTGGATCGAACCCGTCCATCTCCACGAGGAGCTGGTTGAGAGTCTGCTCGCGCTCGTCATGTCCTCCCATGGTCCCGAAACCGCGGGCCTTTCCCAGGGCATCCAGTTCATCGACAAATATGATGCATGGCGCCTTCTGCTTTGCCTGGACGAAGAGATCTCTGACCCTCGCGGCACCGAGTCCGACGAACATCTCAACAAATTCAGATCCACTCAAACTGAAAAAGGGCACATGGCTCTCCCCTGCCACGGCCTTGGCCAGGAGGGTTTTTCCCGTTCCGGGTGGCCCTACCAGGAGCACACCCTTTGGAAGCTTGCCTCCGATTTCGGTAAACTTGGCAGGTTCCCTCAGGAATTCAATGACTTCCACCAGTTCCTGCTTGGCCTCATCCACGCCGGCGGCATCCTCAAAAGTCACGTCCAGCTCATCTTCCACATAGATTTTGGCTTTGTTCTTACCAAGAGACATGAAACCGGGCTGCTGGCCGGCCATTTTTTTCATGAAGAAGTACCAGATCCCGACGAAAAGAGCGATGGGGAAGAGCCAGGAGAAAAGATCGCGCAGGAAGGTGGATTGGATTTCTCCCTTGAACACGACGTGATATTCCGCCAGGAGTTTTGAGAGTTGTGGGTCCACCCTGACGGTCTTAAACGGTTTCGTCTTTTCGCCTCCCTCGCCCCCGGCTCTCATCTTTCCCTGGATCTGGTTCTGGGTGATCGCAACCTCCGTGACCCGATTGTCTTTCAACAAGGTGAGGAATTGGCTGTAGGGAATGGTGGGAATGGAAAGGGTGGTCATCATGTAATGCTGGATGAGCAGCACGATCCATACGCCTAAAAGGACATACCATATGGAAAACTTGTGGTGTTTTTCCATCATGCCTCCTCTTGATCCTTCTCGCAGCAACAGGTTTAATAGAACTTGGCCTTTGCGCTTTTCGCCGTTCGCGCCTAGTTTAGCATCCAGGATCAGTTTTATCAAGGCGCAGGGTTCCCCTGGAACCCGTCACCTGCTGTTTATCACCACAGGACTGCAAAGGTCACTGAGAATCTTGTTTTTTCTCCTTCGGGAGACTGCACGGACAAACGAAAAAGGCAGCCCTCTCATCGTGCTCAGCCAAGGATACGAGCACTTAGTCATTGACAAAAACCGGAGCATCTGGTTCCTTCTTCTGTATGGTAAGCGCAACTGCGACAGTAATACCTGCCCTGGAATCGCATATCTCCGGAGTGCCTAAGGTTTAGGAACTCTTTTCCGTTCATCCGGGGCCAGCCGGACCTGCAGCCGAGAAGGATTCTCCGCATGACCTCTGAAAAACCTCTTGAGCGAATAAAGAACATTCTTGAGAGCCTCTACCCAGGCAAGGTTGTGGAAAACCTCTTCGTCTCCCTTAAAGGGCTCATGGATTCCTACGGAACCAATGAAATCATTGCCGGGAAAAGAGCCCGGTACGGAGACCGGCTGATCCTTAATGAAAAGGATTCCTTTCTGATTACCTACGGCGACACCATCTGGAACAAAAAGGAAAAACCTCTCAAAACCCTGCGGCGGTTCCTTCGAGGCCATGTAAAAGAGGGAATTTCGGGAATTCACCTGCTCCCCTTCTTTCCGAGCAGCTCGGACGGCGGCTACGCTGTTATGGATTACAGGGCCGTTGACCCCCGCCTCGGATCATGGGAAGACATCCTTCAGATATCATCCCGTTATCGGCTGATGGTGGACTTTGTCATGAACCACGTGTCGAGCAAGTCTGCCTGGTTTGAAGGGTTTCTCAAGGGAGATGCAAGGTTTCGGGATTACTTCATCGCAAGCGATGAAGACCAGGACATGCCTGAGGTGTTCAGGCCTAGGGACCTGCCCCTTTTCACCAGATTCGATACCGCCTCGGGTCCTAAGTATGTATGGACCACTTTCAGTCCCGACCAGATAGATCTTAACTACAAGAATCCCCAAGTCCTCTTTGAGGCAGTAGATACTCTCCTGTTTTATCTCACAAAGGGGACGGAGATCGTCCGTTTGGATGCCATCGGGTATGTCTGGAAGGAACCACACACGAGCTGCGTGAATCTGCCCCAGACCCACCAGATCGTTCGGCTCCTAAGGGCAGTCCTTGACTACGCAGCGCCCTACGCAGGCATCCTGACGGAGGCAAATTTTCCTGACAAAGAAAACCTGGCCTATCTTGGGAAGGGACACCAGGCAGACATGGTATACAACTTCTCCCTTCCACCCCTGGTGGTAGACGCATTTGCCCGAGGGGATATGACAGCCATTATGGAGGAAACCAACAACACCCCTCAGGACCTCCTTTTTTTTGATTTCCTCGCATCTCACGACGGCATCGGCCTACTGAGTGCAAAGGCGATCCTGAAAGAGGAGGATTTCCTGAACCTGATTCAGATCACCAATGATCATGGAGGCCTGATCTCTTACAAAGCCACCGAAAGCGGCAAGGCCCCCTATGAACTCAATATCAGTTACTTCGATGCCGTCTGCGATGCGCGGAGATCCGGTGGAGCTGCCGCGGTGAAAAAATTCATGGCCTCTCAGGCTGTCATGCTCTTTCTCAAAGGCATCCCCGGCATCTATATCCACAGCCTTTTAGGGTCAAGAAGCGACCACAAGGCCGTCAAGGAAACGGGCGTCAAGCGTATGATCAATCGAGGAAGAATTCGTGAAGGAGAGCTCGAAAGCGCCCTGTCGGACCCGGATTCCATCCGCTCCCGCGTCCTGAAAGAGTTCCTGTATCTATTGAGAGAGAGGAAGGAAATTCCCGCGTTTCATCCCGAGAGCGAACGAGAGGTCATCGACTTTGTCGACAAAAGGGTCCTCATCATCGAAAGAATGTTTCAGGAAGAGACCATTTATGCGCTCATCAACATAACCGGTGAAACGGTCTCCCTCGAAGAATACAATGGGAAATCTGACCTCCTCTCCAACGGGCCTTTCAAGGGCCGAATCGAGCCCTACGGCATATATTTGCTCAGATAGACTCTACGCGAAACATCAAGGCTCGCCATGGGGATCGGGACTCGCTCCTCCATTCTCTTCCTCGGTATCCGTTTCAATGGATCCTGGGCTCTTGGAATAAATGACCAGTTTATCTCCCGGATGGATAGGGCGCTTCAGGTCAAGTTTGTTCCAGATGATAAGGGCAGGCAGCGGAACAGCAAACTGTTCCGCAATAGAGGAAAGATTATCTCCCTCTCTTACGATATAAACCTGTTCTTTTCGGGCCGCCAAAAACTTTTCCACGTATTTTTTATATCTGCCCTGAAAACCTGCTGATGCCCCTTTAGGAATGAGAACAATATGGCTTCCAGGAGCAAGATAGTGCCCCCGAATTTCGGGGTTAAGGTCCTTAATGACCTTGAAATAGGTTTGAGCCGCCTGAGCGATAATTCGGATTGGAGTCTCATGGAAGCAGACAACCTTGACCTCATCAAAGGACAGCTGGGAATAATAATCCTTTTCGCTCGGTTTGAAACCATACTTCTCGGGTTGTGAGAAAATCAGTTTCGTCGAAATAATCCGAAAGAGGAATCGCTGTGTTTCCAAGGGAAGATAAAGCTGATAGTAATCACGGGTCCCCTGTTCCAGAATTTCGGCCATGAGCCCTTCTTCCCCCATATTGAAAGCCGCAGCGGCCAGCGTCCATGAACCGAATCTATCGTGGAGGTCTTTGAAATATCGGATCGCCGCCTGCGTCGACGCCACAACATTCCGACGCTCATCTATGCGCGCATTGATAACGAGCCCGTATTTTCGTCCCGTATCGATCGTAAATTGCCAGAACCCTATTGCCCCTTTCTTTGAACCGGCATGGGGCCGGAGAGCACTTTCAACAACGGCCACATACTTCAAATCCTCGGGCATGTCTGCCTCTCGCAACATTTTTCCAATAGGGAGCAAATAACGATGAGAACGCTTCAACCAGAGAATTACTTGTGGCCGATTCCAGAGAGTCAGCAGCATCTCTTTTTCGAAACGCTCTCGAATATCATCATTGTTTATCGGCACTCCTTCGTTGCAAAACTCTAAAGGAGAAGCGACACTCAAATATGAAACCATGGAAGGAAAATTGCCGCCTTCCGGTTGCTCAGCCCAGGCATTCGGCCAGGGGAAAAACCATAGGAAAATCATTGAAATGAAGACATACTTTCGACCCATACTGTACTATTCCCAGTTTCTTGCCGTTGTCCGTAATCCAAGATCAGGCAAATTTTGAATGCTTATTAGAGACTCATCATAGCTTGAGACGGGTAAAATATCGAGCAGTATTTGCCCGAACCACTTGAAAAAGACGCCACCCTCTCGCCGGCGAGTGAAAAAGACTTCCCCTTAAACCCCTCCGGCCGCCCAAAGCCGGAACCGAATCGTCTATTGAAATCCGCACCGCGATGCTTAAATTAGCACAAAGGCAGGAGAGGTTAGATCTGCTGAACTGAGAGGAGGTGGAGGATATGACGAGAATGCTTATGCCAACAATCGACACCGATTTCAGGCCTTGGCGGGGTCTCTGGAGCGACTGGGGGTTTCCGGCCAACTACTTCGTGGAGTGCCGGGATTGGGCGCCCGCCACGGATATCGCAGAAACCGACGCATACTTTATGGTCACCATGGAATTACCGGGCATTGACATGACCAAGACCGATATCTCCTTTAACGATGGTATTCTTACCGTAAAAGGGGAAAAACATAAGGAGACATCGGAAGGAGAGTGCTGCCAATGTTCGGAAAGGTATGAAGGATCGTTCACGAGGGCTATCGAGGTTTCCGGTAGGGTGCGAAGCGACAAGATTGATGCTACCTATAGGGACGGTGTCTTGAAAGTGACGCTTCCCAAATCTGAAGAGAGTGTACCGAAAAAAATCGAAGTTCACTAATCGGGGCAGAAGTGCACCCGGTGTGAGCCTCGCGTTTATATAAGAAAAGGGCGTCAACAGGGCGCCTTTTTTTTGAATCGCCGACTATTCTTCCCGTCTGGGCACCCGCCTGCTCGTGAAACCCGTGAGCAGGCAATCGTGTACTCCTTCGTGAGATGGGAGTTCGGCACATGACCGGCTCCCATCAAAAAACAGCTTACCTGCCATTTCTCAGGCAAGGCTTTTGGATTTGGAAAATTTCAGTTTCCCTTCCCCGGGAACACTTTTGGGATTCAGGAGCCGTGATGCGTCATCCACACAGGTCCTTTTTTCCTCGTCAGTTACCGAATTGGGATCCCTCAGTGCGTCCATGGAACAGAGAAACCGGTTCCCCCCTGAGCAGCAAGATCAAACAGATAGCGACTCTTGTAGACCCCTCATCGACAAATCCCATCCGGCGTCTCCACCAGCGTTGAAGGGAGAACAGGAATGAATTGACATTCCCATCCCCTCTTTCTAAAGTTGAACGAGTGTACCTGATTCTCCAGCGCGGTTTTTTCATTAACTGCTTGCTGCGCATCTTCCGGATCTTGATGTTTTCCGACCTACTTGAGGGGCCGCCTGTTCATGACTTCAACCTGGGATCGGTGCATGCATTTCTTTGTCTTTTGGGAGGAAATTCTCAACTTTCCGAATAAGTTTTGCCCGGAGATCTCTCCCTGTGTTCCATGTCTCCGAGTTGATAATGCAAAGGAGCCCCCATGATGGAAGAAATTCAATTCACGGTAAACGGTATCCTCCGGAAAATCGCAGTTGACGGAGATCGGGCGCTGCTGTGGGTGCTGCGGACCGATCTGGATTTGACCGGCACCAAATACGGCTGCGGCGAGGGGCTGTGCGGCGCCTGCACCGTGCTGGTAGATGACGAGGCCGTGCGCTCCTGCCAGACGGCCGTCCGGGAAATCCACGGAAAACGGGTGGTGACCATCGAAGGACTGGCCGACGGCGGAAAACTCCACCCGGTACAGAAAGCTTTCATGGAAAACGATGCGCTTCAGTGCGGCTACTGCACGCCCGGGATGATCCTGCAGGCGACCGCGTTGCTGCGGCGAAACCCCGAGCCGTCCAAGGCCGACATCATCGATGCCATGGATGGCAACCTGTGCCGATGCGGCGCCCACAACCGGATCGTCCGCGCCATCCAGGCAGCCGCATCGGAAATGAAGGGAGGGCGCTGAAATGGAACCGGATCGAGAATCCCACGAACACGTCCCCGGATTTCGTGTCACACGACGTGAATTTCTTAAACTGACCGGAAGCGGCATTCTCGTTTTCTTCACGGTGGGTGAGTTGCCGTTTTACCTCCAGGAAGCGGAAGGGAAGCCCCTTCCCGAGGACTTCAACGCGTTTTTGAAAGTCGGGGAAGACGGCCGGGTTTCCTGCTTCACCGGAAAGATCGAAATGGGCCAGGGCGTCATCACCTCCCTGGCCCAGGAATTGGCAGACGAGCTGGATGTGTCGCTTGAAAGTGTGAACATGGTCATGGGGGATACGGATCTCTGCCCGTGGGACATGGGAACCTTCGGCAGCCGAACCACGCGTTTTTTCGGCCCGCCTCTGCGAGCCGCTGCCGCCGAGGCGAGAGCGGTGCTCCTGGAGCTCGCCTCGGAGCGGCTCCATGTTCCGGTACGGGAACTCACCGTCAAAAACGGCGAAGTATTTGAAAAGGCCCGATCCCGGAATCGGGTTTCCTATGTCCGGCTGACCCGGGGGAAACGCATCGAGCGACACCTTTCCAAGCCGGTGAAGGTGAAAGACCCAGCAGACTTCAAGATTATGCATCGGCCGGAGCTGCGGCGGGATGCGCCTGAAAAGGTCACCGGAAAGGCAAGATACGCCGGAGACATTCATATTCCCGGCATGCTCTACGCCCGGATACTGCGCCCTCCGTCCCATAGCTCCCGGCTGGTGGCGGTGGATCTTTCCGAAGCCGAGAAGATGGAAGGAGTCCGTATCGTCCGCGACAAGAACATGATAGCGGCCCTGCACCCGCAGCCGGATGTGGCCGAAGCGGCGCTCCGGAAAATCAAGGCCACGTTCGAAACATCGAAATCCCCTGTGAACGACAAGACCATTTTCGATCATCTCCTGCAAGTGGCCCCGCCCGGAAATGTGCTGGAGAGTGACGGGAACCTGCAGACCGGGAAACGAGAGGCCAAAGCGCATTTCGACGCGACCTACCTCAACAGCTATGTGGCACATGCGCCCATTGAACCCCATACGGCCACAGTGCACCTCCAGGGAAACCGCGCCATGGTCTGGCCCTCTTCCCAGACCCCGTTCCGGGCCAAGGAGGAAGCCGCACAAGCGCTCGGGATTCGACCGGAAAACGTGCGGGTAATCTCCCCCTTTGTGGGCGGCGGCTTCGGCGGCAAGACCCGCAATCTTCAGGTGGGGGAGGCCGCCCGGCTGGCCAGACTCACAGGAAGGCCGGTTCAGGCGGCCTGGAGCAGAAAAGAGGATTTTTTTTACGATTCATTTCGTCCGGCAGCAGTGGTAAAAATCCGCTCGGGCACCGCCGAACATGGCAATATCTGCTTCTGGGACTATCATGTCTATTTCGCCGGGGACCGCGGCGCCGTGCAGTTCTATCGCATTCCCAATCACCGCACGGTTTCCTCCGGCGACGGGTGGCGCGGAACCCCGGGATCACACCCCTTCGCCACCGGGGCCTGGCGCGCTCCGGCCAACAACACCAACACCTTCGCCAGGGAGTCGCAGATCGACATCATGGCGGCGCAGGCCAGGATGGATCCGCTGGCGTTCCGCCTGAAAAACCTGACCGATGAAAAGATGAAACGCGTACTGAAAGCGGCCGCCGAGAAATTCGGGTGGAAGAAATCGCCGGCGCCGAGCGAAAAAGGTCGAGGGATCGCCTGCGGAACCGATGCCGGGACGTATGTGGCCACCATCGCGGAGGTCGAAGTCCACAAAAGTTCGGGCGCAGTATCGGTCAAACGCGTAGTCTCCGCCCAGGACATGGGCCTTTCCATCAACCCCGAGGGAGCGACCATTCAGATGGAAGGCTGTATTACCATGGGCATGGGCTACGCCCTTACCGAAGAAATCCACTTCCGCGGAGGCGAAATCCTGGACCTCAATTTCGACACCTACGAGATCCCACGGTTTTCCTGGCTCCCCAAAATCGAGACCGTCGTCCTCGACAATCCGAATTCTCCGCCCCAGGGCGGCGGGGAGCCGGCCATCATAACCATGGGCGCGGTCTTGGCCAACGCCGTCTTCGATGCCTGCGGTGCGAGGGTATTTCAGCTTCCCATGACCCCGGAGAGGGTCAAAGAAGCGCTGGAGGTTGCATGACCCATTGAATCTGCGTTGCATCACCAGAGATGGCCCTGAAACGGACACCCAGAGAACTCCCAATCGGAGGCATTAACAGATGCAGATAGTGGGTATTGTTGCGAGCCCAAGGAAGCGAATGAACACGGATACCATAGTCCAAAGGATATTGGATGGATGTGAAGCCTCGGGTGCCTCGGTTGCCAAGATCTATCTGAACGATTTAGAAGTGAAGCCATGTCAAGCATGCAGGATCCAGGACGGCTCAGGTTGCGTTTACCAGGACGACATGGAGCAAGTCTATGAGATATTTGAGGAGGCAGACGGCATCGTCCTGGGAACGCCGGTTTATTACAACACCGTATCGAGCCAGATGAAGTTGATGATTGATCGTTCCTACTGCCTGGCGAAGGCAGTCATATTGCCGTCAGGCGAAAGGATTTACGAGACTGCGGTGCAGAAAAAGAAAAAAGGCATCGTGGTATCGGTCGGCGGGAGCGGCTCAAGCCCCGAATGTGTTCTTCCCGTTTTTCACATCTGGTCAGTCGAAGTCAACCTTGAGATTGTTGATTCGGTCCTGGTGACGCGTGCACAATTGGGCGACCCCCCGATGGAAAGTGCCGAACTCCTGAAAGAAGCGTTTTCAAAGGGAGAGAAATTCGCTCGTTCGCTTCGAACCTGAAAACCGACAGCTACGATAGAATTAATGAATGAGAAGGAGGTGCAGAATATGTCAAGAGTTATGATTCATCCTGCTTCATATGAGACCGCGCGGCAGGCTGTGGACCGGGCCTTTGAACTTTTTCCCCTGGATCTGCACGGAAAAAAGGTATTGATAAAACCCAACGTGCTTCGATCTTCGGAGACAAATGAAGGCATCGTCACCCACCCCGCGGTACTCCGTGCCGTCGTGGAAAAGGCGGAAACCATGGGGCCGGCCTCCATTGTTGTGGGCGACAACCCGGGCCTTTTCAGCTATGGAGCAAACGAGGAAAGTTTCAGGAAGACGGGCCTGATGGAGGCAGCCAAGGGGTATTATCGGAACATTGGGGACCATTCACAACAGGTTGATTTCAATCGTGATTTCATGCCCACAGTGAGCGTTTCCCAGGCGATACTGGGCGCCGATATCGTTATCAGTCTACCGAAATTCAAGACCCACGGCCTCACCACAATCACAGGAGCCATCAAGAACAGTTACGGCTTTTTACCGGGCGCGCAGAAGGCCAGGCTCCACAAGGCTGCCGGGAATCCGAAACGTTTTCAGGAGGTGGTGGTGGACGTCTTCCGGCTCCGTGTGCCGGACCTGTTCATCGTAGATGCCGTCGTCGGCATGGAAGGAAACGGTCCGGCTTCTCCCGACCTACGGGAGATCGGTCTGATGCTCGCTTCAGACAATGGTGTGGCCCTCGATGCTGTTATTGCGACGCTTATGGGATGTGATCCGGGCCTGTTGCGCTTCCTCCAGAAGGCAAAAGAAATGGGATTGGGAGACTACGACATCAATTCGATTGAAGTAATTGGAGAGTTGATGCCGCTCAAAGATTTCAAGCTCCCACCACTGGGCGGCGATGCTTCTTTTACAAACAAGGCCGTGCAGCAGATAATTCAGGAGAGAACGCTCCTGCGTCCCAAAGCCGATCCTGAGTGGTGCACCGGATGCGGCACATGTGTGGATCATTGTCCGGTATCTGCGTTGTGCATGGGAGAGACTGTCCCCGAGGTGGATGACGAAAGCTGCATCACCTGTTTTTGCTGTCAGGAAGTCTGCCCCGAGAAAGCCATTACCCTGCAGTAAGTGATGGCTCGGGCTCGCTCAGGGAGTCACGCCTTTGGCGGGATTCCGTTCCGAGCCTTCCGGGCTGGTCTTTTCAGTGACTTATCAGCGTGGGATAGCTACCCCCCTGAGCATCATATCCCCGGTACGCCGGATTGGAAGAACGTATCAGCGTTCTCCGCCACAGGTGGGAAGTTTGCTTTGTACTAAGACCGGGATGCTTGCTGCATCTCCGTTTGGGCGAACAGGGCACTAAAAGCTGCAGACAATGACAGCCCTGCTCCGACCAGGTAGGCCCAATGCAAACCGTGCAAAAAGGTATCCAGCTCAGGACCCGTAAAGAGCCCGGCCTGCCCTGAGGCCGTAAAGGGGGCCAGGTTGTACACGATGGTGCCTGCGGTGGCGATGCCGAATGCCATTCCGGTGTTGCGCGTGACGGCCAAGATGCTGGAGGCGATGCCGCGGTACTGCTGAGGCGCACTGCCCATGACGGCGCTGTTGATCGGGCTTTGGAACATTCCGGCTCCCAGGCCGCAGAGGGCAAGTCGCCAACCCACATCGAGACTGCCGGAAGCGCCGCCCAAACGGCTGAGGAGCACCAGCCCTCCGGCATGGATGAACATCCCGCTGAAAGCAAGTCCCCTCACTCCTATCCGATCTGAAAGGCTGCCGCTCACCGGACCGACGAAAAGGGTTACGAGCGGGAAGGCTGTCATCACCAGACCCACTGTGAGCACGTCGTGGTGGAGGCCGTCGGAAAGGTACCAGGGAGTCAGAAACACGACGATGTAGAGTGCCATGAAGTTCAAGAATGAACTGAGGCAGGCAAAGCTGAAACGGCGGCTCTTGAAAATGGAGAGATTGAGCATGGGCTGATCTGATTTCAGCTCTATATGAAAAAACAGCCACCCGGAAGCCGCCGCGATGAGCACCAGAGTGACGGACCGGGGAGAGATCCATCCCCAGTTTCCTCCCCGGTTGGCATAGAGCAGCATGCTGAAAAGAAAAACGAAAGCCGCCACCGCGCCCCAAATATCAAGATGCTGGCCTTCCTTCGTTTTTCCCGGAGGTATGACCCGATAACCCCACAGCAGGGAGACGACTGCTATCGGGGCATTGATGAAGAACACATAGCGCCAGCTCAGATACTGAGCGATCACTCCGCCAAGCACGGGTCCCAGCATCAACCCCAGGGCGATCGCGGTGGCATAGATGCCGATTGCCTTGCCGCGTTCGTACGAAGGGAAGGCGGAAGTTACTATTGCCAGGCCCAGCGCCATCTGCATGGCCACCGTCAATCCCTGCACTGCCCTGAAGACAATCAACATCCAAATATTCGTGGAAAACCCGCACAGGAGAGAAGCGCCGCCGAAACAGGCAAGTCCTGTGAGAAATATCCTCTTGTAACCCAACATATCTCCCAGCCGGCCATATACCAGTATGAAAGAACAGATAGCCAGCAGGTAAATGGCAGGCACCCACTCGGCCACGGAATAGTCAGTGCCGAAGGAACTGGCGATGGACGGAAGGACGACGTTAACGATGCTGCCGTCGATCGGCCCCATGATGACTCCCATCATCACGGCTCCCAGGATCATCCATTTGGATGAGGTGGTTTTGTCATCACGAACCACAGCGCCGCCGGTCATACGTATCTCCTCAGTCACTATTTGGCATGAAACGAAATCATAAACGCTTGGTTCTCTCTTCGCAAGCGGTTAATCCCTGCACAGGTGAACCGACAAAACCCGGGTGTCTCGTGAAGACGAACGGCTTGGGAAAAACCCAGAGACGCCCGCTCCATCACAATTCCTCCTTCCAATCATCCGGGAGAAATGGTACCCTTTTTTTCACTACGGAGCGGACCCGTGCCAACAGTGAGGAGAAAGCTCGGGGAGGAGGGCTTTTCTTGTGGATCGGGAGAACCTGTCCGGGCCCCATCAGGGGTGGAGGATTGGATCAAAATCAAGCCGTTGCAAGAGGTTGGACATGAACAGGATGAATATAGAGACGCTGTGTGCTTTCGCTGAAAAATATGTAAAGGACGAACCCTCCAGGCTGGGGGCCGAGGGGTGGTGGAGAGAGCCGCTTGTCGTCACCGCGCCGGTTGACGACCGTTTTTCGCGATTGCGGGAGATGGCGTCACCTGAGCATCTGCACCCGAGAGATCTGCTTTCTTCCGCGGAGTCGCTTATCGTTTTTTTCATACCGTTCAGAAAGGAACTCGTCAAGGAAAACAGGAATGGTGACAGACCGTGCCGGAACTGGGGCCTGTCGTACGTACAGACAAATGACCTCATCAATCGGCTGGGCAGCGCCCTGGCCGGTGAACTGGAAAAACATGGTTTTAAATCGGCTCTGACCCCTGCCACACACAATTTTGACGAAGTAAAATTGATGGCCCGATGGTCCCACAAGCACTTGGGCTACCTGGCAAACCTGGGGCGGTTCGGCGTCCACCACATGCTGATTACCCCTGAAGGCTGTGCCGGGAGATTGGGCAGTCTTGTGACAGAAGCCGTTCTGGGAGAGAACCCGATCATGCACACGGACGAGGCATGTCTCTTCAAGGCAGGGGAAGAGTGTCTCAAATGCGTCGATGCGTGTCCGCCGGGTGCGTTGAGTGAATCGAGCTTTGAACGCCGTACATGCTGGGAACGGCTGAAGGACAACCGCTCCACTCTTCACTACTTTACCGATCTGCCGGATAGCACCCATGTGTGCGGAAAATGCGCGGCGCTCATGCCCTGCAGCTTCAGGAATCCCGTCGCGGCCCTCTAGCTGCACGTGAGTCCTCCCCTCACTTTTCTTCCTTCCACACATCAGAGAACAGGCGCAGAAAATTGCCGCCGAGGATCTTTCTTATGTCACTTTCTGCATAACCTGCGGCGTGAAGGGCCGCGGTCAGGTTGGGAAAATCGGCGGCCCCCTGGAACCCTTCCGGCAGTTTCAAGGGGAAATCAAGATGCATGCCCGGCCCCTTCCTGGACTTTCCCGTCAGGAGCCAGTCAAAAAATTCCCGGGGTTGTCCTTCCGTAAAGTCGGTGCCGATCCCCACGTGGTCGATCCCCACCAGTTCCACCAGGTAATCCACTACCTTTACAACGTCACGGACGGTGGAGTCGTTCCCAGAGGGGAGGAAAGGAGGAAAGATGGTTGCACCGATAATGCCACCCTTTTTGACCAGGGCCTTTATCTCCTCATCTGTCTTGTTGCGGGGATGGTCGCGAAGGCCCCTGGGGTTGGCATGGGTGAAAGCCACCGGCCGCGCGCTTGCCTCAATGGCTTCCATGGCGGTTCGATGCCCCACGTGGGACAGATCGATGAGAATTCCCAGGCGGTTCATCTCCTCGATCACCTCCAGGCCGAAATTCGTAAGCCCCGCGTCGAACCGCTCCAGGCACCCCTGCCCCACCAGGTTTGCCTCCATGTAGGTGAGCTGGATCACCAGCACGCCCAGGGCGTGAAAAATGGAAAGCAGGCCCAGATCGTTCTCGATTGCGGAGGTATTCTGGAATCCAAGAATAATCCCCGCCTTACCTTCTGCCTTGGCCGCATGAATATCCGAGACTGACCGCACTTGTCTGATCAGATCCGCATGTTCGATAAAGGCCTTCCGCCACCAGGCAATATTCCTGATGGTCCGGTGGGAACTTTCCAGCACGCTTACCGTGCAATTCACCGCGGTAAGGCCTCCCTGCCGCATGCCCTCGAAAACCGGCCTGCCAAACCGGGAAATTTCCAGGCCATCGATGACAATGGCGGCCTCGTGTATGGCCCTGCTTTCCGGATCCATCAACGGCCCTCCCCACGCTTAGCTATACGACCCATTTCTTCCCGTTTCCGTTCCCTGGTTTCCATCCATAAATCGCTATTTTTCACAATCCCTGCGTCAATCTGCGAGATCACTTGTGCGACGTACGAATATCGTAATCACCAACCACACCCATAGGACGTGGTTGGTGATTCAGCTTTTTTTGTTGAAATATTTCCTTCATTGTTTTTTAATATGTACGTCTTACCTTGGTCAGCCTTCTTCATTTGACAAAACAGGGAAATGGCATCAGATGCCTGTTTTCGTTGTTGCTCGGTCTGCTTCTTGTCCTTCAGTCTTTGAACAAACGGCGCAAAACTTTCCTTATTTGCCGGTTTGTGATGATATCTAAGACAAAAATCCAGATAGTACCGCAGCCATTTTCTGTAATGAAAATGGGCAGGAAGGGGTATGCCTTTTTTAATCAACGCCGCGTCATAAAGGATCTTGATTTCAGGGGAGATAGGTTTCATGGGATATTATCCCTTTATGCATAACGCTCAAATTTGGAGTTATGCAGTTAGCAAACCATAAAATATCTCAAAATTATTTGTCAAGCTTTTAATTTCTGAAAGTTATGCAGAAACTATCTATTAACTGGTTAAATGCCCATAAACTGTAAATGAGAACTTTAAATTTTGAATCAATTCTAAAAGTAGTAACAGATTTCTTCCTTTCTTCTCAGCAATTCAATGGGATAAGTGCTAGAAGCTTATTCGAACGCCGCATTTATTGCGAAAGCTTTGGGGGATATTGCCCGGGCAAAAGGCATGTCAGCAGTGGCTCGTGATGCTGGTCTATCCCGCGAAAGTCTTTATAAAGCCCTTTCAGGAGAACGAACTCCTGGTTTTGATACAATACTTAAAGTCATCGGCGCTCTTGGGCTGAAATTGCACGCAGAAGCGGTTCAAGCAAATACTTAAATTGCCCAACACTCATAAGGCCCCCGGTTGTCAGGCCATGTTGGGATGTTGGGGATGGAGTCGAACCCAATGCCAGCAATGCCAAAATAAGGAGCTAATCCCAAAATCAAAGAATCGATGAATTATTTTATCATGCACGATTGTACCCGTGGCTTATTTGGGACGAGGTAAAACGGCAAAAATGGATTAGATCATGATTGAATATCTCCGTTGTTATTAACTGGTTTTTTCCTTACGCGCCGCCTCAGCCGCAGCGTGCATTCAATCGTGGCATGGGAGGGTGGCAAAGAAGATAATATGGCTCGAAAACAAACACATCGGGAAGAACACAAACAGCGGAATGATCTTACTGGAGAACATAAAGTTGGCGATGCCGGACAGATAGTGCTGGCCTGCCT
>Ga0315535_1000735_pt1 | contig 22726 bp, 20 predicted proteins | sample SalMarSW160220MG_2_FD_203092 | JGI IMG/M metagenome (GOLD analysis project Ga0315535, IMG submission 203092) | Salt marsh sediment microbial communities from the Plum Island Ecosystem LTER, Massachusetts, United States - Salt Marsh Sediment SW1602-20 ... | reverse complement strand
ATCTTCACCAGCGCGCGACGCGCCAGGTTGCCGTGCCCCACCTCGCGCCGGGAGGTGCCGCGGAGCCGCTTCACCTCGCCGGTGGAGAAGGGCGGGAAGTTGTAGTGCAGCATGAACTCCTCGGTGTTGTCCAGGCCGAGGTCGTCGACCAGGCGGTTGTCGCGCCCGGTGCCGAGGGTGGCCGAGGCCAGTACCTGGGTCTCGCCGCGGGTGAACACCGCCGAGCCGTGCGCCATGGGCAGCACGCCCGTCTCGATCCAGATGGGTCGGATCTCGTCGGGGCGGCGGCTGTCGGTGCGCAGGTTCTCGTCCAGCACCAGACGGCGCATCTCGGCCTGCTCGGCCTTGTCGAAGGCGGCCTTGAGCTGCTTGATGCGCACGTCCGCGCCGTCGGCGTCGGCGTCCGGCACCAGGCGCGCGATGATGCCGTCGCGGAGCGCCTTGAGGGCATCCGCTCGCTCGTGCTTGCCGCTGGTGAGCAGCGTCTCGCGGATGCCGCCGGCAGCCGCCTCGCGTGCCATGGCCTCGATGTCGCTGGGGTCGAGCTCGATGGCGGGCTCGAAGCCGGCCTTGGGCTTGCCGAGCTCGTCCCGCATCTGCTGAATGAGCTGCACCACGGGCTTGAGCGCCTCGTGTGCGGCCTCGATGGCCCCCACCATGACGTCCTCGGGGAGCTCCTGCGCGGCGGCCTCCACCATCATGACGGCATCCTGGCTGGCGGCGATGGTCAGCTCGAGCTGCGAGGTGCCGTTGCGCACGTCTTCCATGGAGGGGTTGATGACGTACTGGCCGTCCTGGTAGCCGACCATGCAGCAGGCGGTGGGTCCGTTCCAGGGGATGTTGCTGATCGACAGCGCGGCCGAGGCGCCGATGGCGGCCAGCGGGCCGGGGTCGGACACCTGATCGGCCGACAGCACCGTGCAGATGACCTGCACCTCGTTGCGCAGCTGCTTGGGGAACAGCGGGCGGATCTGCCGGTCGGTGATGCGGGCGTTGAGCGTCGCCTGCTGGCCGGGGCGGCCTTCGCGCCGGAGGAACGAGCCGGGGATCTTGCCGATGGCGTAGTGCCGCTCCTCGTACTCGACGGTCAGCGGCAGGAACGGCAGCGGCGAGGCGTTGTCGTTCATGTGCGCCGTGACGAGCACGACACTGTCGCCGTAGCGCACGGTCACGCTTCCGGAGACCTGCTTGGCGTACTTGCCGGTCTCGAGGACGAGCTCGCGCCCCCCGAGTTGCGTGACGTAGCGGCGGTAGCTGGGTAGGTTCACGTTCTCTCCTTCATCCTCCAGCGCGCAGGCTCCTGCGGCCTGCCGCGCTCTCCTGCCGTGAGCGTCGGGCACCTGCGGGCCCTCCGGCCACGGCGGGCGGCGCCCGCCGCCCACAACGGACCGGCGAGGCGACTGCGGCCTCGCCGGCGATGAACGTCGACGCGTATGACGTGACTTGGTGGACGTGCAGGTGATGGCTCACGCGTGCGTCGACCGGCCTCCTCTAGCGGCGCAGGCCGAGACTGGCGATCAGGCCCTTGTAGCCGTCGTAGTCGGTGCGTTCCAGATACCCGAGGAGGCGCTTTCGCTGGCCCACCATCATGAGCAGGCCGCGGCGGCTGTGGTGGTCCTTGGTGTGCGTGCGCAGGTGCTGGCTGAGCTCGTCGATGCGTGCCGTCAGCAGAGCCACCTGGACCGCCGTGGAGCCGGTATCGCGTTCGTCACGGCCGTACTGCTTGATGATCTCGAGCTTCTTGGAGGGGTCCATCATGCAAGATTCCGCCTTTCCGGTGGGCGCGACCGGTGCGGACTCGGGATAGATACGGTACCGCACCAGAACACTAGTATGAGAGTCTAGCACGAAGCTGCGGCACATGTCCAAGCGCGTGTGACACGTATCCTCGGGCATGAGCGAGCGCCAGTGGCTGATCAGGCTCGCCCCGAAGCGGCGCGGCACCCATCTGGTCACCGACGAGGTGCTCTCGGGCGTGCACTTGCCTCGGGATGCCGAAGGCGTGCTGCACCTGTTCCTCCAGCACACCTCGGCGGGACTCACCCTCAACGAGAACGCCTCGCCCGGGGTGCGGCGCGACTTCGAGCGCTGGTTCGCGCGCGCGGTCCCGGACAGCGCGGACTACTTCGAGCACCGCCTGGAAGGCGACGACGACATGTCGGCCCATCTCAAGGCGAGCCTCATGGGCGCCGGCCTGGTGTTGCCGGTAGCGGGGGGCCGGGTGGCGCTCGGCACCTGGCAGGGCATCTATCTGTGCGAGTTCCGCGAGTCCGGCGGGGCGCGGATGCTGGTCGCGACGTTCCTGGCCGCCGGTTGACAGGGTGCCGGCGTGCCTGCCGGCCGCGGGCCCGGCGTGCTCCACGTCGCGATCGCCTGCCGCTCGAGCGCGCGCTAGGGGTGGTCCTCGAACCAGCCGACGATGGCGTCGAGCCGCTCGATGCGGCGATCGGGGCGGCCGGAACGGGAGAGCTCGTGCCCCTCGTCGGGGAAGCGCAGGAAGGCGGTGTCCGCCTTGCCGAGACGCTTGAGCGCCACGTAGAGCTGTTCCCCCTGCTCGATCGGGCAGCGGTGGTCCTGCTCGGCGTGGACCACCAGCGTGGGGGTGGTCACGTTGGCGACGTACTTCAGCGGGCTCTGCCGCCACAGCAGCTCGGTGTCGTCCCAGGGGTTGCCGCCCGTCTCGGTCTCGCAGAAGCGGTAGCCGATGTCCGACGCCCCGTACATGCTCAGCCAGTTGCAGATGCTGCGCTGGGTGACCGCGCTCCTGAAGCGGTCGCTGTGGCTCACCAGCCAGTTGGTCATGAAGCCGCCGTAGCTTCCGCCGGTCAGGTGGACGGGCGCGCGCGGGTCGGCGTGGCCCGCCAGGGCATGATCCACGATGGCAAGCAGGTCGCGAGCGTCGCCCCCGCCGTAGTCGGCCAGCACCGCGCGCAGGAAGCCGGGGCCGTACGAGGTGCCTCCCCGCGGGTTGCCGTAGATCACCGTGAAGCCGCGGGCGGCCAGCAGCTGGAACTCGAGGCTGAAGCCGTAGCCGTAGTTGCCGTGAGGCCCGCCGTGCACCTCGAGCACCATGGCGCGGTCGCGCCGGGCGCGAACCGGCGGCAGCGTCCAGTAGGGGACCTTGGTGCCGTCGTCGGTGGCGAAGGTGGCTACCTCGCGCGGCCGCCTGAGTCGCACGGCGTCCCTCCAGGCGGCGTTGAAGGCGCTGACCGTGCGCTCCTGGCTGCCGGGCTCGCGCAGCAGCAGCTCGCCGGGGGCGTCGGGGGCCTCGAGCGTGACCAGGGCGCGGCCGGCGGCGTAGGCGAAGGCGGTCACGGCCCGCAAGCCGTCCATCAGCGGCGTCACGCCGCCCTCCAGGGCCACCCGGGCCAGGCCGCTGGCGCCCTCGCGGTTGAGGTTGAAGATGACGCTGGCGTCGTCGTCCCAGACCGGTCGCTGAGGGTAGTCTCCATAGCGGCTGTCGCCGTTCACGCCGGCGGTGGCGTCGCTGCCGCCGGTGAGCAGCCGCGGCGCGCCGCCGCCGGCGTCGACCACCCAGACCCCCATGGGGCTGGCCATGTCGTCCGCCAGCGACGGGGCGAGGAAGGCCAGGTGGCGGCCGTCCGGGGACGGTGCCAGGCCCGAGGGTGCCAGCAGCTCGCCGGCGACGGTGCGGACGCTGCGGCTGCGCACATCGAGGGCGTAGATGCCGCCGCGCCAGAAGTCGTCCTGCTCGGTGTCGTCTGCGCTGACGAAGTAGAGCGTGCGGCCGTCGGGGGAGAAGATGAGGCTGGAGGCGCCGACCGGGAGGTCGGTGAGGCGGCGGGCGCGCCCGCCGCGGAGGCTGAGCAAGTGGATCTGCGCTGGCTCCGGTGGCGTCAGGCCGGCGCCGTCGGCCTTGTAGTGGAGGCGCGTGATGCGGCGGGCGCGTCCGCGCTCGGCGGCGCTGTCGGTCCAGTCGCCGCGCGTGGTCAGCGCCAGGCGCTTACCGTCCGGGTGCCAGCAGAACTCGCCGACCCCGGACGCGAAGCGACTCAGCGGCCGCGACTCGCCGCCACCCACTGGCATCAGGTGGAGCTGCGGCCTGGCCGACTCGCTGCGGCGGCGGAGGAAGGCGAGCCGGGTGTCGTCGGGTGAGAAGCGCGGCGAGCTGTCGCTGTGCTCCGAGCTGGTGAACGGGCGCGTCTCGCCTGCGCGCAGGTCGACCAGCACGATCTCGGAGCGGTAGCGGGGAGGCGCGTCGTCGGGTGGTCGCTCGATGCGGGTGGCCACCGCCGCCCCCAGCCTGCCGCCCGAGCTCAGCTGGGGGTCGGACACGAAGACGAGACCGAGCAGGTCGCTGCTCTCGAGTCGCCTGGGCATGGCGTTCCTCCTATCGGCGCGGCCCGTGACCGGGGGCGGGGCCGCCGCCAGCGCGCGCCCGCACGACATCGTAGATGAGGATGCCGGCCGCCACCGAGGCGTTGAGCGAGCTCACGCGGCCGCGCACCGGGATGCGCACCGTGTCGTCGCAGCGCTCCCGAACCAGTCGCCTGAGGCCCGTGCCCTCGGAGCCGATCACCAGAGCCACGTCGCGGTCCCAGTCCAGCTGGTCGGGTAGCAGCGCGCCCCGGTCGTCGGCGCCGTAGACCCAGACGTTGCGTTCCTTGAGCTCGAGCATGGTCTGCGCCACGTTCGCCACCTGCACCACGGGCAGGTGGCTGGTGGCGCCGGCGGCGGTCTTGACCACCACGGGCGAGAGCGGGGCGCTGCGGCGCGTCTCGCCGACCACGCCGTGCGCGCCGAGGACCTCGGCGCTGCGGATGATCGCGCCGACGTTGTGCGGGTCGGTCAGATGGTCGAGGAGGACCAGCAGCAGGCGCTCGCCTCGTGCCTCGGCGAGCGCGAAGCAGTCGTCCAGCGCGGCGCTGCGCGGCTCCGGCAGCTCGGCTGCCACCCCCTGGTGAGCGGTCGTCTTGAGGGCGCGGTCGAGCTCGATCCGCGGCACCTGGTCCAGACGCACGCCGGCGCGACCGGCCGCTCGCGTGAGCTCCTCGAGTGCCGCGGGCTTGACCCCGCGGGCGACCAGCACGCGTTCCGCCTGCCCGCCGCGGAGCGCTTCCAGGACGGCGCGGCGGCCGTAGATCAGCATGGCGCGAGTATACGGCGTGGCGCTGCTCGGCCCGGGTGGAGAGCGCCGGCCGCGCGGGCGGCGCTCAGCCCGAACGCGACGCCCGCAGCCCGGCGAGGACGGCGCGGGCGGCGACCTCGTCGCGGGAGAGCTGGGCCTGGAGCTGCTCCAGGCCCGCAAAGCGGGTCTGGTCGCGCAGGTGGGCATGGAAGCGGGTGGTGATGGTGCGGCCGTAGAGGTCGCCGGCGAAGTCGAAGAGGTGGACCTCCAGCGCGGGCGGCGCCTCGGGGAAGCTCGGGCGCGGGCCGACGTTGGCCATGCCGCCGTAGCTGCCCAGCTCGGTGTCCACGGTCACGGCGTAGACCCCGACGGGCAGGGCCTTGCGCTCCGGCGTCTCGACGTTGGCGGTGGCGAAGCCGATGCCGGCGCCGCGGGCCTCGCCGGGCACCACGCGGCCGCGCACGGGGTAGGGGGCGCCGAGCAGCGCGTTGGCCCGCTCGATGCGGCCGGCGCCGAGGTGCACGCGGATGCCCGAGGACTTCACCACCTCGTCGTCGACGGTCTTGAGACCGTACGGCTCGAGCCGCTCGGCCAGCGGATACAGGTCGTTCAGTCCACCCTTGCGATCGTGTCCGAAGCGGAAGTCCTCGCCCACGATGATGGCGTAGGGCGCCAGCGCGCGCAGCTGGCCGGCGAAGGCGGACTTGTCGGTCTGGGCGTACTCGCGCGAGAACGGAACCATCGCCACCGCGCTCGGCGCGAAGCCGGACAGCAGCTCGAGCTTCTCCTCGGCGCTGTTGAGGAACGTGGCACTGCCGAACACCACCTTGGCCGGCGGGAAGAAGGTGATGACGGCGGCGGGGCGCCCGTCGCGGTCGGCCAGCTCGCGCATGCGCGTGAGCAGCATGCGGTGCCCCAGGTGGACGCCGTCGAAGTTGCCGATGGAGAGCACCGCCCCGCGAACCGGCAGCTCGTCGACGCCGGCCACCACCCTCACGGGGTCACCCCCAGCCGGGCCAGCGCCTGGCGCAGGCCCAGCATCGTCACCGCGCTGGTCGCTACCTCGCCTGCGGCCACCGCGCGCCACAACTCCTGGGCGTCGCGCCACTCGATGCGCAACTCCTCGCCTTCGTCGGGGGTGCCGTCGGCCGCGCTCACGTCGTGCGCCTCGAACAGCCAGACGCGCTCGTCGGTGAAGCCGGGGGAGGCGTACACCGGTGCCACCAGCGTCAAGCGGCCGCCGAGCTGCGTCTCCTCGGCCAGCTCGCGCCGGGCGGCGGCCTCCGGGGTCTCGCCGGGCTCGATCAGGCCCGCCGGCAGCTCCCAGGTGTCCACGCCGGTGGCCGGCCGGTGCTGCACCACGCCCAGCACGCTGCGGCCGCGCTGCACCAGCACCGACACCGCCTCGGGGTGCTCGACCATCTCCCACTTGCCGTCCAGCACCGCCACCGTCACGATCTTCCCGCGGTAGACCTCCTCGCGCACGAGGGCCAGACTACCAGACGGGGCGTCCCTGAGCGGCCGCGACGGGGCCGGCGCGCCTGCGGGGCAGGCCGCCAGAGATCACGCCCGGCCCTCGACAGAGAACGCCCGACCCTCGACAGAGAACGCCCGACCCTCGACGGGGTCGGGCGTGAGCCTCGGGGACGGAGGTGGCGGACGGCCGCCAGGCGGCGGCCGTCAGTTCTCGGTGCTATCCGGGTTGTAACGCAGGAAGGCGGGGATGTCGTAGTTGCTGGGGTCGTAGGAGCGGCCGCCCGCCGCCGCGCGCAGATGGGTGGGCCTGAGCACCTTCACCTGCGGCGACTGGTCGAAGCCGGCGGCGATGACCGTGACGCGCACCTCGTCGGCGGCGTCCTCGTCGTAGGTCACGCCGAAGAGGACGTTCACGTCCTCGACCTCGGTGGCCTCGCTGATCTTCTCCACGATCTCGTGGGCATCGAAGAGGGTGAGGTCGTCCGAGCCGGTGATGTTGATGAGCAGGTGGCGGGCGCCCTCCACCCCGCGCGCCAGCAGCGGGCTGTGGGTGGCGCTGTTCGACGCCTCGTCGGCGAGCTTCTCGCCGCGGCCCGCACCGATCCCCATCAGCACGGTGCCGGCGCCCTCGAGGAGCGTCTTGACGTCGGCGAAGTCGACGTTGATGAGGCCGGGGACGTTGATGACGTCGCTGATGCCGCGGACCCCATGGTAGAGGACCCGGTCCGCGACGCGGAAGGCGTCGGTGAGCTTGACCTTGCGATCGAGTGCCGAGAGCAGCCGCTGGTTCTCCACCACGATGAGGGCGTCGACCTTGTCCTCGAGCTTGCGCAGGCCGTCCTCGGACTGGCGCATGCGCTTGGGTCCCTCGAACATGAACGGGCTCGTCACCACTGCCACGCTCAAGGCGCCGAGCTCGCGGGCGACCTCGGCGACCACCGGGGCGCTGCCGGTCCCGGTGCCGCCGCCCATGCCGGCGGTGATGAACACCAGGTCGCTGCCGCGCAGCGTCTCGGCGATGCGGTCGCGGTCCTCCAGCGCCGCCTGCTCCCCGATCTCGGGGTTGGCGCCGGCGCCCAGGCCCTTGGTGATGTGGTCGCCCATCTGGATGCGGGTGTCGGCCAGGCTGGTGGCGAGCACCTGCGCGTCGGTGTTGGCTGCGACGAACTCCACCCCCTTGAGGCCCGTCTCGATCATGCGGTTGACGGCGTTGTTGCCCCCGCCGCCCAGTCCGATGACCCGGATGACCGCGTTCTCGCTCTGGTTCATGCTCACGTCCTCACGCTCCCCACCGGCTCAGAAGAAGTCTTTCAAGATACTCCGGATGCTCGAGAAGAACCCGCCCAGGCCGCCGACCTCCTCCTTCGCGTGACGCGTCGGGCTGGCGGGCAGCGCCTCCAGCTGCGTCATCCCGTAGCGGACCAGCCCAACGGCGGTGGCGTGCGCCGGGCTGGCGACCACGTCGGCCAGCCCGGAGACGCCCTCGGGCTTGCCGATCCGGACGGGCAGGCGGAAGCGGTCGGTGGCGACCTGCTCGATGCCTGGCATCAGTGAGGCGCCCCCGGTGATGACCACGTTGCCGGCCAGCAGCTCCAGGGCGCCCATGCGCTGCTCGATGTTGCGCTTGACCAGGTCGAGGATCTCGATGACGCGTGGCTTGATCACCTGGGCGAGCTCGAAGGTCGAGATGCTGGCGGTGTAGCTGGGGTTGGCGACCTCCAGCTCCACGTCGCGGTCGGCCAGCTCGGGCAGGGCCACGCCGTAGCGGCGCTTGACGCGCTCGGCCTCGTCGGGCGGGATGCGCAGCAGCTGGCTGATGTCCTGGGTGATGTGGTCGCCGCCCAGCGGGATGACCGCCGAGTGCGCCAGGGTGCCGCGCCTGAACACCCCCACGTCGGTGGTGCCGCCGCCGATGTCGATGAGCAGCGTCGTGAGCTCCTGCTCGCTGGTCACCAGCACCGCCAGGCCGGAGGCCAGGGCCTGCACCACCAGCCCGTCGACCGCCACCCCGGCGTCCCCGGCGCAGCGCTTGAGGTTCTGCAGCGGGCCCTGGGCGCCTGCCACGATGTGAACGTCCACCTCCAGGCGAACGCCCGACATCCCCACCGGGTCCTTGATGCCGTCGTTGCCATCCACTACGTACTCCTGGGGGATGACGTGGATCATGTCCATGTTGGCCTCGAGCGGCACCGCGCGGGCGTTCTCGATGCAGCGCTCGATGTCGGCGCGCGTGACCTGCTGCCCGCGCCGGATGGCGGCCATGCCGTGGCTGGTGAGCGCCTTCAGGTGGCTCCCGGCCACCCCCACCCAGGCCGTGGTCACCGGCACGCCCGCCACGCGCTGCGCGGCTGCCACCGACTGACGGACGGCGGCGATGGTCCGTTCGAGGTTGACGACGACCCCTTTGCGCAGGCCGTCGCTCGGCACGGTCCCCTCGCCGATGATGTCCAGCACGCCATCCGCGGCCACCTCACCGATCACGGTGCAGATCTTGGTGGTCCCGATGTCGAGCCCGACGATGATCCGTTCGTCACTCATGAGCCTTGCTCACTCCCCAGGGGTACACCGCGACGCGACCCCCGCGGTGGCTCTCGAAGGCGGCCCACTGCTGTTCCAGGGCCTCCGCACTCGGTGTGAAAAGAGACGTCCCCGTCAATTGAATCTCGAATCCTTCTGGCGAGTAGCTTATCACCTTGGGCCCGTAGGGATGCAGGAGGCGGAGGAGCGTCAGCGCCTCGTGGAGCCGCGATGGACCCCAGCCCGTCAGGCGCGGCAGGCCAGCCGTCTCGGCGGGCTTAGCGCCCGGCAGCACGGTCCCGTCCGCGGCCCAGGTGGTGGTGCCGTCGGTGAGCGCAGGCTCACGCTCCCACAGGGTGATGGTGACGGTGTTCGGCCAGTAGCGCATCACCCGCACCTTGCGCACCCAGGGATCGGCGGTGAGGTGGCGCAGCCGGAAGCTGGTGACCCACAGGAAGGGGTCGCCGGGCGCGACGTCGGCGAGCTTGAGCACCTGGGCTTTGTCCAGGTGGTGCTCCCCGCTCACCTCCACGCGGGCGAGCCGCGGCACGAAGCGGCTCGCCACCAGCGCGCCCCCCGCCACCAGCAGCAGCGTGATGAGCACGCCGCGCACCTCAGAACCCCCAGCGGCGCCACTCGAGCTCGAGCGGCACCGGCAGGCGCTCGTTGATGCGCGTGAGCAGCGCGCACACGTCGCGTGCGGTGGCGTTGCCGAGGTTGACGATGAAGTTGCCGTGCTCCAGCGACACCATGGCGTCGCCCACGCGCAGCCCCTTGAGGCCGGCGGCGTCGATGATCTGGCCGGCGCTCGATCCCGGCGGGTTCTTGAAGGCGCATCCCGCGGACTTGATCTTGGGCTGCCCCGCGCGAGCGGCATCGACCTCGTCCATGCGTGCCTGCACGCGAAGGGGGTCCGAGGGGCTGAGCCGGAGCCGGGCGCGCACCACCACGGCGCCGTCCGGCAGCTCGGCGTGACGGTAGCCCGGCCGGAGCGCCGCCGCCTCGACTCGCTCGAGCCCGCCGTTCACGAACAGCTCGACCTCCTGCAGGGTGTCGCTCATCTCGCCGAAGCGGGTGCCGGCGTTCATGGCCACGGCGCCGCCGAGCACCGCCGGAACGCCCAGCAACCCCTCGAGCCCGGACAGGCCCAGGCGCTGCGCGCGCCGGACCAGCCCTGGCAGGGGAGTGGCGGCTCCCAGCCACAGATCGTGTGGCCCCCGCATGGCGCCGATGTCGTTGAACGCGCGGCTCAGCCGCACCACCCGCTCGGGCACGCCGGCGTCGGCCACCAGCAGGTTGGATCCGGCGCCGATGACGCGGAAGGGGGCCGCCGTCGCCTCGCGCAGCCCGGCCTCGTCCAGCACGTCCCACAGCTCGGCGGCACCGCCCACCTTGAGGGTGGTGAGGTCCCGCAGCTGCACCTGCCGGACGTCAACGTGCGGCATGACCGTCTCTCTCTCGCGTGAGGGCCCGTGCCACCTTCCACACGTCGCCGGCGCCGAGCGTCACCACCAGGTCTCCTGCCCGCAGGGTGCTGGCCAGGTAGGCCTCGGCCGAGGCGAGGTCGTGGTGGGAGGCCGGCACGCCGCGCTCCTTGATGCGCGCCACGATCATGTCGACGTAGGTCTCGGGGAGCTGCCGCTCGCCCGCGCTGTAGATGTCCAGCACGATGACCTCGTCGGCCAGCGCAGAGGCGTCGGCAAGCGCCTTCCAGTGCCGCGCCGTGCGCACCCAGCGGTGCGGCTGCAGCACCGCCCGCACGCGCCTGCCGGTGGCGCGCGCGGTGGTGAGGGTGGCGGCGACCTCGGTGGGGTGGTGCGCGTAGTCGTCGACCACCAGGGCGCCCTCCGGCTCGCCCCAGCGCTCCCAGCGGCGCCCGACGCCGTGGAAGTCGGCGAGGGCGTCGAGGCCGCCGGCGGCGTCGTAGCCGGCTATCTCCACGGCGGCCAGCGCCGCCGCGGCGTTGAGCACGTTGTGGCGGCCCGGCACGGCCAGGCGCACCTCGAGCGCGCCCGCGTCCGGTCGCAGCAGCCGGAAGCGGCTGCCGTCCGGGTCGAGCGCCAGGTCGGTGACGCGGTAGTCGGCGCCGTCGGCCTCGCCGTAGCGGCGGGCGCACGGGTGCGAGCTCAGCAGCTCGTGCAGTCGCGGCCAGTCGGCGCAGTAGAGCAGGCGGGCGCTGTTGCCTGCGTAGCGTGCCGCGGCCGCTTCCAGGTCCGCCAGGCTGGCGTGGTAGTTGCGCCGCTCGCTGTAGGGGCCGGCGATGTGGTCGTCCTCGAGGTTGGTCATCACCGCAACGGCGGCGTGGAGGTCTGCGAAGCCGGGGTCGGACTCGTCGACCTCGGCCACCAGGTCCGGCCCCTCGCCGTAGCGCACGTTGCCGCCGATGAGCGGCAGGTGCGCCCCGATCTGCACCGACGGGTTCGCGCCCAGACCGTCCAGCACGGTGGCCGTCATGCCGGTGGTGGTGCTCTTGCCGTGGGTGCCGGTGACGCCGATGGCGCGCCGCTCGGAGAACAGCTCGGCCAGCAGCTCGATGCGGCGGATCACGCGGGTCCCGCGGCGGCGCGCCGCGGCCAGCTCCGGGTGATCGTCGGGGATGGCCATGCTGTAGACGACCAGGTCGGCGTCCGCCACGTGCGCCGGGTCGTGCCCATGGAGGGCTTCGATGCCGTGCCCGGCGAGCATCTCGAGGACCTGACCGCCGCCGGCGTCGCAACCGCTGACGCGGGCGCCCTCGCGGCGGTACCACAGCGCCAGCGCATGCATGCTCACGCCGCCGATGCCCACGAAGTGGAGGTGCCGCGCGCTCACGGCGCCGGCCTCCTGGCGTCCGGAGAGGCCGGGGCCCGGCGCGCCAGCAGCGCGCCGAGCTCGTCGAGGATGCGGCCGGCCGCGCCCTTCGGGCTGCGGGCCAGGGCGGCCGAGCTGGCGCGTCGGCGCGCCTCGGGCTCGAGCAGCGCGCGCCACACCTGGGGGAGCCGGGCCAGCTCTGGCTCGGCCACCATCACGCCGGCGCCGGCCTCCTCGACCGCCTGCGCGTTGTGGCGCTGGTGGTCCTCGGCGGCCGTGGGGAGCGGCACCATCACCAGCGGCACGCCGTGGAACGCGGCCTCGCTGAGGGTGCCCATGCCGGCGCGGGTGATCGCCAGGTCGGCGGCGGCGAAGGCCTGGGCGGCATCGACGTAGGGGACCACGCGGTAGCCACGCAGCCCGGCCACCTGCGCGGCCAGCTCCGCCGCCCAGCGCGGACCGCTGGCGTGCAGCACCTGCACGCCCTGGACGCCGAGCTGCCGGTAGGCGGCGGGGACCGCGTGGTTGAGCGCCTGCGAGCCCTGCGACCCGCCCATCACCAGTGTGACGACGGCGGCGTCATCGAGCTCGAGCGCCCGGCGGGCGGCCTGGCGGCCGACCTGCACCTCACGCACGGGGTAGGGGACGACGGCGAGGCGCCGAGCGCGCAGATGGCGGCCGGCGCGCTCCTGCGCCGCCACCACCAGCCGGGCTCTGCCGGCGAACCAGCGGGTGACGCGGCTGGGGTAGGCGTTGGCCTCGACGAGCGCCAGCGGGGTTCCGGTGAGCGCGGCGGCGGCACAGCCGGGGAAGGCCGCGAAGCCGCCGAAGCCGACCACCAGGGCGGGCCGCGCGGCCCGCACGGCCAGCGCTGCTTGCACCAGCCCGGCGGCCGCTCGCGACGCCTGCACCAGGCTCGGGCGCTGACGGTCCCACTTGCCGGCGGCCACGCCCAGGAACGGGAAGCCCGCCTCGGGCACCAGCCCGGCCTCCATGCCGCCGGCCTGCCCCAGGAAGCCGACCGTCAAGCCGCGCTCGCGGGCGGCAGCGGCGACCGCCAGGGCGGGGTAGATGTGCCCGCCGGTGCCGCCGGTGGCCAGCAGCAGGTCGAGCCCGCGGGGCAGCGCCCTCCGCGACGCTGCGTCGCTCACGGCATCGCTCACGGCATCGCTCCCTGGGACACCGCCTGGCGGTAGGCGCTGTGGATGAAGCCGGTGGCGATGGAGACCGACAGCATGCTGTTGAGACCGTAGCTCACGAACGGCAGCGGCACGCCGGTGATCGGCAGCAGACCCGCCGCCACCAGCAGGTTGAGGCATGCCTGTCCCCCGATGTAGGCGCTGGCGCCCGCCGCCAGCAGGCTCCCTGGCCCGCTCAGCGAGGCCGCCACGCGCAGCCCGCGCCCGACCAGCAGGATGTAGAGGACCACCAGGGCGGCGATGCCTACGATGCCCATGGCTTGCCCCACGGCGACCGCCACCATGTCGGTCCCCGCCTCGGGCACCGCCACCGGCTCGCCGGCGCCCAGCCCGCTGACTCCCGCTTTGGTCAAGGCCACCCGGGCGGCGTAGGCCTGGTAGCTGGTGGTGGCGGTCTGGTGTTGCCCGCCCCAGAGGTCGGCGAAGCCTTGGATGCGTCGCTGCAGGTAGTGGAACTGGCTGAGGTAGGGGCCGGCCACCAGCAGCGCGATGAGTGCCGCGGCCGTGCTGATGGAGAGCAGACGCGTGAGGGTGGTGCCGGCGGCCAGCATGATGGCGAAGGCCAGGGCGAAGAGGAAGAGGGCCGTGCTGACATCCGGCTCGGCGATGACGAGCCCGGCTGCCAGCCCGATGACGACCATGGGCCGCCAGATCTGCCAGTTGCCCAGGTGGTTGTAGAAGAAGGCGGTGAGGTAGGCGATCACCGTGACCTTCATGAACTCCGAAGGCTGCAACGCGATGGGGCCGAGCACGATCCAGCGCCGGCTCTCGGAGCCGACGGGTGAGACGCCGATCACCAGCACGGCCGCCAGCAGCGCCAGCATCACCACGTAGGCGAGGGGGCTGAGGCGCACCACCCGCCGGGGCGAGAGGCGCGCGACGAGCACGGTGAGCAGCAGGCCGGCGAGGAACCGCAGCGCGTGCTCCGGCGCGCTGGGCGCCGCCGCTGCGGTCACCCCGACGATGCCGAGGGCGCCGAGCAGCAGCTGGATGGTCAGCAGCAGGCGGTCCACGGCTGCTCCTCCCCGGCCTCGGCGGCCGCCCGGCGGACGACCTCGCGGAACACCCTGCCACGCTCGGCGTAGTCGGCGAACTGGTCGAAGGAGGCCGCCAGCGGTGCCAGCAGAACCTGGCCAGCGCCGCCGTGGCGCTCGCGCAGGAACGCCAGCGCGGCGTTCACGGCGCAGGTCAGCGCCTCGCGTCCGTCGGCCTGGCCGCAGACCCGGGTGGCGACGTCCTCGGCGAAGGTGTCAGCGAAGGTCGGGCCGGCCTCGCCCACGCCTACCAGCAGGGCCACCCGCTCCCGCACCAGCGGACGCAGCGCCTCGATGGCCGCTCCTTTGGCGCGGCCGCCGGCGATCCACACCAGTGGCGCGGGCGTGGCCTTGAGCGCGGCGGCCACCGCCAGCGGACGGGTGGCGATGGAGTCCTCGATGAAGTGCACGTCGCCCACCGCACCCGCGGGAGCGTAGCGTCCCGGCAGGCCGGCGAAGGCGCGCAGCCCGCCGGCGATCGCCTCCGGCGGCAGCCCCAGCTCGCGGCAGGCGAGCGCCACCGCCAGGGCGTTGCCGACCTGGTGGTCGCCGCGCACCCGGAGCTCGTCTGCGCGCAGCAGCGGCTCGCCGGCGAGGGTGAGGACACCGCTGCGGCGCTCGAAGGCCGCGTCCGCGGGGCGTTCCAGGGAGAACGCCAGCGTCCGGGACGCTGCGCGCTCGGCCCAGCCGCGAAGCAGCGCATCGTCGGCGTTGTAGACGAAGGCGTCCTCGGCCGTCTGGTGGCGGATCAGGTTGCGCTTGGCCTCGTGGTAGGCGGCGACGCTGCCGTGGCGGTCGATGTGGTCCTCGCCGAGGTTGAGTGCCAGCGCCAGGCGCGGGCGCAGCCCGGGGCAGCGCTCCAGCTGGAAGGAGGAGAGCTCCACCACCAGCGTGGCCCCAGGTCGGGCGACGGCTGCCAGCGCGGGATCGATGTTGCCCCCGGCGACGGCGTCCACGCCCGCGTCCGCGAGCGTATCGGCGAGCCAGCGGGTGACCGTGCCCTTGCCTGCGGTGCCGGTGACGCCGACGAAGGTCGCCGGCACGGTGCGGAACACCCACTCGACCTCGCCGATGACCTCGACGCCGCGGGCGCGAAGGCGCGCCAGGTCGGGGTGGTCGATGGGCACGCCGGGGGCCGCGATGCACACCTCGGCGCGGGCCTGCTCGACCGACCCCAGCCACGACGCTCCCAGGGCCCGCACGGCATCGACGTCGGGCCCGTCGCGGCGCATGTCGAACGCCTCCAGCGGGCGGCCCTGGGCCGCCACCAGTCGGGCGGCGGCCAGCCCGCTGCGCCCCAGGCCGTAGATCAGCACGGCCGAGGCTGCGGCTGCTCGCTGCGCCGGTCCGGCCCTCACGGCGACCGTCCTTGCAGGAGCGCCGTGACCGCGGTGCACAGGGCGGTGACCAGCCAGAAGCGGGTGACGACCCGCGTCTCGGGCCAGCCGGAGAGCTCGAAGTGGTGGTGGAGCGGGCTCATGCGCAGCAGCCTGCGGCCGCCGCTGGCGCGGAAGTAGGTCACCTGGACCACGACGGACAGGAGCTCGAGAACGGGCACCAGGGCGATCAGCGGAAGATACCAGACCCAGCCGCTGAGGATGGCGAGCCCCGCCACCGCCGCGCCCAGCGCCTCCGAGCCGACGCCGCCCATGAACACCCGCGCGGGGTGGCCGTTGTACCAGAGGAAGCCCAGCAGGGCGCCCAGCAAAGCTGCCGCCAGCGGTGAGCCGGCGAACAGCAGCAGCATGATGCTGACCATGCCCGCGGCGAGGCCGTCGAGGCCGTCGGAGAAGTTGAGTGCGTTGATGCTTCCGACCACGACGAAGGTGAAGGCGGCCACGTCCAGCCAGGGGACGGCGAACATGTGTGCCCCCGCGCGCACCGCGTGAAGCGCGAACCCGGCGGCCACCAGCGTTTGCAGCAGGAGGCGATAGCGGGCCAGCAGGCCGGTGGTGGCCTCGGCGCCGCGCGCCGCCGCACGCTTGCGCTGAAGCGCCAGCACGTCGTCGTACAACCCTACGGCGCCGGCCCCGACCGTCAGCAGCACGATCGGCAGCTCCGGCCGCGGGTGCGGCGACAGCAGCAGCCATGCCAGCAGTGCCGCTGCCAGGATGGCCAGGCCGCCCATGGTCGGCGTCCCGCGCTTGCCCTGGTGGCTGTGGGGGCCGTCCTCGCGCACCGCCTTGCCCCAGCCCCGGCGTCTCGCCACCTGGATGAGGATCCCGGTCAGCAGCAGCGAGCCGAGGGCGGCGGCGACGACGATCACGGAGCGCCGCTCCGGTGGGGAGCATCGCGCGCGGCGCCGGGCGTGGCGCCGGCATCGAGGCGCGCCTCGAAGCGGTCGAGCAGCGCCTCCAGATGAACCCCTCGGGAGGCCTTGAACAGCGTCGTGCCGTGGTCCGGCAGGGCGTCCAGCAGCGCCTCGGCGGCGTCCAGATCGGGAGCGTGCAGGGCCGACGGGTTGGCCGCCGCGATGGCCGCGGCCTCGGGTCCGACGGCCACCACGACGTCCAGGTCCCGCGTAGCGGCGCCCAGGGCGTGGTGGAGGGCGGCGCTTGCCTCGCCGAGCTCGAGCATGTCGCCGAGCACGGCCGCGCGCGGCGGCGGGGAGCCGTGGAGCACTTCCAGCGCGAGGCTGGCCGAGGCGGGGTTGCTGTTGTAGGTGTCGTCGATGATGATCAGGCGGCCGTGGACGCGCCGCTGCAGGCGGCCGGGCTCGAGCCGCGCGGCCAGCAGCCCGGCCGTGGCCTGCTCGGGATCCGCCCCCAGGGCCTCCGCCATGGCGAGAGCTCCCAGGGCGTTCTCGGCGAGCGCCTTTCCCGGCCACGGCAGCCGTAGCCGCTGGCCGCGGTAGACCAGGTCCTGGCCGTCGGCGGAGCTCGACAGGCGCCGCGCGGGCAGCAGCCCCGGCGCGCTCACGCTGGGCTCGTCCGCGTCGAGCACGGCGTACGGCCGTACCCCCTGGCGCAGCTCGGGCGGCAGCTGGCGGAAGGCCTGGTAGCTCGCCAGCCGCGTCCCGGGCACGGCCATCAGCAAGGCACCCTTCTCCTGGGCGACCGTGTCGATGGTGCCGAGCCCCTGCAGGTGGCTGGGGGCGATGCTGGTGAGGATGGCGTGGTCGGGGCGCGTGAGGTCGATCAGCCGGGCCATCTCTCCGAGCTGGTCGATGCCGAGCTCCAGCACCACGTCGCCGGCTCGAGGCGCCTCGCCGGCGTCCTGAGCCAGAGCCGCGTCGATGAGCGTCGCCGCCAACGCGTAGGGGGTGTTCAGGTTGCCTTCGCTCGCCCGAGCGCTCAGCGCTGCCGCCAGCAGGCTCTTGGTGGTGGTCTTGCCGGCGGATCCGGTGATGCCCACCACCCGGCCGCGGAGCTCGCGGCGTGCCAGCCTTCCCAGGGCGAGGAGCAGCTCGGCCGGGCGGGGCGTCACCACGCCGCGGTCGTGCGGGAGGTCGGAAACGATGAAGGCGGCTCCGCGAGCGAGCGCCTCGTCGGCGTAGGCGATGCCGTGGCCTGACTGGCCCGCCAGCGCGAAGAAGAGGTCGCCGGGCCGCACCCGGCCGGAGTGGAAGGCGACACCGCTGCCCGCGGGCAGAACGCGCCCTGCGGGTGGGACGGCGTCGGGCTCGCGCACCGGCGCGAGCGTCCGCAGCAGGTCGACGTCAAGCGTGTTCACGAGCGCCCCGCCTCCATACCGTCCCTACTCTACACAACACACACACGCGCCCCCTCATGCGTCATGCGCTCAGTGGGCGCTGTCGGCCATGGCCACGCTGCCGGGGGCCAGCCCCCAGTGCGCGACGACCTCGCTGCCGATGGCGCGGAACAGCGGCGCTGCCACCCAGGTACTGGTCTTGCTGCCGACCTGCGGCTTCTGGAGGGTGACGATGGTGACGGCTCGCGGGTGGTTGGCGGGGAACACGCCGGCGAAGGTGATGGAGTACTGGCCCTTGGGGTAGGTGCCGAGCCGCCGGTCGTAGATGTCGGCGGTGCCGGTCTTCCCGGCCACGCTCACGCCGGGCACCTTGGAGTACTTCAGGTCGCTGGCGTTGACGACGTGGATGAGCATCTTGAACACGGTGTCGGCCACCTGGGCACTGATGACCCGATGGGGCGCCGGCAGCTGCTCGCCCTGCACCAGCCGCGGCGGCACGTACACGCCGCCGTCCGCCAGGATGCTGTAGGCGGCGGCGAGCTGCACGGCAGTGGTGGAGACGTTCTGACCGATGGTGTTGGACGCTTGGTCCTGCGGCACCCAGTTCTGCCACGGGTTGAGGATGCCCGAGGTCGAGTAGATGCTGTTCAGGTCGAGGGGCTGACCGAAGCCGTAGCGCTGCAGCCAGTCGTGGAGCTGCTGGGGGGTGAAGCGCCAGGTCAGGTGGATCATGCCGACGTTGCTGGAGTAGCGCAGCACGTCGGGAATGGAGATGCGGCGCGGGTGCCACTCCACGTCGTGGAAGGTCTTGTCGCCCACGTGAACGCTCATGGGGGCGGTGATGGTCTCGCTGGGGTCGAGCTTGCCGTCCTGGATCAAGGCGGCCACCACGAAGGGCTTCATCACCGAGCCGGGCTCGTACTCCTGCGCGAAGGGCCGGTCGACCATGTCCTTGGGGCTCGCCTGCTGCCAGCGGTTGGGATCGAAGCTGGGATAGCTGGCGGCGGCCAGGATGCGGCCGGTGCCGACCTCCAGGATCACCGCCATGCCATCGGCGGCCTGGTTCTTCTCGGCCGCGCGCTTGAGGTTGGTCTCGGCCGCCGCCTGCAGCGTCGGGTCGATGGTCAGGCGCACGTCCTGGCCGGCCTGCAGCCGTTGGTCGAGGCTGTACTCAAGCCCCTCCAGGCCGTAGCGTCCGTCCGGCTGCCTGGCGCCGGTGAAGCCCAGCAGATTGGCGGCCAGCGTGCCTTCCGGGTAGCGACGGTCGGACGCCGGCCCGTAGGCCAGCACGGTGCCGTCGGACGCCAGGATGCGACCGCGAACCGGCGTGTCGGCCGGCGGCTCGGGGAAGCTCGGCACCCCGCGCTGCTGGCTGGCGAAGCCGAACAGCGCCGCCAGCAGCGGCAGCGTGAGCAGCACGGACATCAGGCCGCGGCGGCGGAAGCGGAGCTCGTTGCCGGAGTCCTTGCCCTTCCCCTGGTCCTTGCCCTTGTCCTTGGGCGACGGGCTCAGTGCCATACCGTGCGGATCTCCAAGCCGCTGTCGGGCGGGGCGGGGGCCTGCGTGGGGCCGGCGGCCACGGCGCTCAGGTGGCTGGCTTCGGGTGCCGGCACCATCCCGTGGGCGTCGGCCCACAGCGTGACGGCCAGCGGCCCGGACACTGCGGCGGCCTGCACCCGAAGGTTGGCGACCTGATCCATGAGCCTGGCACGCTGATCGATCAGCGACGCCTGGCGACGGTAGAGGGCCTGGTTGATCAGGCCTGCGGCGCTCAGGAGCAGCAGCAACCCCAGGTAGAGAGGAACGGCACGGCGCGCGAGGCGACTCATGCTGCACTCCCGGCGAGGTCCTGCGCGGCCCTGCGCTCGGCGGCGCGCAGCTTGGCGGCGCGCGCGCGGGGGTTGCGGGCGACCTCGTCCTCGGCCGCATCCACGGGCCGCTTGGTGAGGGCCGTCAGCCGTGCGGAGTCCTTGAAGAAGCGCTTGACGATGCGGTCCTCGAGCGAGTGGTAGCTGATGACGACCAGCCTGCCACCCGGCCGGAGCAAGCGGGCGGCGGCCTCCAGCCCCTCCTGAAGCGCGCCGAGCTCGTCGTTCACCTCGATGCGCAGCGCCTGGAAGGTGCGGCGGGCCGGGTGTGCGTGGCGCGGGCCGGGCGGGTAGGCCGCGGCGATCACGTCGGCGAGCCGGCCGGTGGTGGTGATCGGCGCCGAGGCGCGCGCCTCCACGATGGCGCGGGCGAGCCGGCGGCTGTGCCGCTCCTCGCCGTAGCGCCACAGCAGCGCCGCGAGCTCCTCGAAGGGAGCGTGGTTCACGATGTCGGCGGCGCTGGTACCTTCCTCCGACATGCGCATGTCGAGCGGTCCGTCGTGGCGGAACGCAAAGCCTCGTTCGCCCTCGTCGAGCTGCATGGAGGAGACCCCGAGGTCGAGCAGCACGCCGGCAACGGAAGAGAGTCCCGCGCCTCGCGCCAGCCGCTCCATGTCGCGGAAATTGCCTGCGGCGAAGAGGAAGGAACCTCGCCCGGCGTGCTTCCGCGGCACCTGGCTCCCGTTCGGAGGAGTGAACGGAGCCGGAGGGCCGGCCTCGGCGGGGAGCGCGCCGGCGCGCGCTCGGGCCTGGGGGTCGGAATCGATGGCGAGCACGTTCGCGCCCGCTCGGAGGATCGCTTCGGTGTGGCCGCCGGCGCCGAAGGTGCCGTCGATGACCCAGTCGCCCGGGACCGGCGCCAGGTAGGTGACGCAGGCGTCGACCATCACGGGCCGGTGGGCGGGGCTGGCGGGCGCGCTCATCCCACCAGCTCCCTGAGCAGGTCGGGGGCCGGGGGTTGCGCCTGCACGGCGGTGAGGTTCGAGAGCCAGCGGTTCTCGTTCCAGATCTCCAGACGGTTGGGCGCGCCTGCCACCACCACGTTGCCCTCGGCCTCCGCGAAGGAGCGGAGGGTGGCCGGCAGGGTGATGCGGCCGGCCGCGTCGAGCCTGGCCTTGGCGGCTCCCGAGTAGAAGAAGCGTACGAAGTTGCGTGCTTCGGGATCGGTCAGGGGAAGCTCGGTCAGGCGTCCCTCGATGCGCTGCCAGGCCGACAGCGGGAAGACGTAGAGACAGCCCTCCATGCCGCGGGTGACGACCATGCCGTCCTCCACGAAGTCGCGGAAGGCGGGGGGTACCACGACCCTACCCTTGTCATCGACCGAGTACTGGAACTCCCCGAACGGCATGCCTCGGACGCTCCTCCTACGTACGTGGCCCCTTGCCACGGTGAACGTTGGCCGATTCTACCACACATCCCCACGATCTCCCACGCTTTATCCCTGGGGCTATAGATGTGAGGAAATTCCCCCACAGCGACCCCACCGGGGGGCCGCCGGCGCGGCCGGCGCGGACGGGCCACCCACGTCTCGCCGCCGCAGCCGGGGTGCCGTGGCACGCCCGCCGCGCGCAGGTCGCGGGCGCGCCCTGGCGGGCCAAGGAGCGGGGCGACCCCGAGAGGTCGCCCCGTGCAGGTGGGCCTGTAAGCCGGGTTCTGTCAGCTGTCGCGCTCGGCGCGACAGCCGGCTGGCCATCTATCTGGGACGCGCGTCGCCGCGCGCCTCGAGCGGTCAACCCGGAGATGGTGGCGAGCCGGGCAGGCTCTCTCTCCCTATCGGACCTTGCACCGGGTGGGGTTTACCTAGCTGCCCCTGTTGCCAGGGGCACTGGTGCGCTCTTACCGCACCGTTTCACCCTTGCTGCGCCGGCGGCGGCCCCGGGTGGGGTCGTCGTCGGCCCCGCAGCGGTCTGCTTTCTGTTGCACGTGCCGTCGCCTTACGCGCCCAGCCGTTGGCTGGCACCCTGCCCTGTGGTGCCCGGACTTTCCTCAGGGTGCTCGCTGGCGAGCACCCCGCGACCAGCCGGCCCACACTGCGGAGGCAGATTCTACCACGGCTGGAGGCCCGGCCTCGCCACCGTATACTCGCCACCACCGATCACGGTCCGGCCGCCTGCCGGCGGCTGGAGGAGGGGAGCAGAGATGGCTCAGACGACCAGCGTCCCGTGCTTGGCCGCGCGCCGGCGGGCGAGGGCGGCGGCGCCGTGAACGCTGCCGGAGGCTTCGCGGCCGGCGTGTGGCAGCAGCTGAGGGACAGCCTGCTGCGCGCCCTGGGTCCCTTCGGGCCGCAGGGGGTCGCGAGTGGCGGTGCGCTCACCACGCTCGCCACCCGCCTCATCGTGTCGCTGCTGCTGGTCATCCTGTTCGCCGCCGCCTACGTGGTGGCGGTGCGGTTGCTGACCGGCATCGGCAGGCGCCTGCGCCTTCCTCCCGACCTGCTGCGGCTGCTGCGGCGAGCGCTGGCGTACGCCATCTCGCTGCTGGCGCTGCTGGCGGTGCTGGCCCAGTTCGGCGTCGACGCCGCCGCGCTGGGACGCGTGGCCAGTGCCGCCCTCTTCGCCCTGGTCTACTACGCCGCCTGGCTGGTGGCCCATCGCCTGCTGGCCAATGCCACCGCGCGGGCGGGCCTGGACCGGTCGCTCATCCAGCTGCTGCGCAACGTGGTCGGGGTGGTGATCGCGGCCCTCGCCGTGGTGACGGTGATGGACCAGTTCGGCGTGGACGTGCTGGGTGTGATCACCGCGCTCGGGGTGGTCGGCATCGCGGTCGGCTTCGCGGCGCAGGACACCCTGTCGAACTTCATCTCCGGCGTCACCCTCCTCATCGAGCGACCGTTCCGCATCGGCGACTGGGTGGAGCTTGCCGGCGAGGTCGGGCGGGTCGAGCGCATCAGCTTGCGAACCACCCGGGTGGTGTCCCGTGACAACGTGCACAGCTCCATCCCCAACGCCAAGGTGGCGTCGGCGGAGATCGTCAACCTCTCCGCCGGCGGGCCGCTGCGACTGCGGGTGCCCGTGGGCATCGCCTACAAGGAGTCGGCGCGTGCCGCGCGGGCGGCGCTCATGCCGCTCCTCGAGAGCCACCCCGACGTGCTACAGGGCCCCG
>Ga0315535_1000734_pt1 | contig 22740 bp, 19 predicted proteins | sample SalMarSW160220MG_2_FD_203092 | JGI IMG/M metagenome (GOLD analysis project Ga0315535, IMG submission 203092) | Salt marsh sediment microbial communities from the Plum Island Ecosystem LTER, Massachusetts, United States - Salt Marsh Sediment SW1602-20 ... | reverse complement strand
GGAACCTATTCCCGATTACAACGATCTTTTTGAACTCGATATGTACCTCCTTTGCTAGGTCTCTAATTCTCAAGGCTGCCTCATATGCGGCTCTTGATGCATCCACGACAATGATGAGCATGTCCACATTACGATTTGTTCTTCTACTTAGATGTTCCAAACCTGCGCTCATGTCCATAAGGGTAATCTCATAGTTCTGACTCAATCTGTCAAGAATTTGTGTGAGAAGTCGATTTACAAAGCAGTAGCATCCTTCACCCTCGGTTCGTCCCATTGCGAGAAAATCGAATTGGTCACCTTCAATGAGTGCTTCAAAGATCTCGCCTTCAAGGACATCCTGTTTTGTTACAGAACCTGAAATAGCTCCATCGTCAATACTTTTTCTAAGTTTAGTCGCGATAGATCCAACAGTATCAGGCACTTCAATACCAAGTGCACGGGGTAGATTCAAGACTGGGTCCGCATCTACCACCAAGAGATTCGTTTTGGTCTTCTCGATAAGAGTACGAGTAAGTAACGCTGTAGTTGTGGTTTTTCCAACACCACCCTTGCCAGACACCGATATTACTATACGTTCTCTCATACTCTTTTTTCCTGCGCTTGTTTGTCCAGTACTGCTTCTTCAACGTAAATTATCATTCTTCTCTCCATTTACCTTCCTGAAGATATTTGGGAATTCCACTTGAGTCTCGAGGTCCAACTTTGACTGTCCAACCTGTAGCTTCTTCGGTTTCACCACTGATTCTTGCAGCCATTCCCGGACTAATCAGAATCCTATGGTTCACCTTCTCTGCAACTTTGTATTCTTCAAGTGTTTCTGCAACCCTATCTGCTGTTAACTTTCGCCCAGCAGTTGCAGATTGGACACTCATTCCCTCTGTGTCAACAACGACAAGATATGTATCAACATTACCCTGTTTGATGTCACTTTCTACTGTGAAGTATGTTAGCGCAAAATTGGTAGTGTACATCACAGGTGAATCCGGTCCAACATCTCCAAATTCCATCAAACCAGCTTCAACAGCGACAGGTTTCACTGGATCTGTATAGAGATTACTTCGAAGGAAAGTTATTGGAAGATTAGTCCACATATCTATGCTATGCAAGACGATTAGGTCTGCATATCTCACGATGAGTGCTGATGCTGTAAGGACTTCATCCCATTTGGTCAACTCTGGAGCTTCGCCTTCTCTATGATCTGCCCAGACTGAAATTGGGGTGGCAAGTGATGGATACCCAAGAAGCTCGTTATCTTCGATTATTGCAGACCGTCTTATTTGCGTAAAGTCATCCACCGTGGTTCCTAAACCTGTCCTTGAGGCTGTGCCTGGGTCGAGAACAATATCATCTAAACCTATAGCCCGTAATGTGTTTACCAAGGAGGATAGATTATCGAGACTTCCAGGGGCATAGGCAACCAAGGGCAGATTATGCTTTCTTGCAATCTCTCCAACCTCTGCCCACGTGTCCATCGTTGCAGCATAGAGAAGTGGTCGTTTATCAGCAATCGCTTTGGCTGCGGTTGCAAGCATCTCTGGATTTAGTGAGCAAAGCATTATTGGCCAGTTGGATAATTCTGCCAATTTCTTCGCAGCAGTAGCAAATGTCTTCGGGTCCTGTGAAACTCCTCTAAGTGCAACTCCGTCCAATCGTAGGTTTGTGCCTATGTAGACGTATGTCCAATCTTCTATTGCTTTGACTCTTGCCGCAAACGCTTCCGCTTCAAGATTGTCTGGAACATCAATAAAGAATGATGTTGGGTTTGAGTATCGAAGGTCATGTCGATAGAGTACAAGCTTTCCACCAATAGTTGCAGCATTCTCTCCGACACCTATGACCACTTCTCTGATTGGTGGCCGAACGAGAACCTGTATCTTCTCTAACTTCTTTGCGTATTTAGCGTCCTCAAAGAGAGGAGTGCATGCTTTGAGCTTGACAGTGTGTTCAGCCATTTTTGTAGCGAACGCCATACAGTTAGCTTCTCCACATTCTTTGCAATTAGTACCCGGAAGTAATGGGTATATCTCCAGTGGTCCTGGTAACTTTGCCATTATGCTCCCTCCGGAATTGTCAGTGTAGTCCAGTCAGGATATTCCTCAGATTTGATCTGCTGTCGTTCTTTCATCCAGCCCACCAAATCGTGTACTGTTTTGATAGCTGCAGGATGCATCATCATGAAGAGGTCTCCTCCTGCGAGTAGTAACGCTAGTGCTGTCACACTCTCCCAGATTGGCCCTCTTAGCTCTCTTGGGCCCAGTTCTGGATTATTCAACCACGCCTCTCTAGCTGCCCATGCATTAGTCGTACCCGAACTAATAGGAAACCGTAGTTCTTCATCACCAAGCAACCCACCGATACGCATACGTTGCATAATTGTAAATGCGTATTCGAGACCATATCCTAGCGCAGCTGTCGTTGGATCAATAACAATTTGCTCTGGCGTTAGCCAATCGAATAATCGTCTATTGAGTTCTTTCTGCTGGTTGATGTCAATTGATGTCCATGATAGCACGAGTTGATCATGTTTCTTTGCTGCAATTGCGATATCCTCATAGACATCCACAGTTGCTGAGCACAAGAGTGTTCTCTCTCCCTCACAGACCTCTGCTGCTTTCGCTAAGACTGGTCCATCCTTAACAGGATCACCAGCAGAACCAATGATGATTGGTACCTTCACAGCTTGCAGGACATCTTCGATTACTTTAGCCGCATCATTTGGCGATGTGTCATTAATTGCTCGGTCTGTGCTGATGAGATGAATTGTGACTGCATCTGCGCCAAACTTGTTGACAACAAGCTTTGCCCATTCTGCAGGATCATCAAGCACCTCTTTGTAGTGCATTTTTACCATTTTTGCTAGAGAGATTGGCATATCAAAAACATCAGCTGCTACAATAGGTACATGCTTTGGAGGAGATTGAAACAAGTCCCATGCTGGAGCTGTGTGTCCTCCAATGGTTATTGTGTTCCCCCGAGTACCGCCTTGTCCTTTTGTAGCTCCAAGAGTGATCTCTTGGATACTCTGAGTATATTGACCTAGAGGTTTTACAAATGTAGCTGGAATCAATGACTTTGGAATCTCTAGAGCTGGACGTGCTGCTGCTCTTGCCATCTGTTGGACCATTGGACGAAGAGCTATCTTCAGTTCATCAAGTTCTATTGTGACATTCTCAAGGACAAGTTCAGCAAAATCACCGAACATATCATCCAGGGAAGTAGTCCTTTCCTTGTCAGTTGTCATTTCTTTTTGTCACCTTTTCCGGTTCTTCGGATGGTTACTTTCTCGGCGTAGATCTTCGCATTCTTGAAGATGATTTCAAGGCCACCACCTACACCTCCGACCATAGCTGTCATCTCACCTGGAACCGCTACATAGTCGGATCCTGAATCATCGGTTGCCATCGCGACGTCGTCATCATCTTCCAGTTCAACCCAACGATCAACAACAGGATGATTTCTCTCTTTGAGAACTGTCTTGAGGTCTCCAATAGTCATTGCGTCATTTTCAGTAGCTATTTTATCTCTCACATCCTCAGGAATGAAATCAATGACTCTTTCTTTGATTGCCTCGGGAAGCCAAACAATTCTGTCCCAGCCTCCATCTACACAAAGGAATTTTGGTGATCGCATATATTCGATTGATAATCCATGGAAACCAGGAACTTGGCGACCTCCTGCTGTTGAGTCAGCAAGACTAGAAAATGGTAACCCGTTGACAGTATCTCCTTTGAAATCTCTATGAACTATTCCTAATCCATCAACTTCAGGTATCACGAAGGCAATCGCTTCGAAACAACCGCAACTTGTATGTGGTTTTTCAAAAGCACTGTAAAGTGCAACCGAATTAACTTTTCCGAGCGATTTCTCAACGTATGCCTGATTGACACCTGTGTATTCGCCTCGGAACTCATCTATAGTATCACCCTTCGGAATTGCGTAAAGCGGACCTTTTGGATCAACTCGAGCTGCTGCTCTTCCATCGAACCAACTGATGGCACCGCAGTTTGCATATCTCTGTGGAGTGATGGTGCAGACATGGGTTGGCGCGAATGATTGACAGAGTGAACATCCATAGAATGTATCAACTTCTCCGTCACTAAGTCCCCGTGCACGTTCGTCTCGTTGGTTGTATCGATTTATTGCATCATCATAGCGTTCGTCAACGACTTTCGGGTCGGTGATGAATGTCACTTGGATTTTCTCGATAATATTCATCTCACTCTTGTACAGTCGTATTAGAACCTTGCCAAGATACTCAAGTGAGTTGAAGCCTTTCTCAAACGACTTCTTGCTCAGTCGCATCCAGATGTCATAGCGTTGGTTTAGATGCATCAAACCCTCTACGAAGTTGAGGTATTCGTGAAGACGTCTCTCAATTACTCCTTCGAGGTCTGTTTCAATATCTTTACCTGCTACTTCAATCACGATTCCAAGAGGATGATAACTTCCTTCCTCCATATCTTTCAGGTCTGGACCTATTATTTCGATTTTTTCATCCTCGATTTCACCCATATCTCGAGCTATTGCGAGTTCGAATTTCTTTTCCATCTTTGGTCCACCGAGTTCGACGAACATATCTTTGCTGCGAACTCGTTCACCTTCATATACAACGCCTATATCTACAGGAATATCTTCAAATGACAATTTACTTGCTTCCTCCCACTAGTTCCAGTATCTCGTCAAGAATAACGTGATACTGCTTTTCTTTCATATTAGGGAACGACCATTTTGCATGCGGCTGGAAATAGCGGTCCAATGCGATTGCTGTTAAATGGGTCCCAAAGTTCATCACAGCTGACAACAAGGTCCATTCCATATAATATGGGATTCCATAGATCATAATCATGTCATAAGGTCCCTTCTTAAACGGTCCGACCCATTCTGGATTTTGAAGATGATATGCTACTTCCATAGCGCCCATTGTTTTAGCTCTATCAAAGCCTCTCTCTACAAATTCTTTGATTGCGCCTCCGGTTGCTATGACATCTATTTTTCCAGCATTTGAAAGTGCGATTGCATAATCGATCATATCACCCTTCCCATGCTTTATAGTGAAAGCCTGAGAACCCACAATCAGAAGTGGTTTCTTACACATCTTCAGATCTCTCTTCAAGACATCAGCCTTCGTTAGAGATTTCGCACTCTCTGGTCCACAGATTTCGCCAGTCTGCCAAGGTACAGGTTTCATCACCATTACGTGCCACCTCCAACTATTTGCTCCTTCAGGAGCGTTGGATCGATAATTCGACGTTCCTTCCACTTGTTCTCCTTCAACTGAGCCATTATCTTATCTTTCAGCGTGATCGGGATGTCATTTTCACGTCTGATGTATTTCCAGACATCCTCCGGGAAGAATCCATAGTATGTCTCATGGATGTCAATATAATGACTTAGTTTGATGGAACGTCCTTTTGCAGTATCGTTTGGTCTTATCACAAGTTTAGCTGTGAGTACATTTGCTTCAGCTACTGTTTCTGCTGCATAGAAGAGATGTTCTGGTGCTGGACTTGTCACTACACGGTCTCCTGTACGTGCATCATAGACAGTCCATGCTCTTTCATCATCAGGATCTCCAAGCAACATTCTCCGATACTTTGAACCATGTGGTCCCACAATCACAGGAACACCAAGTCTCCAGAAGCCAGACGCAATTGACGCTGCTTTCTGAGACATAGCACCCCACGAGATACCTACTGCACCAACACGATTGTGGATGTAGTCGGCTATCTCTGCGTAATTTCCACGTAGGTTCCTCTTAGCGAAAATAGCTGCAATCTTGATTGCGGCTCCTGCAATGTGTGAATTAGAAACACAAGAACCCACGTTGACAACACAACCCGCATCAAATTCACCGCTTCGTCTCTCATAGATTGATTGACCATTTTCATCTCTGACATGACCAGCTGATATAGCCGCACATCCGGAAGTCACAATAATGTAACGCCTCTTTGCGAACTCTTCTGCCATATCATGAACATCCTGACCTCCACCTGGATAGTTTGCACATCCAACATGAGCGATAACACCCGGAATCTCACCAAAGACAATTGGCTGTCCGACATTTCGAATTTCTATATCTTGGATTGCACCTCTTCCAGTTCTAACCATGTATCTCTCATCTTTGCAGTCTGCTTCAGCAGCAACTACCATCCAGCTGTGTAGGTCGTAATCATTCGGGCATGCTGATTCACATCTAGCACATCCGATACAATTTTTGTAGACCTCGCGTAGTGGTTCCATATTTCCAGTTTGAGCTGCTAGAACCGCTTCCATGACGGGCTGATCATTTGGACACGCTCTGATGCATTCACTACATTTCTTACAATCTTCTGCCAGCTTCTGAATCTGTTTCTTAGTTGGGAAGAACTTCATTTTTCTTCTCTTTGGTTTCAGCTCCAGTGCAACCCTTGTGGCAATCTCTCCGACCATACTATGGTCTGAAATATAACAACCATCTATTTTGCCCGAAACTAATTCCTTCACAACATCATCGATTGGGTCATCAGACCTGTCTGGCAATCCAAATACTGCTTTATCACTCGTTGAGATTACAGGCGCTTTGACTTTCTTGGCTTCACTCACTACGTCAGTTCTGACACATTGCTCATCAACAACTACAACATCAGCTTTGCCGCTTCTAATGAATCTGAGTTGCCATGAGATTGGTCCAATGACTTTCGCTTTTGGGTCTCGTCGAGTGATGTCCCAAGCTGTACAGCACATCCCCCCTACTTCAGCCTGATCGCCTAGATGCTTCTCAGTGATGTAGTCCGTTATTGATGCAGCCGGAATTATATTATGACCAATAGTCAAAATGATCGCTTTATTAGTGTCCATTAAGCCCATTCCCGATTCGACCAAAGGTGCATCTGGGTCTGCTTGGGGGAAACCGAGAGTAGAAATTTGTGCAAGATCTGCAATTTCCATACTTAATTGGTCTATCATTCCGACATGTAGTACTTTGCTTTCAAAGTCTAACCAGCTTCCCTCTTGACCAGTATGAGTTGCTGACAAAGTGTGCGCAAGTTGGGTTTCACAGTAATTCAAAATTATACTTGCATCTTCGAGAGTTCTTGGTCTCATCCCTGTGACTAAACGTGCCACTGGAGCATGGATCTCTGTACCCGGACCTTGGATAAGTTCTGTACGTGGTCCATTTTCCTCAATTAGGTAGTCGACCATATGCCTAGCATGTGCAAGATGAGCTGAACAACCTATATTGGCTGCTGCTAGCACAATCCTTGCTTGCTGACCTTTAATATCAATTCCACAAGCTCCTTTCTTATCACCAGACAAATCACACTTACCAAATGTACATAGACAACAAACCTGACAATACGGCATGTATGATGGTTGATAACGAGATAGCAGCTTATGATCCCATGAACGGAGTCCAGTCGGGTTTGGCATTGGAGTCGGACCCATTGGTTCATCCCAATCATCATCAACAATTGTTCCGATGTGAACCTCTAGACCCTTGAATTTACCAAGACCAGTATCTGCCTCGTCCGCCTTGAAGTAAGCTTTCTTCTTCATAACGTGTTAGTTCCTGTGCGTGGTGATTTGCTGGACACATTGCACCATAATAAGGTTGTGAATCATACACACTAGATTGGGTATACTTACGGAATTAGACGTTAACGGCGTTAAGATGTTTGAATGTGAAAGTAATTCAACGTTGTTCGATTATTTTAGAAACTCTTTGGAATCAGTGAAAAAATTAGTTACTAGTTTCTTCGACCAACTTTTTCTTTATCTCTGCAATGGCAAGCATCCCTGGGGAATTTGGATTTAAATCAATAGGTGCCACTCCCCTCCTGTCTGCTTGTTTTATATTTTCATCAAGTGGAACAATTCCTAATAGTGGAATTCCTTCTTTCTCAACCCATTCCCGAATCATAGCCTCATCTTCAGGAGTGGCAACTTTATTTCCTACGGCAAAGACACGTCCCACATCTATATCCTGAGCCAATTTTCTGATTTTTCCAAGAATATCCAAAGATCGACGGCCCGGCTCTGCAACTACCACTAGAGCATCCATCCCCCTTGTTGTACCACGACCTAGGTTTTCGATGCCTGCATCCATATCCATTACGAAGGCTTCATCTGTTCCCAGGATGAGATGTCTCATTAGTGACTTAAGTAGAGTTGCAGAAGGACACATACATCCAGAGCCGCCTATTTCGACGGTGCCTGCAACTAGAAGGGTCACATTATCTGGACCTGAAATAGCGAATTTTTCTGCAAGGTCATCAACACGTGGATTGAGTTTGAAAAATCCCTTATATGATCCCGCACCTTCAACTTGCAGTCTTTCTTCTACTAAGGCTTCATTCTCTGTTAGTGGAACAATCTGCTTTGCTACATCTGAAGGTATACCTAAGGCTGACCAAAGAGTGTAACTTGGATCCGCATCAACTGCGAGAATACTGAGTCCATCTCTACCAAGTAGTCTTGCCAGTGTACCTGCAATGGTGGTCTTTCCAACGCCTCCTTTTCCTGCGACTGCGATTTTCATTTTAATATCTCCATTCTATGTCTTTTTCTTACTAACGAGTTCTTTCAGTTTTAGTAGAACGTCACTAATTGTGTTCCCATCGTTACTGGCTGACCATCTCTTGAATAGAATATCCTTCATGTCCACCCTTTTCATGGTTCCAGAACCCGCGATGATTGTGTCCAAAGTATGAATTGAAACAATAGCTCTCTTATCAGTGAGACCTCCAGGTGATCCAACATAAACAATCTTTATCTTTGAAAGTGCTTTAACAGCAGGGCCTGGTAGATTTGCTAAAACATCATCTCCCACGACCAGGACCGTATCAAACTCTCCTGAAATCAATTGTTGTAATGACTTAGCTTCATGCTTTCCTTTGATTGAAGCATTGATTACTCCCATTGTGTTTGGTTGGACAAACATTGGTAGTGCGTAGGCCTCTTTTCCAGTGCTTCTAAGAATTTCAACAAGGTTTTCAATACCTGTAAGGTTTGCATCTTGATTTCCTGAATTTATCATGCCGCTGCCATAGAAAATGACTATACAGTCAGACTTCTGGAAACCTCTGACAAAACCAACAAGTTCACTTCCAGGAATTCCCAGAACTGTTCCTTTGATTGATGACTTTCCTTCCAGTTCTGACTTGATTATGTCCAGAAGCTCTGCATCTGAACCAGGATGTAAAATGAGTCGATGGTTTGCCATCTTCATAGTTTCAGTCGAACGAACATCAACCACACCAATCGTACGGCTTTCAATGCCCTCTGGTATTTTCTCTCCCCGAGGGAGAACTGCAAATCGACTAGGGTGTCGATGTAAACTTTCAGACGGATCTGCACCCCAGTAAATGATGAAGTCTCCGTTATTTCGAACATAGTCCAAATCAATGCCTAGACCTTTAGAATGAATACTATGAGACATTGCTTTCATCGAACCCATTTCCACACTTGAAGCAAAATGTCCCTTTAATGTGGATGCAAGATCCAGTCCTACTTTAATCGCCTCATTTGATGCATGAGTCCACCCATAAAGGAGTAAACTTTTCGCATCTGCTAGAAGGTCTGCTGCCTTCTCCAGATTTTTGTCATTTGAACCGGCCTTGTGTGTGATAACTGTTTCCAAATGAGTGTGCCCTAATTTACAGAGTCCTAGCGATTTAACAGTATTTCCTGATACCTCAGCTGACACATCATCGCAGAGTAAAGAACAACCATTACAGACGATATCTTCCATTCAGAAACACCTACCAGATCTCGATTGCATCAGTGCAACAATATTGTTCACAAACTCGACAGTTCAACCTGTCTGGAGGAAACCTACGGCATTTTTCGAGATTGATTATCTTAGATATACCATTCTCAACCCTGAAGACAGTATCTTTACTCATAGCTGCTCTTCCCTCACTTGTTGGAGGTTCTGCAGCAACATCCACTGGACACACAACTACGCAATTGTTGCAACCTGTACATTTATCCTCGTTGAGTTTAATTCCAGTTGCTTCTGCAGTAAGCATCGGTGCCACCATCTCTCTAAGCTTCTCCAGATTTTTCTCGAATCCTGCTTCAAGAAGTGGAGGGCAGTCATCTGGTGAAATATCGCCCAGAGTAAGTTTTGTAGCAAATGCCATACAGGTCTTAGGTTCACAAAGGCGGCAGTTTGTTTTTGGGAGCAAGTTATAGAGTTCCATGGGATTGAGTTTCACTGTCTTATCTCCGTAATAGCTGAACATATGTTCCTTTACCGTTATCTTGATGTGCTTCTGTATATTCCAAAAGGATTATCCGTTCAAATATCGGTCGTACCATGTTAAAGTTTCCATATGACACATTAACCAATATGGTGTAACTCGTGAGCCGCAGTAAAAAACCATCGAAACAGGAAGCAGAGAAGGATAAGCTAGCTGTATTTCTATGTAATTGTGGTTCAAACATTGCTGATACTATTGACATCGAATCTCTGAGAAAGAAATACGAAGCCGATGGCATTCCTCTTGTTGATGTGGATGACCATTTATGTTCTGAACAAGGTGTGTCTGATCTCATCGATAAAATCAAGAAGAGCAAAGCAAAACGGGTTGTCATTGCTGGATGTTCCCCACATCTTCACAGAGAACTATTCTCGGATGCTATGAGAGAAGCTGGAATAGACCCTGGCCACATGCATATGGCAAACATACGTGAGCAGTGTAGCTGGGTTCATTATGATGATCCCGAAGTGGCAACAAAAAAGGCTGCAGCAATCATTGACACAGGAATTGCTCAGGTTCGAGATTCGAATCCGATACCTACACATGAATTTCCTATCGTAAAACGCGCCATGATTATTGGTGGTGGAGTTGCAGGAATAACCAGTGCTCTTGAGCTTGCAGACACAGGAATAGAAACAGTAATCGTTGAACGAGAAGGGTTTCTTGGCGGCCATATGGCGAAATGGGACAAACTCTTTCCCACATTTGACTGTAGTATCTGTATACTAGGTCCTATGATGACTAGGTTGACTCGTCATCCCAACATCAGAATTATGACTCTTGCCGAGGTGATTGAAGTCCGCGGCAATGTAGGTAGATATCGAGTAAAAGTGAAGACGAAGCCTCGCTATGTAGACATTGAATCCTGCACCGGATGCAACCGTTGTCTAGAGGTATGCCCAGTAGAGGTGGCAGATGAGTACAACAGCGGTCTTGGAAAACGCAAAGCTATGGTCCGTCCCTCGGTTGATGCAGTACCAATTGCTCCTTACATAGATTCAGCAAGTTGCATCGGCTGTCAATCCTGTTCAGGAGTTTGCGAACCAAAATCACTCAGATATAATGAGGTTGAACAAACTGAAATTATTGAAGTCGGTGCTGTCATTCTTGCTACTGGCTTTGAACCATTTGATCCAACGGTTGTAGAAGAGTTTGGCTATGGTCAGAACCCTGATGTCATCACATCACTTGAGCTTGAACGGCTCATTAATCCTGAGGGTCCAAGTGGTGGAAAATTAGTACGACCATCAACTGGAAAACCTCCTCGTAACATAGTCTTTGTGTCATGTGTCGGAAGTCGTTCTCATAGATTTGATCGACCCTATTGCAGTCGAGTGTGTTGCACTGCTGCGGTAAAAGAAGCTATGCAGGTTAAACAACAACTGCCTGATTGTAATGTGTATGTGTTCTATACCGATATGCGTACGTTTGGTAAGGGTCAAGAAGAGCTATATGTTCGAGCTGGTGAGGAATACAAGATTAACTTTGTTCGAGGTGCAGTTGGAGAAGTTGTCCATGATCCTGTTTCTGATACCATTTCCATAAGAGCCGAGGATACACTTCTACGAAGAATGCTTGAGTTTGATACAGATTTGGTTGTCCTGATGATTGGCATGGATGCTGAACCTGGCAATATTGAACTCTCACGAATGTTCAAGACACCATTAGATGAGAATGGATTCTTTCTGGAGCAACACCCAAAACTTAGTCCAAGTTCCACGCATTCAAAAGGAGTCTTTCTTGCTGGAGTTTCGCAAGGTCCAAAGGATATAGCAGACACTGTGGCTCATTCAGGTTTAGCTGCGTCAAAAGTGAAAACGCTCTTTACAGCAGGTGATATCATCAGTGAAGCGTGTGTGCCTAATTTTGATGTGGACCTCTGCATTAATTGTAGATTATGTGAAGAGACGTGTACGCCAAAGGCAATCAAGTTCAATGATTATAATTATCCTGAAATTGATATGGCTGCATGTCGGGGATGTGGTGCGTGTGTGGCTGCCTGTCCATCAGGCGCTCTAGATTTACCATGCATGTCAAATGAACAGTTAGAAAACGCAACGAAAGCAGCAATTGTCTTCAATCCATTGAAACCAGCTATTGTGGGGTACCTTTGCCGATGGTGCGCTTACAGCGCAGCTGATAGAGCAGGTACTGCTCGCATGAAATATCCTCCTAATATGATTCCGATACAAGTCCCTTGTACTGGTCGACTTAATGCTAGCACTTTACTCACAGCATTTGCAGAAGGGGCTGATGGTGTTGCAATCATGGGCTGTCATGTTCAAGATTGCCATTATAGATCAGGTGCCCGATACGCAATGGACAGAACTGAGAAAATGCAGGAAATACTCGAGATTGCCGGGATTGACAGAAACAGGTTGTATTTCGGAAGTGCATCAGCTTCAGAAGCAGATAGTTTTGCAGAACAGGTAACACGCTTTGTGAATGATATCGTGAAACGCGGGCCACTTGGAAGAGAATCAACCCCAAATCTGCTCAAGAAAAAGAGATCTGAGGGAGTGACAGGGAGGTGATTGTTTGGACAAACCTGGCGTTTTAATTGGTGAAAAACCAGTCGTTTCAATGGATGTTGTTGATGGGAAGATTCGATTGACATGGAAGACCTCCCTTCTCAATAGAACTCTGGACTATGAAATTTCCAAATGCGTCGGATGTAGCCTCTGTCTGCCATGTCCATGGGATGCAATCACACTTGGTCCAGTACAAGAGACCGCTTCTGGTCGCATTGAAGGAGCTCCACTGGTCAACGTAGATCCTGATGCCTGTACATTTTGTGGTCTGTGTGACTCCTCATGCATCTATGGTGCATTTGATGCTAAGTATGAAGGTGAGGGAGTTGTCAACGAGTTTGCTCGAATTTCTGGGACACACAAGATCGATGAGGAAAAATGCGCTCCATGCTTACTCTGTGCTAAGGTATGTCCAACAGACTCTCTCGAAGTGGAAGTCAAGGTTGATCATAAGAAATCCCTAGTAATCTACAAAGGTGAGGAACATGCTAAGGGCACTATAAAGATTGACGAAGACAAGTGTTCATATTGTGGCTTATGTGAAATTTTATGCCCTGAGGCAATCAAGATATTCTGGTCCGAAGATGTAAAACCTCCCGATTTCCGACCTGCCGTTGGAATCCGAGTTGATGAAGATTATTGCGACTACTGTGGTTTATGTCAGGATATCTGTCCAGATGATGCAATCGAGGTCAAGTGCATTGAGTCGAGTGAGCGTGAGATAAAACAACCAACCATTACAGGCAAACTCACTCATAATGATGAAACCTGTATCAAATGCCGATTATGTGCGATAGTGTGTCCTTATGATGCATTGAAGGTGGAGAAGCCGTTCACAGGAGAAGTCAAGATTGTCAAACTTGACAAGTGTGACCCAACAGGATGCAACAACTGCTTCAACATCTGTCCGGTCGATGCTATCTATCCCACTGGCACAAAAGACAAAATAGCAATACTTGATCATTGTGTATATTGTGGTGCTTGCGAACATTCCTGTCCGTATGATGTCCTCGAAGTCCATAGAGAAGGATACTTGCTTGATGAACTAGAATGTCAAAGAGAATGGGAACGTGCACGAAAGCTCTTTTTCGATGCGGTGATTGGGAAAGACCCTCCCCCAAGTGGACTATTCGAGAGAGATATATCGGTTAAACCCATACAGCGGCTTCAGGTCAAAACTTCGACCCAAAAAAGCTGGGAATCTGAAGATGGCGAACGCAAGCATGCTATGATGTCAGCCCAAAGAGTCAAAGAATTGCTGAAGAAGAATCCTCGTTTGCATCTTCAATTTGAACGCGGGAGGGTTGACAAAGTCGTTGAAAAAATCAGGAACTCTCAAGAAGTTTCTCAAGAGGAGTAATATCATCATCACTTCGTGCAACTGTTACTGATATTCCATGTAATTGTGGTGGAGTATCATCCTTTGGAACTGGAACAAGAGCAAGAGCCCAAGGTCCATAGGGAATTACTGCTGTATTCTCAGGGACTTTTTCATCTACATAAGCGGCGAGTACAACATTTCCAGTTTTTGATTTGATACTAACATGTCCTCCGTCCTTTAGGCCCAATCGCTGTAGATCTCCTTTGCTCAATCTTACTCGAGCTGCTACGTTGAGAAATTCCATCGAGAGAATATCTTTCGCAGACTCAACATCAGCTTCAAAGGATCGAGCAACGACAAGTTTCAGATCTGCATTAGGGAATAAGAAATCACCGAGAGCCATATCAAAGACATCCAAGTATTCATGTGATTTCTATGACATATTATGTTTCTGCTATCACAATTTTTCGATTGAGCCGCAATCATTATCCTTTTTTAGAGAAATGGGAATCGTACGATATTCTAAGGGTGATATTCTTGAGAATTGCAGCCGTATACGGAGACGTATTTGCTGAACGGGTCATAGGAAATCTCATCAATTTCAAGACTTTCTGTGAGGGGTGTGAACCAGTATGTTCAGAGTGCAGAACCAGCTACGGCTCGCATGTAGGTGATATTGTTGGCATTCATCCTACAGATCCTCCATCACCGACTATGATTGAAGACCCTGAAAAATTCATAGCAGAAATGAATCTCACCAGCTGTGACCTTCTTCTTATTGTTGCAATCCATCATGATATTCTGTCTTCTGTGGACGTAATGGTAGAAGCTACTGGTGCAAAGGCAGTGATAGTCCCTATCGAGGACCCTACGTGGGTACCTCCTGGTCTGAGATCTCAAGTCAAGGAAACACTCGATAACATAGGTATTGAGAACGCATTTCCTAAACCATTCTGCACTCTTGAACCTGGGGAGGGAAAACTGATTGACGAGTTCATTCAAACATACCGTTTGGGCAAGCCAATTCATTATGTGGATATGAACGACGACATTATTCAAGAGATTGGCCCCCTCAGAAGTGCTCCATGCGGTTGCACGTGGTATGTCAGTCAGAAAATACGTGGCAAGTCGATAAAAGATACTGATGTTTTGTTTGATGAGGTTGCAAAGGCACACCATACATACCCCTGTACTGCATCAATGATGAAGGATCGAGAATATGGAGATGCTCTCTTACACCTTGCAGGGTACACTGCAAGGAATGCTGTCTGCGATGCAATTGGTCTTGATACATGCAAATTTTCACATGAAGAAAAATGAGTTGTTTATAATGCCTGATGATATTCTTGAGTACTGGTCTAGTCTCTCTCGTGAACTTGCGTCACGATTTAATTCTGAGAGCGTTTCAACAAGTTCTGCTTGGTGGAGCTGGGAAAACTTTGGAGAAGATATTCGAACACTTCGAAATAGATTCGGTAATGGTGACAAATACATCGAAATGCTGGGTCTCAGAGTAGATTTCGAAACTGGTGAAACTGAAGATCTCTTCGCAGACAAGAAGTTTCATACCAGTCGTATTATTCCTCATCTCTACTATCATAGTAAATCAAAAGATGAAGGGATTGCGGGGGAGTGGGTGAAATTCAATTCTCTCAGTGGCTCTTGGGCTTGCAGATATTCCTATGATGAAGAAGATATCGAGAAACTCACAGAAATATATGAAGAGCATAAGGAGAAGTTATTCTCCGCGCTAGAGCGCCTTGGTGCAAAAAAGGTTGACTTTGGTGATGCTGCTTTTGAGATTTCATTCCTACCAATGGTGAAAGTCTTACTTATCTTTGAAGATGCTGATGAAGAATTCCCAGCAAGCGTGAGATTACTCTATGACAAGAATTCCATATTCTATCTACCTCATGAACAATTGGGTGACATTAGCTGGTTCTTAGCTAGCCGGATTCTTCAAGCACTCTGATAGTCCTCATGTCGGATTCATTTTATTTGCGCTCTTCAATTAGTGCTAATAATTTTGATTCAATCAATGCAACCACATTAGAAAGAAGAGTTAAATCGTAGATTATCTTGACTCACTAGCTAGAAATTCGAAGATATCCCTCTCTTTTTTTAATCGAAGGGGATTTGGAGGCGTTAGAATTTGACAAAAGAAATTGGAATGCTATGTGTCGGAGTTGGCTTCGTTGGAGGTTCTGCTCATGTTCCATCTTTCAGAAAGGCTGAAGGATCAAAGCTGGTTGGCATCGCGGTTAAGCTAGATGTCCCGAAAGGCAAGGAAAGTGAAGACTATGCCAAGAAGCAACAGGAAAAGTATGGAATTGATATCTTTTATGACTATGATGAAGCTCTGAAAGATAGTCGAATCGACAGCGTGTGTATTGCTGTGCCTACACCGTTTCATTACGTGTATGCTGAAGCAGCAATAAAGGCTGGCAAAAATGTCTACTTAGAGATGCCCGTAGCACCAACGATTGACAAAATAAAGAAACTCAAAGAGATGGCCGCTGAAAAAGGTGTTATCGTAATGCCTATTCTCAATTTCAGATTTACACCTAACTATGTGAAGGCAAAGGAACTCTTTGACAAAGGAGTAATCGGTAAACCAATCGCTTTAACTTTTAGAGAATTCATACCAGCTAAAGATCTCGCTGGTCAGTGGCCACTGACCTCATGGGCGTGGGACTATGAAAAGGCTGGAGGCTATCCTGATTTTACACTTTCAGTCTGGAGCCTTGACATGTTAAGCTGGTTCTTCAACAGTGAAGTTGAGGAGACAAAATGGTATCCGAACTATATGGAGATTGAAGGTGTCGACAATTTCCGAGGATATCAGACAGTTGGTATTCTGAAACTAAAGAATGGTGTTGTTGGTACAATACAGATGGGTTCAAGTCAAGCAGAAGGATTGGGCGAAAGTAGATTTGAAATTTTTGGGAACAATGGTAAGACACTCTATTGTGACTGGAATAACATCGTCAAAGTGATTGGAGCGAACAGTGAAACCGAAGTCTTCGAACTTGAATCGAAGGGTCCGGAGGTTTGGGGTCACAAGCAACTTGCTCAACATTTCATTAATGTTTGCCTTGGCAAAGAGAAACCTATTGCAACATTAGATAATGCTATTGCAGCCATTACACAAGCAAAGAACATTCTCATAAAGTAGATGACATTCTATAAGGAGTAAGACGGGTATTGTGAAAGCTATACCCGCCACTCTTTGTAGATTTCTTTTTTTAATTCATTGTGAGTTGACTATCCGAATCTAGATTGTGTTCTTTGAAATGACGCACTAAGGGTAGACCAATCGACACTGTCGCAATAGCTGCTAAAGTTACCTTGATGGGTGTGATAATACCTGCTATCATCCAGAGGGGTTGAAGGACTGTTGCATCCCATCCATACAAGAACCAATAGGTCTGGCCGGGGATGAGTATGAAAATTCTTGCAAGAATGTCTGATTCAAGACCGATGATTGTTGCTAGAATTAGTCCTATAGTTGCTGAACTCCGGAGGCGTTGACTTACCTTGTCTATCCTTGATATCACAGTTACCAGAAACACTAACGAATATCCCACCAATATATCCCATATTCCCCAGAATGCTAAAGACCACGTGATTGGAGTGATGAAATAGCCGAGCAATAATAGTGAATATATTGTGAAGACAGATTGCCACTTATGTTCATATACAAGCCCTGCCATTCCTGCTCCTAATGGCGATCCAATCATAAATATTAGCTCAAGTGGATCCCTGATGTATACTATATGACCAACAATACCTCCTAGTCCAACTGAAATCGCCCCAAAGACGGGTCCTAATAATATCCCAACAATGGGACTTAACATAAAACCCCAAGAATCCCAAACACCTGCATAGAATTCTGGAATCGTTGGTATTGAGTCAAGGATTGCGATCATAGCCGCAAAGATTGCTGTGAATGTTATGGAGCGGCTTCCAGTGAGAGTGCCAAGTAATGCCATGTATGTCCAATCCAAGTTATGCTTGTACCGAGGTTGAATCGATGATTTTTGGCATCTCAAGATGTTCTCTGTATCTCATAGGAACTGGATAATTGCTGAAAGAGTGTGAGAACCATTTGCCCATCATTTCTTCAAGTTCTCTATCTATTCGTTGACTGAGATCCTCATTGAGCTCTGGGTGTATCGAATGGACTCTTGAAGATAGGTGCTTAGCGACTACCCCCTTCTTCGATACTTGCTGACCTCCCTTGAAAGTAAATTTCGTCTGAGTGAAGTACTTGAGTATCAAATCGGGATTCTTCGCAAGATCGGTCTTTTCTGGATTGAAATCGTAGACTGCAATATCTGCGTCTGCACCTATTCCCAAATGCCCTTTTGTTTTCTCCATCCCAAGAATCTTGGCTGGAGCTGCCCTTGTCGTGATTGCAATCTCATTGAGTGTATACTCTCTCTCTATCTCGGACAAGGTTGATCGCTCGATTGCGTACTTATGGACCATTTCAAGCCAAGTCTCTCTCTGTTTTTTGCTCATTAACCATGATATCAGTAATGGGTATTTTAGAAACGGTCCGCCATTTGGATGGTCTGTACTCAGAAACAGGCGCCATAGATCCTTTATACTAAGAGCAAATTCAAGAGGTCCTGTCCATTGGACTGCATTCGCTGGACTCTTCGGTTCAAATGTAAACGGAACAATACCTGCCCCACCTGGAAGTTCAACATCAACGGGGAGATTCGACCACTTTGCTTTCCCTCCTGACATTTGATACAGAGAGTGCTGGAATGGCCCATCACCTGTCATCGTCATTGAAGGTCCGAATGTGATTTGTCCAAGATCTGTTGAGAAGTGTTCATTCTTATTATAATACTCTGCAAATCTCAATCCACCTGATGCAACATCCTTCCAATTAGCCATTCCACCATCGACGACGCTAAGACAATCAAAACCCATATGGGTAAGATGAACTGTCTGCTTCTTCTTGCCTTTTGCTTTAGTAACTTTCAAGGCATCAAGTTGCTGCATTGTTGTTTCAATATTTCCCGGCTTTCCGAGGTTGGTCGGATGAAAATGCATTTGATGTGGGAGACCTAGCTCCGCCACAGCATTTGAAATACTGGTCATTATCATCCTTGGTGTTATATCCCATTCCGGTATTGCATCTTCGAGTCCACATACGTTCTTTCCGTACGCCCATGCATATGTACCACCAGGATTTACTACCTTAACACCAAGTCCTCCGACACTCTTTAGGGTCCACGCGATATAAGCGGCAAGCCCACTGAGGTCATCATCTTGGATATACTTGAAAGATATCATGCTGTTGGAGAACATAGGGAGTAAACCAATGTCTAGTCCTGGAATATCTTCAATTTCCTCCCATGCTCCAAGAGCCTTAACAGATGGCAATGCGGGTTCAATCACAGTTGTATATCCCATAGCATTGTACAGGTACCCTGTGGCAAAGGATGAGGGTATTATCCCAGCAACTCCTGATCGAGTTTTATTGGTAGCTGGATACGGATAATGTCTGTTACTTTCTGGTGATGTTAATCTTCCAACATTCAATTTCGAACCAATAATGTGAGAATGAGGATCGACTCCTCCTGGCATTACTGCACTACCTTTGAGGTCAATCACTTTAGCATTGGATGGGCCTTTTTCAACAATCTTTCCATCTGATATGCAGATGTCCATGACTTCACCATCAATCCCATTCATTGGATCGAATACTGTACCATTCTTCAATACAAGATACTCTGTCATTTCTTCATCTCCTTTTTGAGGGAATTGATAATCATTCTCAAAATATCTCGGTCTGGAATGACTCCTTTCGGAGGCTCGATGACCTTTCTGAGATATAGTGGCAAACCATCCATTCTGGTTGCTGCTCCATCACACTCAATGCCAGCTATAGCAGCGGGAATATTAACTTCAGCTGCTGTGGAAGTCATATTGATCTTGGGATCTATGTTAATCACTGGTATCTTCTTAATATGAGCAACTGAAGCTCTTGGGAAGTGTGCAACTGGGTCTGCGGCTATGTTAAGTAAAGCATCTGCTTCTCCTCTGGCAAGCATGTCCACCGCAGTATACTCACCCGGCTGGTATCTTGGATATCCTCTTGCGAAGTCCACAGCATAGGGATAACCAGTCACCCACGTAGATGTCTTATTCGCACCAGATACATTGTAGTGCCCTCTCATGGGCAGCATATTCCATTTCGTATATGCATTGAGATCTTGAATAAGTCGAATTGCTGCATCGATATTCCGATGCCTCCCTCTGCTCTGTGTTAGTCCTAGACCGAAAAATAACACGCCATACTTAGCAGATTTCATTGCAGTAGCAATCTCTTCAAGTTCAACAATGTTTACGCCTCCAACTTCTTCAACATCAAGCTTATGTCCTCTAATTAGCGCTCTTAGAGTCTGAAGAACATCAAGATCAGTTCCTGGTTCAATTCTGAAGAATCTATCCGCCATTCTGGATGTGGTCGTTGCTCTAATATCTACAAGCCAAATCTTTCGGTCCTGCTTAGGGTCGTGGATGTACTCACCAGGTTGACGAATGTAGTGCGGAATGTGTCTGGGATGTGCTGCAGCAGGATTTGCTCCCCAATATATTACCAAATCAGAACGATTTCTGACCTCTGCTAAACCAGCTGTTGGTTCTCCTGACTCTTGAGCTCCGAGAATTGTTGGCCCATGGCAGACAGATGTTGTATTATCAACAACTGCACGTGCAAGTTCCGCTAATCTATACGCTTCACGTTGAGCATCGTTCTCGGTTGAACTCAATCCATAGATTAGAAGACGTTTCGAAGAGGCTATGATTTTGACTGCTCTCTCGATAGATTTCTCAAGAGTAGTCGTCTTTCCATCAACCGTTGGTTGCTGACATCTATTCTCGGTATGACCTAGGAAACGCTCCTTTGAGATTGCGCATCCATTCGTATTCTTGATAATATGGTTTCCATCAACCTCAACAACAATATCATCACAGAGGCAACCACAGAATGTACATGGCACATCTTTATGGATAGTAATATCCTCGGTCATTTTGCACCCTCCTTGAGAATCTTGCTGAGTTCTTCCACGCTCGTTATACTTGCTCCTGGAGCTGCGGTGATAGAGGCTGACAGTGATTTGAATCCAGGCATACCGGTATGCTGTGTATAGGCGTCAAGAAGCAGATTGAAGTATGGCCCACATGGGATGAATGCAATACCAGGAGTGAGTTGCTTATCATGCTTCGCTCTGACGATTGTCCTTCCATATTCTGTTTGTACAACCACAGTTTCACCATCATCGATACCAAGTGCTTCCATTGCTGTAGTATCAAGTTCGCAAATAGCAACTGCCTTTTCATAATCAGAAGTTAGTTTCCCCTTCTCCATCGCTCTTCCTTGACCCAAAGTCCTGCCCGATATGAGAAGGACGTTTACTGACCCACTGCTCATTGTACTTTCCTCAATTTGTTTCATTATTGCATTAATTTACAATCCGAGTTCGTGAAGGTGTATCTTGTACTTACCCAATGTTCCTCCAAAGTTGCCTGCTGAGATCTTGATTACCCCTTCGTGTTTGCATACCTCTAGAATTGCGGCTTTTGTTGCGTCAGCTACTGCTTTCTCTGTAAGACCATTAATGACGATTTCCATGACAAAATTACAATCCTTAGGTAGGAGGGTATCTGGAATAATTCCTTTCATCGTTGGGCAGTATCTTTCGTTTGTAGACGCATGAAGCACTTTGTATCGAGAGGATGGTTTTGAACCTGAACCAACCAAACCTCCGGGAAATGGTGTGTATGCACCCTCAACACCTTCAATTGCTTTCACACCGGCCTTTCCACTCGTCATTCCACTCTCTATATCCTTACAAAAGTAAATGATATTGCCTCCAGCAACACCTTTTGTTCGGCCAAAGGACTCTTGGATTACGAATGTTCCACTCATACGAGGTAGCATCCACAAAACACGACCATCAATAGGTCCCTTCTTCACTTGATGACCGTCTCCGAACATAGCAATCATCTTGCCAACTGGATATGATTCTACCACATCTGGAGTGTCATCATACGCGCATGCTGTTGGACTTGTAAGAACACACTGTCCTAAGCGAGCTAGGAGTTGTTCCTGGATTCCTTGTTTACTTCCTGTTGCAAATATCACCCTCACTCCAGGTCGACCGTCTGGACTTTCTTCTGGTTTCAACACATACTCAATACCAGCTTCTGAGGGCGTCATAATAACAGATGTACCAAATCCAGTTGTTTCAAGTGCTGTTGTCCGTGCCCAATCCTCTTCGTAGGCTGTGATTATTGTCCGGTTCATATGCATACTGAATGCTTCAGCAAATGTGTCTTCAATAGGTACACCGTTAATCTCCATTATCTCATACTCCTATTGTAAATCGACATTGTCTCCGCCTTTTTTCTCTTTCTAAAATAAAATTCAGAGTCTTTATCTATCAGTTTTTCAATAAATCTCGATAAGGTTTGGAGTATCATGACGGTATATGTAGCCCTGAAAAAAGTGCCTGACGTCCCCATTGAGGCTGATCTGATTACACCCACTGCTTTTGCAGGAAAGACACTGGGGCAGATAGGGAAACTAGAGGTAATTCAGGGAAGGGACACTTGTAAGTTA
>Ga0315535_1000733_pt1 | contig 22755 bp, 15 predicted proteins | sample SalMarSW160220MG_2_FD_203092 | JGI IMG/M metagenome (GOLD analysis project Ga0315535, IMG submission 203092) | Salt marsh sediment microbial communities from the Plum Island Ecosystem LTER, Massachusetts, United States - Salt Marsh Sediment SW1602-20 ... | reverse complement strand
GTTGATCGGGTCGAGATCCCACAGACCCACGTCATGGAGCTTCGTCTTGATCGCGTCGGGCACCCGTTTCGGATCGCGCTGCTGGGCGAATGTCGGGATGATGATGTTGCGCTCCCGGGCTCTTTGTACCGTCCGTTCGAGCGGCCCTTCGTGAATGGTGAGGTCGATCACGGAATCTCCAGTCTGTCGATGATTGCCTTGGCGGCATCCAATGTGGGTTCGATCGTGTACGGCTGTGCGCCGGCCATACCGGCGGCGCGAACTGCAGAAGCAATGTCCTTCAGGCCGCTGCCGGTGTTGAGAATGACGACACGATCGGACGATCCGAGTATCCCCAGCTCTTTCGCCCTGAGGTATCCCGCATAGGCAGCAGCCCCGGCCGGTTCGCCGAACACGCCACTCGCTCGGGCCATCGCCGGTATCGCATCGAGGATCTCCTCGTCGGTGACCGTCACATACGCTCCATCGGTCTCGACGACCGCCGCCATCGCCTTGATGCGGTCACGCGGGAGTCCCGCCGAGATAGAGTCGGCCACGGTGGTCGCATCGATTGCCGGTTTCGTCAGGACGTCCTCGCCGTCGGCCCATGCTTCGGCGAGGTAGTTGCTCCCTGCCGCTTGAGCGCCTATCAGCCTCGGAAGCCTGTCGATCCATCCGAGCGCGAGCATGTCCTTGAAGCCCTTGTGGAGGCCGCCGATGATGCACCCGTCGCCGACGCTCACGACAACCGCATCGGGCACCTGCCAGCCGAGCTGCTCGGCGATCTCATAGGCCGCCGTCTTCTTGCCTTCGGTCATGTACGGGTTGTAGGCGGTGTTGCGGTTGTACCAGCCGTATTCTCCCGCGACGTCCAGGCACAGCTCGAATGCGTCGTCGTAGGTGCCTCGAACCGTGAACACGGTGGACCCGAACACGAGAAGTTGCGCGATCTTCGCCTGCGGGGCAGTCGCAGGCACGAAGATGACGTTGCGTTGCCCAACCGATGCCGAGATGCCGGAGAGCGCCGCGGCAGCGTTGCCGGTCGACGCCGTCGTCACGACCTCCGCTCCCTGTTCGCGGGCTTTCACAACGGCGATTGCGCTGGCGCGATCCTTGAACGATGCCGTCGGCTCACGTCCGTCATCTTTGACCCATGTCCTCGTCCCCACCGGGTATATCGGTGTCCAGCCGATGGTGAGAGGCGGAACTTCGGCGTCGGCATGGATCGGAAGCAGCGGGCGGTACCGCCACATCGACCAGTCGGATCCGAGGTCGTCCCGATCGACGGTTGTGCGCAGGGACTCGTAGTCGTAGATCACGTCGAGGATGCCCTCGTTCCCGTGGTCGGGGCACACGTACTCGACCTGGTCCGGCCCATACACCGTCCCGCAGATCACGCAGCGCAGACCGACGATCATCTCGTTATCCGAGTCCCGGTCTCGCCTCGGACGGCACGTTCGATGTTCTCGGGGTTCGTGATCAGCACTTCCGATCCACCCGACTCGAGGTACATGATCGCCGCCTCGATCTTGGGTGCCATGCTGCCCTTGGCGAAGTGGACGCCCTCGGCCAGGTACTGCTTCGCCTCCTCGAGGGTCATGGAATCCACCCATTGCCGGTCAGGAGTGCCCCATCCGAGCGCGACCTTCTCGACGGCGGTTGAGATCAACAGCAGGTCGGCGCCGAGTTCACTCGCGAGGAGCGCGGACGCCCTGTCTTTGTCGATCACTGCGGGTACGCCTTTGAGCCAACCGCCCGATTCGGCGACGACCGGGATCCCACCGCCCCCGACACAGATGACGGCCATGCCCACGTCGAGGAGGTCACGAATGGCGTCGATCTCGACGATTCGCTTCGGCTGCGGTGACGCGACGACCCTGCGCCAGCCTCTCCCCGCGTCCTCCACGACCTCCCACCCGTCGGACGAGCGCCGCTGTTCAGCGGTCTGCGCGTCCATGAACGATCCGATGGGTTTGGACGGATACTCGAATGCCGGATCGGCCGCGTCGACCTCCACCTGCGTGACGACGGTTGTGACCGTCTTGTCGATACCGAGGGCGAGGAAGTCGTTGTACAGGTTCTGTTGCAGGGCGTAGCCGATCGCTCCCTGTGTGTCGGCCCCGCAGACATCGAGCGGAACCTCGTGGAGCTCCGTCCTGGCGAGCTCGGACCGGCGGAGGATGAACCCGACCTGTGGTCCGTTCCCATGGGTGATTGCGACGTTCCACCCTTCCCGAATGAGTTCCGCGATGTGGTGGTCCGTCTCTCCAGCGGCGGCGTACTGGTCTTCGACCGTCGAGTGCGCGCTGTCTCTGATCAGCGAGTTGCCACCGATTGCCACTACTGCCAGTTTCGTGTTGCTCAACACTGTCTCCTTCTGGAGGACGACCCTGCCTACATGGTCAGCGCCATCACCGCTTTTTGTGCGTGCAGCCGGTTCTCCGCCTGGTCGAAGACGACGCTGTGCGGACCATCGATCACACCGTCCGTCACCTCGATGTTGCGATCAGCCGGAAGTGGATGCATGTAGATCACGTCTTCGTTTGCGAGGGCCATCCTTCGCTCATCGGTGATCCACTCCGTGTACGTATCGCCGAGGGCTTTCGACGCAGTCTCGTCGGTAGTGGTCAGCATCGCTCCCCAGCTCTTGGCGTACACGACGTCGGCGCCACGGAACCCGTCATCGAAGTCCTCGACGATCTCGAACGACCCGTGCGAACGGCGGGCATTGTCCTCGGCCTGGGCAACGATCTCAGGCATCAGCTTGAACTCAGGCGGACGGGTCAATCGGACGTTCATGCCAAATCGAGTGGCCAGCAGGATCAGACTCTGCGGTGCGCTCAGCGGCTTCTGATAGCTGGATGCGTAGGCGTAGCTGACATTGATGGTCTTGCCGCGAGGGTCGCCCTTCTTCTCGATGATCGTCATCAGGTCCGCGAGGATCTGGTGCGGATGGTAGATCTCGCACTGCATGTTGAGGACGGGCACCCGGCTCGCTTCGGCGACTGCACGCTGGTAGGCGTTGCCGACTCCCCAATCGACTTGTCTGATGGCGATGCCGGCGCTGTACCGCCCCAGGATCTCGCCGATCTCCGTCGCGGTGTCGCCGTGACTGATCTGGGTCGTTCGGGACTCCATGAACATGGCGTGTCCACCGAGCTGGGCCATCCCGGCCTCGAAACTCGCTCTCGTTCGCGTGCTCGAGAAGAAGAACAGCATCGCGAGCACCTTGTCACGCAGATACGCGTGCGGCTCGCCGAGCGCCTGCTTGCGTTTCAGATCGAACGCGACATCCAGCACCGTGTCGATCTCGTCCTTGGTCCACTCCTGGGTCGTGATCATGTCCCGACCCTTCAATCCTGTTTGCATCCTTGGGCTCCAGTCTCGTCCAGCTGAGTCACTCTGATGATCTTCGTACCTGGTACCCGTACACGATCACCCTTGCCTCCCACCGCGGGGCGAGCCGTACCGCGGTACCAGCTCCCAAGTACGAGGTGTTTCTTTGTCCTACTCCATCGCTCCCAGCACGAGGGCGAGGAGGGCCATGCGCATCACGACACCGTTGTACGCCTCTTGCCAGTAGCGGGCGTGCTTGGTGGCGTCTACGTCAGGTGGCAGCTCGTCCATGCGCGGCAGCGAGTGCAGAATGATGGCGTCCGACTTCGCCTTGTCCGCCAGGAGCTTCCGAGTCACCTTGTAGTTGTCCGGAGTGAGATCCGTTTCGGCCTTGCGTTCGTCGCGGCCCTTCGTGTAGTCGGCCTGAACCACGGGCTCCATGTAGATGACGTCCGCTTCGCCAATCACATCCGCGACGTGGTCGGCCGTCCGAACGAACAGGTTCTGCTCGGCGAGTTCGGCCTTGAACTCATCGGTCAATGACATCTCAGGTGGTGCGACCGAGATCATCTGGGCGTCGAACTGCGTGAGCGCGTAGCCAAGCGAGTGCATGGTCCGCATCCGCATGTCGCCGATCGCCACGAACGTGAGCCCGTCGATCGTTCCCTTCTCGACGAGGGTCGTGTATAGATCCGTGAGGACCTGTGTCGGATGCTCTCCCCATCCGTCGCCGGCGTTGATGACCGGAACGCTCGCCCACTTGGCCGCCTCTCGAGGCGCGCCCTGCTGGAAGTGCCGCATGACGATGGCGTCCCCGTAGTACTCCAGCATGTGCACGGTGTCCTTGATCGACTCCTGGTAGAAGTCCCCTGCACGCGTCATCTTGGCGTCGGAGAACCCCATCACATGGCCACCCAGCCGGTGCATCGCGGCCTCATGGGCCATGCGTGTTCGCGTCGACGGCTGGTAGAAGGCTGTCAGCAGAGTCTTGTCCGACAGTAGGTCGGTGTTGCGACGTTCACGAGCGATCGGCTCCAGCTCGGACGCGGTCTCGAATACATGCTCGAACTCTGCTCGTTCGAAGCCCTTCAACGACAGGATGTCCCGGCCGGCGAAGCTCCTCATTGACAATCTCCTTTCGAGGGACGGCCCAAGCCTATCGCTTCCTGAAACCCTCATATCCGTTCCGGAGGACGATGCACCGGGACTCGTCCCAACCCGGTAGGCTTGCCCGAACGTGGAGGGTAGGAAGCGGTCGAACCTGAGGCTTCTGTCGCTCGCCGGAGGCCTTTTCCCTGTCGTAGCGGTTGTCGCCGCCCTTCTGGTCGGGGCCATCATGCTCCTCATCCTTGGGGCCGACCCGATCGAAGGATTCGGCGCGATGATCCAGGGTGCGTTCGGTGGAGTGCGCCAGCTCTCGGACACCGCAGCGAAGTCGGTTCCGTTGCTCCTCGTCGGCGTCGGCATCACAATCGCCTTCCGAGCCAACGTGATCAATATCGGCGGTGAGGGGCAGATCATCTTCGGGGCTTTGTTCGCCACGGGATTCGCCCTTCTGTTTCCGAGCCTCCCGGGCTGGCTCCTGCTCCCGGGTGTGCTGATCGCAGGGTTCGTGGGAGGCGCCTTCTGGGGTGCCATTCCTGGAGCGCTGAAGGCCTACTTCAACGTCAACGAGATCCTCAGCACGATCATGCTGAACATCGTTGCAGTCCAGGTCATGAACTTCCTCCTTCAGGGACCGTGGATGGATCCGGGCGAGATCGAACGCGGCAGCCGTATCCCACAGACCACCCGACTCGCCCAGCAGGCCGATCTTCCCCTTCTGATCAAGAACTCACGGCTGAACATCGGGTTGCTCATTGCGGTCGTCGCCGCCGTCCTCGTCTACATCTTCCTCTGGCGAATGACTGAAGGATTCCGGATTCGTGCCGTCGGGTTCAATCCGCACGCTTCACGCTATGCGGGCATGCACGTTCAAAACCGAGTGGTTCTCGCCCTCACGCTGTCGGGAGCGTTGTGCGGTCTCGCGGGAGCGATTCTGGTGTTCGGCAGCGAGGCGCACCGCTTCGTGACCGACGGTTCGGCTACAGGGTTCACCGGCAGCGCGGGGTTCAATGGCATCGTCGCTGCACTGTTCGGAGGACTGCACCCGTTGGGAACGATCCCGGCTTCGTTTCTCTTTGGTGCGCTCCTCGTCGGCGCGAACAAGCTCCAACGAACCGTGCAGGTGCCAGGGGCGCTCATCGTCGCACTGAACGGCCTGATCGTCGTATTCGTCGTCAGTTCGGCCATCTGGAAGCGTCGCCTCTCGCAACGCATCCAGTTGCTCGCCTCTCGGGCGGACGAACCGAGGAATGGCCCATGAGTGAGTTCTTCACGGCCGCGGCACTCGTCACCACGATTGGAGCGGGCATTCGGTACGCGACCTCGTACCTGTACGCCGCCATCGGCGAAACGTTCGGTCAGCGCAGCGGCGTCCTCAATCTCGGCGTCGACGGGATCATGCTCTTGGGCGCCTTCAGCGCCTACTACGTGGCGCTCAAAACAGGCGACCTCTGGCTCGCGCTGCTCATGGCCGCCGTCGTTGGACTCTTCATGGGGCTGGCGATGGCGTTCGCCAGTGTCACGTTGCAGGCCGAGCAAGGCATCAGCGGCATCGGCTTCTACCTGTTCGGACTCGGGATGAGCGATCTGCTGTTTCAGAAGCTGGTCGGCACACCGTTGCCGATCTCCGGCTTCCCGGAAGTCCACATCCCCTGGTTGAGCGATCTCCCCGTCGTCGGTGAGCTGCTCTTCTCCCACAGCCTTCTCGTGTACGGCGCGTTTCTGCTGGTGCCGATCGGAACGTATGTCCTCAACCACACAACCATCGGCCTGAAGATCCGCTCGGCCGGAGAGAACCCGGCAGCCGTCGACACGCTGGGAGTGTCCGTCGCGAGGGTCCGCTACGGCACCGTGATGTTCGGCAGCATGCTGGCCGGCATCGGCGGTGCAGCTCTCACGACAGAACTCGGGATCTTCCAGCAGAACCTCACCGCCGGTCAAGGGTTCATTGCCGTGGCGCTCGTGTATTTCGGAGCTTGGAGACCCGTTGGAGTGATGTACGGGGCGCTCCTGTACGGTCTCGTCACGTCGATCGTCTCTCAACTCAAGACGCTCGAGATCATTCCGCGATCCGTATCCGATCTCGCTTCGATGTTGCCGGCACTCATCACCATCCTCGCGCTCGTCATCGCCGTTCAACGAGAACGGCAGCCGGCGGCGCTCACGAAACCGTACGAACGAGGGGGCTAGCCCCCGGGAAGGAAGCAACATGAGACGACTGTCCACTATCGGCATCGTGGTGCTGGTGTTCGCACTGGTCGCCACCGCGTGCGGTGGAGGAACGACCACCACCACCGCACCGGGAACGACCACACCATCGGCCGAGCCTTTCAAGGTCGCCATGGTCGCACCGAGCGCCGTCAACGACCTCGCATTCAGCCAGAGCATGTACGACGCTCTGCTCGCTGTGCAGCAGCAGATGGGTGGCGAGTCGGCGATGCAGATCGCCTACTCGGACAATCTGTTCGTGGTCGATGACGCAGCGGCCGCCATCCGCGACTATGCCAACGAGGGGTATGACCTGGTGATCGCACACGGGTCACAGTTCGGCTCCTCACTCCAGGAGATAGCTCCCGACTATCCGGATACCGCCTTCGCATGGGGAACCGCAGGTGACACGTTCGGACTGCCGAACGTGTTCGCCTACGAGGCTGCGTCCGAGGAGGGCGGTTATGTCGAAGGGGTGATGGCTGCGGCACTGTCCACGTCAGGCGTGCTAGGTGTTATCGGACCCGTCGAGGTTGGAGACGCGAAACGATATGTCGACGGCTTCAAGGCAGGTGCGGAAGCGCAGAATTCAGCGATCGATGTCAAGGTCAACTACACGGGCTCGTTCAGTGACGTTGCCCTCGCCGCAACCGCCGCCAACACGGAGATCGCTGCCGGAGCCGATGTGCTCACCGGGACCGCCCAGATGGTCACGGGGGCGGTTGGTGTAGCCAAGGAAGACAGCATCCCATGGTTCGGCACGCAGGCCGATCAGACAGCGCTCGCCCCGTCCATCGTCGTCGCGTCGCAGGTGTACCACTGGGAGGTGGTGATCTCGCAGATCATCGACCTCATTCAGCAGGGCACGATGGGTGGCGAGTCGTTCGTGATCAACCTCTCCAACGGTGGTGAGGCGATCGCCTACAACCCGGACTACACGCTGTCGAGCGACGTGAAGCAGCTCGCCGAGGACACCATCGCAGGCATCTCGGACGGATCGATCAACCCGCCGCGGCCGGCCGCAGGGTCGTAGGAGCCACACAATGCACCCACAGGGAACCGATTCGACGTCCAGCGGCATCGACCTCGAGATGCGCGGCATCGTGAAGCGGTTCCCTGGGGTGCTCGCCAACGACCACGTCGACTTCGACGTCCACCGTGGCGAGGTCCACACGCTCCTCGGTGAGAACGGTGCAGGCAAGTCGACATTGATGAAGATCTTGTACGGGCTTCAGCAGCCCGACGAGGGCCAGATCCTCATCGACGGGAAACCCGTCACGATCTCCTCCCCCAGCGACGCAATCGGTCACGGGATCGGCATGATCCACCAGCATTTCATGCTCGTAGAGACCATCACCGTTGCCGAGAATGTCGCCCTCGGACTCAAGTCGACCCGGGGTCTCCTCCTCGATCTCGACATCGTTTCCAAGCGGATCGAGAAACTGTCCAAAGCGTACGGCATCAAGGTCGACCCCGGAGCGTACGTCTGGCAGCTCTCCGTCGGAGAGCAGCAACGGGTGGAGATCATCAAGGCGCTCTACCGCAATGTGTCACTTCTGGCACTCGACGAGCCAACCGCCGTCCTCACACCACAGGAAGTCGATGACCTGTTCGTGACGCTCAGGCACATGGCCGCAGAGGGGCATCCACTCATCTTCATCTCGCACAAATTGCACGAGGTGCTCGACATCAGCGATCGGGTCACCGTCTTGCGCAACGGCCGCAAGATCGGAACGGTCCCCAAGGAGGGCGCCACCAAAGCAAGCCTCGCATCGATGATGGTTGGTCGCGAAGTCATGCTGGAACGGGAGCACACCCCGGCAGACATCGGCGCACCACGACTCGAAGTGCGGGGCTTGAGAACCAAGAACGATCGCGGCCTCGACGCACTCGACGGTATCAACCTCGACGTGAGATCGGGTGAGATCCTCGCGATCGCGGGCGTGTCAGGAAACGGCCAGCAGGAACTGGCCCAGGTGGTCGCGGGTCTTCGCCCCGCAACGGAAGGAGAGGTCCTCCTCGACGGCGTCGATGTCACCGACTGGAAGGTCGGGGAACGCCGGAAAGTCGGCCTCGCCTACATCCCCGAGAAACGCATGCGCGACGGTGCCGTGCAGCAGTTCACCGTCGCCGAGAATCTCATACTGCACGACTATGACAAGCCACCCTTCGCGAAACACGGATTCCTCGACTTCGGGGCGATCGAGGAGCACTGTGACGAGTTGATCGGCAACTTCAACGTCAAAACGCCGTCTCAGAAGACAATGCTGAGCGCTTTGTCGGGCGGCAACATCCAGAAGGCGATCCTCGCCCGCGAGTTGTCGGGCAACCCGAAAGTCCTCATCGCGGCACAACCGACACGCGGCGTCGACATCGGGGCAACCGAGTACATCCACCAGCGGCTTCTCGACCAGCGGTTCATCCACGAGAAGCTCCTCGATCAGCGCAAGGCCGGGACTGCAACCCTGCTCATTTCAGAGGATCTCGACGAAATCCTGGCGCTCGCAGATCGCATCGCCGTCATCTATGAGGGCCGAATCATGGGCATCGTCGACCGGGCCGACGCGACAGTCGAACAACTCGGCCTGATGATGGCGGGCGTGACCGAGGAGTGAGCGGCCGTCGGCTGCTCACTCCGTACCTCGTGCCTCGTACCGGCGCGGCCCGCCCCGTGGTCGCGGAACGCGCCAGGTCGCGTACCAGGCACAAGACACGAAGGCACTCGGGTCGTTTGTCGATCGAACTAGCCGCCTGCGACGGGCAAGTAGGGCATCGACCCTCGCACGCCCTGCATGACGGCATACATGGTCGCCGCCGCCTCGAGCCGCAGGACCGCTCCCTCCTCCCCTGAGGCATCGATGACTGTGAACGCGTCGGGGTCGACGTGCACGGTGCCCTGCGGACTCTCGTAGGTGAGCGAGCCGTTCATCTCGACGCGGTGCGTCTCCCCCGCGAATCGCCCTTCTACAGCCGTGTCGAAGAGCATGAAGGCATTGTCCGTCTCGGCCAGGAAGTCGTCTCTGTCGAGGTAGAGACGTGGCTTGTCGCGATAGGGTTCGCCTGCAGTTGGGCAGAATGTCACACAGTTCCCGCACTCGTTGCAGAAGTCGGTGAGCACCGCGATCTGGTATCCCTGTTCGACCGAGAACGGCCCGCCCGGTGCGACCCTCGCCTTTCCGTCCCCGATCGTGACAACGGGCAGATCGAACGACAAGGGCTCCATCCGGTAGGTCACCAGCGCCATGTTGGGACAGACACCGACGCAGATGCTGCAGTAGAGGTCGCAATCGAGACAGCGAGACGCCTCTTCCTGTGCCTCTTCCACGGTGTACGGGAACGTCCCCATCTGGAAGTTCTTGCGCTCGTCGACCGGTACGTGGGTGATGGGCACTCGATACGCTCGGCGGGCCTTCCGCACCTGGATGTCCGCAACCGAGAACATCGGCTGGTTCCTCGGTACCGGCACCACGCGGCCGCCTTCCCGCCCGATGATCGTCGCAACGGCCACCTTGGCGTCACCTGCCGCCTTCACGATCGATGCCGGCCCGGGTGCGGCGACGTCACCCGCAGCGAAGACCCCCGGGATCGACGTCTCCATCGTTGCCGGATCGACATCGAGGTATCCACCGCGAGTCAACGCCGGCACCTCCTCATCGAAGAAGTCGATCAGCGCATGCTGGCTGATCGCAAGGATCATCGTGTCGAACGGAAGCTCGAACTCGGATCCTTCGACCGTGTGCGGCACCTTCCGACCGGACGCGTCCCTGTCGCCCCGATACTCGTTGTGTACGCACATCATTCCGGCGAGGGCTCCGTCTTCGACTAGGAGCCCAACGGGACTGGTCAGCTCCTCCACACGGATGCCTTCCTCGAGCAGCAGATGAACCTCTTCTCTGTCTGCGGGCATCTGATCGATCGTGCGTCGATACACCACTGCCACGTGATCCGCTCCGAGTCGCCAGGAAGTTCGCGCGCAGTCCATTGCAGTGTCTCCGGCTCCGATGACGGCCACCCTGTCTCCGATCGGCGCCGGGTGGCCCTCTCGTGCCGCTCTGAGGAAGTGGAGCGCATCCATGACCCCGTCGGCATCCTCACCCTCGAGACCGAGACGCTTGCCGATCTGGGCGCCGGCAGCGACCAGGACGTAGCGGTAGCCCTGCTTCCGTAGGTCCGAAATGGTGAAGTCTCGCCCCGCGGTCTGACCGAATCTGGTCTCAACGCCAAGGTCATCGACGACCTTCACATCCTTGTCGATCTCGAGCTGGGGAAGCCGGTACTCGGGAATCGCGCCGGACACCATACCGCCCGGGTAGGGGTGTTGTTCGAACATCGTGACGTCGAATCCCTCTGCGGCGAGCAGCTCGGCGGCCGACAGACCTGCCGGGCCTGCTCCGATGATCGCTACCTTGGCCCCAGTCGAGGGATTCGGGACCGTTGCCGGGGGTTCGGTCTCGAGCGTCATCACGAACCGCTTCATGTCCCTGATCGCCAGCGGCTCGTCATAGTGGGTCCTGATGCACGTCTGCTCGCACAAGTGGTCGCAGACCTGACCGAGGATCGTCGGAATCGGGTTGTCCTGACGGGTGACCTCTACGGCCGTCGCCCAATCTCCATCCCGGACGGCGCGCATGTACTCGGGGACCCGCTGGTTGACCGGGCATTCGTCCTCGCATGGGGCAGCGATGCAGTCGAACAGGTCGAGGGGACGAACGGTCTTGGAGCGGCTCCTGAGGAACGAGCCCTTTCTGAGATCCCATGCGTGTCGCGTCTCGGCCGAGTAGGCACGCAGGTTGACCCGCGCGGCGGCTGCGACCAGGGCACGACGAGTCGTGGGGTTTCGAGGGAGAACGCCACCCTCGCTCAAGCCTGCCACCTCTTCGGCGGCGTGTTCGGTCCCGAGGCTCGCGGCGAACATGTCTGTGAGCTCACCCGGGCGTTCCAGGGCGGTGCGGACGATCAACTCGTCCAGGTTCTGTGCCTCGGCGAGGTCGAGCGCTGCATCTGTGGTCTCGAAGTACTGCAGCATCCGCATGTACCCACCGGACTTGAGTAGATCGCTGCACACGGTGACGGTGCTCATTCCCGAGGCGAGAAGCGCCGGTACGTTGAAGGCGTCCGCTCCCCCGGCGAAGGACATCAGCAGGCCGCCTGCGAACTCTTCATCGAGTTTGTTCGCGACATTGGTGGTGATCGCGTGAAGTGCACGGCCTGACATGTACATCGTTTCGTCGGTGAACACGTCTCGGAAGTTCTCCACTTCCAGCGTGTTCGTGAGCTTGACGCCGAAGGTGAGATCCTCCGCCTCCCCGACGGCTTTGAGCCTGCTCAGCATCGGAACGGCGTCCGCGTACTGGAGGTCGTGGCCGAACGCGGCGTCGGGGACCGGCACATCCCGGTAGCCCAGATCCAACAGGATGGATCGCACACCCCCCGGACCCAGCAGCGTTGGATTCAGCTTCACGCTCGTATGCAAATGCCGCTGCTTCATGAGGTACCGACTGATCGTCTCGATCTCGTCTGGAGGACAGCCATGCATCGTGGAAAGGGTGATGCTGTCCGACAGGCGTGTCGGGATGTCGATGGTGCGAATCTCCGGGTAGTCCGCTGCGACGATGTCGACCATTGCGCTGAGGCGTTCAGAGGCGTCGTTCATCTGCTCGAAGTACCACTGGACGTTGGGCTGCTGGATACCGGCGTAGTCGTACCCGACGCTCATGTTGAAGATCAGGCCGGGACCATCGCCGGGGAAGCCGAGCCTCCGATGCAGACCGTGGATGAGCACCCATGCCCTGAGGTACTCCTCGAACGACTCGTGTACCTTCAGCTCCTGCGACCACTCGACGTTGTAGCCCTCGTCCTGGCAGTCGATGCATGGCTTGGGCACGTCGAGCTCATCGAGCGTTTGCACCGTCTTCAGCTCGATGAATCGCGCACCGTGGAGCCACGCGACGACGATGTTCTGGGCCATCTGGGTGTGCGGCCCGGCGGCAACCCCAAATGGTGTGTCGAGCGCCTGGCCGTAGACGTTGGTCCGGTAGCGGTTCGTCGGATCCGGAACGAAGAACGCGGAACGCGGGAACCCGAAGATGGTGTCTTCTGCGTCGAGTTCGGAGAAGACCCATCTGCTCAGCTCGCGGGCGCTGATCGGGTGGAATCGATCGGACATGCTCACACTCCTCTCACAGCCGGGCGTGAAGTCGCTTCGCCTGCTCCCGAGCCTTGGCTCGGATCTCCTTCGCGTCGACCTTCGTCGGGCAGCCATTCTCGAACACGACCTCACCGTCCACCACGACCTTCACGGGGAGGACGCCGGGGGTGAACGCCAGGTGCCAGGGATCCATCGGCTCGTAGGACCATGTCACCTCATCCTCGAGTGCCTCAGGCGCGAGGTTCCATCCTTCCTCCAGCCACTTCCACGCCGTCTCGGGCGACGCGGTCACGTCGACGGACCGGTGCATGACGTAGGCGAGACGGAACGACTCGACCATCGCTGCACCGATTCCGTCCGTGCCGAGCGCGACGGGATTGTCGAATCGCACCGGGTTCGCGTATCCGACGGCGTTGTTCAGATTGGATCGAGGGTTGTGCACGATCGTGCCGTGGAGCTCGTGGTCAGTCTGCAGATGCACGGCGTGAACGAGCAGCCAGTCGTCGGTCGCCAATCCTCGCAGCTTGAATGCGGCGTCCCTGTCCACCTCGCCTTCCGCGACATGGATGTGAACACCGACCCTCAACTCCTCGGCGAGCCCTGCGGCAGCTTCGAGGCTCCGATCTGTGCAGGTGAACGCAGCGTGGATTCCCACGAGCCCGTTGCCACCGGCCTTGATGAAGCGTTCATTCTCTGCGAGTCCCCGCTCGGCCCCATCCTGCCCATGCCGGTCGGTGATCCCGTAGGCACAGACCACCCGTACACCCACCTCGGCACAGGCGTCCGCGATTACCGACAGGCTGCCCTCGATCGCGTTCGGCGACTCGTGGTGATCGATGATGACGGTGGTCCCCTGTTCGAGTGCTTCGAGTGCGCCGAGTTTGGCGGACCATTCGAGCATCTCGAGATCGAGCGCCGTGTCGAGCCTCCACCAGACCTGCTCGAGGATCTCCAGGAAGTTGGTTGGGGTCACCGGCGGGGCGGGCATGCCCCGAGCAAGCGTCGAATAGAGGTGGTGGTGTGCGCACACCATGCCAGGGGTCGTCGATGCCATAGAACCTCCTGCCGCAAACTTACCCGCTGGGTGCCAGCGGAAGCGTGTTCCTCCAGACGCCGTCCCTGTCGTACATCGCCGCTGCGACGGCAGGCGCGGTCGGAACCAACCCGATCTCGCCGACACCCTTCACACCGTACGGAGCGTTCGGTTGGGGCACCTCGATGATGATGACGTCAACGTCGGGCATGTCCTTTGCACGCAGAATCCCGAGACTTCGAAAGGTCATGTTGATGGGCCGACCAGAGTCGTCGACCGGGAAATCCTCGGAGAGCGCGTACCCGAGGCCCATATGGACGGCACCTTCGATCTGCCCTTCGACGAGGGTCGGATTCACCGCCTTGCCCACGTCGTGCGCTGCGACAACCCGCTCGATCTTCCCCGTCTCGCGATCCATGATGACCACCTGCGCGGCGAATCCGAACGCCGAGTGGATCGTCGGATGTTCGACACCAGATTCGAGCGAATCCGTCCAGTCGATGACGTACTCGCCGTAGTGGTCGACGCCGACCGTTCTGCCCGCCTCGACGGCGTTCCGGCAGGCGTTTTGGATCGCCCCGGCGCCCAGCAGCGTGCCCCGGGAGCCAGTCGTCTGGCCATCGCCGAGTTCCCTCGTGGTGTCGACGACCACGCGAACGTTCGCCGTGTCGACGCCGAGTTCTTCGGCGGCGACCTGCTGTGCCACCGTGTGGACGCCCTGGCCCATCTCGGTCCAGCAGTGACGTACCTCTACCGTGCCGTCCTCCCCGAACCGCACAACTGCCCGCGACACCTCCTTGTACCCGTTGCCGAGGCCGGTGTTCTTCAGCGCGAGGCCGAGACCCACCGCCTTGCCCTGCGATCGGGCATTGTCGTAGACATCCTTGACGGCATCGAGACACTCCGAGGCCCCCTGGCAACCGTCGTCCATGATCTGCCCTGGACCCCACTCCACGCCGGGGGTGATGACGTTGCGTGCCCTGATCTCCCAACCCGAGATGCCGACGCGTTCGGCCAGTCGATCAAGGGTCCCCTCCATCGCGAACTGTGCCTGATTGGCGCCGAACCCTCGGAACGCGCCACATACCGGGTTGTTGGTACGGACCGCGATCGATTCGACATCGACGTTGGGGACCACGTACGGACCGGTGGCGTGCCCGGCGGCGCGTTCGAGGACCTTCATACCGACGGAGGCGTATGGCCCGGAGTCCCCGACGAGACGCGCCCGCACCGCGGTCAGCCGGCCCTCGTCATCGCATCCGACCTCGTACTCCAGACGGATGGGATGGCGCTTGGCGTGCATCAGGAGGGATTGCTCCCTGGTCAGCGTGCACTTGACGGGCCGTTCGAGGAGCGAGGCCGCGAGCGCGACCTGGCCCTGATTCGACATATCCTCCTTGCCTCCGAACGCACCCCCGTTGGAGACGAGTTCGACCGTGACCATCTCGGTCGACACATCGAGCAGCGCAGCGATCTGATCGCGGTCGTCCCACACGCCTTGCCCGCCTGAGTAGACGTGGAGCCTGCCGCCCGGCATAGGCACCGCAAGGGTCGACTCGGGCTCGAGGAACGCATGCTCGACGCGTTGGGTGATGAAGACCTCGTGGATCGTGTGGACACTCGATGCGAGCGCGGAATCGACATCGCCGCGCTGGTAGATGGAGCGCGACAGCACGTTGCCTTCGAGGCCCCACACGGCATCCTCGTCCGATGCGAGTGCCTTCGCCGCGTTGGTGAACGGGGCAAGCGGGCGGTACTCGACGGAGACCAGCTCGGTGGCCCGCAGGGCCGTTTCCCGATCTTCGGCGACGACGATTGCGAGCACATCGCCGAGATAGGACGTGCGCCCTCCTTCCGGGATGAAGACGGGCCAGTCCTTGTCGATCAGCCCAACGCGGAGTGTTCCCGGCACATCCTTCGCCGTGAACACATTCACGACACCGGCAACCGCCTTCGCGGCATCGGTATCGATACGAAGGACGTCTGCTCGAGCGTGGTCGGCGAGCCGCAGTGCGGCGTGGAGCATCCCCTCGACGCGGAGATCGTCGACGTACCCTCTGCTGCCGAGCGCCAGTTCTCGAGCCTCGTACTTGGCGCCGGCCGAGCCGATCCCACCAGGTGACCCGACCTCGATCGGGCCGCCGTGAGCGACGGCCTCGATGGCGTCGAACACCTTGAGGTAGCCGGTGCATCGGCAGAGGTTTGCGCCCAGGTGGCGTTGAAGGTCGTCGCGAGTGAGGTCAGCGCCTTTCTTGTCGATGAGAGCCTTCGATCGCATGATGATGCCCGGTGTACAGAATCCGCACTGGGTGGCCCCGTATGCGGCGAATGCGTCGGCGAAACGATCCCGCTCCCCTTCGGACAGCCCCTCCAGGGTGGTGATGCTCGTTCCCTCGGCCTTGTCCAGGTCCATCTGGCACGAGACGCGAGCTTTCCCGTCGATGAGGATCGTGCAGGCGCCGCATTGACCAGACGGCGAGCACCCATCCTTTGGCGAGGTGACACCGAGCTCTTCACGGAGTGCGGCAAGGAGATGCGGGTGACCGTCGTGCACCTCGACCGGAGTGCCATTGAGCTCGAACCGAGTCATCGGCCATACCTTACGCGCCCCACGGTGTTTGTGCCCCTTCCTGGTTGGAGATGGCGCCTCGGGAGCGCTGGTGTTCTGCCCAGGACGTTGGCGGCGTGCTTGGGCGAGTCTCGGCCGATGGAAGGACGCAGAACGTGGGCACCTGGTGGTGCTACAAAGACGAGGACGCGGCCGCGCGGTGTCATCTGACAGTCCTGGAAGGGGCGAACGTTGATGGTCGGGGCACTAGGATCTGATCTCGGATGATCACCGAGTACATACGCTCCGACTCCGTCGAAGAAGCCTACGGGCTGCTGACGTCGGTGGGATCCAGGGCGCGCCTGATGGGCGGAGGCACCGACCTCTCTCTCCACCCTCCGGCAGACGTCGACACACTCATCGATCTCTCGGGAGCGTCACTCGGCGGCATCACTCGCGACGACAACGCAATCGCGATCGGTGCCACGGTGACGCTGACCGAAATGCTCGAGTACGAACCTCTCGCCACCGTTTGGTCGGGTGTCGTGCACACCATGCTCCGTCGTGTTGCCTCCCCGCTCCACAGAAATGCCGCCTCCATCGGGGGCCATCTCGCGAGGGGACGCCTCTCGGACGTGGTCCCTGTGATGCTCGCGATCGACGCTTCCGTGCGGTTCTACGATGGCGCTCCGCAACAGATGCCACTCGGCGAGTTCTACGCCACGAGACGCAACCGGCGACCGTTGGTGGTCACCGGAGTGGAGATCCCCGTCGACGGAGGCAGGGCCGCGTTCCGCAAGTTCGCCCGCACTACCTATGACCTGGCAATCCTCAATGTCGCGTGCGGCGTCCGGTTCGATGGCTCTGTCGTCTCGTCTGCCAGGATCGTCGTTGGGGAACGACCGAGCCTTGCCGTTGAACTCGGCGACGCGTCGGGAACTCTGATCGGCCGTCCCTTCGACGAGGACTCAATCGGACAGGCTGCTCGTGTCGCGAGGGACACCGTCGATGTTCGGTCCGATCCGAGGGGAAGCGCCGACTATCGCCGCCACCTCACCGAAGTGCTCGTTCGCCGCTGCCTGTCGGAGATCGCACCATGAACCTGACAGTGAATGGGGTCGCCTTCGACGTCGACGTCGAACCTTCCGAGACCCTCCTCCATCTCCTGAGACGGGTCGGACTCAAGGGCGTGAAGAATGGCTGCGACAACGGGGACTGCGGCGCCTGCGCCGTCCTGATCGACGGTAGGGCGGTCACATCGTGCGACTATCCGGCGCCGGCAGCAGCGGACACCAACATCTTGACCGTGGAGGGTCTCGGGACCGAAGGGGAACTCCACCCGATCCAGGCTGCCTTCCTCGACGCCGGTGGGGTCCAGTGTGGTTTCTGCACCCCAGGGATGATGATCAGCGCCTACGAGTTGCTCGGTCGCGTCCAGGAGCCCTCCGACGACGAAATACGCGAGGCGCTACGCGGGAACCTCTGCCGCTGTACGGGCTACGTGAAACCGGTTGAGGCTGTCAGGATCGCCGCTGCGAGATTGCGGGAGGCGGCCGGTGGCTGATCGGTTCGTTGTCGTCGGCCAAAGCGAACGTCGTGTGGACGGGCGTGCGCTGGTGACGGGCAAACCGGTGTTCGCAGGCGATCTCGACCTCCCCGGCATGCTGCACCTCGCGATGCTCGGCTCCCCACATGCCCATGCGCGAATCACATCCATTTCGACGGAACGAGCGGAAGCGCTCGAGGGAGTCGAACTCGTGCTGACGCACCTGAACACACCTGCGGTCCGCTATACGACCGCCGGCCAGGGGCACCCGGAGCCATCGCCATACGATGCGCGCATGTTCGACCCGAAGGTCCGCTTCGTAGGAGACCGTGTGGCCGTCGCCGCCGCCACGTCGAAGGAGATCGCACAGCGTGCGCTGGAGTTGATCGAGGTCGAGTACGAACCACTCACCCCCGTTTTGTCGATCGACGACGCGCTCGCCGAAGGCGCGCCGATCATCCACGACGAAGCCGACGCGTCGGGGATCTGGGATGCCGAACACAACATCGCAGGGGTGGTCGAGGCCAACGTCGGCGACGTCGACGCGGCGATCGAGTCTGCGTTCGCGAGTGTCGAGTTCACCGGAGAGACCCAATACGCGCAGCACGTCCCGCTCGAACCGCACGTGTCCGTAGCCTATCTCGACGACAACGGGCGGTTGGTGCTCTACACGAGCACCCAAGTCCCTTTCCACGTGCGTCGGATCATCGCGCACGTCCTCGACATCCCGGCCCGACAGATCAGGGTCATCAAACCTCGCATCGGCGGCGGTTTCGGCGTGAAGCAGGAGATCTTGATCGAGGACCTCGTCGGACTCGTCACGTACCGGACCGGCCTGCCATGCAAGTTCGAGTACACGCGAGCCGAGGAGTTCTCCCAGTCCCGAACCCGACACCCGATGCGGGTATCGGTGCGGCTGGGAGCCGACGAGGACGGGCACCTGATAGCGGTGGACATGAACGCCCTCGAGAACACAGGCGCCTACGGCGCTCACAACCTGACCGTGGTGTCCAACGCCGGCTCGAAGACATTGCCGATGTACAACAAGGCGCCGAACGTGCGATTCATGGCCAAGGGCATCTACACGAACCTGCCCGTCGGTGGGGCCTACCGAGGCTACGGTGCCACCCAGGGGATCTTCCCGCTCGAAGTCGGAATCGACATGCTCGCCGAGAAACTCGGCATCGACGCACTCGAGCTTCGACGTCGCAACCACATCCGCTCCGGCGAGACGAGCCCGATCTTCGAGGAACTCGGGGAGGGACGGAAGGGCGTCCCGCAGACCATTGGAAGCTGCGGCCTCGAACGGTGCATCGACATCGGGGCAGAACGGATCGGCTGGTCGCACAAACGCAGCACGCGATTTCGCGAAGGCCCGTGGGTGCATGGCGTAGGCATGTCCATCCACATGCAGGGTTCGGGGATTCCCGCGATCGACATGGCGGCGGCAACCATCAAGATGAACGACGACGGTTCATTCAACCTGCTGGTCGGTGCGACCGATCTCGGTACGGGGTCGGACACGGTCCTTGCACAGATGGCGGCCGAAGTGCTCGGCGTCACGATCGATGACATCATCGTCCTCTCATCAGACACCGACGTGACCCCGTTCGATGTCGGCGCATACGCGTCGTCGACGACGTACGTCTCGGGGTCGGCCGTGGTACGGGCCGCCACGGATGTGAAGTCGCAGATCACCTCCGTCGCCGCAGCGATGCTCAGAACCGGCGGCGACGAGCTCGAGCTCGGGGACGGCAGGGTGATAGCGAAAGACGGCCGCAGTGTCACGCTCGCGGATATCGCGCTCCGGTCGTTGTACGGTGTCGACCAGTTCCAGATCGGCTCGACCGCCTCGTTCGTCGGTGACGTCTCTCCTCCACCGTTCCTGGCGTCGTTCGCCGAGGTCGCCATCGATACCGAGACCGGCGAGTTGAAGATCGTCGATTACGTCGCAGCAGTGGACTGCGGAACGGCGATCAACCCCCGTCTCGCAGAAGGACAGGCAGAGGGAGCACTCGCGAACGGGATCGGCTACGCCCTGATGGAGGAGATGCGGTTCGACAAGTATGGCCGGATGCGCAACCCGGACCTCGGTCGGTACAAGATCCCCGCCGCGACCGACATGCCTCCGATGGAAGTCATCCTCGTCGACACCTACGAGGAGACGGGCCCGATGGGCGCCAAGTCGATCGCGGAGATCGGCATCAATGCACCGATTCCGACGCTGGCGAACGCCATCTACGACGCGATCGGGGTCCGGTTGACACATCCTCCGTTCACGTCGGAGAAGATCTGGCGGGCGATGCAGGGCTGACGATCACTCGCCCATCAGCTTGCGCACCATCCCGACCTTCATGTCCCACAAGCTGTCGGTGAGCGACACGTGGTAGACGTGCGGGTTGATGAGGCGTCGCACGCCCGGATCGAGCCGTTCCAGGTCGGCAACGCGACGCCGCCGCAGCTCGTCGATCGTCGGAGAATCCTCGAGCCGCTTGCCGTTCTCGAGCACCGGCGCCGGGAGGGTCTCGACGTTGGAAACCGCACTTTCCGGGAGCCGTCGCATCGACGTCGGAATCACGGGATGATGCAGGGTGATGGGTTTGCCCGTCTGAATGGTCTCGTCGGCGGTGCCGAGCACATCGGCGGTCGCTGTTCCACGTCCGTCATAGAGGCGCCAGGCCTGTTTGCGACCAGGGTTGGGAATCTTCGCCTGAGACTCGGACACCTTGATAGCCGGCTGCCAGCCGGACGGTTCCTCGATCGCGACGAGCTTGTACACACCGTCGAGCGACGCGTCGCCCTGCGACGTGATCAGCCGGGTACCGACTCCGTAGCTCAGGCGTCCGATCAGGTGATCTGCGTCCACGCGGTAGCTGGGTGCCTCCGCCTTGATCTGCGAGACGATCTGCCAGATGGCCAGCTCGTCGAGGTTGGACGACAGCACGATGGAGGTCTGTGCGAACCCCGCATCGTTCAACATGCGTGCCGCCTGGATGGCCAGATACGCGAGGTCACCTGAGTCGAGTCTGATCCCTACCGGTTCGTGCCCGCTGCGGCGGAGCTCCTCGAATACGGCGATGGCGTTGGGCACGCCACTCTCGATCGTGTCGATGGTGTCGACGAGGAGCAGACAGTCGTCGGGGAACACGTCCGCGTACGCTCGAAAGGCATCCAGCTCCGACTGCCCCTTGGCCAGGAACAGCTGAATGAGCGAATGTGCGTGTGTGCCCTTCGCCGGCAGTCCCACGGCGAACGACGTGCCGACGTTAGAGCTGAAGTCGGCGCCTCCGATCAGCGCCGCCCGCGTACCGGCGTTGGTGCCCCGCTCCGGTCCCCTCCGCATGCCGAACTCCAGAACGGGTCTTCCCAGACCGGCCTCGTGGACACGGGACGCCTTGGTTGCGATGAGGGTCGGGTAGTTGAGATGGTTCAGGAGCGACGTCTCGAGCATCTGAGCGATGGCGAGCGGCCCGACGGTGACCACGATGGGGACGTTCGGGTGCACGATCCTGCCTTCTGGAATCGCGGTCATGTCGATGCCTGAGAAGTCGCCGTTCTGGCGGAGCCATCCGAGAAAGTCCGGAGCGAACAGCTGCTCACCGGAGGTGCTGGTGAGCCCGCGCAGATGCTCGATGTCCGCGTCGGTTACCCGGGTCACCTCCATCCAGTCGAGAAGCCAGTCGAGGCCGGCGTTGACGGCATAGCCCGCCTGGTGTTTGCCGTAGTCGGGGTACGAACGGAAGTAGTAGTCGAACTCCGCAGGCTGCTCGTGAACGCCGAGCCGGTAGTACACCTGGGCCATCGTCAGTTGGTACAGGTCGGTGAACAAGAACCCTTCGGCGAGTGATGCCTCGTACATGGGCCCGATGGTACCGCTCGCTCTGCGAGCGGCTTTCCGTTCTGGTTCTCGGTTGCCGGCAGAAGGTCCTTCACCGGACCCATCGGCGACGAACTTCGCCGAACGGTGGCTGTACGCCGACCCTGAACCCCATGGGGGACGTGCTCGCCTGGCTTCCTCGACCGCGGACCGTCTTCGGAACGGTGAAGGGGCGCCCCTCGGGGCGCCCCTTCGTCTCGTCCGGGAAGGAGGAACGGACTACTTGACCGGCACCAGGGGGCACACGAGGAACCCCGGGTTGCTGTCGTCAATGGTCAGATGTCCGGCCGCGACTTCCTCCATGAGTTGGGCGTAGGAGGTGATCAGGGTCTTCTCGGCACCTGCATTCCAGGTGGCAGGCACCTCGTACCAGCGACCGCCGTTGTAGGCAGGGTTGCCGGGGGCGGCCTCGGCCACGGCGAGCTGGCCCTCGACTCCGTTGGTGATCTTCACGAGCATGTCGAACGACTGAAGGTTGTGTCCATTCGGTGCGGGAATATCGGCGACCTTCCGCGAGCTGTACGCCTGCCCGTCGGCGTAGATGCCTGGCTGGAAGCTGAACTTGCCGGGCAGCGCAAACGCAGGAACCGCCAACGCGAAGAGCATCGCAACGACGAGACCTACGACGGCAATACGGCGCATGGTTTCTCCTTTCGCCGGAATCTCCGGTCTGCCATGCACGTTGTCACGCACATCTCTCATCACCACAACAGGCAGGTGAACATTCCCGAAACGACTCGCCCACCGCTTCTCATCTCGCGCTGTGGCCCGTACGATGCGCACATGGATCGAGTCCTCGTCGTCGATGACGAACCGATGGTGCGTGAAGTTGTCACGGAGTACCTCGAGCGCGAAGGGTTCGTGGTGGAGACTGCCCAGGATGGAGCCGCTGCCCTTGAAGCCATCCGCACGCGACAACCCGACCTGCTCGTGCTCGATGTCATGCTGCCGGAGAAGGACGGCTTCGCCGTTCTGC